>CETV01078207.1_pt1 | contig 13444 bp, 14 predicted proteins | sample 531451 | NCBI WGS metagenome assembly CETV01 (sample SAMEA2623155, study PRJEB7988) | marine metagenome | isolation source: saline water (ENVO:00002010), including | reverse complement strand
CACGCGGCGATGATCCACAAGCCGCTGTACCACGGCTGCATCGACGCGCACGGCGCCGTGCCTTCGCCTGACGGCCGCTTGCTGGCCACCAGCGGGCGCGGCTCGAGCAACATCTACCTGATCGACGCCGAGCAGCGCCGCGTCATCGGCAACACGCCCAACCCGGCGGCCGGCCCGACGACCAACCCCGAGCGCCTGAGCAGCGGCCTGCTGCTGGGCCGCGAACCGCACGAGCCCACCTTCACGCGCAACGGCCGGGAGCTGTGGGTGACGCTGCGCGGTGAAGACCGCATCGCCATCGTCGATGTCGATCGTGCGCTGCGTCAGTTGCGCGGCGCCGACAACACGGGCGCCAGCGCCGTGCGCCAGTTCCTGCCGACGATCAACGGCCCGGCCCAGGTGTGGTTCAACCGCGAAGGCACGCTGGCCTTCGTGGTGAGCCAGAAGGTGGCCATGGTGGATGTGTTCCGCGTCAACCCCGGTGCCGACGGCCACAGCCAGCCGCAGAAGCTGAGCACGCTGGACATCAGCGCCCAGGACAAGCCCGGCTTCACGCCCTTCATGAAGACCACGCCCGACGGCGCCGAAGTGTGGTTCTCGCACAAGCTGGCCGATGCGGTGTCGTGCCGTTCCACACGCGGTGGCTTCGACCTCATCGACAGTGTCTCCTTGGGCATGGGCGCGCGGCCTAACCATGTTGAATTTGTCAGCAACGCGCGCGGCAGCGTGGTCTACGCCAGCCTGGCGCGCATCGACGACGGTGGCCCCGGCGGCGTGGCCTCCAGCCCCATCGCCATCATCGACCGCAGCGCCGCCGGAGGGCAGCGCAAGGTGGTGGGCAGCTTCTTCAGCCACGGCCGCGAAGCCCATGGGCTGTGGACCAACCCCGAAAATACGCTGCTCTACATCGCCCACGAGCAGGACGAACTGCCCGGCACGCCCAACGCCGGCCAGACGGTGTGCAGCGCCTTCGACGTCAGCGACCCGCTGCGACCCGCTTTCATCGCGCAGATTCCGCTCGGCAGCCTCAACTTGCCATCGGGTGCGCTGCGCAACAAGAAGAGCATCAACCTGGTCTATGTGCGCGTGGGCGCCAAGGGGCAGACGGCGTGAACAACGGCGTGAAACACGGCATGGCCGAAAGCCACGGGTCGCATGGCGTCAGCACTGCGAAGGCGGCGCCAGCCAACACCTTCCAGCGCGAGATGGACGCCTCGATGGCGCAGATGATGCAAGCCATGCACGGCCCGGGCTATGTCGGCAACGCCGATGTCGACTTCCTGGCGATGATGATTCCGCACCACGCCGGCGCAGTGGACATGGCCCGTCTGGTGCTGCAGCACGGCCGCGATCCAGCCACGCGGCAACTGGCCGAAGAGATCATCTCGGGCCAGACCATCGAGATCGAAAGCATGACGCGGCGGCTCGCGGCCCTGCGGCAGCGGCCGGCTGCAGGTGCGGCAGCGGAATTTCCCGCGCTGGGCGGTACGCGCGGGCCGTGATGGCCAGCGTCATCGCGAAACGAGGGTAAGCCCTGACGATGGCCATGGAATGAACTGCGAGGCATGGCGCTCTTGATCCACATGCTGTTCCAGTCGGCGGAGTCCCGCTACAACCTCTGGGTGCGAGAGCACTACCGCTTCCTGCTGCGCAGTGCGTGGGCCCTGACGGGTTCGCGCGCCATCGCCGAAGACGTGGTGCAGGACTGCTTTGCCAGTGCCTGGAAGCACCGTGAGCAGCTGCGCGACGCCACCTTGGCGCGCGCCTGGTTGTTCCAGATCATGCGCCGCGCCGCCTACCGCCATGCCACGCCGGGCATGCAGTCACTCGACGACGAGGATCAGCCCGAGCAGGCCGCCCCGGATGCCGGGCTGGACGACAAGCTGGACGTCGTCAAGGCGCTCGCGCGGCTGGCGCCGATTCACCGCGAGGTGCTGGTGCTGTTCTATTTCGACGATATGCCCACCGCGCAGATGGCCGAGGCGCTGGAGATCGCGCCGGGCACGGTGCTGTCGCGCCTGGCCCGCGCGCGTGACGCGCTGAAGCTCGCGATGGGCGTGCCCGTGCAGACGCCCACGGGCGCCCGGGTGACGCCGTTGCGAAAGACCCAGCCATGAAACTGCGACCGCCCACCACCGAGCCCGAGGACAGCGCCTTCGATCTGCGCGCCCGCGCCGAGCTGTCCCTCGCCTTCGAAGCCGTCGACGCGCCGGTGCATCTCTATCGCACACCGCAGCCCTTGATGGCCCGGCGCAGCTTCCAGCGCGTGGTGCTGGGGTTGCTGCTGGCCGGCAGCGGCACCGGCACCGTGCTGGCCATGCGCCCTCCAGAACTGGTGCGCGGTGCCATCGAGCACGAATATTTCGAACGCACGCTGCGCGGCACCTTCATGGACAGCGCGCCGCTGCTGCAGCACCTGGGGCTGGGCGGCAAACAGGCGGTGCCCGGTTTCCCACAGCTGATGCGCCCTTGCGACATCGACGGCCACCTCGTCTACCACCTCACCACCTTCTTCGAGAAGGGCGGCATGGTCACCGTGTTTGCCTTCGACCAAGCGGTTGCGCTGAAGCAGGGCAGCGGCTGGTGGGGCAGTGTCCACTGGCAGGTCATCACATCGCGCGACGGCAAGCCGCTGGTGCTGGTGGCGCAGAAAAAACAGGCGCTGGCCGTGGCACAAAAACAGTTTGGCAAGGCCGACGGCTGAGCCGCACCGGCCCCGATGCAAGCAAACCACCCGCACCCCCCCCAAGGAGCAACGATGAACGAAACCCCGACTTCCCTGCCGCGCCGCCACCTGTTGGCAGGCAGCGCCAGTGCACTGGCGGCCGTGGGCCTGGCCAGCTTCACACGCGGCGCCAGCGCTGCGGCGCACGCGCCCATGGCGGCAGCAGCGCCCAAGCCCTTGCCGGCCTACGTGGCCTGGAAAGACCCGGCCAGCCTCATCGTGCACAGCGCCACCACCATTGAAACCAAGCGCGCGGCCTTCGGCAGCGGCGTCATCACGCCGGCCGAGCAGCTCTACATCCGCAACAACCTGCCGGCGCCGGACGCTTCGATCATTGCCGACCGCGACGCCTGGGAAGTGTCGATCGAAGGCGTGAAGGCGCCGCGCAAGCTCACGCTGCGCGAACTGAAGACCATGGGCGTGGAAACCACCGCCATGGTGCTGCAGTGCTCGGGCAACGGCCGCGGCTACTTTCCCAGCAAGCCCAGTGGCACGCCGTGGCAAGTGGGCGCAGCCGGCTGCGTGATGTGGACCGGTGTGCCGGTTCGGGTGGTGGCCGAGGCGCTGGGCGGTGTCACGCCCGGCGCCGCTTTCCTGACCGGCACTGGCGGCGAGAAATTGCCTGATGGCCTGGACCCGCTGAGCATCATCGTCGAGCGCTCGGTGCCCGCTGCGGCCATGGCCGACGCGCTGCTGGCCTGGGAAATGAACGGCGTGCCGATCTCGCTGGCCCACGGCGGCCCGCTGCGCTTGATCGTCCCCGGCTACACCGGCGTGAACAACATCAAGTACGTCAAGCGCCTGGCCTTCACGGCCAAGGAGACCGAGGCGCGCATCATGTCGCACGGCTACCGCATCTCGCCGCCGGGTGGCAAGGGCGACCCGAGCCAGCCCTCGGTGCAGGAGATGACGGTCAAGTCGTGGATCAACTCGCCCGCACCCGAAGCCATCGGCGTCAAGGCGGGCCTGGTGCAGGTGCAGGGCGTGGCCTTCGGCGGCCTGAACGGCGTCAAGCGCGTCGAAGTCTCGCTGGACGGCGGCAAGACCTGGAGCGACGCGCGTCTCACCGGCCCCGATCTCGGTCGCTTTGCCTGGCGCCAGTTCGTGCTGGCCGCGAATTTGCCGGCCGGCAGCTACACGCTGGCCAGCCGCGCCACCGACACCGCGGGCAATGTGCAACCCGAGCAGCGCCTGGAGAACGCCGGCGGCTACAACAACACGAGCTGGTCCGACCACGCCGTGAAAGTGATGGTGGCCTGACCATGCGCATCAGCACTTCACAGCGGCGCGGGCTGCGGGTTTGGACCTTTGCATCGGTACTGACGCTGGGCGGGCTGGCTTGGCCAGTGCTGCCAGTGCTGGCAGCCGACGACAGCGCGCAACTTGCCCTGGGCAAGAAGTTGTTCTTGCACGGAGTTGCGCCGTCTTGCGCCGTCTGCCACACCTTGCAGGCGGCGGGCGCTGAAGGCGCCGTCGGTCCGGTTCTCGATGAGTTGAAGCCCGACGCTGCCAGGGTGGCCAAAGCCTTGCGCAACGGGCTTGGCCAGATGCCTTCCTACAAGGACAAACTCAACGACGCAGAGATCGCCGCTTTGGCGCTTTACGTCTCGAAGGCCAGCGGCGGCGGGAAGTAAGCCGGTTCAGCCGGAGGCCGGCAATGCAAGTTCTTCGCCGGCGCCCGTTTTGGGCGTGCCTGCGCATGCAGGCGACTGCTTCGAGGCGTTGAACCTCACGCGGTCAATGTCGCGACCGGGTCGATTTCGGCCAGCCAACTCGGCGAACAGGCTGCCGGAGACCGGTCATTGAGCTCCGGCCCTGTGCCCGCCGCGGCGTGAGTACCGTCAGTTCGAAACGAACTCATCGCCCAAGATCGCGGCGACGTCCTGGCGCTCGCCCAGAAGCCGGACCACATCAAGGTGGTCCCCGCGTTCGAAGTAGCACCACAGCAGCGGGAACTTTGCGACCCGCCAGGTCCGAAGCCCTGGAATGCCAAGAAGCCTTCCGAGCGTCGGTGAGCCGATGCCAGGGTAGAGTTCGATCTGGTCAAGCGCGGCGTTTGTGGCCTTGGCCACCTTCACCGCAACGCGGGTGCCACCCTCGTTGCGGTAGTAGCGGACTTCGCCCTGCTGGTCGCGCAGCGCCTGCGGGCGCAGAACCGCCGCCTTCAATCGATCTCGCCGCGAGCGATCGCCAGCAGTTCCTTCTCGTCCGCCTTGGTGCGACGATGGCCGGGCCCGGACGCCAGCCCTTCCTCGATGAGGTCGCGAAGCCGCTTCTTGGCCTGCTCTTCCTGGTCACGCCTGACCAAGTCGCGGATGTACTCGCTGGTGTTGCCGTAGTTGCCGGCGGCGACCCGGTTGTCGATGTACTCGCGCATCGACTCGGGCAAAGCGAAACTCATAGTCTGGCGGCTCATGGAGGGATCTTGGTCGGTTTAACAACGGTTGTCAACTCGCCGGCTGGCATCTTGCCAGTTCAAGGAATGCTTGCCTCGTCACGAAACCAAGCGCGCTGCCTGGCCCGGCACGCGTTGGATCAGCGCCGCCGCGAACTTCTCGACGCCGAATCTCATCGTGCCGCGGAAGTTGACATGCGAGAAGTGCGCCGGGCCGATACGGCGCAGCCATTCGTCTTCGACTGGGATCCCGTCTCGCTTGAGCCTCTCGACAACCTCGTGCATCCTTGCGGTGTTCCAGGCCAGCACGATGTTCGTCAGCAGGCGTGCGAGCCGGAAATCGCCTTCATCTCGTCGCGGCGCCGGCCGCGCTCCGGCGCCACCTTGCCCGAGTACACGGCGCGCTGAAGCTGATGCACCGACTCGCCACGGTTCAGCAGAGTGTGGATCTCGCGGCGGAAGTCATCGATGGCGATGTAGTCGCACAGGAACACGGTTCGCAGCAGTCGGCCCAGATGTTCCGCAGCCCGGTGCAGTGGATCCCCCTGAGCGGCCGATCCGAATCGTTGCAACGCCAGCGTGGCGGATACACGTCCCGAGCGGATCGACGCCGCCAGGCGCAGTAACTCGTCCCAGCCGCGTTCGATGGCGGCCAAAGACACGCGCCGGACGGTGACCGCTTCCAAGCCATCCGGAACGATGAAACCACGCGGCAGGTAGAGCTTTCGTTCGGCCAGATCCCGCAGCCGCGGGCACAGGTCAAAGCCCAGCAGCTTGGCGATGGCCATCGCCGGATTCGTGTAGCCGTGGGTGTCGACCGCCAGTAGCGAGATCCGAACCCTGTCTGCGGCGCTGTTGTGCTGCTCGATGCCCTCGATGGCGACGCCGGCCTGTCGTTCATTGAGCACGATGGGCTGGTCGTAGACGATGCCCCAACGGTCGCGCACGTGGGTGTACAGGCCAGCGGCGTATGTGCGACGGCGCGGATCAACGCGGGCGTTCCAGAGGTGGCGCGACGCGTCCAGCGACATCATGTCGGCCGATGCCTTGTCGCCGTCGCCCCAGAGTGACGCGATTGGGATCCGGCACTGGAACTCGGCCACGCGCTCGTTGGCGCGGCGCAGTCGGCCGCTGCCTTCCAGGGCGCGCATGGCCACAGTGACTTGAGTGGGTTCCAGGCCGGGGATCATTGACGCCACGCCCTTGGCATCTGCATCGGTGCCGTGTGCCAGCAACGCGCCGTAGAGGGCAACGAGCTCGTCGGTGGACTGCGCGCGGTGGCCGAGCAGCGCTTCGCTGAACCCGGTGGCGGCATCCACCTCCAGAAGCATGTCCGGGAACTGCACGCTGCCGATGAGGTTGTAGATGGTTTCACGCGTGCGGACCGGCTCGGCTTGATCCGGCAGTGCCGTGATCGCCGGCAGGTGGAGCATGCCGTCGGCGCCGATCTCGACCTTGCCGCGCCGCTGGGCCTCTGCCACCGCAGACATACCGGCCATCAAGTTGGCCAGCAAGGGCTCCAGGAAGTCGGCTGCGGACTTCGGCATGCCCAGCAACGCAACCTGCTCGTCCCGTTGCAAGGCCCAATCCGCCGGCGGGATGAGCATCTGGTCTCGCTCCCGAAAACTCAGCGAGTGGGCCAACCAGACACTGCCTCGGCGCAGGCTCTTGCGCAGCGACATCATCGTGCAGGCCTCGAACGCCCGAAATCCTGAGCGAGGGTCCAGATCGCGGACCAGGCCGTGCCAGGCTGCGCCGACATCTGGCAGCGGGACGCCCTCCTTCAGCTCGGTCACACCTTGGCGCTGCAGATCCGTCCAAGACTTCCACTGTTCGAAGCCCGGATCGCCAGAGCGGCCACCGAAGTCCAGGTCCGTCAATGCCGCCAGGCAGGCGTGCACGCGCTGGCTGTCTTCCGCCAGAGCCTTGCGAACCAGGGACACAAAGCTGCCGCTGGCAGCTTCGCCGAGCTCGGCGAGCAGATCTCTTGCTTCCAGGACTCGCGCCTGCCAGGTCTTGGATTCGTCGTGCAGGACGGAACGTGCCTTGGCTGCCTGCTGGATCGGGCCTGTCGTGCCCCGGATACGGTTTGACTGGGCCTTGTCCGCCGCCTCGCGGAACAGTTGCTGGCTGCGCCGGCTGGTCTGCAAGAGGGCGACATCGGTGAGTTCGAGCAGGGTCACCCGCAGAAAGCAGACCAACTCGATCAGTTGGCGCGTTGGCTTGATCTCCCGCGTCTTCACGGGGCGCCTGGCCTGGACCTGACGGGCGTAGGCCTGCTGCTTGGCCAACGATACGGCGCTCAGGTTCCAGTCCTGGGCACCGAGCTCCTTCAGGTAGCGGACCTTGTCGATGGTTTCGGTAAGAGTGCCGGGGCCGTGACGCTTCGACGGGTTCTTCAGCCACTCCAGGTGCGTCGTGTCGGTGCCTGGCCGAGCGCTGTATGCGGCGGCGACAACTTTCTGGGCCGCTGCCGGCGGCACGGCGGCATTGACCGCGCCGAGGATCTGCGACTCTACCGCTGCAAATGCGACACGAGCCCAGTCCTGCAGGCGGCGCGCTCCTGGGATCAGGATGCGCCGCGTGAACAGCCAGTGGCTGGCCGACTGGACCAGGTCATCGGCGTGGGACACGTCGGCAGCTTGGGCCAGCAGGGCCGCTGTGAGCGCCGCTTCGTCGTCGACTTCAAGCTCGCGCAGGCCCAAGTAAGTCTTGGCCCATAGCTGGTGCTTGGAGAGCGTCTGCCGGCGCTTGTAGATCGACCGCAGGCTGGCGATGGACGGCGGCGACACGGCCAGGACCTGGGCGGTGTGTCGCAGGAGGTTTCGGGGGAGCACGTTGAAACCGTCAAGCGGTCGGCCGGCCACGCGCATGAACATAAGCATCAGCGCCGCGGGCAGGCGGTGGTCGCTGCGGAACTGCTCCCGGACGGCCGCCACCTCCGCTGACGTGAGCGTGAAGAACTGCTCCCGGTCGAACTCACTAAGGCGAGGCGGCAAGGCCTCCTGGCCGACGAAGCGCAGGGCGAAGGCGGGCATGGCGGTGGTCAGCGGCAGGGGGGCGGTCAATGTACCGCCACGGCCGCCGCCAAGGCAGTCGGGCGCTCATCTTGCGAGGGTGGCGCCCGCCGGGAACCCGCATGGATACTGGGTTTCAGGCGAAAGCGCACCAATCTGCACGAAAAGTACGACTACCCCGACTGACGAGAAGCTGGTTGCGCCGTTTGTCGGCTACGAGCTGATCGAGGACCGGTTCGACCGCGAGGTCAATCGCAACCAGATCGGGCGGCCGGAGTTCTTCGCGCTCGGCCTCAAGGCCAGCGTCCGCCTCGGCTGGGCTTCGACCGGTCTGGGTTCCACACGCGACGCCCTGCTCTATGCCGCTTCGGTGAGCCGTGGCTTCGAGCCCGCGCCGGGACAGATCCTCTTGGGCTCTGCCGATATCGTCGGGCGCTACGCCGAGTCGCAGGTGCAACGCCAACGTCTGGGGCTGCAGGCGCGCTGGTTCGTGCCGCATCACGGGCGCTGGGTGATTTACGCAAGCGCTGCGGGCGATCTGCTGACCCGACCGGCGCCCACGGAAAGCCTGCTGCTCGGCGGCGAGGAGGGTCTTCGGGGCTACCCGCTGCGCTACCAAAGCGGCACACGCCGCGCCCTCTTCACGCTCGAGGAGCGCTACTTCACGGATCTCTTCGTCTGGCGGCTGTTTCGGCTGGGCGGCGCGGCTTTCGTCGATGTCGGCCGGGCCTGGGGCGGTACGGACACGAATGCACTCAACCCCGGTTGGCTGAGCGACGTCGGATTCGGACTGCGGATCGCGAACTCGCGCGCCGCCTTCGGCAACGTGCTGCACATCGACCTCGCGTTCCCGCTCAACGCCACACCCGACATCAAGCGAACCCAGCTGCTGGTCAAGACCAAGTTCAGCTTCTGACGAACGATCGCCTCAAGGCCGAGGGAAGCGGATGCGCACCTCGAGGCCCCGCCCCGAGACCGGAGTGCGCAGCTCGACCGTCGCGCGATGGCGCTCCGCGATCGCCTTGACGATCGCCAAGCCAAGGCCGCTGCCGTCGCGCGACTGGCTCTGCGCCGTTTCGCCGCGGTGGAAACGCTCGAACATCCGTTCACGATCCGCTTCGGGAATGCCAGGGCCATTGTCGGCCACGCGGATCACGGGCCGGCCGTCTTCGATGCCCGCAGACACATCGACGATTCCGCCCGCAGGCGTGTAGCGCAGGGCGTTCTCGATCAGGTTCTCCAGCAACACGCCCAACCGCGGTTCGTCGCCCATGGCCGGTACGGGGACCAGCGCGTCGGCACCGAGGTCGAGGCCGGACTGTTCTGCCTTGACGCTCATCGCGGCCACCTGTGCGCGTACCAACGCCGCCAGGTCGAGCGGCGCCATCTTGGTCGCCTCGCCATCCTGCTCCGAGCGTGCCACTTGAAGCAACTGCTGAACCAGTCGCTGCGAGCGGTCGACGCCGCTGTGGAGTTCGGCCAATGCGCGCTGCCGTTCGCCATCATCCGTCGTCCGCTCCAGCAACTGCAGTTGCAGGCGCAAGGTCGTGATCGGTGTTCTCAACTCGTGCGCAGCGTCGGCGAGAAACCGGCGCTGCGCTGTGAAGGCAATACCAAGCCGCTGCATCAGCCCGTTGATCGAGTTCACGAGCGGCACGATCTCCGCCGGCGCGTCGTCGGTGGTTATGGCCTCGAGCGATCCAGCGCTGCGGCGCGCGATATCGCGCGCGGCCGCATCGAGCGGCTGCAAGCCCCGGCGCAGCGCGAACACGAGCAGCGCGCCGATTAGAAGAACCAGCCCGATCAGTGGCGGAAACACCTTGCCCGCCGACTCACCGGCCATCTCTTTGCGCGACGCCACCCGCTGCGCGGCCTGCGCCACGCCGGCGGGGCGCACGCTCGAATACACGATCCATTCCTCGCCAGCCACGACCGGGCGCGACAGGCCTTCGATGGTGGTGAAAGGCAGGTTCACGCGCGGGTCGGACGAGTACACACGCTGGCCTCGCGCAGTCCACGTCAGCGTGACGATCTCGGTCTCGTCGGGAACATCGGTACGCACAGGCTGTTCAAGCGGTGCCTCACCTTCTTCATGATGACCGGCATGGTGGTAGCTGGCCACCGCCTCGGCCACGTTGCGCAGGTCGCCGTCGAAAACCTCGTTCATCTCCTCGAGCGTGACGAGGTAGGTCACGAGCGCCACCAGCAGAGCACCCAGCGACAAGGCGCCGAGTATCCAGATCAGCAGCGTACGGCGGATGGATCGCAACGGTTTCCCCCCTGTTCGCCGGTCAGACGTCGGCGATGCGGTAGCCGACGCCGCGAACGTTCTTGATCAGGCCGCCGCCAAGTTTCTTGCGGAGGTGATGCAGGTGGACCTCGATCGCGTTGCTTCCCACCTCCTGGCCCCAGCCGTACACCGACTCCTCGAGCTTCTCGCGAGACAGCACCGCGCCTGGGCGCTGGAGCAGCGCCTCCAGCACCGCGAACTCCCGGGCGGACAGGTCGACCGGCGCTCCATCGCGCGTCACGGTCTTGCGCAGCGGATCGAGCATCAGGGTGCCGTGGCTCAGCACAGGAGAACCACTGCCGGCATGGCGGCGCAGCAGCGCGCGGACCCGGGCCACCAGTTCGTCCAGATCGAAAGGCTTGAGCAGATAGTCGTCGGCGCCTGCGTCAAGCCCGCCAATGCGGTCCTTCACCGTGTCGCGTGCCGAAGCGATCAGCACCGGCATCGAGTTGCCCAGCGCGCGCAGGCTGGCCAGGATGGCCATGCCGTCCTTCTTAGGCAATCCCAAGTCGAGGATCGCCAGGTCGTACACGCCGTTGCCCAGGGCCAATTCGGCGGCTCGTCCGTCGGTCACCCAATCGACGGCGAACCCGGCCGCACTCAAGCCCTGCCTGACGGCCTTGCCAATCATCGAATCGTCTTCGATCAGGAGAATTCGCATCGTAGGGAGTTCAGAGCCGAGGCCGCGCCCGCCACCAACTTGCAAGGGCTAGACGCAAGCGTGCATCGTAGTCCAGCAATCTGTGGATCAACGGCCCGGCACGGCGTCTCAATCCATGCGCCATCAGCGCGCTGGCCAGAGCCGCAGGAAAAGCCGCGACAACGTCATAAGGAAATTGCACCCCGACGTACACCCGGCTCCAACCTACCGCCAGACCAATGCCAAGCAGCGGAAAGCTCCACGGTGCAAACCGACGCGTGAATAGCGCCGATAGCGCAAGGCTCCAGAAAACTGTCACATGGTCGCTGGGAAATCCAGGGTTGTCCGCTCGCTGGAGGTACTGCGTACCCAGTTGCACGGCAAAGGGCCTCGGCTGCGGCCACAGCCAAGAAGCTGCTTGCACGAGTGCAAGCGCGATTCCAACGCTAGCCAGTAGTTCGAGAAGCTCAGCCCGCGCAGCCGCAGCCCCACGCGCCCACGACCACGCCAACGCAAGCGGCACGAAGAGGATCATCCAATTTGCGAGCAAAAGCGCCAGTAGCATCCTGCCAGGCGCAAGCCCTGGCCCGGCACTAAGGAGTTCGAACAAGTGGGCGTTGTCCATGGGGAGCGCGTCCCGCGCGACGGATGTGGCGAGCGAAACTTCAGCTCGGATGGTTCGAGCGGGAGACTTAACTCGCGCTTAACCGACGGCGACGTGGCCGGCGCGCAACAGCTTCACGAGAAGGACTTTCCAGTGATCTCGCTCAGGCGGGTCGATCTGAGGGTCGTACGTAGAAAGGGCGGGCTCTTGGTTGGCGCGAGCGAGTTCCGCCCGACCCGGCGCTAACGCAGAGCGGGGGCGATCTCGCCCTCCGCGTTGCCAGTCTTAAGTTCTGCTTAAGGTACGGAACCGCAAACTCGACGCATGCACGATGACGCTGCCGCGAGCGATCGCGCCAAAGACGGTAGTGAATGCGGGGCGCGCTGGCGACGCCTCTTGCACTCCATGCTTCGTGGACTTGTCGCTTTGATCATCGGGCTGGCGTTCACATACTTCCTCGTTGAGGTCTAGGTCGCTAGGTGTCGAGTTCCCAGAGGTTGCTCACAGCCGGGATGCGGCTCATGGGCGGCTGGCGGTTGAGTGCGCAGTGTGGCTGATGCCAGTTGTAGCGATGCAGGAAGGGCTGCAAGGCGGCTTCCCGTTGGGCTGAGCTGACGTACGGCCTGGCATAGGCCCACTCCCGCAGGCTGGTCTGGACGAAGCGCTCGGCCTTACCATTGGACTTTGGCGTGTAGGGCCTGGTCTTGATGTGCCGGATGCCCAGCTCGTCGCAGGCGGCCTTGAAGGTGTTCTTGTAGCCTGTGCCGTTGTCGGTCATCACGCGCTCGATGCGCACACCCAGGCTGGCGTAGTAGGCCACCGCCTGCTGCAGGAACTGCACGCGGCTGACGGCCTTCTCGTCGGGCAGGACCTGCGCGAACGACACTCGCGAGTGGGCGTCGATGGCCAGGTGCACCATGTCCCAGCCGATGCCACGGTTGTGGTTCTTCGTGCGGTCGCCGGTGATGCGGTGGCCCGCGCCGTCGATGCGGCCAAGCTTCTTGGTGTCGATGTGCAGCAACTCGCCGGCTGCAGCGTGCTCGTAGCGCACGACAGGCACTGGCGGCTCCAGCGACGCCATGCGCAGCGTAGTTCAGTCGGTGTCGGCTAAACTCCGTCCGTGCGCCGCCTACTCCTCCTCTTTCTGTTGGCCGCTCTGCCTCTCCAGTTTGCCTGGGCTGCGGCAGCGACCTACTGCGGCCACGAGAAGGCTCCGAGTTCAGGGCACTTCGGGCATCACAGCCATCAGCACCAGGCGGAGGCGGAGTCCGATTCAGGATCCGCAGCCAAGAAGTCTTCGGTGCTCGCAGACGACCTGGACTGTGCTTTTTGCCACTTGGGATGCGTGCAACCCTGTACGAGTCAGCCCGCTTCGGTTGCTGCGATTCGATCCTCCGTCTTGGCACTGCCCACGCTTCTTCCTCCGGATTCCGGTCGCCCTGGCCGAATCGAACGCCCCAAATGGGCCCTTGCCGCCTGATTCGGCGAGGGACTGTCACATCCATTGAGGTTGCCCCTTAGCGACTGACGCCTCGCCGAATTCTTCCGCTTTGTTGTTCATTGCAACCTGGAGAATTCGATGCGAACGAAGTCGCTGGCCCTTGCCGGTGCCCTGCTCTGCCTGTCCAACATCGGGCAGGCGCAAGTCCCGGCGCAAAAGCCTGGCGTCCTCCCCCCGGAATCCGCACCGACTCAGGCGCAGCAGCGTCTGAGCCTCGCGGAAGCCCTTGCGCTGGCCGAGGCGGCAAGCCCGACCCTGCGCTTGAAGATGGC
>CETV01135766.1_pt1 | contig 13450 bp, 23 predicted proteins | sample 531451 | NCBI WGS metagenome assembly CETV01 (sample SAMEA2623155, study PRJEB7988) | marine metagenome | isolation source: saline water (ENVO:00002010), including | reverse complement strand
CCCGGCGCCAGCAGCACAGGCGGGTTCGGCCGGGTCATCAGCTCCGCAGGCACCGGCGGGCATGTGTCGACCCGCAAGGGCTGAGTTCCACAGCCGGACAGCATCAGCAGTGAGCAGCACAGGGGCCACCGCAGGCGGCGCAGCTGGGGCCGACGCTGCACCGGGTAGGTCGACAGCCGCCAGGTCGGCGCCAGGAAGCCCAGCGTGAGCAGCATCAGTCCGAGCAGGACAAGCAGGAGCGGTGACCAAAACGGCATGGCGTCTTTCCTTGGTGAGTTGATCGGAGAAGGCCAGCTCGGCCTGGAGGCGGCTGGTGGCTGCGGCCGCAGCCTGGTTGCCCAGGCGCACGTTCTCGGCGTAGGTCTGGGCAGCCTCGCGCTCGCGCAGTACTTCCGCGGCCTGCCAGCGGGCGCGTTCCTTTTGCACGCCGACGTCGACGAAGTGCGAGCGGATGACGGCGGCGGCCATGACGAGGCCGCCCACGAGCACGGCAACCAGCAGCAGGCGCAGGGACAGGGAAGGTTTCAAGGGCGGTCCCCGGTGTTGGGGTCCAGCGCCTTGGGCTGCGCCACGATGCGCAGCACTACGATGGCCAGCGCAAAACCGAGGGTGACCCAGGGCCAGCGCTGCGGCGGCACCAGGGCCTGCAGCTGCGGGAGTACTTCGGCCTGGACCATCGACAGGGCGCCCAGCAGCGCGGCCGCCCAGACGGTGCTCAGGCGCCAGGCGCGGCGCCATTCGGGGATGAGGATGCCGCGGCGGGCCGGTGATGCAGCAGCAGGCACTGCCTGGCCGTCGAGCTCAATGTGGATGCTGCCGTCGTCGTGCTTCACGACGCGACAGCCGGCGTCGGCCAGCTCGCGGGAGACGAAGACATTGATGCTGGCCTGGTCGCCCATCACGCCACCCCGACGCTGACGGCCACGTGTTGCGGCATGGGGCGCATGCCACGGCCCAGCCACGTCGCGACGTCGAAGCCCGGACACGTCTTCAGCCACTCGCGCTGGGATACCTCGCCGTCACCGTCGGTGTCGGGCGACAGGTCCCGGTGGCCGCAGATTCCCTTGCTGGCCCGGATGCCGCTGCGCTTGACCAGCGGCACCGACAGGCCGGTCGCCAGCTGGTACACCAGCGCGGACAGCGAGTCCCACTGCTCGGGCGTGTACCGGCCTTCGCGCTCGATGCCGCCGACCAAACAGATGCCAACGCTGTTGGCGTTGAAGTTGGCGACGTGGGCGCCGATCTCGTTGAGGTGGCGGCCGGTCCAGATGTAGCCGTCGACGTCGACCACGTAGTGGTAGCCGATGTGCGGCAGCCGGGCGTTGAACGCATTGGTGGCTGCCGTCTGCCGCTTGAAGCCGCGTGCGGCGTGCCAGTCGTCGATGACGCCGGCTGCGGTGCGCTTGAAGGCCGGGCCGGTGCCCGGGAGCCACTGACCGCTCGGTGTGGCCGAGCAGTGCACGACGATCAAGCCGATCGCACGTGCGATGGAGGTGGGGAGGTCCGGGAGCTGCATGCCCGGCAGAGTGCCGGGGTGCCGTCCTACAGGTAACTCTGCGGTGACGCAGGGCCGTGCAGCAGCTGAGGTTTCAGCCTAACGCGCGAGGCGCGGGAAGGTCAATCCGGTCGTGCGGTAGATCAAGGAGTGTGCCCGTACCGATTCCGATAGTCCGACTCTAGGTCTTCACACACTCTGGCGACGAACCGCTGCGAGCTGGAGTCAAGTGACTTCCGTTCCTGCTCGCTCCAGCAGTATTTGATCTTCGCGCGCGCCTCGCTTTTCGCCCGCGCCTCTGGCGAATTCCCAGCGACCATGCCGAAGGCGAAGAAGGCACCCACAAGACCAAGAGGCACCCATAGCCAGAGCTTCGGCTTGGGCCGGACCGCCCCGCACTTTGGACAAGCTTTTGCCGAGGTGCTGAGCTCAGCGCTGCACTCCTTGCAGGCAACCATCGCCATTTCATACCTCTCAATCGTTGGTAGTTGACCTGGCCATGCGCAAGATCGCACGCCATGCAGCTTTCGCAAGGCCCTGAGCGCCTCGTGAATTCACACGTCGCTTGCAGGCCGCACAGCAATGGCGATGTTCAGGTGCACCTAGTCCGTCGTTTTGAGCACCGATCACGACGACGTAGTGGTGATGGTGGGTATTAGTGATCTCCACCGCAACTTGGTCAACCTGGCCATGAAACTCTTGAACGGACACCTGCACGCCTCGAACAACCTGTTACGCAGGGTCGCATTTTCGCTGCCAAGACACGGTTGGCAAGGGGATCGGCCCGGCGCTATTGCTTGCGCAGCGGAACGCCGTTCGCTTCATCGACCAACCTTGTGTTTGATGGTCTGCTTAACCCGAGCGGCGTCCCCCACTGCGCCTACAGGGCCGTGGAACGTTTGCGCAACACGTGGTGAGGATTCACCTGTAGACGCGTGGGTTGCAAGCAACAAGACGTCGTCGACTGTCTTTCTTAGTGGCGGCGCGAGCGTGTTGTAGCGATCGATAAGCACCCGCTCTTCAGAAGTCACGCCCGGCGTACCTCGCTCTCGCTGTCCAGAAATTACGAACAGGACGTCAACGCCAGCGTCACGGGCCTTCGCTAGGTACAGGACGTCTGGCGCACGAGACCCGTTTTCGTAGGCGAACTGAGTGGCGCGCGACACCCCCGTCGCGGATGCCAGTTCCTCGTGTGTGAGGTCCAGTCTCAAACGTTCTGCTTTCAGCCGATCGGCGTGTTGGATTCTGACTTGGTGCTCTTCCGGCGACATGGGGCTTCCGCTTAGTTGACAGTCTTAGAGTCGAGACTAGAATCCACGACTACAGACTTGCTCCAACACCTACTTTAAGCGGCCCATGAGAAAGATCACCCCCCCCAAAACGCTGGAGATGTTCCTCAAGGAGCTGGAAGCGCAGAACAAGACGGTCGCTGAATGGGCACGGGAACGAAACCTAGACCTGAACGTCGTGTACATGGTCGTACGCGGGCGCGCTGTCGGGCGGCGGGGCAAGTGCCGTCAGGCCATGCATGCGATGGGCATTCAGCTGCCCCCGATGCACAACGTGTTGACTCGCAGCGGGGCGGCGCATGTCTGAGACTAGGGACGCCCTGGAACAGCCCGCAACGGCTGCAGATATTGCGGCGCTGGTCATGCTGATGGGCTCAATCAGCAGCCGGTTAGATGAGGCCGTAGTCAGCGCTCATCGAATGGAAGGCCTGCTTACTCAAGTACTCGCGGAGTTTGAAGCGACGAAGCTCGGGGCCGGTGCGGAATCTGTCCAAGACAGCTCGTCCGCGGCGCGAGGCTCCGAATGAATTCGTGGCTCACTGCCGCCGAACTTGCAGGCCTTCAAGGCCTGCCGAGTTCTGAACGGCGCACTCGCGAATGGCTCGACCGCATCGGCGTGCCGTCCAGGCCCCGCGCCGGACGCGTTGGCGGCGGCAGGGAGTTCGACACAGCGGCACTTCCTCTTGAGACGCGCAAGGCCTTGCTGGCGCGCAAGCTCAAAGAGGCTGCGCTGCCGCCGCAGCTCGAAGCCGCATCGCCGACCGAGTCGTTCACGGTAGCTGCGCCCTCGCAGTCCGCCGTGAGCACGCAGCTCGCCGATCGCCGCCCACCCAGCCGCGCGGATGTGGCATGCGCCGATGCGCGCACCGTGGTGGTCCGTCAGCTGATGGAGCTCGTGGACGCCATGGGCAGCATTACCCGTGCAGCTGCTGCGCTGTCGGACCACCTGGTCGAAGACGACGCCGCCGAAGCACTGGTGGCGGCAGCTAAAGCGGCCAACCTGCGGCCCCGCATCGTGGACGGCCGCGTCCGCATCAAGCCTCGCACGCTGTTCCTCTGGCATGCGGCCTACACGTCGCAAGGCTGGTGGGGCCTGTTGCCCAAGCCTGTGGCGCCCACGGCGCTCACCGCCGTCGGTGATGACGTCGCAGCAGTCATCAAGGCCTACGCCAGCGCCAAGGGCTCGGCCCGCAACTTGACCGAGGTCGCGCAGGCCGTGACGCGGGCGCTGGGCCGACCCTTCGACGACTGGCGCCGCCTGTACGACCAGGCACGCCGGGCCATGCCGAAGGTCGACAAGGTGCAGATGATCAAGGCCCGTCACACCGGCGCTGAGCGTGCGGCGCGGCTGCCCTTCAAGCGCCGCGACACCAGCCTGTTCTCACCGCTGGACATCGGTGTCATCGACGGTCACTCGTTCAAGGCGAAGGTCAGGCACCCGGACCACGGGCAGCCCTTCGCCCCGGAAGTCTCCATCGTCAAGGACGCGGCGACCCGCAAAATCACCGGGTGGTCGGTCTCGCTCAGCGAGTCCACGATGGCCGTGGGCGCCGCGATCACGCACAGCGTCAGCACGCACGGCGTGCACGCCATGATCTACAGCGACAACGGTGCCGGCGAGACGGGCATGCAGCTCGACTGCCCGGTCGATGGGCTGTATGCCCGCCTCGGCACCGAACACCGCACCGGCAAGCCGGGCCATCCCCAGGCGCGCGGCATCCTGGAGCGCAGCTGGCGCACACACATGATCCGGTGCGCCCGGCAGTTCGACACCTACCAGGGCAAGGACGTCGACCGCGCCAGCCACCGGCAAGTGACGCTGGAGCTGCAGCGCGAACAGCGTGCCGTCGACCGCGCCCGCAAGACAGGCGACGTCGTGACGCTCAGCCGTCGCGTGCCCAGCTGGCAGCAGTTCATCGCCGCGATTGAGCAGGCGGTGCACGAGTACAACAGCGAGCACCGCCACCGCAGCCTGCCCAAGCACAGCAGCGGCCCTCACGCCGGCCTGCACATGACGCCGAACGAGGCCTGGGAGGCCATGCTGGTGCCCGACCTGGTCATCAAGCCCGACGTCATGGAAGTCCGGGCGCTGTTTATGCCGAGCGCGCTGCGCACGGCCCAGCGCGGTGAGGTCCAGTTCCTCAACCAGGTGTATGCGTCCGACGAGCTGATGCAGGTCGACGGCGAGCGGGTCAGCGTGCGCTACGACGTGCACGACCCATCCCGGGTGTTCGTCTGGACCGTCTCGGGCCAGTTCGTCTGCGAGGCCAAGCTCGACGCCAACAAGTCGGACTTCTTCCCGAAGTCCGCCGTCGAGGCCGCCCGCGAGAAGCGCGTGCGCGGCATGGTCAAGCGCGCACAGCAGCGCATGGACACCGCCTTGCGCGAGCTCGGACCCACCGTGCCGGAAGGCGGGGCCGCCTACCTGGCCCAGGCCGACATGGCGCCCGCCGCGTCGCTGCCCCTGGTCGAGCGGGTGGAGCCCGCGCCGGCAGCGCAAGTCGCCGCCCCTGCTGGCCCGGTCCGCCCCTTCTTTGAAAGCGCCAGCGAGCGCTACGAATGGCTGCTGGCCCACCGCGACCAGTGGATCGATGCCGACGCCAGCTGGCTGGCCACCTACGTGGCCGGCCCGGAATATGAAGCGCTCGCCGAGTACTACGCGGGCCGCGGCCTGTCGTGGGTCGAAGGCGCGCAGGGTTTTAAGACCGCCGGGTGACCGCCCCATCCGGCTTGCACCACCACACCAAGAAGCACACCGCCATGAGAAAAGGTTTTGTCCTGACCGAGAACTTCCGCCGCCTCACCGAGGCGCAGCGCGCCGTCGAAAAGCGCGGTGCCCAGGAGGCTGGCCTGGTCATCATTAAAGGCCCCTTCGGTGTCGGCAAGTCCGAGATCGTCGAGCGCTGGGCCGTCGACAACCGGGCCATCTTCGTGCGCTGCAAGGAGACCTGGACCAAGCGCGCTTTGGTGGACGAGATCGCCGAGCGCATGGGCCTGGACACCCGCGGCCGCAACAGCGAGGTGCAGGCCCGCGTCATCGGCCGCCTGGCGGTGGACATGTCGCCCCTGGTGTTCGACGAGGCGGATTTCTTGGTGCGCGGCACGGGCAGCAAGTCGTCGCCGGCCATGCTGGAGTGCATCCGCGACATCACCGACGTCACCGGCGTGGCGTGCTACCTGGTGGGCATGGAGGCCTTCGGGGACCGCCTGGCCCGTCATGGCCACATCGCCAGCCGCGTCGCTCGGATCGTCGAGTTCCAGCCGCTCAGTCTGGCCGACGTCAAGGCCGCCTGCGAGAAGCTCAGCGAGGTCAAGCTCAAGCCCGAGGTGGTCGAGGCGATCCACGCCCAGAGCAACGGCCGGATGCGCCTGGCGCTCAACGCCATCAGCAACATCGAGCAGCTGGCCGAGGCCAACGGCCTGGCCGAGGTCGGGTCCGAGCACATCAAGGGCCGTCCCCTTTGTGTCGAGTTCAAGTCAGGCGCCGTGCGCCGGGGAGCGGCGCTGTGACCGTGTGGGTATCTGCCACCGTCCTGCAGCTGCTGGCGTCGCGGCAGCTGAACCACGCTGGGGCGCAGTTCACTGCTGACGACCTGGTCGCCTGGCTGGGTGATCGCCTCACCAAGCCCCAGCGGCTGAAGGCCACCAGCCGGCTGTGCCACCTTGCCTTCCTGACCCATGCCGTGCGCGTGTCGCAAGACCAGGCCCGGGCCATTCACATCTACACGGTGACGGCCGATGGCGCCGTGGCCATCACCGAAGCGGGCCGGGGCGCCGTGCTGAAGAGCGGCTGTAAAGGCACGCGCAAGGCCAACACGCTCAAGCCGGACTCGCTGGTGATGCGGCTGTGGGCCCTGGTGCGCCTGCGCACCATCGTCGACAGCGAGTCGGCCGCGCAGACCCTGTGTGACGCGGGCACCGGGAACTTCAAGGTCGCCCAGGCCAACGTGCAGCGGCACCTGCGCCGCTGGGCCGCAGCCGGCGCCCTCACCGAATCAGCGCGCCGCGTGCAGGTCCCGGGCAGCAACACCGGCGCCAAGCGCTACGTGCTGGTCGATGCCTGGAAGGGCTCCACCCATCCGCCGGCCTGGCGCCAGATCGCCCTGCAGCGCGCGGCGGCCGAGGAGCGTTCATGAGCGGCCCGACGTACCAGCAGGAACCGTGGTTCAAGCTGTTCCACGAGGCGGTCAAGCGCTCGACACAGCGCAAGGTGGCGCAGCAGCTGGCCGTGACTGACAGCCTGGTCAACCAGGTGCTCAACGGCACGGGCGAGTACGGCAAGGGCACGGCAAGCACCCGGCGCTTTGCGCAGCGGGTCAACGACGCCTTCGGCAAGTGGGCCTGCCCGTACCTGAGTGATCCGGACGAACCGCGTGAGGTGTCGGCCGAGCAATGCCGGTCCTTCGCGCATCGGGAGGCGCCCACGGGCAGCCCCCGCGACCTGGCGCACTGGCGCGCTTGCCGCACCTGTCCGCAAAAGGAGCACAGCGCCCCGCCCGTGCCGCGCAGCACGGCGTCGCGCCGCCCTGCCCATCGCATCTATCCCGCCAAGTACCGCAAGGAGGTCAAGTGAGCACGCATCATCCCTTTCACGACTTCGAGCCCCCGAATGTGCAGTGGCCTGCCTGGCTCGCCTGGCTTGTGGCGATCGTCGTCGTCATGCTGTTGCTGGCGATGTACGCCCTGGTCCAGTCCGAAGACCACGCCTACGATCGCCGCGTGGAGGTCTCTGCCGATATCGAGTTGGCCGCCGCGCTGGAGGCACAACGGCTGGAGCTGATCGACGAGCTGTCAGGCACTGCCCGCGCTGCCTACAAACAGGGCTGGCAAGAGGCGCTGGCCAGCGTCGAATCCAGCGACCGCGGCGAGGCATTCGCGCACGCCTGCAGCCGGCTCTGGCAAGGAAAGCAGCCGTGAGCGGCTCGCACCTCGGGGAGCTCGCGCTGGAGCTGCTGGCGCTGGTGCACCACGTCGGCGATCGGGAGGGCGTGGACGCCAGGCTGCTGCACACCGTGCTGGGCCGCAGCGACGTCAAGGTGCAGCGGGTGCGCAGCACGCTCTACAACCTGGCCGCGCTGGGATACGTCGAGCGCGCCGCGATGTCCGGGCACTTCCGCATCACGGCCAACTGCAAACCGGTGCCAGCAGGGACGCCCATGCGGCCTGCGCCAGCCGCGGTGCCGCGCGCTACGCCGCGGCTTACGCCGACGACCGCTCTGCCAACACTGCACGGGACGATCACCCGGCGGCATACGCCCAACAGCATCTTTGACGTGGAACGCCTATGAGCAGCGCCCTGTTGGCCGCAATCCTGCTGTGCATCGATGCGCACCAGGGCGAATGGCTGCCCTTCAAGACTCTGCATGACCGCGTCGGCTGCACCGCCGAGAAGGTCCACATGGCGTGCCACGAACTCGTGCGCTCTTGCCATGTGCAGCACGCGACGCGCGACGGCCAGGACTACTACGGCATCGGGGTGGAGGGCAGGCTGCCATGACCACGGCCCGTGTGCTCCACCCCTGTGCTGCCTGCCAGCGGCCTGCCCGCGCCGGCCACCTGATGTGCGGCGGCTGCTGGCACGGCGTGCCCAAACCACTGCAGCTCGACGTCTACCGCACCTGGCGGGCCTTCGAGCGGCGCAAGAACCCCCGCATGGGCCTGGCCAGCCTCGCGGAGTACCGCAAGGCCTGCGATGCGGCGCTGGCCGCCCTCAAACCCACCTCTTCGGAGCAACGATGACCACTGAGAACAACACCCCGGCCGGCGTGCCGGACGGCTACATGAAGAACGGCCAGGGCCACCTGGTGCCGATCGAGCTGGTCGCGCCCATCGACCGCGCCCGCGACGACCTGGTGCGCGAGATGGTCCAAGGCGCCAAGGAGCTGCAGGTGCAGATGGCCGAGTTCAAGCGCAAGTGGTTCGGCGACGTCAACGCCTTCGCGTCTATGAGCGCCGAGAAGTACGGCGCCAGCCTCGGCGGCAAGAAGGGCAACATCTCGCTGCACAGCTTCGACGGCTCGCTCAAGGTCCAGCTGGCCAGCGCGGACAACATCGTCTTCGACGAGCGCCTGCAGGCCGCCAAGGAACTGGTCGACGCCTGCATCAACGAATGGGCGGAAGGCAGCCGGCCGGAGATCAAGGCCATCGTGCAGAAGGCCTTCGACACCGACAAGGAAGGCAAGCTCAACACGGGCCGGGTCCTGAGCCTGCGCAGCCTCGAGATCAAGGACGAGAAGTGGCGCCAGGCCATGCAGGCCATCAGCGACTCAGTCCAGGTGGTCGGCTCCAAGCAATACATCCGCTTCTACCAGCGGGTGGACGGCACCGACGAGTTCACGGCGATCGTGCTTGACCTGGCCGGGGTCTGACATGGTGGAGGCCGTCGTCTACGACCTGCACGTCCAGGAACCCAAAGAGTGCACGAAGGCCGGCGAACACTGGGTGGTCGCTGGCGTGGTCTGCCCCGCGTTGGGTTTCGAGAAGCCTGTCTTGGTGCTCTTCGACCCGAAGGCGGGGACCTTGGCGGTCCGGGCTGAATGTGGTTGTTCGATCAGCGCCAGCCTGGGTCCCTTGCTGCTCAAACTGTCCCGTCAGCTGGCCCAGGGGCACTGCCCTGACGGCGCGACTGGCGCATTGCACTGACCGGTATGCAGCAGATCGACTATCAGCACGCGGTCGAACACCTCGGCAAGGCCGCCTGCCTGCGGACGGCCATGGCCGATGCCTACCACCTGGTGGAGTCCATTGCGCGGCTTCGCGCTGGCGACATCACGCGCACCGATGCGGTCGCCCTGGCCGTGGCCGACGTGGAGGTGGCCTGCGAGCAGCTGAGGCTGATCGTCGGGTCCGGCCTGGTCGACCTGTACAAGCTCGCCGCCCTCGCGCGGCTCCAAGGGCGGCTGCGTTCGCATGCCGCTCACCGATCCGGAGATCCTGCTCATGAGCAACAACGAAGCGCCTGACTGGCGCGGACCCCATCGGGTGCCCGTGGACGCGCCCAGCGTGGCCGCCGCTGGCGGGCTCACCGCGCAAACGGTCGATTCGATCAAGCACATCGTCGAGTCGGTCACCTTCCCGGGCTACAGCTTCCACGTCGTCAGCCTGATCGACGGCGCCGTGATCTACCTGCAGGCGTCGTTCATGGCGGCCTGCGCCAACACGGGCGCGGTGGAGGAACAGCGCACGCGCAAGTGGCTGCTGTCGCAGCACATGACGGTCAGCGAGGTGGTGCAGACCGCGCTCAAGTGCGTGCTGACCAGCGTGGATCATGAGGCCCGCGAGGCCTTTCGGTGGCGCGGCCAGGCGGTGTTTGGGCCGCACCTGGACGTCTTGCAGACCTGGGCCTTGTGTGCCACCGACCAGCTCGACGCCCGTCCCCCGATGCCCACTCCGGGAGCCGGCGCATGAGCCAAGACACTACCCGTCGGCCCTGGGGTTGGGCCTACGTCCACTCGCCGCTGACCGCATCGGTTTGCATTGGCGAGCGCTGCCCTGCGGACATGCAGGGTCTGCCCAACGTGAAGGCGGTGTTCGTCGAAGCACCGGATGAAGCGGTCGAACAGCCTGCGCTGCGACCACGCGCCGCAGCCGCCGAGGGCCGTATCACCGAAGGTCCGCTGCGCCTGTTTGAGGTCGGGGACACCGTCACACGGCTGTGCCCTGCGGACGCGAAGGGCCAGTCGCTCCTCACCATCGTGGAGGAAGGGGGCAGGCCATTCGCGGCGGTGTTGAACGATGCGGACGCACGACTGTTCGCCGGTGCCAAAGAGCTGTACGACTCCACGCAGTTGCTTCTCTTCCTGGTGACGGCGCTGATGAAGGAGCTGGAAATCGACCCGTCCTCCACGGAGTTCAGCTTCTCGGCGGGTGGTGCTCACTTGGCAAAGGTCAACGCCGGGCAGATGCTCGTGAAGGCACAGAAAGCGATTGCCTTGGTGGAGGGAGAGCAGGAAGCAAAGGGCAATCACAACGCAGCGAGGCCGCAATGCTGAGCAGCTTTGCCAGATGTCTTGGCTGTGCATTGCTCCTGGCCATCATCGCAGGCTGGATCGGCCTCATTGACTTCCGCGTGTGCGTTGCCTTCAAGGGCGGGTGCAGCTGGCAAGTCGAGGAGTTGCCGACGCAGCCGGCGGTGCAGGAGGCGTGATGCCGATCAGGCCTGAAAACCGCCACCGCTATCCGGCCAACTGGCAAGAGATTCGCGCGGCCGTGCTCCAGCATGCTCAGCATCGCTGCGAGTGGCCTGGCTGCGGTATCCGCAACCACGCGGTCGGCGCGTGGCGCCAGTCGATCGGTGGACACCACGTGTGGCATCCGCTCGGTGGCAGCAGCCCATGCGATGCCGCAGGCACCGGCCTGACCTGGCCCACGGGCTTGCCGCTGTCTTACCGAGAGGCGCGTGAGTTCGCAGTGGCCAACGCGCCGATGACGGTGATCGTGCTGACGGTCGCTCACCTGGACCATGTTCCCGAGCACTGCGACCTGGCGAACCTTCGCGCGTGGTGCCAGCGCCATCACCTGGCCTATGACGCCGAACACCACCGCCAGACGGCCTACATGACGCGCCTGGCCGCGCGCAACAACCTGGAGCTCTTTGCCTGATGGCCACCACCAAGAAGCCGCCGCAGCGCCTGTGCTGCGTTTCCATTGACTACCACTCGCTGCTGCTGCCGGCCGACAAGGGCCGCAAGCTCGTCGAGCTGCTCGAAGACGCCGTGCGGGTCCGTCAGCACTTCGACGGCCGCACACCTGTGTTCCTCATCGAGGAGCCGGTCCAGGTCGAGTACCACTCGGTCAAGCCTGACCAGGTGCGCGCAAGGAAGGGCGATGCGGACACGCCGCAGCAGCTGCAGCTTGAGCACAAGCCTGGCTTTGGAGTCCTGCGATGAGAGGCGGCCGCACCGCTCTCAAGCCGCGCGCTACCGCATGGCTGTTCCAGCCGCACCAGGGCAAGCCGAGCGTCTACCTGGAGGAGCACCGCGCGCAGCTGGTGGCCAGCGGCGCCAGCGGTGAGCTCCACGACCTCTTCCTGCACGCGCCGCTGAGCGACGAGGGCATCGCCCGCGGCTTGGCGATCGCCGATGAGGCGATGCTGGAGCTGATCCGGTCGGAATGCATCAAGGGTGACGAGGTCGGCGCGACCTACGGCTTGCCCATGGACCACGAGCGCTACAGCGAGATCTTCGACGCGGTGACCTGGCTGATTGCGCGTGGCCTGATCACCATGCTCGGCGACGACGCGGTGCTGATCACGGCCGACGAGGAGACCGCGCCATGGTGAAGCTCGTGTCGACCTCGACCACTGAGCGGCGTCGATACATCGCCGCCATCCACGCATCGGCCGCCAAGCTAGGCATGGACACGGCCGACAAGAACCCGCAGAGCGACTACCGCTCGATGCTGTCGGCCGTGGGCGGCGCGACCAGCACCACCGACATGGACGACGCTGCTTTAAAGCGCGTGGTGCGGCATTTGCAGCAGACGCTGAACCCCGGCCGCCAGATCAAGCCCGCCGATGGCTGGCACGCGGAGAAGATGCGCCGCGTCTGGGCCGAGCTGGCGGCCCTGGGTGCCCTGCGGGACGCCACCGATCACGGGCTCAACGCCTTTGTGTTCAAGACGACCCAGAAGGCAGCGCCCCGATTCCTGACGTCGGTCGAGGGCAACCGCGTGGTTGAGGCGCTGAAGGCGTGGCGCGACCGCGAGAAGGCCAAGCGCCGGGAGTCGGTGACTCCATGAGCAACGCCGGTGCCCCCGCCGTCGACGTCGAGCTGCTGGAGCCGCTGCTGCGCCGCTTTGTGGCGCTGATCGGGCTGGAGGCGACCATGCGGATCGTCGATGCGCACGGGGGCGCCTGGATTTACATCGCCGAGCAGCCGGCGCCCGACGGTGCGCTGTCGCAGCTGGTCGGGTACGAGGCTGCCCGCGCACTTGCCAAGGAATACGGCCTCGAACGCCTGCGCATCCCCAAGGCCGGCCGGGCGCTGCGCGCCATCCGCGACGCCCGCATCCGGGCCGATCACGCGACGCTGTCGCTGCGCCAGCTGGTCGAGAAGTACCGCTTGGCCGAGCGACGTATCTGCGAGATCCTGGCTGCCGGCGCAGGGCCGGTGGACACCACGGGCGACCTGTTCGACTGAACGAGTGCTGGCGAGTTATCCACAGGCCGCGTGTCCGGCGGTCCTGTTTTCGCACAAAAGGGAGATCCCTCTCGTGCTACGTCCGACTTCCAGCCACTTGCCTCCCACGCCTTAGAAGACTCGGGCGGCGCTAAGCGCATGATTCAGCAAGGAATTTCGAAGTCGGACGTCTTGGAACGTCCGACTTCGAAACGTCCGACTTCGACCCGCTGGACGAACGGCAGGGCGATTTGGCCCAGGGCCTCCCCAAGCGACTGCTGCTAAGAGAGAAAACGGGCTTTAGCGGGCCTCGCCGAACCGGTCCGTGCCAGACCCACTCCGACCGATTTAACGCGCCTCCTGGTGCGTTTTATGGCCTCTACGACCGATTTCGTGCAAAAGCGGTGGGGGTCCCCAGGACGAGGGTAAGTCGTTGATCCAAATGACTTTTCCGTCGTCCAAATTTTGGACCGTCTGTGCAAAACCGATCACCTCCCCACAGGAAGACGTCACCGAGCAGAAGCGCCAGGAACGCCTGCTGATGTTCA
>CETV01017859.1_pt1 | contig 13571 bp, 12 predicted proteins | sample 531451 | NCBI WGS metagenome assembly CETV01 (sample SAMEA2623155, study PRJEB7988) | marine metagenome | isolation source: saline water (ENVO:00002010), including | reverse complement strand
TCGACTAGATTTATCTTTCTTAAATTATCACTATCAGCTCTGAAAAAAGTTTTAAGTTCAATTTCTAGCAATTCACTATCAACATGATCACTGACATATGTATTGGTTAATAAATAATCTTCAATAACTTTTTCTCTTGGAACGCCTAGAATTGTTAAAATCATAGCGCTACCAAACCCAGCTCTATCTTTTCCAGCAGTACAATGTAAAACAAAAGGTTCTCCACCATTATCGACTATATGACGAAAAAATTGTCTGTATTCTTCAGTAAATTCTTTAACTAATATAATATTAAAGTCTCGTAATAAATTTGAAGAATCGAGGTCTCCAAAAGTTAAATCCCTCATCAAAGTTTCTGTTATTCCCTCTGGCTCAAACTTTATTGGTAGCAAAATTGGAGTCATATCAGGAGTTAATCTATCAGGTTCCTCATTTCTTTCTTCATCAGAACGGAAATCAACTACAGATTTTAGATTTAATCTTTCCATGTATTTAACATCTTCATCAGTAAGTGAATGGAGATTATCTGATCGATAAACTTTGCCCCATTTAACAGTTTTCCCATCCGCAGTTTTGTAACCACCTAGATCTCTAAAATTATGAGCACCTGTAAAAGGAAGTTTCCTACTATCTTCTCTTAAATTTTCTGAAAGATTAGCTGGTATAGGTCTTTCTAATGAGGCTATTTCTTTTTCATTAAACAAAAAGAATGAAATTACAGCTAAAAGCCCAACAAAACCTATGTATTTGAGAAATTTCATGCGATAATAATAACTAATTAAAGTGAGATAACAATCAAAATATTAGCTCTTTCCCATTCTCTATCTTGGAAAGAAAATCATTCAATTAAAATAAAACTTTGAAAATAATGATTATTTTTTCCTAAGTACTTTAATATTTTCATTTCCTAAGAAATAATTCTATTTAGTTGGAATGAATTCTATATGTAATTCTTTTAATGACCTTAATAAATAATGAGGGTGATATCTAAAAGTGTTTTTGCCCTCAGAGAATTTTATTTCATCGAAAGAATCAAGAGCGGCTTTGAAACCCCAATAAAGCTCTCTTCTTGCTAAGGGAGCTCCTAAACAATGGTGAATACCAGATCCAAAGGCTAAATGAGAACCAGGCTTCTTTCGCTCAAGATCAATTTCTTCTGGATTTTCGAAAAATTCTTCATCCCTGTTAGCTGCAGCATAACGAACATTAATAACTGAACCTTTAGGTATATTAACACCACTTAACTCAACATTGTTTACCGTGTGTCTCATTAGACTTTGAACGGGGGATTCAAGTCTCAAAACCTCTTCAATAAAAACCTTTAAATATTTATTAGGATCAGATTTTAATTTATTCCAGATATCCGGTTTTTCTATTAATAATTTAATGCCTGCCGATAGAGCATTAGTTGTAGTTTCACTTCCACCCACAAAAGTATCAGCCATCATTTCAGCATGCAGCTCATTATCATTTAAAGTCCTTCCCCAGGCTTCAATCTCTGTGTTTACGAGTTCACTCAACAATGTCTCGTTCGGACATTTCCTTAATTGTTCAAAGATAGGTTGAAAGTAGTGTTGACCTTCTATTTCTCTTTCTATGGTTTTTAACTCTTCTTCTTCTGACAACATCATTCCAATTCTATGAAAAAAAGCATCTGTAGAGTTTTTGATTTTCCAAAGGTCTTCTTCGTCCTCTATCCCCATTTGAACTCCTATAATTTTTAAGGGTAGGGGTATAGAAAATTGTTTAACCCAATCACAATATCCATCTGACAAAAAATTTTCTATTAATTTATAAGATAATCTTTCTACATCTGGGTCTATTTCTTTGATTCTTTTTGGTCGAAAGGCCTGATCAAAAATTGATCTCATTTCTTTATGATTTGGATCATCTCTTGCGGCTAGAGTTGGAGCAGGAACCCATCCATTTTCTTCAAAAAGCTCTATACCTTTTCTTACATGTTCGGAATTTATATTTGCCTTTTCCCTTTGCCCTGCTGCACCAATAGAATTAGAAAAGTTTTTTGGATCTGTTAAAACTCTTCTTACATCTTGATATTTAGTTATTATAAAAAATCCTGTTTTTGGATCTTGATAAACTGGATTTTCATTCCTTAATTTTTTATAAGCATTATAAGGACATTGCTGGATTTCTATATCAGTAAGGTCAACATCTTTATTGTCCACATTAGTCATCTCACAATACTATTATCACTTGCCTAAGAAAGCAAACAACCCTTATCTATAAATAAATAAGGGTTGAATTATTATACTAACTTAACCTTTGGGAGGGTAGTTAGATATTTAGTAAAGTTAACTGTCTTTAACTATAATTTCTAAATTATATATTTATTTTATTTCTAATGCAAATGCATTATTAATTTAGACTTGAAAAATTATAAAAAATAATATTAATTGTTTTAATGAAAGAGAATTAATGATTAGTAAAAGCAATAGATCTATTGGACCTCATTCAGAATTTGAAAGCAATAAAACTAGCTCTGAAACCAAATTAAGAATTATTTATTCAGCAGAATATCTTATAGGAAAGTATGGTAGTATTGGGGTTACTACAAGAGATATAAATAAGCACGCTAATCAAAAAAATTCCTCTTCAATATATTATCACTTCGGGGCTAAGGACGCATTAATAGATTCAATATTGGATTTAAGATTACAAAAATTAGAAGTTGAATTTGTTTCTATGCTTTCTGAATATAATATTAATCAAAATAAACTTAATACCGATAAAATTCTCGAAATCTTAATAACACCTATATATAATAAAGTTCTAAAAGAAAAATCTTGGAAAAATTATATTTTTTTTATTCAACAAGTTCATATCTCGGATGAATTAAATAAAAAATTTGATATCAGAATGTCAAAAACCACAAATTATCTATACCGAACACTAAGAAAACAGAACAACATTAAAAATGATGAATTATGGTCAATTAAATTACATGATTATCGCAGTTTTTTAATAAATTCTTTGGCCCAAGCAAAAAAAGATTTAGAAAACAAAAAAAATAAACTAATAATCAAAAAGAGTTACTATGATTATTTATGTAAAACATCGAAGAAAATCTTAATAGGTTAAAGATTTATGAATGGATTAATTAAAATTTTATACATTATTAATTAAATGAAAATTTTAGAAAATTATTTTAGAAAAATATTAGAAGAACATGATATTAGAGTCGATGGTTCGAGGCCTTGGGATATATCTATAATTAATTCCAAACTTTTTAATAGAGTATTTTTTAATGGGTCCATGGGATTAGGAGAATCTTACATGGATGGATGGTTCGAATGTCAAAGACTAGACCTGTTCTTTGAAAAAATACTCTCTGCTGGTCTGGACACAAGATTTGGAAAACTACAATATCAACTATCAAGTATTGTAAGCCGACTAATAAACTTACAATCAATTTCAAGATCCTTTATTGTAGGCGAGAAACATTACGATATTGGCAATGATTTATTTTCTTTGATGCTTGACAAACGTATGATGTACACATGTGGATATTGGCCTGAAAATGTTTTGAATTTAGAAGAGTCCCAAAAATCAAAATTAGATTTAGTAGCAAATAAAATAAATTTAAAACCTGGAATGAAGGTCCTTGATATAGGCTGTGGTTGGGGTGGTGCAGCAAAATATTTTGCCGAAACATATGATGTAAAAGTAATAGGTAATACTATTTCAAATGAACAATATCTATATGCTAAAGAAAACTGTGCAGGGTTAGATGTAGAAATACTTTTAATGGATTACCGAGATTTAGAAGATCAATTTGATGCCATATACTCAATAGGTATGTTTGAAGCAGTTGGTCATCAGAATTTTAGAAAATATTTTGAATCAGTAAATAAATGTTTAAAAGACGATGGAGTTTTCCTGTTGCATACTATTGGGGTTGATAAGTCTTATACCTCAACAGACCCATGGATTAACAAATATATTTTTCCTAACGGTCTTGTGCCTTCTTCTAAACAAATAACAACCGCAATGGAGGGCTTATTTAAAATTGATGATTGGCATAATTTTGGCCCCGACTATGATAAGACCATTATGTGTTGGTATGAAAATTTTACAGATCATTACAAATCATTGAAGCACAAGTATGACCAAAAATTTTACCGTATGTGGACTTATTGGCTATTACAAAGCGCGGCTTCTTTCCGTACACGCTCGAATCATTTGTGGCAAATTCTTTTATCTAAATCTGATTCAAAAAAACTAGATATTTCATTTCGGTAAAATGGATTTTGTATATTATCTTCTTTAGTTAGTTAAAAGTTTTATAACTTTTTAAGTTATGTATTATTGAATGATAGAAAGCTATTAAGAGGATATTCATGCCTGAACAATACAAAATTTTTGGAGCCGAGTTATCCCCTTATTCTGTTAAAGTTAGGTCATATTTTCGTTATAAAGGAATTTCTTACAATTAGCTGGTTAGAGGACCAACAAATCAAAAAGAATATATAAAATATGCAAAGATACCAATTATTCCTCTGGTAGTTAGCCCTACTAAGGAAGGATTCCAAGATTCTACCCCGATTATTGATATGATGGAAAATTTACTATAATGTTACGCTAATATGAGTGAAACAAAAGCACAACATCCTATCCTTAGTAGTAAGAATAAACTTAAGCTAGCAGTATTTGGGCTCAACGTTAGTAGCGGGTGCTCCATGACTAACTTAGATAATACCTTAAAAATTGAATGGGATGAATCTCTTGAAATTGCTAAGACTGCTGAGTTCTTAGGTATTGATGCTATTATTCCTGTTGCAAGATGGAAAGGCATGGGTGGAGATATAAATTTTAACCACAGGAATTTTGAGACTTTCACATGGGCTGCAGGACTATCCGCTGCAACAGAAAAAATTTCTATCTTTGCAACGTTTCATGTCCCAACCGTACACCCTATACGTGCAGCTAAAGAAGTGGCTACTATAGATCATATTTCTAAAGGTAGATTCGGTTTGAATTTGGTGGCTGGATGGAATGAAAATGAAATAAATATGTTTGGATTAAAACAAAGGGACCATGATGAAAGATATGATGTTGCAGAAGAATGGCTTAATTTGTGTAAAGATTTGTGGTCAATTGAGGGTGAGTTTGATTACAAAGGTAAATACTTTAATTCTCCCGGAGCTTACTCAGAACCGAAACCTTTGCAAAAAGGAGGCCCGGTTACTATGAGCGCTGGAAACAGTCTAAGAGGACAAGAATTTGCCGCCAAAAATACTGATCTAAATTTTGTAGTTGCTAAAGATATCAATTCAGCAGGAAATATCTCTAAACAAGTTAAAGAGCTAGCAAAAAATAAATATAATCGAGACATTAAAGTTTTTGGTCAGGCGTATATTGTTTGTCGTGATACTAAGGAAGAAGCCTTAGAATATCTAGAATATTATGTTCATGAAAAAGGGGATTGGAAGGGAGTTAGAAATCTTCTAGACGTTTTGATACCTAATTCCCAAAGCGCTTTAGGTGATGGATGGGAATCTATGGCCGAAAATATGATAGCGGGTTATGGGGCGATGCCAATGATTGGGACACCAGAACAAATAGTTGATAAATTATTGGAATTTTCTAATAATGGTTTAGATGGCCTTACTTTAAGTTGGGTAGATTACAAAGATGGTCTTAGTCAATTTGGTGAAAAAATTCTGCCTCTTATGAAACAAGCCGGTTTAAGAGAATAATTGCTTTCTATATGATGAAACAATCTCTTCATCTCCTAATTTACTTCTTCTTTTATAACTTTTAATACTATCTTTTCCTACCTGATATCTTAGTCGATCAGATTTATCTGTAGCAGCTTTATATATTGCTTCTGCAACAGATGAAGCACTACTTCCAGCCGAAACGAGATTTTTAATCATTTTCCAAAAAGACTCCATTCCATCTTCATAAGGAGATCCTATTACATCTGCTATTACTGAATTTTCTCTAAAGTTTGTATTTATTGCCCCTGGAACGATTATTTTTGTTCTTATTCCAAATGGATATAATTCGACCGATAACGCCTCGCTTAAACCTTCTAGAGCCCACTTACTTGTTGAGTAAAGTATATTATATGGACCAGGAAACAAAACTTGTGCACTAGAGACATTGATAATAATTCCTTCTTTATTTTGTCTCATTATAGGTAATATCTCTTTTATCGTATCAATTACCCCGAATAGATTTGTGTCAAATTGATCTTTGATAGATTTCTTTGTTGATAATTCTAATGGCCCCCTTGAAGCAAAGCCAGCATTATTAACAAGGACATCTATTGAATCAAAATCTTTTAGAACTTTAGATACTGCAACTTTAATGCTTTTACTTGAATTAACATCCATTTTATAAGTTTTAAGATTATCTCCAGTTTTGACATTAAACTTACTTGGATCTCTCATTGTTGCCGCAACATTCCATCTTTTTTTTATGAAATATTCTACAGTTGCTTTACCAATCCCAGCTGATGAACCAGTTATTAAGATGGTTTTATTGTGTGACATAAGATTTTCTAATTTTGTAATTCAAATACATAAATAGCATTTCCGCCCTCAGGTTGATATATTTCTGGGCTTATTGAAGAAGTTAAAGCACGAAATACTCCCATTCCAGTTTGTACTGCAATATATTGTTTTCCATTTTTTGCATAAGAGACAGGAAATCCATGTAAAGCCGAACCAAGCACTGAATGCCATAAAAGTTCTCCTGTTTTAGTATTAAAAGCCATAAATTTTCTATCTAGATCTCCTATAAAGGTAAGGCCTCCTGCTGTAGTTAAGGCACCCGTTAAAAACATTGCATCTTGTTCATATTCCCAAATTTGATTCATATTTTCTATATTGATTGATACTAATTTTCCTACCTTACCATCAATGTTGTCCATTTTATAAGATCTTGAATCCGCACCATATCCTCCGCCTCCTTCTTTTTGTTCAATATATCTACCTACCATATCCGCACATAGTTGATGTAGGGGGATAACTATTAAGTTATTTTCAGGATCATAAGAGGCAGCCTGCCAATTGTGTCCACCATAGATTCCAGGACAAGCCGAAAATGGTGTATCAATTTTTGATAATAAAATATCGTCTCTATAAGATACCATCCCTTTTTTTCTGTTTACTGTTTTGTAAATATTCTGATTTATTGTCTCCTTTAGATCTATAAATTTTCCATTTTCTCTATCAAGCTTCCAAAGGATTCCATCCTTTCCCACAGTAAGTACTACTTTTTTATCACCAATATTAGCTAAAATTCTTTCAAAACCTACTTCCATGTCTATGGTTTCGCCTGGTATGTGTTGGAAGAACCAAAGTATTTTTCCTGTTTTGGGATTCATTGCTAATGTCGAGTTTGTATATAGAGCTTTCTCGTTTGGTGACATACCCCTACTGGCAGCGACCCAGGGTTTTGCTTGAGATGTGCCAATGTAGAAGATATTAAGAATGGGATCATAGCTTCCAGCTACCCAGGTGTCTGACCCCGCTTTAAAAATATCAGGAGTATCCCCCCATGAAGCACTATTAATATCTCCAGAAAGTGCAACTGTTGATGTTCTCCATATCTCTTTCCCAGAATTAGGGTCATGACCTGTTATAAAGCATCCATCTTCAATATATCTTTCGCAACCATTAATACCTGAAATCACAGTTCCATTAGCAATAATTGGACCACTTGAGTGTGTATATCCATCTTTGTAGTTGGCCTTTATAGTTTTCCATAAGAGTTTTCCAGTTCTAATGTCGAGAGCTATTAATGCGGCATCATAAGTCGCCATAAAGATTTTATCTTTATATATAGCAATATTTTTTGTTGGCCCACCTAGAACCATAGAATCTTTAGGATATGTATATCTGTACTCCCAAATCAATTTTCCATTTTCTGCGTTTAAAGCTTGCACCATATTTCCGGGGTGCGTCAGTATCATAATACCTTGTGATATAAGTGGAGTACCTTGATTACTTCCATCATTCATAGTTAGAGACCAAGCAAGTCTCAATTTCTTAACATTTTCCTTATTTATCTGTTTTAGAGGACTGTAACCATGCCCTAAAGGAGTTCTCCGCCATGACGTCCAATCATTTTCTTCCGGATAGTTTATATCTTTATCACTAATATTATTAAAATTCTCAAGAACTTTATTCTTAAAAATGGATTGTCTCTCATCCGGTTGATCTATAGTACTAGGGTCGTTAAATGACACCCAATCTTGAATGCCGTCTTCTTTTATATCGCTGAAATTTAAAATATAATTTGTTATATTTAAATAATCCTTTTTTTCTATGATTCCAATCTTTCCTGGAGGCATAGTAGAAACTATTTCTTGGTAGAGTTTATCGGGATTCTTCCCTAATTTTTGCAAAAAGTTGTTATCAGATAAATTTGAGCCGTGAGCTGTTCCTCGCAGTTTATAGCCATGACATTCAGCACAATATTTTTCGTAAGCAATTTTTCCAATCTCGATGTTTGACATATTATGAAGTGACTCAGTCAACCCTGTTTTGTGTATAGGGATAATTATTAGGAGAGATATAAAAAAGATTTTAATTTTTTTAATCATATTATTTGTTTCTTTTAAATTAAGCATCAAACTATTAAAATTTAAAATATTTATTCCATAACTTTAAGGAAAATTATGTCTGCCATAATAGCTATTATATTGTTTATTTGTATTATTTTAATCTTAAATAAGGTTACCTCTGGTCGGTTTGATTAGGTTAATCCTTTTGCATCCAAGAGATCAAAGGCAAAACTGGTACAATCCATATAATTCCAGAAATTAGATAAAATAAAAATAGGTATACTTGATTAAGATTCGGTATGATTAATTCTGCTAAAAATGAGATTGTAGCAATAAAAAAAATTAACCATAAAGGAATTATTATCGTACCTATAAATTTTCTTATTCTTTTATTGAGCTTTCTCATAAGAGGATCTATATAACATGAGTAATTTTTTAATATGAAAAAATTATCTATTTTTCTTAAAATGTCCGCACTAAAAACAAATATTAATTTTCCTGTGTTGATTTGGTTTTCAGTTCTATTATTCTTTCTTTGCTCTCTTGTTTTAGTTGGAGGAGGAACTAGGCTAACTGATTCAGGTCTTTCGATTACTGAGTGGGAGGTTTTTATAGGTATCTTTCCGCCTTTAAGTTACGAATCTTGGATCAACGAATTTGATAAATACAAAAAGATACCGGAATACATTTTTGTAAATAATAATATGTCCCTTGAGGAATTTAAGACTATATACCTATGGGAATGGGGACATAGATTCTTGGCAAGAATTGTAGGGGCCATAGCTCTAATTCCGTTTTTTTATTTTCTAATAAAAAATAAGCTAAGTCGAAGAATACTAATAAAATCAATCTTATTAATATTCTTGATTGGTCTTCAAGGATATATCGGCTGGTATATGGTTCAAAGTGGATTGATTGAAAGGATTGATGTTAGTCAATATCGTTTATCCATGCATTTGACTATGGCTTTCATTATTATGCTTGTTACACTTTTATTAATATTTGAGTCATTAGATTTAAGTTTTCAGGATCATAGAAAGACGAATAAAATCCTGCCAACTCTTTTACTTTTAAGTATTTTTTTACAAGTTTTTTTGGGTGGGCTTGTGTCTGGCTTAGATGCTGGTCTGGTTTATCCGAACTGGCCTTTAATGGGTAATACGTTCGTACCAGAAGATTATTGGATAGATAATTTAGACTTATTAAACTTTTTTGAAAACAGAACTAACATACAATTTAATCACAGGATAATGGGTTACTTGGTATTTTTTTTAGGGGTTGCTAATGTTTTTGTTTCTAGAAAGATAAGAGTATTTTTCATATTCTCCTTAATAATATTATTATTAATAATAATTCAGATTTTCCTTGGTATTATTTCCTTAGTAAATTACATGCCTTGGCAAACATCTTTAATGCATCAATTCTTCTCAATAGCACTATTTATAGGCGCCTCATTTTATGCTTATTTGTCATATCTTGGTAAATAGTTACCATATAATAAATGATTGTTTTAAATGTATTAATTTAGCAGTTGACACTAAAGAGTCGACTATATATGAGTTCCCTATTTGGAGTTAAAATGAATACAATTTCCACAAAAGATATTGACGTAAAAAAGAAATGGATATTGATTGATGCTACTGATGTTGTAGTAGGTAGACTTTCTTCATTTGTTGCTAATAGACTTAGAGGAAAGCATTTAGCTTCTTATACTCCACATATTGATGATGGTGATAACGTAATTATAATCAACGCAGAAAAAATTCATTTTACAGGCAATAAATTTGTAGATAAAAAATACTACAAGCATACGGGTTATCCGGGAGGAATAAAATCAACAACCCCTGAAAAAATTTTAGTAAGTAAATTCCCCGAAAGAATCTTACAAAAGGCAATTCGAAGAATGATGCCTTCTGGACCTTTGTCTAATAAACAATTCACCAACTTAATGATCTATAGCGGCGAAAAACATCCGCACGAGGCGCAAAAACCCGAAATTATAGATTTTAAAGATATAAATAATAAAAATAAAAAAAGATAAATTATGGAAGAAAAAATAGAAAATAAAGAAATTAAGAATCTTGAAGATATCCCTGTAGAGGGGGCCTCGGAGGAGAATAATGATTTACCAGAGAAAAAAATTGACGATTTAGGTCGCTCTTATGCTACAGGAAAGAGAAAGAATGCTGTTGCAAGAGTTTGGTTAAAACAGGGCCCTGGAAAAATTATAATTAATGAGAAAAATTGCGATGAATATTTTGCTAGACCTGTTTTAAGAATGTTAATTAATCAACCTTTAGTGTCGGCACAGAGATTGGATCAGTTTGATGTTACGTGTTCAGTAACAGGCGGGGGGTTATCTGGTCAAGCAGGTGCAGTTAGGCATGGTATTTCAAAGGCATTAGTTTTGTTTGAGCCTGAGCTAAAGAAGCCCCTTAAAGCAGGCGGCTATTTAACCAGGGACTCAAGGGTTGTTGAAAGAAAAAAATACGGGCGTCGTAAAGCCAGAAGAAGTTTTCAGTTTTCTAAGCGTTAAAGATATTTTAATAATTTTTTTGAGCGCTTTTTTAAGCGCTCTTTTTTTATCAACTGATAAGTTGTAAGGTATAAAAATGAATGTAAATAACATTAACATAGCTATATTGGGTGCATCTGGTTATACAGGTGGGGATCTTATTCGATTACTACTAAGTCATGAGAAGTCTTCTATTATATATTTAAGTGCGCATTCAAATGTGGGCCAAGACTCGAATGATTTCCATAAAGGACTTTTTGATGAAGCTTTACCTATTTTTGTATCAGTTGAAGATATTAATTATGATAATATAGATTTGGTCGTATCTGCATTACCTCATGATATTTTACATAACATTATTAGTGCTATACCTAATAATATTAAAGTAATAGATATGTCTGCAGACTTTAGATTCACTAATTCTAAGATATATAATGAATATTATGAAACTAAGCACGGATCTGAAAATTTATTAAAAGAGGCCATATATGGCTTATCAGAAATAAATAGAAAAGATATAAAGGACGCAAGAATAGTTGCTTGTCCGGGCTGTTACCCTACTGCTGTCTTATTACCGCTTATTCCCTTAATAAGATCTAAACTTGTTCAATTAGACGATATAATTATTGATGCAAAGTCAGGTGTTACTGGCGCAGGAAGAAGTTTAAAAAAAGATTTATTGTTCTCTGAGATATCCGAGAGCGTTAAACCCTATTCGTTAACAAATCATAGACATGCTCCTGAAATAGAAGAAAAGATTTCTTTAGAGTCAAATGAAAATGTAAGAATTAGCTTTACACCGCACCTTATTCCCATCAACAGGGGTGAATTAATAACTATGTACTTAAAATTAAATGATGGAAATGACTTATCGCAGATCATTGCATGTCTTGAGAGTTTCTATAGTAATGACGAATTTGTTAAGATTAATGCTGAATCTAAACCTTCAGAAACCGCTAATGTAAGGGGTTCAAATAAATGCTTAATATCAGCTTTTGAAGATAGGATTAGAGGAAGAATCATTATTACCTCTGTAATTGATAACTTGGTTAAAGGTGCTGCAGGGCAGGCGATACAGAATATGAATATCATGTTTGATCTTGAAGAGGGAATGGGTCTCAAAAATATTCCTTTATATCCGTGATTTGATATGCGCTATCTAATTATTATAATAAGCTTATTGCTATCTTCATGCGGCAGTAGTGAAAATATAAGAAGTAGATATCTTTATAGTGAAAAAGTAAGACAGTTATTATCTGAAGATGAATATTATGAATTAGATAAAAATGCTAAATGGCCGTCTGATTATAAATATGTTTGTCCTGGCAAATAAAAAGGCTATCCAAAAGTAAAAAGAGAAATAAGAACCGTGGAAGACCTAGAAAAAATAAAACGATTACCTCCTTATGTTTTTGCTGAAGTTAACAGATTAAAGGATAATGCAAGATCTGAGGGTAAAGATATTATTGATTTTGGCATGGGAAATCCTGATATTCCTACACCAAGACATATTGTTGAAAAATTAATTGAGGCAATTAAAGATCCTAAAACACATAGGTATTCTGCTTCTAGAGGAATAACTGGTTTGCGTAAGGCTCAGGCTGAATATTATGAAAGAAGATTTAATGTTAAGATAAATTTTGATACAGAAGTAATAGTGACTTTAGGGTCTAAAGAGGGCTTAGCAAATATGGCGCAGGTCTTAAGTGTTCCTGGAGATAACTTTCTAGTTCCTAATCCCGCTTATCCAATACACGCTTTTGGTTTTATTATTTCTGGCGCTAATGTAATTCATTATAGGATAGATGAGTCAGTGGATTTGATGACTGAAATATCAAATAGAGTTGAAGAGCAGGAAGGAAGAATTAAAGCTATAATTTTAAATTTCCCTTCAAATCCCACAACAAGGATCTGTAGTAAAGATTTTTACAAGGAAATCGTAAGCTATGCCAAAGAAAAGAATATAATAATTTTATCTGACTTAGCTTATTCAGAAATATATTTTTCAGAAGAGGATAGACCAACATCAATATTAGAAATTGAAGGAGCTAAAGACATAGCAGTCGAATTCACTTCAATGTCTAAAACTTTTTCTATGCCGGGATGGAGAATGGGGTTTGCCGTTGGAAATGAATATTTAATTTCTGCGCTAACGAGAATTAAATCTTATTTAGATTATGGTGCTTTTACTCCAATACAAGTTGCTTCTGTTACGGCTTTAAATAGCGATATTTCTGTTATTGAGGATATTAGAAAAGTTTATAAAGAAAGGAGAGACATATTAATCTCTTCATTTGGACGTTCGGGTTGGTATATACCTTCTCCAAAAGCCACAATGTTTGCTTGGTCACCACTACCTGAAAAGTTTAGTCATCTTTCTTCTTTGGATTTTTCTAAAATTTTGTTGGAAGAGGCTGACATAGCTGTTTCACCAGGACTAGGTTTTGGTGAATTTGGCGAAGGCTATGTTCGGCTATCTTTAGTGGAGAACGAACAAAGAATACGTCAGGCCGCAAGAAA
>CETV01077678.1_pt1 | contig 13729 bp, 15 predicted proteins | sample 531451 | NCBI WGS metagenome assembly CETV01 (sample SAMEA2623155, study PRJEB7988) | marine metagenome | isolation source: saline water (ENVO:00002010), including | reverse complement strand
GGCGGCCGCCGCCGATGCCGGCGAGCGATCCCACTACCTCGGGAAACCAGCCTGTCGCGTTGGCGCCGTTGCGCGACTGCAGGTAGACGTGCGGGCCGTCCACCTCGGCCAGCATCCGGTAACCGTCGAACTTGATTTCGTACAGCCAAGCGGGATCGTCAAACGGCCTGGCTTCCCCCAGCAGCATCGGCGCCAGCGCCGTCAGGGGTGGGCCCGTCGGCAGGCGGCGGTTGGTGGCCACCGCTCACTTGCCCCACAAGCCGTAGCGGGCTGAGAAGGGTTCCAGCACCAGCTCACGCCAGGCTTCGGCCAGGATCTGACCGCCGGGGAGCTGAGCGCTCCACACGTCCACACCGCTGCCGAAGAACGGGTCCGCCGGCAGGCCTGGCGCAAAAGCATCGCGCAGCAGCCTGGCAAAGTCGCTGGGCGGGTCCAGCCAGTCGGCGAACGGCTGGCCATCTGCCTCCATGTTGAGGTCGGCGCCGTGGTGCCCCTGCATGGCCAGGTCCAGCACGTCGAGGGCCGGAGCATCCGGGTGCGAGCGCCTGGTGGCCAGCGCCACCGAGATGATCTTTTGAGCGATTTGGTCAGCCATGCCTGCAGCGTAGCGCGGAGCCGACGCCGGCAAAAGGCCCCGTCCGGGCCGCCGGCGCCGTTTTCGCCGCCTCAGTGGCGACAAGGTCTCAGCTGGCGCCGTGGTGACCGAGCGTGCGGCAGTGCCGCGGCGTGACTAGGATAGGGTCATGTGCAACCGCTACCACCCTTCACGGGCCGAAGAGCTGGCCTACTACCGGGCCACGCTGGGCATCAGCGAGCCGCCCCGTGGCCGCATCGGCGATCCGCTTTTCCTTCGGGACATTGGTCCCTTCGGCCAGGGCGTCTTCATCCGCCTGCGGCGCGAGGGTGGCCAGCTCGAGGAGGTGGCGGGCCAGTGGGGCCTCATCGGCTGGTTTGCGAAGGCGGCCGTGCCGCCGAAGCAGCCCGGCAAACGGCCCATCCTGACCAACAACGCGCGGTTTGAAACCATCCACAAGCTGGCCACCTACAAAGACCCGTGGGCACGTGGCCAGCGCTGCATCATCCCCGCCTGGTCCTACGTTGAGCCAAATTGGGAGACAGGCAAAAACCAGTGGTGGCGCTTCCGGCGGGCCGATGGCCAGCCCTGGGGGATGGCCGGCATGTGGAACACGTGGACCGACAAGGAAACCGGCGAGCTGCATGAGTCCTACACGATGGTGACGCTGAATGCGGATCACCACCCGCTGCTCAACCGCATGCACCGACCTGACCCGGACCGGCCGGCGACGATGCAGGACAAGCGTGCTGTGGTGCCCCTGCACCCTTCAGCTTTCGACGTGTGGCTTCGTGGCACCGTCGAAGAGGCCACAGCCGCCCTGGTGCTGCCCCACGTCGATGATTTCGACGCGGGGCCGGATGGCACCGCGCCGGTAGCGCCGAAGGCGCCTGTGCAGCAGGATCTGCTTTAAGCGCTTGGCGCTGTGGGCGCCATATGCTCAGCTCACTGAAGGAGCATCGATGACTTGGAGCCGGTTGTTGTTCGCCGCTGCAGTGCTGGCTGGCTCTGCCAGCGGCCCTTCCATGCTCACCGCCGGCATTGCGTCACAGCCGCCGCTGACGTGGCCAGCGCTTGCCTTCGTTGGCATTTTCACGCTGGTGGCAATTCCTACGGTGCTGGGCTTTCAGGTCGCCCTCCGAAACAGACAGGCAGTATGGCTGGGCTTGGGCTGGCAGGCCTTCCTATACATCGGCGTCTACGCTGTGGCGGGTGGATCTGTCGCGCTTGGCCTCGCAGCTAGCGAATCGGAGCTGCTGCCCCATGCCTTCCTGTTCTTGGTCATCGGGCTGGGCGTGTTGGCAGGCGTCCGCCTTACCCAACTGGCCTTCCTGCGACGCAAAGCATGAGTGCCACGCCGGCACCGCGCACGGCGCCGGGATCTGCTCTACCGCGAACGGCTTTCTGAATCCAGCGGGAACATGCGTCGGTACCAGAAGGCTTTAGCGGCCCTGAGCCATGCAGTATTGGAAGGGTTCTCGAACTGCGCCAGGTCCGGAAGAAACCCGCCGTAGCGCCAGTACAGCGCGATCAGCTCCCGTAGGCTGTTGGCAGACAGTCGCTTGGACCGAAGCCGGATGTGCAGCGCAAGACCAGCGCCCCCGACGCTGACTACGCCAGGAATGGACTGCAGCCAGGTGAAGAACGCAGTTTCGTCTCCCGGCGAAAAGTACATCGGCGAAGCCTGCCAGATGAGGGTGGCCATGGCTCAGTGTGCCTCACCGCTTCGCGGGCCCTGCTGGTCGTCCTGGTCACGCTTGGCTTGCAGTTCGGTTGCCCGCGTGGCCTCTCGGGCCATGGCATCCTCGGCCGCTTCAGCGCGTGCCGCCTGCAAGTCCTCGACAGCATCAGCCTCGGCAACGCGCCTGGCGTGCTGCCGGCGCCCCACGATCATGCCAACTAGGCCACCCAGGATGAGCCAGGGTGTCGTGCTGAAGCTGTCTGCTGAACTGACGCTCACAAAGGCTGCCAGGCAGCCGATGAGAAAAAACGCCCACCACGCCCGGTTGAACCGGTGGTCCCGCTGGGCGCGGATGTTCCGCAGCTCGTTGCGCTTCACCGGCGCCTCACTCGCCGGCCGTGAGGGCTAGAAAGAGAGCTCTTGCATCCGAGCGTACTCGCTCTGCCCTCGCCTGCGCCACGCGGTGCGGGAAGCTCTCCGGGTCGCGCTCGTAGGCAACCAACAGCTTCGGCGCCCACAAGGTGCGGATCTGAGTCGGGCAGTCGAAGGCGGCCAGGACAGCGGCCGGCAGGTTGGCGATGGCCAGCGCTCCGCTCAAGTCCTTGACCATGAGACCCAGGTGCTCTGCTGCCCGGTGTCGGCACGGTAGCAAGCCGGCGTCGAGCATGCTCTGCACACTCACGCCCATCTCGTAGGAAGACAGGGGCGTACCCCCTTGCGCTTCGGCCAGCATGGCGCCCACCAGCTGATGCTCAGTCATGTGCGGGTCCACGATGGCCAGCACCGGCAAGCCCAGGTCCGCGCAGGCCCGGTGCCGCAGCACGCCGTAGGCCAGCACAAAGCGGTCCCCTTCCGGTCGCACGTACACGGGCACGAGGTTGCCCGCGGTGCGAGCGAGAGATTCCTTCAAAGTGTTAAAGGCGGCCGTCCTGAAGGCGTTGCCCTGGCGGGCGTGCCAGCGGCTGGGAATGATGGCGCGCGGGTCAAGTCGCTGAACGGTCTGGTCTGTCATTCGTCGTTGGGTTGTTGGCCAAGCTGCACTTTGGCAACGCTTATGCCGGAGGCTACCGAGGGGATACAGTTTGCTCAACTTGCATGGAGATGACGAATTTCAGGCCCGCTTCTACGGCCTTCATGTCGGGCGGTTCAACCCTATCCTGGCTGCCTTCAATCACCGAATGAGGCCCAGACATGCCGACCTACAAACGCAATCGCGCTTGCCCATTCCTGCGTAGTCTGCAGAAGCTCCTTGCCACCAGCGTAAGAGCCATCGGCACCCCTCGTGTTGTAGTGCTCGCGATCGCGCTGCACGGCCCCATCGTACAACTGGAAGTCGAGCCGGCGGCCGCCATGCACGGGTGCAAGGCCGGAGCGGTTCTGCCGTCGCAGACAGCTTAGCGTTCGGCGCAGCGGCGCTGCTTCGCGGCGTCGGCGTCGGCACTTGCTGCCGGTGCTTGCAGGCCGCTGCCGTCTGCTTGGCCGGACTCCCACAGCCGCAGGCCTGTCGCGAGCGTCTCGCCTGGGCACCCCACAGCGCCAGTGCCAAGTCCTTGCTGGCGACCACTCCTTGCACCCGCTATCGCCACGAAGGTTTGGTCCGCCACCCTTCTTGACGATTCTGGCTCACTGTGTACAATGTATGTCATACGCTTGCATTGTGAGATGCAGCCCATCGTTCATAACCGAGCCCGCGGCGTGCCTTCGTCCCAGACCTTCGTCATCGACCGAGCCTCAACGGCCGCCCTCTGCGCGACGGTGGGCGCATGAGGGCGTACTTTGGCAAATGTGCTGCGTCAGCGCGAAAGAGCCTCGACGTAAACATCGTCTGGGACTCGTCCCACCTGCAGAACGGGCACACGCTCTTCATCGGTCGGCCTGGAGCCGGCAAGACGCACCAGCTGCGCCGGTTCCTCGGCGCCTTCCAGGAGGGCAATGACGCGGCGCGTGTGCACATCTTCGACGTCCACGACGACCTCGAGGTTCCGGGCGCGAGCGAGGTCATCTTTTCGCAGTCAACGCCTTACGGCCTGAACCCGCTGGAAGTGGGACCAGACCCGCACTTCGGCGGCGTCAATAAGTGCATCAACGCTTTCCTGCGCACCTTGAACAAGGTGACCGGCAATCTGGGTCCCCGGCAGCAGCCGCTGCTGCGCAACCTGCTGCTGGACGTCTATCGGGCGCGCGGCTTCGATCCAGACAACGCGCGCACGTGGCATGTCGACCCGGAGCAGGCGCACTACCTGTCCGATGGCTCGGACGGCCGTATTTACCTGCACATCCCGTTCGATGAAAAGGACGAGGCCAAGTCCGTGGGCAACGTGGTCTGGGACCGCAACATGCGGGCGCCCGGATACGAGGCCGGATGCTGGTGGATCGCTGCCAAGGAGTACACCGGCGCCATCATGCGCTGGCTGCCGGCCACGGCTGGCCGCATGCACCCTACGCTCGATGACGTCATCGCGTACGCGAAGCGCCAGATGATGATTGCCTTCATGGGCAGCGACCAGGGCGCCATCACGGCTCTCGAAGCTTTCATCAAGGCCTCGCGCGCACACTACAAGCAGGAGCTGGCGCAACTCAAGAGCGGCGGCGTCAATCGACCGGACTCTCTCGAAGCGAGCAGCTCCGCGAAGGAGCGCGCCGGCGGCAAGGCCATGGAGGCCTACGGTCGCTACCTTGATGCGGTGCGAACCGGTGACGAGGTCGAGAACATCCTGAAGTACGACAAGGCCGACTTCAAATCGGTCATCGACCGGCTCGAGTCGCTGAAGGCGTCCGGCATCTTCAAGAGCGAGCCGCCACCTTTCGATCCGAGCGCGCGCGTCTGGCGCTACCGCATCCGCGCGCTCGAGCGCGAGGAGAAACGTCTCTTCGTCCTGTTCCGCCTGCGCGAGCTGTACAACGCCGCTGTAGAGCGTGGTGAGGTAAAGGGGTTGCGCGACATCATCGTCGTCGACGAGGCGCACCTGTACGCGGACGAGGACGGCGAAGACATGCTCAGCGTGCTCGCCCGTGAGGCGCGCAAGTTCGGAGTCGCGGTCATTGCGGCCAACCAGACGCCCGAGCTGCCCAAGGACTTCATCGCATCCCTGGCAACCAAGGTGGTGCTGGGCATCGCCAGCGAGTTCAACCAGCAGGCCATCTCCAGGATGGGGATGACGGCAGACATCTTGAAGTGGATTCAGCCGAAGTCGACCATGGCCATCCAGATGCAGGACTCATCGCCCACGTCTGGCGAATGGCGCGGCGTGCTGCTGCGGCGGCCGACGGCGCCGGCACAAGCCGGGCCTCAGGGCGCTGTTGCGGCGGTTGCGCGGTGATGGCCACGTCAGTGAACGACTCGGCTGACGGGACGCAACGCCTAGAAAGGGTTCGCGCAAGAAACGCAGTGCGCGGCCGACAGCACGTATCGCACACCCTTTTCGTCACGACAGAACGAGCAATAGCGCGTTGGTCTCGATGAAGAGCCGGCCCTCGCCAGCGCCTGCCCTTGCCGAGGAATCTCGGCTTTCGTGAGAGTGAACGCTACCGCAAAGGACCAGAAGTCGATCGTCGGGGTTGCGAACAGGGCCGCTCTGGCATGAGCGTCGAGGTCGGCCGCGACGAGTATGCCTCGCACCTTCATTCCTGGCTCCGCAGTCATCATGTGCCCGACGTACGCCTGCAGCTGCCCAACAGCCTCTCGGGTGGCCACCCCGCGTTTGACTTCGATAACGAAAAGGACGCCATCGCCGCGCGCGAGGATGTCGATCCGGCCGCCGTCGACTGGGTACTCCATACCGAGCAGCTGCAGCGGACCTAGACCGAGGAGTTGCAGGTTCGCGCTCAGGAAGACCTGGACTGTCCGCTCAAGCAGCGCTTCATGCGCGGAGACGCTTGCGTTGGCATCGGTCAATGTGGTCGGGACTTGCATGAGGTGACTGGAGTGAGCGTGTGTGGTGACTGTAGGCCGAGCGCAGCTGCGATGGCTAGAAAGCAGTCATCGTCCACCGCGATGAGTGGACGCACCACAAGGCAATATGGGGTCTATTCGACCGCGGCAGCTTGATGTGCGCGGATCGGCACAAGCGGGAGGTCGGCTCGCTGCGCCGACGCGCGGCGCCTGGTCGTTCACTCAGACGCGATCGCGTCTGCGTTGATGAGCATGGGTCGAATCCAGATGACCTTCGTCAGCGAGAAGCCGGGCCCGTGTCGTTGATTTCGCAAGTGGCCGTCCCGCCAATGCGTACCTACCCTCCGACCCTCCCTGGGCGAGCCCTCGGCCGCGGCCGGACCCGGTGGGGCCTCGACCAGGACGCGGTCGTAGCTCCTGGCCAGAACGCGTGCCGCTCGGCGCCGGTGCGCGCCGGACTGGGCACGGGCCAGCGCCTGCCTTGCTTCGGTGCCCTCGAGGATGCTCTTCTTGACCGCTTCAGGCAGGCCGAGGAAGAGGATGCATTTCGTGATGAGCTCGAGGCGAGGAGCAGACGCCCTTACCTGATCGAGTAGTCGGGCTTGGTCGTCGAAGTAGGCGCCCGGCTCTGCGTGCCCGACCGATTTCGTGTACGCATCGGTCAGTGCTTGCGAGATGGTGACCTGGCCGGCCGCCTTCATGCAGACCCATTCGACTGCGTCGTCCATCAGCTCGGTGTGGCCAACCGGCGAGCCAGTCATGGTCACCTCGAGGCAGTCGTTGCCGTCGCTGTCGTGCACGGAAGACACGTAGGCGCCCTCAAGAGCGTGGTAGCCGGACTCCGCATTGAACAGAGCGTGCCGTCCGGTCGGGTCCCGCGCGGTGCCCAGCTCGATGTAGATGTTGGGCTGTTGACTGGGCAGCTTCAGCTCCGACACAGGGATGTCGGTGCCCAGCTTGGTGCGGTCGAGCAGCTGCACGAGCTCGTCGCTGAAGGAATAGATGCGGCCAGCACAGGTCAAAAAGCGAAGTGACTGCGCTGTGGCGCCGGCCGCGCCATTGCCGAAGCCGCCGGAGGCCTCGGCTGTGCCGGCGTGCATCGAGTAGAAGGTCAGCAGGCGGCGGTCGCCGCGGCGCTCGAGCTCCTGGAAGACGTCGATGGTGGCCATGCGCTTTGCGAGCAGCTCCCGAACCAGAGGCTGGTGGCGCGGCTCGGCGATCGACATCAGTGTGATGTTCGGCGCAGTTGCCGGCGTTGCCGAGAGGCGGGCCGGGTGTGCCAGCTGGAAGACGGCTGGATCGTCCAGCCAGGTGCCCGCTTCGCGCATCGCCTTGTCCATCGCAGCGAACTCGCGCTCTTCGGCGCGGCTGAGCTGCAGCATGTCGCGCGGGTTCAGCAAGTTGCGGCCTCCGCCCGACGCGCACCCGCCACCGGAGTGAACGTCATCCGGTGCACTGCGCACGGGCCCAGCGTTCTCAGCGCCGCGAGGTGGGCTGGGCTGCCATAGCCTGCGTGGTCGGCAAAGCCGTAGCCGGGATGAACGGAATCGAGCTCTTTCATGATTCGGTCGCGGGTCACCTTGGCGATGATGGAGGCGGCTGAGATGGCCGCCACCTTGGCGTCGCCCTTCACCAGGGTGAAGATTGTCGCCCCAAGTCGGGCGCTGTCTCGCTGCAGGCGGGGGGTCAGGTAGTTCCCGTCCACCACCACACTGCCGATGTCGCCAAACGCGACCTTGCTGGCCAGCTCGCTCAATGCGAGCTGCATCGCGAGGAAGTTCGCCTGCAGGATGTTGACCTGGTCGATGACTTCCGCGCCAACGACTCCGACTCCGAAGTGGGTGGACTCGACCAACTGCTTGTATAGGGAGTCTCTCTTCTTGGCGCTGAGCGCCTTGGAGTCACCGAGGCCCTCGGGCGCGACCCCGCGCAGGACAACCGCGGCGGCGACCACAGGTCCAGCCAAGCAGCCTCGGCCAGCCTCATCAATGCCGCAGACCACCTTGCCAGCCAGCCCGCACTGCTCGAACACCATCTCGAGCTGAGCATCGTCGAGCTCGTAGTCCTTGACCATGGGGTTCCTTTCGCGAGGCCTTCGACCTCTCTGTGGGTCAGCTCAAGAACACCTTGGCGGCGTCGTGCGGGGTCGGCTCAGAAGAAGAACCAGATGGAGTGGCGGCCGGCGATGATCCGAAACGCGGTTCGTCGGTCGCCCTCGTAGATGTTCGACAACGCGAACAAGGTGCGTGATGCCGCATCGCCCTCGTCATGCCCCCAGCCCATCCGCATGGTGGACTTGAGGTGGCGCACACGCAGTCGCCCGAAGTTGAAGCCGCGGGCGGTTGGATGCGGTGGCGAGACGCTCGTTACGCCGGCGGCGACATCGGCCGAGGCGGCCTCATCGAGGTGCTCGTTGGTGGAGCCTGTGGACATGGTTTCGTTGTGCATATCGCGAGCGAACGTGTATGAACTATAACATACACCATCACATGCGACAAGGACGGGAGCCCTTGAGCGCGCCGGCCCGTCAAGAGCTGTCAAATCGCAGAAAAAGTCGACGACCCCCAGGGGACTCGTCGTAAAAATCTGCGATTTGAGCTGCGGCGTCGCTCAAGTGAGAGACGGCGCGCTCTTTCGAGTGCCGTCGCTTACCGCTGGATGGTCTCGCCTCGGGCGCATGCAACCCTGCAGCGCAGCTGGTGGCTGACTTCCTTGTCGGCGCCACTTGGCGTCACTCCATTGAGCTACATGTCACTCAATTGAGCGCTGCGTGGCTCAATTGAGCAGCGCTTGTCAGTCCGGTTGGGCGCGTTCCAGCCGGACAGCGCCGAGCTGCTCACGGTATCGTCGAACGGAGCGTTGATGCCACAGGCCCATGCGGAAAGCCACCAACTGGTCGGCTGAGCCGGCCTCGAGCTCGGTCAAAGCATAGGCTCGCCTCAAGCCCTGGGCGCCCCGAGAAAGGACCCACTGCGTTCGCTCGCTGAGGACGCCGGCGTCGACGGCTTCTTTGGCCAGGCGCTTCAGGTTCTTGAAGACAGTGGAAGGGTCAAGGCTGGTTCCAGCCAGCGTCGCCGGAAAGACGAGGTCGCCGGCCGGGAGAGCTTTTCTACTCGCGCTACCGATGCGGGCCGGGGCCGGGAATCCGGTCCACCTCTGACTCCACCATCGTTCCATCAGGTCGACACAGGCAACATCGGCCTGGGTGGCGTGAGCGCGAGCTGTGGCAACGCTGGCCCAACCCGGAATTTCGAACTCGAAGCGCTGGTCGGCCGAGCTGCCAGGCCAGTGCTTCACCTGCTTCCTCGAAAGCACCAGGAGCTCGGCGCATCTCATGCCGGTCCCCAAGCTCAGAGAGCCCAGGGTAAGGTCGCGCGCTGCACGCCAGTTCCCCGCGTCCATCTCGGCCTTGCCCTGCGTGTACAGCCAGTCTTGAATGCGGCCAACGTCGGCCAACGTAACGAGCGCCGGTGCGGCACCCTCGCGCCCTACCCTCGGACTCTCGCCGGCGGCGATGCGAGACTGGACCCATTCCGTCACGGCATTGGTTCGGATGATGCCGCGCTCGACCAGATGGTCGTAGACCCGCTCCAAGAGTCGAAGGTAGCGCCAGGCCGTTTCCTTCGTGTTGCGACCTATCGCACCAGTCAGAAAGGAGTCGACGTGGGATGGCAAGGCATCTGCGAACTGGACTCCGTGCTCGGTGAGGTGCGCCAAAAATTTGTTAAACATGGCCTCGTAGACGAGTGCCGAGTTTTCACGCATCTTGTGGCCCTCAGGCAGGACCGACGTCGAATTGTTAGTTCGCTGGAAGTCACCGCCCTGCGACGTCAGCAGCGACATGAACGCCACCATCGGCTCGTGCCGCCATATGGCCTCACTATCGAGCAGGGACTCTGGCGACCTGCTACTGAGTGCATTCTTGGGCATACCGCTCTTCTTGGTGAAACTGAACCACGGGTCAGAAAAGTGCTGCACGGCTGACCCGAAACGCGGCGACAGTTTCAGCGACCCTCCGCCGCTGACTCGTCGCCTTTCCTCATTTTGACCAAGGCAGGATGATGTTGACCAGTAGACCTTTCTCTGGGTTGCTCGATCGGGCGAAGGTGACGCTCGAATTGGTGTGGTTGGCGAGCTCAAGGCATGTCGCGATGCCAAGCCCGCTGCCCTGGACCCCGATTGAGGACACTCCGCGGAAGAATGGTTCGCCGAGTCGCGAGAGCTCCTCCGGCTTCATGCCCGGCCCCGAGTCCTCGACTTCAACGTGCAGAGCGCGCTCTTCGGCCCTTAAGCGGACTTCGATCAGGCCGCCGGGTGGCGAGTAGCGCATGGCGTTGGTGAGCACGATGTTGAGCATCGAGATCAGCGATGGCGTGTGCACCATCACTTGCCTATCGCTGGCGCCCTCGACGGTGACAACCTGGTCCCGATGCGCGCCTTCGCGTGCAGCTACGGCGTCAGCCACCTCCTTGACAAGCCCATCCACTCGCGTAGCGTGGAGTCTGTCTTGAACATGGGCGCTTCGTAGTTTCATCAACTCTAGCGACCCGCGCACAACCTCTGACAGCCGCCGAGCTTCTGCAGCCGCAAGGTTCAACAACCGCTTCACCTCAGGGTTGCCGCTGACTCCGAACTGCCGGGTCAGTAGGTCCACCACGGCCTGGACATGCATTGCTGGGCCGCTCACCGCCTGGGCCATGTGGCGCAGGTAGTGGGTTTGGGCATTGCGGTCGGCCTCACCACGCATGACCTGAAGCTGTGCAAGCAGCGCCTCTGTGATGTCGGAGCTGACGCCGAGCATGGCCACGAACCTGCCCTCGGCGTCGAACAGCGGTGCGCAGTTGGCTTGGTACGTTTTGGTTTCGCCGTCGAGATCCTGCCGTAGCACCCTCGACCATTTCGCGCGTGTCCGCAGCGCCTCTAGGATGCCGGAGCGAACCGACACGCTATCCTGCAGCGAGTCGACTGCCTTCGAAAGCGTGGTGTCCCCCTCTGGAATTCCGATCAAATCCTGCCAAGGGCCAATCAGCTCGACCCGCTCATCGTCATGCACCAGCCAAACAAGAATACCGGCGCTCTTCGCGGCGCTGCGAAGCGTGGTGCGAACGAGGTCGGCTCCGACCACGCGACTGCGATGAATCGCATCTTTCAGGGCGAGCTGGCGGATGACGCCGCGGCGGCGAGCAAGCAGGGCGATCAGTGCAATCAGGTAGGCGGCGACCGAGCCGAAGGCGAAGTAGCGGCCTTCGGTCATACGGTAGGATTGTTTGAGATTCTTGCCCGCCCGCCCCGTCAACTTCAGCTGCAGGTCCCCGAGCCTGAACGGCAACTGCGCCTCGTAAGTCGGGTCACCGTCCTCCCACTTTGCTGTCCTGGCGATGTCACGGCCTTCATGACTCAAGGAGTAGCGGAGCGCGAGGGCGCTTGACCCGGCAGACAGCGCCAGGAAGTCGGTCAGCGGCAGTGAGGCACAAGCGATGCGCCCGGGACGCGCGTTCGCACAGATGGCGATGGTCTGCGGCGACGCGTCCGGCCACAAAAGCGGAGCCTGGTCTACGCGGGCTGAGACCATGTCCTGCGGCAGGCTGAAAATGTCGTCAGCGGGGTTCGCGTTGAGCAGTGGCGAGTCGACGGTCTTGTAGGCGTCGCCGACCCGCGCCAGAAAGCGCAGCTCTACTTGTGGAAGCACGCTGGCGAAATCGAGTGTCGCGCCGTCGAGGCGATCCTGCGCGGCCGCGAGCGCAGCGCGCATTCTCAGCGTCTCCAACAACTGAGCTGCGGACCGTGACGTCGGCGCGAGCCGCTCGCGCACCACCCCATGCAGGTCGCGGCTGCGCGATGCTTCGTACAGGAGACCCCCTCCGCACATCACTGCGGCAGCGAAGGTGGTGATGGCAACAAGCGCCCAGTGCCGTTTGCGTCCCGACTTCCAATCGTCTTTCTCTACGTACCGCAGGCTACCTCCCAGTTGACCGATGTCGTCTTGGCAAGGTCTGCTTCGGAAACGAGAGTCAGCGTGCAACCGCCCAACTGCCGTCGGGAGTCATCAGCCAGCGGCTTGGCCACCCAACGCGCTTTGCGCTCAGATGCCGGTGCCGACCTTGACCTCCCACGTTATCCCCAATGCACAGAAAAGTCGATTAACGGCCCTGCTAACCATGGCTGCTCTGTGGGTGACGGTCAATATTTGCCGCTTGACGCTGCGGTTGAACTGGTTGGGTGCTTCCGTTGGCCAGCTATGTGTGTGTTGGTGAGCTCAAAGGGCCGTTAGTGGATTTTTGAGGAAAATTCCACGATGATCGCCAGAATGGCTGCACCGAGAACGGCCCCTGCGACTGCAGCGCCGGCCTGCTGCCGCGCAGTGCGTTTCAACGCGCTGCTCGCTGGAAGTGAGCTGCCGCGGGGCGGCGGCCGCGGGCCAGCGCGAACCACTGCCCTTCGTCGTCATATGCATCAGGCCAGCCGCCGGTGCTTGCCCTGCAAGATTGCTGGCCGGCCACTTGGGAGGCGCAGTCGCAGAGCTCAGCGGGTTCTTCCGACGCCAACGAAGCGCTGGCAGCCACTGTTCTTTCGACTTGGGCAAATCCGTCGTCTCCGGCTATGCCAGCGATAACGGCCATGGCAGAAGGTCTCAGGAGTCGCTTTACTTCTGCACGGCAGCTAGCCGAGCCTCAAGCGCCGCAGCGTCCATCAAGCCGGAGATGCGTGAGCCGTCTGCCAGGAACATGGTGGGCGTGCCGCGCACCTTCAGCTCCTGTGCGAGCTTTCCGTTGCGAGCCAGGCCAGACACGTCGCAGGCACCCTCCGCCTTGACCGCCTGTCCGGCCATCACGAGATCCCACGCGCCGGCGCGGTCGCCGGAACACCACACGGCCTCGTTCTTTGCCTGCGATTCGGGGCCCAGGATGGCGATGGGGAACGTGAACACGGTGACGTTCTGCAACTTGTCCAGCTGTGGGTGCAGCGCCTTGCAGTAGCCGCACCTCGGGTCCTCGAAGGTCACCAGCACGCGGCCCGGGACGGTCTTGCCGCGCACCGTCTTGATGGCGTCGTTCAGGTTGAGCGTTCGCCAGTCCAGCACCGGCAGGTCACCGCTCTCGAGCTTGAGCTTCTTCACCGCAGTAACGGACGTGCGGGAATCGAGGTCGACTAGGTGGCCATCGAACGTAATAGTCCGACCACCCCCACCATTGCCTGATCGCCCACAGATGCCAAGCATCTGGACCCAAGCGCCACCCGCTTGGAGGTGTGCGCTTCGTGGAGATGGTGCACACCATGAAGAGTGAGCAAGACGCGTCCAGGCGCCAACGGCGGCAGCACGAGCGCGGGTTCAAGGAAGAGTTGGTCCGCCAGAGCCTGCAGCCGGGCGCGTCGGTATCGGCCATCGCGCTGGACAACGGCATCAATGCCAACATGCTGTTCAAGTGGCGCCGGGAGCATCTGCGAGCCGCTTCACCCCGAACTGCTGCGACCGTGCTGCTGCCGGTGGAAGTCGCGCCAGCGGACGAAGCGCTCGCGATGCCCTCGGCGACCACGCCGGTGCTGCCGACCGCGCCGGCCAGGCCCTCGCCGCGCGGCGGCG
>CETV01031268.1_pt1 | contig 13828 bp, 16 predicted proteins | sample 531451 | NCBI WGS metagenome assembly CETV01 (sample SAMEA2623155, study PRJEB7988) | marine metagenome | isolation source: saline water (ENVO:00002010), including | reverse complement strand
AATTACTGAAAGAGGAATTGGTAATGGAATCTCATTAATTATTGCTACCAGTATCCTTGCTGGTATACCTGGGGCTATTGGCCAGGCACTAGAGCAAGCTAGACAAGGCGATTTAAATTTTCTTTTACTTCTTGGTATAGGTGTTGTAGCTATATCGGTTATAGCGGTCGTGGTCTTTATAGAGCGTGGTCAGAGAAGAATAACAGTGAATTATGCTCAAAGACAGCAAGGAAGGAAATTGTTGCAAGCACAAGCAAGTCATTTGCCATTTAAAGTGAATATGGCAGGCGTGATTCCTGCTATTTTTGCAAGCACATTTCTATTGTTTCCTGCATCACTTTCAACATGGTTTGGCCAAGCAGAATCTTTCGGATTTTTACAAACTATTTCTCTTGCGTTGAATCCTGGCCAGCCTTTGTACATTCTCACATTCTCAATCTTAATTATTTCATTTTGCTTTATTTGGCTTGCATTAACTTTCGATACCAAAGAAGTTACTGATAATCTTAAGAAATCTGGTGCATTCGTTCCAGGAATAAGACCAGGCGATCAAACTGCAAATTATATTGATAATGTGCTTGCAAGATTAACAGTATTTGGAAGTATATACCTAACATTAATATGCTTGCTTCCATTAGCGCTAATAAATTTTGCAGGCGTTTCATTTTATTTAGGTGGAACATCTGTGCTAATTATTGTGGTAGTTTTGATGGATTTTATGGCACAAGTGCAATCACATATGATGTCTAGTCAATATTCATCATTACTTAAAAAAGCTAATTTAAAAAACTATAAAAGATAAATATGAAAGTTAGAACATCAGTTAAGAAGATTTGTCGAGATTGTAAAACAGTTAGACGCAAGGGAGTTTTGTATGTAATATGCAAAACCGACCCAAAGCATAAACAAAAACAAGGATGAAAATATGGCAAGAATAGCAGGTGTAAACATACCAGAGAACAAACATCTTGATATTGCACTTACTCATATATTTGGTATAGGCAAAAGAACAGCTCAAGATATTTGTATAAGTGTTAAATTAGATTACTCTCAAAAAGTATCTGATCTTTCTGAAGAACAAATCGAATCTGTTAGAACCGCTGTTGCAAAATATGCTGTTGAAGGTGATCTTCGGAGGGCCGTTAGTACAAATATTAAGCGACTATTGGATTTAGGATGCTATAGGGGTATCAGGCATAGAAGAAAGCTCCCAGTTCATGGTCAAAGGACTAAAACAAATGCAAGGACTCGAAAGGGACCTAAAAAACCAATGAGGGCTTAATTAATGGTAGATAGTAAAAAAGTTAAAAAAGTTATTTCAGATGGAATTGCTCATATTCATTCATCTTTTAATAATACGATTGTAACAATTACAGATAAACAGGGAAATGTTATATGTTGGGCTACTTCTGGAGCATCAGGTTTTCGGGGTTCAAGGAAAAGCACACCATTTGCAGCGCAGATAGCTGCAGAGAAAGCCGGCAATGCGGCAAAAGAGTTTGGAATGATAAATTTAGATGTGAAAGTAAGGGGACCTGGTGCTGGTCGTGAATCAGCTATTAGATCTCTAAATTCATGTGGATTAAAGATTAAAAGTATTACTGACGTAACACCATTACCTCATAATGGATGTCGTCCACCAAAAAAACGAAGGGTATAAGGGGTATTATATGGCAAGGTATAGAGGTCCATCATTAAGGTTGTCTAGACGAGAGGGCACAGACCTTTTTCTGAAAAGGGGAGGAAAAAGGTCAATTGAGTCAAAATGTAATATGGAAACTGCTCCAGGAATGCATGGTTTAAGAAGAGGTCGTCTTTCAGATTACGGTGTTCAATTACGTGAGAAACAAAAGGTAAGAAGAATGTACGGGGTGCTTGAGAAGCAATTTAGAAATTATTATAAGAAAGCTTCAAAATCAAAAGGAAATACAGGCGAAAATCTTTTATCTTATCTAGAACAAAGACTGGATAATGTAGTTTATAGAATGGGTTTTGCTTCAACTAGAGCTGAAGCTCGACAACTTGTATCTCATAAAGCATTCCATCTTAATGGATCTATTGTCAACATACCTTCGTATCAAGTCCAAGCTGGGGATGAGATTGAAGTAAGAGAAAAAGCTAAATCACAACTTAGAATTAAAGATGCCTTAGATTTAGCTAGTGACTATAGAGAAGCATGTGAGTGGCTTGAAGTAGACTCTAAAACTCTCAAGGGTGTATTTAAATCTGTTCCAGATAGAACAGATTTAAGTGCTGAAATTAATGAAAATCTCATTGTTGAGCTTTATTCAAAATAATAATTAAACGGAAGGAAATTATGCAAACATCAGTAATAGATCTTTTAGTCCCAACTGAAATTCAAGTTGATGATATTAACGACAATATATCAAAAGTTACTCTAGAACCATTAGAAAGAGGTTTTGGTCATACATTAGGAAACGCTCTTAGAAGGATACTTCTTTCATCTATGCCTGGGGCAGCCATCACAGATGTAACTATAGATGGTATATCTCATGAATATTCAACTATTGAAGGCGTTAGAGAAGATGTAATAGATATCTTATTAAATCTTAAAGACATGCCAGTGAGTTTAGTTGAGGGCACTTCGGCGGTGATTAAACTAGATGTATCTGGTCCCTGTGAAGTAACTGCTAGTTCATTTGAAGTGCCCGGAAATGTTGAGCTTCCAGATGAAGAACATCACGTTGCCTCATTGGTTGATAAAGTTAAGCTTTCACTATCAGCTACGATCCAGACAGGAAGAGGCTATGAACCTGCTGATACAAGAAATGATGAGGAAATAACAGTGGGTGCTTTAAGTGTTGACGCGTCTTTCAGTCCAGTTAGGAGAGTAGCTTACTCTGTTGAAAATGCTAGATTTGAAAAAAGAACAGATTTAGATAAATTGATTATAGAGCTTGAAACTGATGGAACTCTTGACTCAAAGAAAGCAATTGAGCACGCTGCCACCATCTTCCAACAGCAACTTAGCTCTTTTGTAGATCTTGACGCAATTGCTGAACAGGAAGCTAAGAAAGATCAAAATGATTTTGACCCATTCTTAATGAGATCTATTGAGGAGTTAGAGTTAACTGTTCGATCAACAAATTGTTTAAAAGCTGAAAGTATTTTCTTAATTGGTGATTTACTTCAGAGAACAGAGTTTGATCTTTTAAAAACTCCAAATCTAGGTAAGAAATCTTTAAATGAAATAAAAGATGTTTTAGCATCTAGAGGTTTTTCTTTGGGTACAACCCTGGAGAATTGGCCACCAATGGGCTAAAAAAATGAGACATAAAAAATCAGGCAGAAAACTAAATAGAAATTCTTCTCATCGAAAAGCCTTGATGAAAAATTTGGCTATTGCTTTTATTGAGAGAGAATTAGTTAAAACAACCGTTCCCAAGGCAAAAGAACTAAGAGGTTTTATTGAGCCATTAATTAATGCTGCCAAAGAAGATTCTGTTGCTAATAGGCGTCGAATTTTTAACAAATTAAGATCTGATTCAGCAGTTAAAAAATTATTTACTGAAATCGCAGTCAAATCAAAAGATCGATCTGGTGGATATTTAAGGATTATTAAAGCAGGTTTTAGATCTGGTGATAAGGCTGATATGGCCTATGTTGAATGGGTAGATCGTGATTTAGATGGAGTTACTAATATCTCAGAACCAGAACTAAAAGAAGATTCTGTAGCTTAGATATTCAAAGCTGCCTTTAAGTATTTCCCAGTGTAGGATTTCTTTGATAAGGCAACCTTTTCTGGCGGACCTTCGGCAACAATTAACCCTCCGTCACTGCCTCCTTCTGGACCAAGATCTATCACCCAATCACTTGATTTAATGACATCTAAATTATGTTCAATGACTACAATTGTATTGCCTTGTTCAGCTAATCTTTTTAATACACTCAATAACAACCCAATGTCATAAAAATGTAGACCTGTTGTTGGCTCATCTAGTAAAAATAGAGTTTTTCCTGTACTTCTCTTTGATAGCTCCTTAGCAAGCTTTATTCTTTGTGCTTCACCGCCTGATAAAGTAGTAGCTGATTGGCCTAAAGTTATATATGTTAAACCAACATCAGAGAGTGTCTGTAATTTATTCTTGATAGATGGAATGGCATGGAAGAATTCTAATGCTTCTTCAACAGTCATATTTAGTATTTCAGCAATATTTTTGCCTTTATATTTAACTTCTAAAGTTTGTTCGTTGTACCTTTTACTTTGACAAACATCACAACTAACATAAACATCTGGTAAAAAGTGCATTTCAACTTTAATCATTCCATCTCCTTGACATGCTTCACATCTTCCACCTTTTACATTGAAGCTAAACCTACCTGGTTTATATCCTCGGCTTCTAGCCTCTTCTGACCTCGAGAATAAATCACGTATATATGAAAATAGACCCGTGTAAGTTGCTGGATTAGATCGAGGAGTTCTTCCAATAGGAGACTGGTCAATTCCAATTACTTTGTCTAGATATTCCAAACCATTTATTTTTTTACATTTAACATCTTTATTTAGATTTGCTTTATTTAATATAAAACTACTCATTGGCATTAATGTTTGATTAATTAAAGATGATTTACCAGAGCCCGAAACACCTGTTACACATGTAAAAACCCCAACTGGAATTTTTACAGTAATATTTTGCAAGTTATTTTTATATGCTCCTTCTATCTCAATAAAGTTCTTAGGTTTTACTGAGTTTTTTGGAAAATTTATAGATCTTTGGCCTGACAAATATTTTGCAGTCATTGATATTTTACTTTTTAAAATTTCACTAAGAGTTCCTTGGACACATATTTCACCACCGTGTTTTCCTGCCCCAGGTCCAATATCAATAATATGATCAGCACATCTAATAAATTCTTCATCATGCTCAACTACTATTACTGTATTACCAAGGGTTTTGAGGTGGTTGAGTGTTTTAATTAATTTTTTATTATCTCTTTGATGTAAACCTATAGAAGGTTCATCAAGAACATATGTTACTCCTACTAAACCAGAGCCTATTTGGCTGGCAAGCCTAATCCTTTGGGCTTCACCACCTGATAAAGTTCCAGCACTTCTGTCTAAAGTAAGATAATTTAACCCCACGTCTTGTAGGAATGTTAGTCGCTTTTTTATTTCTTTAAGAATTTTTTCTGCAATTGTTGCTTTGGAGCCTTTGAGCTTTATCTTTTTAAAAAAATTCAATGCATCGGTTATTTTTTCTTTCGTAATATCTTGAATAGGTGTTTGATTAATAAATATATTTCTTGATTCTTTTTTTAACCTTGAACCTTCGCATGAATCACAATGACTTTCGGATAGTAATTTTGCTAATTTATCTCCAATGAATTCTGAATCAGTTTCTTTAAATCTTCTTTCAGTATTTGGGATGATTCCTTCAAATTTGTGTTTTCTAACAAATTTGCTACCACTTCTAAAGCTTTTTGAAAAATCCACTTTGTCCTTTGAGCCCCATAGTATTATTTTTTGGATTTCTTCTGAATAATCCTCCCAAGGAGTATCAAGATGAAATTTATAGTGTCTTGCAAGACATTTTAATTGATGAAAATAAAACCTATTTCTTCTATTCCAACCCTTGATGGCGCCTCCGTTAATCGTTAACTCCTCATCAGCAATTAATTTTTTTTTATCAAAATACTGAATTACTCCCAAACCATCACATTTTTCACAAGCTCCAAAAGGGTTATTAAAAGAAAACATTCGAGGTTCTAACTCAGAAACAGAGTAACCACATTTTGAACAAGAAAAGTTAGATGAAAATAAAAGAATTTTATTATTTTTATCTATTAGCTCTATTTCAACCAAACCTTCTGAGAGACTTAAAGCAGTTTCAATTGACTCAGACAGCCTAGACCTATTATCTTCTTTATTTTCTAGCTTTAATCTATCAACAATTGCAGCAATATCATGTTTTTGGTTTTTGTTTAGAGCAGGAAACTCTTCTAATGGATAGACTATGTTATTAATTTTAACTCTAACAAAGCCTTCAGCTTTTAAATTTTCATATACTCCTAAATGTTCTCCTTTCTTGCCTCTGATTACTGGAGCCATAACCATAATTTTTTCACCATAACCTAACGAATAAATTTCATCACATATCTCGCTGATTGTTTTTGCTGAAAGTTCTTCACTATGATCGGGGCAAATTGGTGTTCCGATTCGTGCAAACAACAGCCTAAGGTAATCATATATTTCTGTTACGGTCCCAACAGTAGAACGGGGATTATGTGAGGTTGATTTTTGTTGAATAGAAATAGCTGGAGATAGACCATCAATTTGATCAACATCAGGTTTTTCCATAATTGATAAAAATTGTCGAGCATAGGTAGACAGAGATTCTACATATCGTCTTTGACCTTCAGCATAGACAGTATCGAATGCTAAGGAAGATTTTCCTGAACCAGATAAACCTGTTATTACCACTAACTTATCTCTAGGTATTTCTAATGAAATATTCTTAAGATTATGGGTCCGGGCTCCTTTTATAGAAATTTTATCCATTTATTTGCAGAATTTTTATACAGCTGATTTGTTTCGAGTTAAACTTAAACAATTATAAGAGGTAATTATGGCAAGAGGAGTAAATAAAGTAATTTTAGTAGGTAATTTAGGTCAAAAGCCTGAGATGCGTTACACCCAAACTAATACAGCAGTGGCAACATTATCAATTGCAACTTCTGAATCTTGGAAAGATAAAGAATCCGGCGAACAAAGAGAAAAAACTGAATGGCATAGAGTAGTTTTTTTTGGTAAGTTGGCTGAAATTGCTGAGCAGTATTTAGATAAGGGCTCTCAGCTTTATGTTGAAGGTAAGCTGCAAACCAGAAAGTGGCAGGACAAAGAAGGTAATGATCGATATACCACGGAAATTCTTGGTAAGGAGATGAACATGCTTGGTGGTAGGCAAGCATCTAGCGGATCTGATGCATATGATCAATCTCCTCCTCCTGAAGAGCCAGCACAGCCCGCAGAATCAAATATTTCTGAGGAAGATATTCCGTTTTAAAACCCCGTGGATTTTAAAAATATTATTTTAGAATTACGAGACAATATTGCAATTCTTTTTTTAAATAGACCGAATAAATTAAATGCTTTTACCATCCCAATGATGGAAGAGATTATTAGTGCTTTAGATAAAATTGAGATCAATGATGAGATCAAAGCCGTTGTACTATCTGGAAAAGGGCGAGCTTTTTGTGCTGGAGCAGACTTAAGCTCTGGAGAAAATACTTTTAATCCTTCATTTGATGATTTTGCTGTTAAAGAGGGTGACTTCAGGAAAGATTCTGGCGGCATTCTTACACTTAGAATGTATAAATTTTTAAAACCAATAGTTGTAGCATGCAACGGTCCAGCTGTTGGAGTTGGAGCATCTATGCAACTTCCTGGAGATATTAGAATTGCTTCTCGAGATTCTAAATTTGGATTTGTTTTTAATAATAGAGGAATTGTTCCTGATGCTTGCAGTAGTTGGTTTCTTCCTAGGATTGTTGGTATTTCTAAGGCTTTAGATTTGACCTATTCAGGTCGTATTATAGATGCACAAGAAGCATTAGATTGCTCATTAATTTCAAGCATTCATGAATCAAAAAATTTACTTGATGATGCTATTGGTATTGCACATGAGCTGGTAAGTAAATCAGCCCCAGTTTCTATTGCGCTAACAAGGCAGATGTTATGGAGGTCTTTAGGAAAATCAGAACCATATGAGGCGCATGTTATAGAAAGCAAAGCAATTGATTCGAGGGGAGCATCTGAAGATGCAAAAGAGGGCGTCAATTCTTTTTTAGAGAAACGTCCTGCTGAATTTAAAAATCGTGTTTCAAGTGACATGCCTAAATTTTTTCCTTGGTGGGATGAATGAACGATTTAACTTGGGATGAATTTGAAAGAGTTGACTTGAGAGTTGGAACAATTGTTTTTGCAGAAATTTTTAAGGAAGCAATCAAGCCTGCCATTAAAATGCAAATAGATTTTGGAGAGGAGTTAGGCATTAAAAAATCATCTGCACAAATTACAGACTATTATGATCCTCAGACATTAATTGGTAAGCAGGTTGCAGCAGTGATTAATTTTCCAAAAAAACAGATAGGGCCTTTGATGTCAGAGTGCCTTGTTACAGGATTTATTCAGCCTGATGGCAGTATAATTCTTGCTGTTCCAGATAAAAAGACAGCAAATGGTTCACGATTAGCTTAGTGGAACTAGAGATTTTCTCATTTGGTAAAAATCAAACTGGCATTAGTTCCCCCAAAACCAAATGAGTTGCTCATAACTGATTTAATTTCTTTTTCAATCATAGTTTGAGCAATATTAAGACCTTCAGCCTCTTCAACTAGTTCATCTATGTTGATAGATGGGGCAATAAAATTATTTTGCATCATTAGAATAGAATATATAGCTTCTTGCGCTCCAGTTGCGCCCAAAGAATGCCCAGTCATTGATTTAGTTGAACCAATAATGGGACTATTATTCCCAAAGACTTTTTTAATTGCATTAAGTTCTGCTATATCACCGACAGGTGTGCCGGTTCCATGAGCATTTATATAGTCAATGTCTTTGCCAAAAATTTCAATTGCATCTCTCATACATCTTGTTGCCCCTTCACCAGATGGGGAGACCATATCGTATCCATCAGAGTTAGCGCAATACCCCTCAAGCTTTGCCAGAATCGGTGCATTCCTGTTCAGTGCATGCTCTTCAGCTTCAAGAATCAATATTCCAGAGCCTCCTGCAATGACAAATCCATCTCTATTAATATCAAAAGCACGAGAGGCTTTTTCTGGTCGATCATTGTATTGAGAGGATAAGGCACCCATTGCATCAAACATAGATGATGAGGTCCAATGCTCTTGTTCTGCACCGCCAGCAATAATAATATCTTGTTTACCTAGTTGAATTAGTTCTGCAGCATGACCCACACAGTGAGCGCTAGTAGAACACGCTGATGAAATTGAATAATTAACACCTTTTACTTTGAGTGTAGTTCCAAGAATTGCTGAGACGGTACTGCCCATAGTTTTTGTTACAGCATAGGGTCCTATTCGCTTAGGCCCACGATCTCTAGCAGTATCAGATGCTTCAATTTGTGCAGCGGGAGAGGCTCCGCCTGAACCCGCAACTATTCCAATTCTTGAGGTATTTATGGATTCAAGATCTATTCCAGCATTTGTAAGTGCCTCTTGGGTAGCTATGTATGCATATCCCGCGGCCTCACTCATAAATCTTAAAGTTTTCCTCTCAATTAATTCTTGAAGGTTTATATCAATTGAGCCAGATACATGGCTTCTAAAACCCATTTCTTTATATATCGAATTAGCAGTAATACCAGATTTACCAATTTTAAGATTTTCGAGCACTTCATTAAGACCATTACCAATACAGGAGACAATGCCCATGCCTGTTACGACAACATTATTCATTAGAATTCACTGGTGTCTAGAAATAATCCAACTCTTAGATTCTTAGCAGAATAAACATGCCGATCATCTACAAACATATTTCCATCTGCAAAACCTACTACTGCACCTCTATTTATAACTCTCTTGATATCAATTTCATACCTAACCTTTTTAGCATTTGGAGTAACCTGACCAAAGAATTTAACTTTATCCGAGCCAAGAGCTCGACCATAGCCTGGGAGTTTTAACCAACACAAATAAAAACCAAGCAATTGCCACATTGCATCTAGCCCTAAACATCCAGGCATTACGGGATCACTTTTAAAGTGCACATTAAAAAACCAAAGACTCTCATCAATATTTAAATTAGCAATAATTTTTCCTTTGGAGTATTTTCCTGAGGTTTTGTCAATCTGATCAATTGAATCAAACATCAGCATTTCATCAGCTGGAAGTCTTCCATTTCCGGGCCCAAATAGCTCCCCATTGCTACAGGCTACAAGATCTTTCTTGTTATAACTTGAGGCGGGCTTAAATGTCATTTCCTTCTTTTTTTAGAAAAGTTAATTAAGTTTAACATTTCATCATAAGAAGGATGATTATTTAATTTTGATAAATATTTTTTTGTCTGACTGAGGTATTGTTCAAGTAAAGCTTGTGTTTCTTTTATTGAAGGTTTGGATATTACTAAGTCATATATTTTCTTTTGTTTAGATAGAGCAAGATTTTTTTCTCCCAGATTATCAAGAAGAAATTTTTTATCTTTGGGAGTGGCATTTTGGATGGCATAGAATAATGGAAATGTTATTTTCCCTTCTTTAAAATCTTTTAAAACAGGTTTACCAGTATTTAGTTTTAATGATTTATAATCTAAGATGTCATCTTGAATTTGAAAAGCTATTCCAAGAGAGCGCCCTAACAATCCAAAATTTTTAATTTCATTATTTTTTGCTCCAGCCAGTATTGCACCAGTTTTAGCTGAAGCTTCAAATAATCTACCCGTTTTGAGATAGCTTACTTTTAATAAGTCTGCCAGAGTTAAAGCTAATTTTTTTTCATACATTTCAAGTTGAATCATTTCTCCTCTTGCAATGTCATTAGTTGCACTAGCTAATTCTCCTAAAATATCTGTTTGGTTTAGCTTAACCATTAAAATAAAAGCTTTTGAATAAATAAAATCTCCTATAAGAACGCTATACGAATTTGTCCATACCTGATTAACTGATTTACTGCCTCGTCGTAGATTTGATTCGTCTACAACATCATCGTGGACTAGGGTTGCTGTGTGTAATAACTCTATAACGCTTGCAAGTTGTATCCTTTTAGAGAGGGTTGTATTTTTAGATCTAGAGGAAAGCAAAGATATTAATGCACGTGTTTTTTTGCCTTCAGATTGAAATATGTAGTCATAAATTTCCTTAATAGTTTGTTCAGCTATTAATTCCTTATTAATAATACTTTGAACTCTATCAAGTTCCTTTTGAGTGGATTTATTTATATTGCGCATACTGAATAATTTGGAGCTTAAAATTATACATAAGTATTGATAATTTCCGCTATAAAGCGTATATTTTGCCACCTTTAGAGATAACTATGTACGCAGTAATAGAAGCTGGTGGTAAGCAGCATAAAGTTGAAGTAGGACAAACCTTAGAGGTTGATCTTATGCGCGAGGAAGCGGGGGCAGATTATGCTTTTGACACCGTTATGCTATATGTTGATGGAGATAAAGTTCAGATAGGTCAACCTTATATTAAGAATGCAAAAGTTGTAGCTGAGATTTTAAGCGAAGTGAAGGGTGAGAAGTTATCTATCCTAAGATTTCGAAGAAGAAAGAACAGTAAGAGGAAATTTGGGCATAAGCAAAGGTATACTCAATTAAAAATAAAAGAAATTAAAGCTGGTAAGTAGAAATGGCACATAAGAAAGCAGGTGGTTCCAGTAAAAACGGACGCGATTCTAACTCTAAAAGATTGGGTGTTAAACGCTTTGGTGGCCAACTTGTTAAGTCAGGCGAAATAATCATTCGTCAACGAGGAACTAACACACATCCGGGTGAAAATGTTGGCATGGGAAAAGACCATACCTTATTTGCTACCTCTAGTGGTCTTGTACAATTTTCATACAAGGGCATTAAACAAAGAAAGACAGTTAACGTCATTCCTCAGTAAATCATGAATTTCATCGATGAAGCTCTTTTAGAAGCAAGGGCTGGCAACGGTGGTGCAGGTTGCACAAGTTTTAGAAGAGAAAAATTTATACCCAAGGGTGGGCCTGATGGTGGTGATGGAGGTAGGGGGGGCAATGTTATTTTAAGGGTAGACCCTAACCTCAATACTTTAGTTAATTTTCGCAACCAAAAATATTTATTAGCGAAGAATGGTCAAGCTGGTTCTGGAAATAAGAAGACTGGTCAAGATGCAGATGATCTTATTGTAACGGTTCCTAAGGGAACAATGGTATTTGATATAGTTTCCAATAAAGTAATTTATGATTGTTGTGAAGAGGGAAAAGATTATTTAATTGCAAAAGGTGGAGAGGGTGGAGCTGGTAATTTTCGTTTTAAGTCTAGCACCAATCAGGCCCCCCGAAGACATATGCAAGGCTGGTCAGGGAATGAATTATCGATTCGATTAGAACTTCGCTCATTAGCTGATGTTGGATTGGTAGGGTTTCCAAACGCTGGCAAGTCTACTTTTTTAAGTCATGTTTCAGCAGCTAAACCAAAGATAGGAGACTACCCATTTACCACTCTAAGACCTAATCTTGGAACAGTTCAAATTTATGATTCATCTTTTATTATTGCAGATATTCCGGGATTAATTGAAGGAGCATCTGAGGGTGCTGGATTAGGTCTTAATTTCTTAAAGCATATTTCTCGTACGGGCCATTTATTAATATTACTTGATCCACAAAGTATGGATATGCAAGTTGAGGAACAGCTTACTGTTCTTTTGAAAGAGTTAAAAACGTATGATTCAAGTTTATTAGATAAGGGCATTTGGATAGCATTAAATAAAATAGACACTTTGGATTCAGAGTCTGAAGGGAAACTGATAAACATTATTGAGTCTACAATTCAATCTATTGATCTTAAATCAAAGGGAGTTGTCTCTATCTCGGGTTTCACAGGCAATAACGTCAACAACCTTCTAGGTCTTATTGCGAATGAAATGAATATAAAAGAAGCTTAACTTATTGCTTTGATCGCCTTAACTAATCGACTTTTAGTTCTTGCAGCAGCATTCTTATGAATAACTTTTTTTGAAGCAGTGGAATCTAATATTTTTTCTGCGGCTTTGAGAAGCTCAGTAGCTGATTTTTTGTTGTTTTCAGCAATAGCATTCTTTACTGCTTTAACAGCTGTTCTAGCTTGAGATCTTTGAGAATGTTTTAATTGATATCTAGCTGCATTCTGTCGAGCTCTTTTAATTGCTTGTTTACTATTTGCCATATCTTTAAGTATTAGATGCGCTAGTTTAAAGATGTTCATTTAATCTGTCCACTCAATTTCTTAAATATTAAATTGATATATTTTTTTACTTGATGAATCAATTAATATAAGTAAACTTTACCCATGAAAAATTTAATATTTGCTTTAACACTCCTCATTAATCCTTACCTTATGACAGCTGATCTAGGAGTCAGTAAGGATTTCATAGAAAGGTTTAGTTCTTTGCCATCATATACAAATGTAGACATTTCCCCTGATGGTAAGATGATTAGCGTTATTACTAAGATGCCTGATGAAAAAAAGGGATTGACAATCTTTGATGCCAACGATGGTAGTTTGATTAATACAATTACTTTCCCAAAAGAAGAAGAAGTTGCAGGTTATGTTTGGGCAAACAATGAGCGCCTATTAATTAGAATTGGTTATTTCGATAAAAAATGGGGTCGTGGATCGCCTGGAGAATATTTTTCTATTAATTACGACTCATCAAAGCCAGCTTATGTTTTTGGGATGAGAAGCAGAGCAGGCCAACAAAAAACAAAGGGCAAAGTAATAGATAAAAGGTCTAGTGGGTATATAGAGAATATCCTTGAAGATGATGATAATCATGTAGTTTTAGCTGCATCTCCATGGGGAAAATCTAACACAGGGGCTTATGCAATAGCTGTAAGAATTAATGTATACAATGGTCAGCAGAAAAAATTAGGTAAATCTCCTTTAGCGGGAGGTTCTATAGTTACAGATAGCAAGGGTGTACCGAGGTTTGCAGTTGGATCTGATATTAATAACAATACGGTTACTATGTACCGAGCCTCCAAGACAGATGATTGGGAGGAATTAAGTAGAGCTCCATTTGGAGAAGGAGAAATCTATCCTGTAAATATTTCAAAAGATGATTCTTTTATTTATATCTTGGATAGTACAGAAACCTCCACTACTCAATTTAAGAAAATT
>CETV01104333.1_pt1 | contig 13878 bp, 12 predicted proteins | sample 531451 | NCBI WGS metagenome assembly CETV01 (sample SAMEA2623155, study PRJEB7988) | marine metagenome | isolation source: saline water (ENVO:00002010), including | reverse complement strand
CGCCCCGGGGCTTCGGCCTCGGGGCTTTTTCCTTGCGCGTGTGGTTGTCCATGCCCGGCAGTTTGGGCATCCGGTACACGCCGCGCCATTAGCAGATCGGAGGCAAATGATGATGGACAGCGTGGCCATGGCATGGCCCATGGATGAGCTGCGCCGCGTGGCGCAGGCCTACCCCGGTGGTCAGCCGGCGCTGGCGTTGCGCATGTGCAAGCGGCCCGCCTCGCTGCGCGCGGAGCTGTTGCCCCCGGTGGGAAGCACCGCCAAGCTCGGGCTGCTGGATGCGGTCGAGATCATGGCGCTGGCCCAGTCCGCCGGCGTGCCGCAGGCCCTGCAGCCGCTGGACGTGATCGAAGCGCAGTTCGGCCGCATGGCCGTGCCGCTGCCCTCGGCCGACACCATGCCCATCGGCGGCCTGCCTGAGCGGGTGACGCGCATGATTTCCGAGTTCGCCGACGTGCTCACCGAGATCACGTCGGCCAGCTCGGACGGCCGCGTCACGGCCAATGAGCTGAAGAAGGTGCGCCGCGAGGTGGCCGAGCACATCGCGGCGCTGCAGGCCACCGTGGCCTACATGCAGCAGCTGCACGAAGGTGGCAAGCCGGCGCATGAGCGCAGCGCGAAGCGGGGTGCCCGGTGATCGAGCGCGATGAGCCCGAGCGGCTGAGCGCCGACGACATGGCCACCAGCACCGAAGCGGAATTCCTGGCCAGCGCACTCGCGCGCCAGGCGCAGCAGGGCGGCCAGCAGCACACGCCAGGCACCTGTGCCAACTGCGGCGCGCGCTGCCTGCCGCTGGCCAAGTACTGCGACCGCGAGTGCCGTGAAGACCACGAATGGCGCATCAATGCAGGAAGGGGATGAGCATGGCCACCGATCAATGCGGCGTGACCGTGGTGGTGAAGTGGGCCTGGTGGTGGCCGCTGTACATCCACGGCCTGGCCACCGTGTGCGCCATCACCGGTGGCCAGCCCGACTGGGCGAAAGTGCAGCGCGTGTGTCAGCGCGCGATGCGTGTGCACCTGGTGCCCGCGCCGCCCGCCGCATGACCCCGATGCATCCACAGCACGCCCGGGCACAGGCCCCGGCGCGGCAGCGCAGTTTGTTGGGGTAAGGCAGTGGCCAAGGATCTATCCGACGTCATTCGGCAGATGGCGGCGCGGGGCATTCACGTGCCCGCGTCGGTCGATCTGCAGGGCGCCTTCACCAAGTACGTTCGCTTCAGGCCCGATGGTGAGAAGCGGGCGAAGAAGACCGCGTGGGTGCGGCTGTTCGAGTTCAAGACCGCGAGCGGCGCCGTGTACATCACCGGCGCCTTCGGCGTGCGTGGCGACACCTACGACGTCGAGGCCACGCACACCGACTGGTCACCGGCCGAGCGCGCCGACTACCTGGAAAAGCGCAAGGCCGCCCAGCGGGCCGAGCAGGCCGAGCGGGCGCAGGCCGCGGAGTCGGCGGCACAGAAGGCCGCGCGCATGTGGAAGAGCGGGCGCGACTTCGGCCCCGACATGCAGCACCCCTACCTTGAGACCAAACGGGTAGGGGCCTTCGGCGTGCGGCTGGGCTTCAACCAGCAGCTGCTGGTGCCGCTGCGCGACGTGGTGGGCGAGCTGAAAGGCCTGCAGTACATCGGGCCCGCTGGTGACAAGATCTTCGGCACCGGCACGGCCAAGGAAGGGCATTCGCACCTGGTCGGCCAGATCACCGACAAGCATCCGATCGCTTTCGGTGAGGGCTACGCCACCTGCGCCAGTGCACACATGGCCACGGGCTGGCCGGTGGTCACCTGCTTCGACGCTGGCAACCTGGCGCCGGTGATGGCGGCCTACCGACGGCTGTACCCCGATCACCCGATGCTGGTGCTGGCCGACGATGACCGGCACCTGCTGCAGCGGCTGTCTGAGCGGCTGGCCAAGCTCAGCATCGTGTGCACACCGGCCGACCTGCGCGAAAGCATGTCGCGGCAGTGGCAGATCCCCGATGGCCCCAGCGTGGAGCTCGAAGCCGGCTGGAAGGGCGACGGCGCCGGCGTGATGCGCATCGAAGGCACGCTGACGGTCGATGGCCAGGAACAGGCGCTGCTGATCGAGAACGCTGGCCAGGCCAAAGCCCATGCTGCCGCGAAGAAGCACAAGGCGAAGGTGCTCACGCCCTTCTTCGTCGACCGCGAGTCGAAGCACACGGACTGGAACGACTTGCACGTGAGTGCGGGCCTGGACAGTGTGCGCGAGCAGCTGCTGACGGGGCTGGATGCGCCCCCTGAGAAGCCGCAGGCCGTGGCCCGCAAGGAAGAGGCCAAAGGCAAGGGCAAGGGCCCCAGTGCGCCGCGCGACGATGGGCCGCCTTTCTTGGAGCGCTACACGCTGATCTACGGCACCACCACCGTATGGGATGACCACGAAAAGGTGATCATCCGGCTCGAAAGCCTGAAAGTCGCCTACGGCAAGCTGGTGGACTGGTGGCTGCAGCACGAAGACCGCCGCATGGTGCCCGAGCGCAACGTGGTCTTCGACCCCACGGGGCGCGCCAGGCCGCCGGAGTTCGTCAACCTCTTCGACCGGCTGCCGATCGAGCCGATGCCTTATGCCGAGTCGAAGTGCTCGGCCATCCTGGGCCACCTGTGGAACCTGTGCGATGACAACGCCGAGCTGTGCCACTGGCTGACGGCCTGGCTGGCCTACCCACTGCAGCGGCCCGGCGCCAAGATGCGCACGGCGCTGGTGCTGCACGGCCGCACCGAGGGCACGGGCAAGAGCAAGCTCGGCGAGATCATGCGGCGAATCTATGGCCGCTACTGCACCAGCGTCGGCCAGGCCGAGCTGCAGCGCGACTTCAACGACTGGATCAGCGCCAAGCTGTTCATCATCGCCGAAGAGGTGGTGAGCCGACAGGACCGCGCGCACCACCAGGGCATGCTGCAGGCGCTGATCACGCAGCCCACGGTGCAGATCAACACCAAGAACATGCCCATCCGTGAAGAGGCTAACCACGCCAACTTCATGTTCTTGAGCAACAGCCAGATCCCGATGTTGCTGAACCCGCGTGACCGCCGCTACACGGTGGTCCGCGTCGAGCGGCAGCACCCGGCGGCCTACTTTCAGGCCATCGATGCCGAGCTGGACAACGGCGGCGCCGAAGCGTTCCTGGATTACCTGCTGCGCTACGACCTGAAGGGTTTCAACGAGTTCACCAGGCCGTACGAAAACAAGGACCGCATGCACCTGATCACGCTGGGCATGCAGGTCGACCAGCGCTTCTTCGCGTACTGGCACAAGGGGCACGCCGGCGTGCCGTTCTGCTGCTGCCCGGCCAGCGACCTGTACGAAGCCTTCAAGGCCTGGTGCAGGCTTAACGGCGAGCGCTACGTGCCCAACGGCACCGCCTTCGGCCGCACCATGGCCGAAGAGCTGGAACGCCTGGGCGCGCCGCCGAAGGCGACCAAGCGCTATCTGGGCTACAGCGACAAGCAGATCGCCGATGCCGACTTCAAGGATGACCCGCAAAAGCGCCAGGGCGTCGTGTACCTGGTGCCGCCGGAGCATGAGCTGCGCCGCGCGCGGGTGCTCGATGACGAAGCGCCGGCCGAGCCGCCGCCCGATGAGCCGCTGCCCGAACTGGCGGACATGGCCTACGTCAACGGCTGCATCAAGCGTTTCCAGGTCGGTCTGGCCGAGCTGCGGGCCAGCGCGCGGAGGGGCATGTGATGCGCCGCCTCTGTGAAGGGCTGCGAAGGCTCGTTTGCACAACCCATACCGCTGCAAGCCGCGCCAGTGCTTGCTTTGCGGCCGGTGTGATGGGTGTGAAGGGTTGCGTAAAGGCTAATGCGCGCGAGGCAGCTACGGGGGCTCATGTACGGCAGGCAACGCAGGGCGTGTGCACGCACCTGTGCGGCGCCACTGCGCGGATGGATCGCGGGGAGAACATTCAATTCAAACCCTTCACACTCATCACACCAGCTGCAAAGCCAATGTTTATGCGGCTTCCAGCGGTATGGGTTTGTCGAAAGTGCCTTCACCACCCATCACAGCGGGGTCAGTCATGAGGCCCAGGGGTGAAGTGGCTGAAGCGCTGCTGAAAGCGGCCCAGCAAGGGCCTGCCACGGTGCGTGAGCTGTGCGAGCGCGCGAGGGTGGCCTACGGGGCAGGGCGGTACACGGCCAGCCGCCTGGTGGCGCGTCGTGATCTGGTGGCCCAGGGCGAGGGCCGACCTGCGGTGCTGGCCCTGCCACAGCCCGGCGCGGTGGCACCGCTGACGCTGGCGATGATGGGGAGGCTGCACGATGGCACGTGACGCGCGTATCGAGCACCGGCTGCAGCGCTGGGCTCAATGGATCACCATCGGCGACGGCAGCGGGTATGCAGCACGCAGCGTGCTGCACCCGGAGTGGTCACCGCCCACCAAGGGCAGCACGCCGACCCTCAAGGTGGGCGCGGCCAGCGACGTGCGCGAGACCCATCGCGCTGTGGGCCGGCTGAGCATGCGCCAGGCCAACACGGTGGTGGTGCACTACGTGATGCGGCTGCCGATCGCGGAGCAGGCGCTGCGGCTGGAATGTGCCGAGCGCACGGTGTTCGAGCGCATCGACGATGCCCATCGACGCCTGGCAGCGATGCTGTATGACCGCGATGAAGAAGAGTTTTGCAACATGCAGTCGGAGGGGTAGAGTCAGGCAAAGTCGGCGCTCGGTGTCTCTCAACACCAAGCGCCATTCAAGCCCCGGCTGCAGCGATGCAGACCGGGGCTTTTCTTTGCTGCCATGAAGCTTGACGTCAAGTCCAACATTGCCCAGGTGCTGCGGCAGCATGACAGCGTGCGCCGCGACGTGGTGGACAAGGCCGTGCCTCGCGCCCTCAATCGCTGTGGCGACATGGCCGTGACCCAGACCAGCCGCATCATTCGGGAAGAGGGCTATGCCTTCAAGGCTGGCGAGATCAAGGCCGCCATCCGGCTCACCAAGGCGCGTGCTGGCCTGCGCACCGTCGTCATCCGCACGCGGCGCAACACCAAGAGCCTGATCGAGTTCAGCGCACGTGAGACCAAGGCCGGCGTGATGGTCAAGGTGCACGGCGCTGCCAAGCTCATCAAGGGCGCGTTCATCGCCCAACGGCAGAACGGTGTGACGGGCGTGTACGTCGAAGACAAGAGCGCCGGCAAGATCATCATCAGGCGCCAGAAGGAATACAAGCGCGGCAGCAAGGGCGGCTGGCATGCCTACCCCGCCCGCAAGCTGTACGGCCCCAGCGTGGGCGGTGTGTCTGCATCGCCTCGGGTCGAAGAGCTGCTGCAGGCCTTTGTGCTTGAGACCTTCGCCAAGCGGCTGGACCACGAGATCCGCTTACCTGTCCCGCTGAGCCGCCGCTGTATGGACGGCGTCCATAGTGTTTCGCTGGCGTCAAACCGATCTGCAACTCATGACCGAAAAAAACCGAGCATGGCAAAGGCCCGCGGAAAATTTTGGGTCCTTCCTGCGCGGTTTGAACGCGGCGGCCACGACCCCGATTTCTGCCTACTCCTAGCCTTTGCTGGGGGGCCATAAACATAGCCTCCCTGTCTGCACACCATGCCCACGCAAGTCGAGATCGGCGCCCACCTGGATCTGAGCCAGGGCGAGGTCAGCCGCTGGCTGCATGAAGCAGGCATCGAGTGGAAAGAGACCCCGCTCGACACCATCCGCATCGCCTACATCCGCAAGCTGCGATCGGCAGCCGCCGGCCACAAGAGCGCCGATGGCGGCATGGACCTGACCAGCGAACGGGTGCTGACCGAGCGTGTGGACCGCGAGCTGAAGCAGTACGAACTGGCCGAGAAAAAGAAGCAGCTGGTGCGCGTCGATCAGCTCGAAGTCGAGCTGAGCCGCATGGTCGGCGCCTTCCGCACTGAGCTGCTGGCCCGCGACGACAAGCTGCGCTCCGAGATCGAAGCGCTCTACGGCATCGACATCGACCCCCAGCTGCTGGAAGACCACACCCGTGCTGCCCTCGCTCAGCTCGCTCGATACGACCCCGACAGCGCGGGCGCTGGTGAAGCGCCTGGCGATGCAGGTGGCACCGACGGCCAAGATGACGACGACGGAATGGGCGCGTCAGCACCGTCGCATGTCCGCGAAGAGCGCGGCGAAGCCGGGGACCTACAACCCTGACATCACGCCCTGGGTGGCCGGCATGCATGCAGCGCTGGATGACCCGAACGTGCACCAGGTGGTGGCCCTCAAGAGCGCTCAGATTGCCTGGACCGACGGCGTGCTGCTCAACTACATCGGCCGACGCATCGACATGGATCCCATTCCCATGATCGTGATGTTCGCCAAAGAGGCTGATGCCAAGGCGTTCGAGCGCGAGAAGTTGGTGCCCATGGTCGAGGTGACACCGCGCCTGGCCGACAAGGTGCCGGTGGGCCGCACGCGCAATGCCACCTGGGACTACAAGCCGTTCCCCGGTGGCTTCATCAAGTTGGTGGGCTCGAACAGCCCGGGCTCGGTCAAGTCCACACCGGCCCCTTTCGTGGCCGTGGAAGAGCCCGACGACAGCAACGCCAACGTCAAGGGGCAGGGCGACACCATTGCGCTGGTGCGCGAGCGCACGAAGACCTTCGCCCGCCGCAAGCTGGTGTTCGGCGGCACGCCGACCGTCGAAGGCGTCAGCAAGATCGAAGAGGCGTACAAGGGCAGCGACAAGCGCCAGTTCTGGGTGCCGTGCCCGCACTGCGAAGAGCGCCAGGTGCTGGTGTGGACCCAGGTGAAGTGGAACGAAGACCCCACCCAGCCCGCGCATGAGGTGTATGGCCATGCGGTGCTGGACTCGGCCCGCTACTGCTGCGTGCACTGCGGCGCCCTGTGGACCAACGGCGAGAAGATCCGCGCCGTGCGCCAGGCTGAGTGGCGCGCTTCGGCGCCGTTCCATGGCATCGCGGGCTTCAGCATCAATGAGCTGTACAGCCCGTTCCCCGGCTCGCAGCTGCGCCACCTGGTGGCCAAGTACCTGGAAGCCGAGCACGCGCTGCGGCAGGGCGACGACACCAAAAAGCGTGCCTTCGTGAACAACACCGAGGGCCGGGCCTACGCCTACAAGACCAGCGTGCCCGACAAGGATGCGCTGCGCGAGCGCTGCGAGGCCTATCCGATGCTCACCGTGCCGTGGGGCGGCGTGGTGCTCACCGCAGGCGTGGACGTGCAGCACGATCGGCTGGCCGTCGTCATCCGCGCCTGGGGCCGCGACGAAGAAAGCTGGCTGGTGTGGTGGGGCGAGCTCTACGGCCGCACGCTGGTGGTCAAGTGGAACGACGACGGCAGCATCGACCGCGAGCGCTCGGGCGCCTGGGGCGACCTGGACCAGCTGCTGACCAGCACCTTCCCGCATGCCAACGGCGCGCCCCTGCGCATCCGCGCCGGCAGCATCGACTCATCGGACGGGCAGACCCAGGATGCGGTCTACAGCTATGTGCGCCGCCGCACCGGCATGGGCCTGCTGGCGATCAAGGGCGACTCGCACGACCCCAAGCGCGAGATCTTCGTGCCGCCCAAGATGGCCGTGGACACCAACGGCAAGCACCGCCCGCACCCCACTGGCGTGCGGCCCTACCTGGTGGGCACCCAGGTCGCGAAAGACCTGATCCTGGGCTCCGACGACAAGGCCGGCCGCATCAAGCTGCTGGGCCACGGGCCCGGCCGCATGCACTGGTACCGCGATGAGCTGCGCGCCGACTACTTCGACCAGCTGACGTCGGAGGTCAAGGTGCCGCACAAGACGATCCGCGGCCGCCTGGTGTGGATGAAGCAGTCCGGCCGTCGCAACGAAGCCTTGGATTGCGAGGTGTACGCCCTGCATGCCGCCCGCAGCCTGAAGCTCAACTTGTGGCGCGGCGAGCGCTGGCAGCAGGAAGAGGCGGCGCTGCAGCAGCCGGCCCTGTTCGGCGATGTCGTCAAGCCGGTGGTGCTGCCGCCTGCCGCCAGCGGTGTGCAGACGTCTGCACAAACCGCGCAGGAGGCGCCGCAGGCCCATGCCGCAGCCCTGGCTTCACCCGAGCCCGAAGAAGCGCCCGTGGCTCGGCCCAGCACGCCCGCCGCGCCTGCCGCGAAGTCCTCCCAGCCTATCAACCCCCTGCGCCGCGGCGGATGGTCCGCCAAGCGCTGGTAACCCACCCCCAACATGAACATCCCCGCCACCCTCGTGCAGGGTGATACGGCGTCGTGGGCCGATGACGCGATCGTGCTGGCCGATGGTCGCACCGCCACGTCGTCGGCCTGGACGCTGCGCTATGCCTTGCGCGGGCCCACGGGCCTGGACATCGATGCGGTGGCCGAAGGCACCGGCTGGCGCGCCAGCATCGGCCTGGCCGCCAGCGCCGCGCTGGCGCCCGGCCTGTACACCTGGGCCGCCTTCGTCACCCGCGGCACCGTCGAGCGTGAGACCGTGGCCAGGGGTCAGCTGACGGTGCAGCCCGACCTGGCCCAGCTGGCCACCGCCAGCGCTTACGACGGCCGCAGCCAGGCGCAGCGCGCCCTGGCCGACTGCGAAGCGGCGCTGGCCAAGTTCACCGCGACCGGCGGCAAGGTCAAGCGCTACGACATCGCGGGCCGCTCGATGGAGTTCGCCAGCATCGGCGAGCTGCTGCAGCTGCAGACGTTCTGGCGTTCGAAGGTGTACGCCGAGCAGGGCGCCGCGCAGACCGCCGCCGGCGCCGGCAACCCCCGCAACCTCTTCACGCGCTTCGTGCGCCCGCAGTGATGAGCGCGCCCGTACGCCCCTGGTACGACGCTGAGCGGGTCACCGTGCCCAGCGGCAGCGTCACGCCCGACCTGACCATCAAGCGCAGCATCGTGCTGGACCGCTGGAACGCCCAGCGTGCTGCCGCCCGTGGCGCTGCCGTGCAGCGCGACCGGCTGCTGCAGCAGCAGCGCGCCTATGCCGGCGCCGACGTGAGCCGTCTGCACAGCGACTGGTCGGCCATGCAGACCAGCGCCGACAGCGAGATCCTGGTCAGCCTGCGCCTGCTGCGCGCCCGCAGCCGCGAGCTGGTGCGCGACAACCCGTATGCCAAGCATGTAGTGCGTCTGCTGGTCAACAACGTGATCGGCGGCGGCATGGGCATGCAGGCGGCCGTCACCAACAGCCGCGGCAAGCTGGAAGCGCGCATCAACGACTCGATCGAAGAAGCGTGGACCGAGTGGTGCGACCGCAAGACGTGCCACACCGCCGGCCTGCTGGCCTTTCCCGACATCGAGCGGCTGTTGATGGTGCAGCTGGTCACCGCCGGTGAAGCCATCGTGCGCAAGGTCCGCCAGCCCTTCGGCGGCGGCAACATCCCGCTGGCGCTGGAAGTCATCGAGGCCGATCGGCTGATCGACCAATGGCAGACCGCCAAAGCCCCCAACGGCAACATCATCCGCATGGGCGTGGAACAGGACGAATGGGGCCGCCCCGTCGCGTACTGGTTCCACCCCAAGCACCCGGGCGACTATCAGTTCACCAGCTTCCAGCCGGGCAAGTTCCTGCGCGTGCCGGCGGAAGACATCATTCACCTGTACCTGATCGAGCGCTGGCCGCAGAGCCGTGGCGAGCCGTGGATGCATGCGGCCCTGACCACGCTGCACATGAGCGGCGGCACCGAAGATGCGCTGGTGGTCAAGGCCCGCGCGGCGGCCAATGTCGTGGGCTTCATCCGCCAGCAAGAGCCCGATGCCGGCTCGGCCCGCAATGAGGCGGGCCAGGACCTGATCGACACCGAGCCCGGCACCTGGCGCCGGCTGCTGCCCGGTGAAGACGTTGCCGGCTTCGCGCCGGTGGTGGCCGACCCCAGTGTCGACCCGTTCTTGCGCTACCTGGTGCGCAAGGTGTCGGTGGGTGTCGGCATCAGCTATGAGGCCGTGAGCCGCGACTACAGCTCGGCCACCTACAGCAGCGCCCGCATGGCCCTGCTGGATGACCGCGACCACTACCGCGCTCTGCAGGGCTTCATCGGCCGCAACTTGCGGCTGGACATCCACCGCGAGTGGTGCGATGCCGCAGCGCTGGTCGGGGCCATCCGCGTCGGCACCGACTACTTCACGAACCCGCGCCGCTACCAGGCCATGCGCCTGCGGCCGCGTGGCTGGTCCTGGATCGACCCCACCAAGGAAGTCGCGGCCTACCGCGCCGCGGTGCGCGCGGGCTTCATGAGCACCGATGACGTGATCGCCCAGACCGGCGGCGGCGCCGACCGCGAAGACGTCTGGAAGCAGCGCGCGGCCGAGCTGGAAGAGGCCGAAGAACTGGGCCTGGTGTTCGACACCGATCCGGCCGAGGTCAATGACAAGGGCGTGGCGCAGCCGGGCGAAGTGCTGGAAGGCGGCCAGGCCGAGGGTGCAGACAAGGGCGCCGCCGGCGAGCTGCCGGAGGCGGAGGAAGGCGACAGCGAACAGGAGATCAAGGAATGAGCAAGCGGATCAACATCCGACCCGGCGCATCGGCTGGCCGCGGCTTCGGGCTGCCGCCAATGACGGCGGCAGGCAACCCCTGGACGGTGGAGGATGGGGTTGCTGATGAACTGGTGAATCGACAAGTTGCTGACCGTGAATTCAGCGTGGACGAGCGACCCATGTCTGTCTATGGGGTGTCCGACTGGGGTGACCTTTGGCGTGCGGTCAGCCAGATTGCGCAAGGCGATCGCGCCTTGCTCCGGTTCGATAAGGACATCGTGCTCGAGTCACCGCTCCCGGACGATGTTGAAACTTCGCGTGGTGTGCTGGACCTCAACTGGCACAGCCTTATCGGAGGCAACATCGATCGCGATTGGAAGGCAATCAGAGCCACGTTCAATCCCGACCCGGCTGACTTCAACGGCTACAAGCGCTACGACTTTGCGCGGCCTTGGCTGATGAATGGTCGCATCCTCGGCCCTGGCCTGGGCGATATCAGCACCTGGGCCGCCAAGAAGATCAACGAGGGCAAGGGCAACTCAGCCGTCTACTTCGATGGCATCTTGGACCCGGTGGCCAATCGCACGATCCGGCCAACCATGAAGCACGTGATCATCAGCGGCTGGAACCACTGCATCGATGGCCGCAAAGGCTTCTTCCTCGGAAGATTTGACCGCTGTATCGCCTACGACAGCGACGTAGCAGTGCGCCAGCGTCGTGGCATCGATGCGGGCGAGCTGTGCATCTTCGAGGGCCTGATCCAGCGTGTGCGTCTGGGGTACTTGCTGGAGGACAGCAGCAGCGAGTGGCACCACATCGGCTCCATGGACTATGTGATCCAGGGGGCCCGGCTGGCGCCAGGCACGAACGGCTGGGCTCGCCTGACCTTCAGCCCGGCAACTCACGAAGAAAGCCGCGGCGGCGAGAACGGGGACGACCCTGGCTGGTACGTCAGCAACGGCACCGGATCGGACGCGCGCTGCATCGACCCCATCTTCGACAGCTTCTTCGATGTGGCCGGCAACGCTGGTAGCGGCATCTTCTTCAACACCGGGGCCAGCCTGGACAACAACACCAACGGTGTGTTGAACCCGCCGAACACCGATCCCACGTGGGAATACGACCACATGATCCACCTGCGTGAAAAGAACACGTGGGCGGTACTGGATTCGGTGTCCCCCCAGTCCCTGGCCGGCAAATGGCACGTTCTCAAGCGGGGTCCCGGCGTCCTCAAGACCAACATCGTCGCGCCGGCATTCCCCAGCAACCTCACCCTGCCTGCCCGCAAGAGTGACCACCCGAACGACTGCCTGGCGGTCAGCCCGCAGATCGCCAACCTCTCTGCCGACTTGTGGACCATCACCCACGACGGCAAAGAGATCACCGACCGTCACACCGGCCTGAACCTCCTGCTGGAGCGCGACACGGCGATCCAGCCTGGTGGCCAAGGTGACGGCACCATCGGTGCCATCAGCGTCGGAGTGGATCCGGGCACCATCCTGTACGACGTTTGCGAGGCCATCGCCCCGATCGCTGGCAACAGCTGCGTGCTCAAAGATCCGTGGCCCGCCGCCACGGGCACCTACACGGCCACCTTCAGCAGTGGCGCTACGCGTAGCGTCACATTGACGCTCAACAGCACCGCGGCGAGCTGGAGTGGCGGCGGGGTGGTCGCTGATGCGCGCTTCGACGTAAAGAGCGCGGGCACGACGGCGGCCGACGGTGCCTATCGGCTGGTATTCCGTGATGCCACCACATTCGTCCTGCAACGCCCGAACTATGAGCAGATCGGGGTGGGCACGGTCGGCACGCAGTTCAATGGCGGCGGCCTCTCCTTCCTCGTCACCGCTGGCGCTACGCCCTTCGCGTCCTATGACTCGGTGACGATCACTGTGGCCAGCGGAGCGGCCACGGCCAGCGGCGCCGGCGTCACCTTCGCGGCAGCGCTTACCGCTGCCGCCAGTGGCACGCTGGTGTCTGCATGGAGCCGCACCACCGGCACCTATGACATCAAGTTCAGCGACGGGTCGTTCCGTCGTGTCAGCTTCACGAATGGCAGCACCGCGGCGACGTGGACGGGCGCCGTGACCGCCACGGCCAGCGCCACGATCCATGGCATCCCTCTGAAGGCCAATGCGTGCTTGAAGGTGACCAAGACCGCCCAGACCGCCCTGACGTTCACTGCAGCGATTGCGGCTGCCTCAAGCGCGACCCTGGCGGCGGCGTGGGCTGGTGCCACCGGGGTGTACGCAGTGACCTTCAGCGACAGCTCTGTGCGCAGCGCCACTCTGACCAACGGCAGCACGGCAGTGACGTGGACGGGTGGCAACGTGACGGCAACGGCCAACGCCACGATCCGCAACGACGCCAAATTCAGCATGGTGGTGGACATCGACAAAGGCAAGCTGTTCACCGCTGAGGTGCTGACCTATCTGTCGTCCAGCGATGGGCCCACGGGGCCGGTGGCCATCGCCTACAGGTTCGTGAAGAAGGGTGTCCCCAAGGTGGTGGCGCTCACGTCGTCCGCATCGGATGGCTCTCTGCGCGCTGGGCACAGCCAGGTGGTCCCAAGTTTCGGCGCGCCCGACACCGGCGCGTCTGGTGGCTTCGACCTGGGCTTCTCGCGGTCTGCAGCGGATGTTCGAAGCGTGACGCTCGACGCGTCGGCGGGCAACCTCGACAAGTGGGTGCCGTACAGGCTCACGATCGGCAACGCATCGTCGGCCACGGGCGAAATGGTCGTGCCGGAGTGGGCGGATGCCGTGCAGATCATCGGGGTCATGGACAACGCCGGCTCAGGCGCACTTCGGTTGTCCTGGGTCCAGCCGTTCGCTTGGTGAGTGGAGGCACTAATGAAGCAACTCCCCAAGACGCTGGCCCCTCAGTGCCGCACGATCACCTTGCGCCTGCTGGCCACGGGCGAGCGCGCCGCGGCCGAGATCGATGCTGACGCCCGCACCGTCGAGCTGGCCTTCAGCAGTGAAGCGCCGGTGGACATGTGGTACGGCACCGAGATCCTCAGCCACGCACCGGGTGCGATGCGCACCGGCCAGCGGCAGCTGTCCATGCCGCTGCTCTTCAACCACTGCATGGGCGATCTGCTCGGCATCGTCGAACGGATCTGGATCGATGCCGATCGCATCGGCCGCGCGCTGGTGCGCTTCGGCCGCGATGAGCGTGGCGAGTGGGCCATGCAGCAAGTGCGTGACGGCGTGCTGGTGAACGTGTCGTTCATGTACCGCGTCTTCAAGTGGCTCGAAGACCAGGAGGCCAACACCCTGACGGCCGTCGAGTGGGAGCCCTACGAGCTCTCGCTGGTCACCGTGCCTGCAGATCCCAGCGTCGGTGTCGGCCGCAGTGCCGATGCCGCTACCGAAAACAGCGTCGAGCTGATCCTGGCCCGCGCTGCAACCCCTGCGCCCGCGGCGCAATCACCCCAACTGGAGCAATCCGACATGAAGAAGAAATTCGCCCGTAGCCGCGTGCAG
>CETV01138491.1_pt1 | contig 13883 bp, 18 predicted proteins | sample 531451 | NCBI WGS metagenome assembly CETV01 (sample SAMEA2623155, study PRJEB7988) | marine metagenome | isolation source: saline water (ENVO:00002010), including | reverse complement strand
GAAGGCGAAGTGGCCCGGCCGGGCGACTACATCCTGCCGCCGAACAGTTCGATCACCGACGCGATCCGCGTGGCGGGGGGGCTGACGCCGAATGCCTATGTGTTCGGCACCGAGTTTTCGCGGGAAAGCGTGCGGCAGACGCAGCAGGAGAACTACGAACGGGCGCTGCGGGATCTGGAGACGGAGTTTGCGAAGAAGACCAGTACGCAGCGGGCGCTGACGGCGGACGAGGCGACTGCCCAGGCCACCCAGAGCACCGGCGCCTCGCGCCTGATCGAGCGACTGCGCGCGGTGCGACCGACGGGGCGGATCGTGCTGCAGTTGGATCCCAATGCAGCGCAGTTGCCTGAGCTGGTGGTGGAAAGCGGCGACCGTATCTTCGTGCCCGCGGTGCCCACCACTGTTGGTGTGTTTGGAAGCGTGTTCAACGGTGGCAGCTACCTGTATAGCGGAGAGCGCAAGGTTACCGACTACGTGAAGTTGGCCGGAGGCCCCACGCGCGGCGCGGACGACGGCAGCGCCTTCGTCTTGCGTGCCAATGGCAGTGTTGTCAGCGCTCGCCAGAGCAGCGGCTTCTTTTCGGGCGGTGACCTGAACGTTCCGGCGCTGCCGGGTGACACAGTTTTTGTGCCTGAGGAGCTCAACAAGACTACGTTCATGCAGGCTGCCAAGGAGTGGACGCAAATCCTCTACCAGTTTGGGCTTGGTGCTGCGGCGCTCAAGACGATTCGGAATTGATATGAACGCAAGCGTCAAGGAACAGCACACTAAGTCCAATGAAAGTGCTAGCGAGGGGTTTGGGCTGATCGAGCTGGCAGTCATCCTCAAATCTAAGTGGAAGGTCCTTGCTGCCGGCCCGGCACTGGTTGGGGCCATCGCATACGGCATCGCCGTATTCATTCCGCCTACTTATATCGCGCAGACCACTTTCCTCCCTCCTCAGCAGCAACAAAGCTCCGCCGCTTCGGCAATTGCATCACTAGGCGCCCTTGCTGGAATTGCAGGCGCAGCGGGTGTCAAAACTCCTGCCGATCAGTATTTGGCGCTCATGCAAAGCAATACGGTTGCCGATCGCATCATCGAGCGATTTAACCTCATGGAAATCTATGGAAAGACGCTCAAGATCGACGCCAGAAAGAAGCTAGCGCAGAACGTGCATCTAGAGATCAGTAAAAAAGACGGTCTTATGTGGGTGTCCGTGGAAGACGAAGACGCAAAACGGTCTGCGGCCATTGCAAACGCTTACGTCGAGGAACTACGCAGCTTTTCTTCGACGCTGGCAGTCACAGAAGCTCAACAGCGACGCGTATTCTTTGAAAAACAGCTCAACGAAACAAAGTCGAAGCTAGCGGCAGCACAACAAGCGCTTGCGGCCAGCGGCTTTTCTGAAGGTGCGTTGCGATCCGAACCGAAATCAGCCGCTGAGTCTTACGCACGTCTACAGGCGGAGGCAACCGCCGCTGAAGTACGTCTGCAAACTCTACGGGGTTCCTACAGCGAGGGGGCCCCAGAGTTGCGAGCTGCACAAGAGCGGCTTGGAGCGCTGAAGGATCAGCTAGTTAAAGCGGAGAAGGTTAGAAAGCCCGGCGACGAGAGCGACTATGTCGGCAAATATAGAGAGTTTAAGTACCAAGAGACTCTTTTTGAATTATTCGCACGGCAGTATGAACTCGCCCGGGTAGATGAAAGCCGTGAGGGCGCGTTGATCCAAGTCGTAGACACCGCGACGCCCCCTGAACGCAGGTCCAAGCCCAAGCGCACCGCGATTGCCGCTGCGGCTTGGCTTGCTGCCTTCTTTGCCATGTCCCTGTGGCTCGTTATTAAGTACACAGGGAAGATGGCACCTATTTCATCCGACAGGCTGAGACGGCTTGAGGCGCTAAAAGCGTCATTAACCTAGAAGCGTTACTCGGTTTCCGGAACAAGATCCGGAAGAGCAGAAGCCGTCTAACTGTGTACCTTCTATGACGTATGCGCCTCGCTGCTTAGACGGCACTTCTATGTGGGTCGGTTAGCTCCGCGGCCATCTCCATTTATTAGAGCCATGGCAGCCCACGCGGAGGTCCGACCATAGGTTAGACGAAACACGGATATAGGCATCAGCCGCGAGACATCCGCGTTTGCAACGGTGGACAAACCCCCATTGGCTACTAGAAACAGCCGCGTGCTGAAAAACTTCCAGCATCTCGCTCTCATACAGGGAGTGAATATGCTGACGCCACTGTTGACCCTACCATATATGGCTAGGATCCTCGGCCTTGACGGTCTAGGCCTGTTAGCCACCGCAACGGCGGTATGCACGCTTTTCGCAGTCGCAATCGACTGGGGCTTCAACTTGACAGGCGTCCGAGCCGTCTCGGTGAACAGACACGACTCCGATAAGCTTTGCCAACTGGTGAGCACTGTCCTCGCCGCGAAGATCATCATCAGCGTGGCTTGCCTTGCGGCTCTAGCCTTGGCCGCCATTTGCTTCGAAACTGTCCGAAGTCACATAGACGTATTTCTATTGACCTTCCTCTTCGTCGCAACCCAGTCGCTTGTTCCCACATGGGTTTTTCAAGGGCTCGAAAGGCTCGATTTTCCGGCTGTGGTCACAACCATCGGCAAACTAACGTTCGCCGTGCTGTTATTTACCTTTGTGAGAAGCCCGTCAGACGTTGCAGCAGTGCCCCTTATAAATCTGTGCATTGCGGCGACGTCTCTCCTTGCAACTTCGGCAGCACTTCGAAAACGTCACCACATCAAGTGGGCCAGACCATCTTATAAATGGATTACCAAAGCGCTTCGAGACGGCCGGGCAATTTTTCTCGCGACTGCAGCGGGTTTAGTCTACAGCCAAGGGCCTATCATACTCTTGAACTGGCTCACTGATCTGTCAACGGTGGGGAAATACAGCATCGCCCAGAAGATTTCCGTCGTCGCGGTCTCAGCCTTTCAAAGTTATTCGCAGGCAATATTTCCAAGTCTAAGTCTGCGCTGGGTGGAGAATCCACGCTCCTTCGCCAGTCACGTCACTAAGTACATCGCTGGCGCCCAGGCAATCAGCCTTTGCCTCCTTCTGACACTTTGTATATTCGCCCCCCAGATCTATTTCTACGCCACAACCTCGACTGACGCAGCCGGAATAAATGCGATCCATTATTGGCTGGCGGCATCCCAGTTCATCGTCCTGTCCGTCACCATCAATCCAGCACTAGTAGCTCTCGGTCGCGATCAAGACCTTGCAAAGATGTACATGGTCTTAGCTGCTCTCTTCGCTGGCTACAGTTGGTACTTGACTCAAACGTTGCAACTCAAGGGAATGTTAATAGCCATCCTCATTGCAGAAGCATCCATTGGAATCGCTTCGGTCGCAATCTTGTGGCATCGCTCTCGCCCCAACACCCAGGTATTGACGTGAGGAAACTGGTAGCTCGCTTTAGAAATAGCTATTTACTTCTTCTTTGGTGGCTGCGGCTGCGCCGGCGAGTGGCCGGCCGATTGAAGCTACGCGGGCACCTTGACGGCCTAGCTGTTGCTTCTGACTTTCGTTGCGACGGTGATTGCTGGTTAGGCATCTATAGAGAAGGAGGCAAAATTTCCATAGAGACCGGCGTGCGCGCATCGGGCCCACTTATCGTTACGTCCGTAAGTAGCGTCGAAATCGGCCGCGACAGTCTTTTTGGGCCCAACGTCATGATCACCGACCACTACCATGGTGATTCCCGACGTGAAGAGGTCTACGAAACGCCACCTTCAGACAGAACCCTACACTCCCCTGGTCCTATCACTATAGGTGCGCAAGTTCAACTCGGGGCAAATACATGCGTACTTTCCCCCGCCGTGGTGGGTACCAGTGTCATCGTTGGTGCCAATTCCGTGGTGAAAGGACATCTTTCAGCCCGCCACGTTTACGTCGGCAGCCCAGCTCGTAAAGTTATATCAAAACAGCGTCCAACTTCCCAATGAATCCCGGAAAGCCTTATTACCAGCAAGATCGAAGCGAGATACTTCAACTGCTGCATGAGCCGCCAAAGAAAATACTGGACATCGGCTGCGGTAAAGGCGGTGTCGCCAACATGCTGCGCTCGAAATATCCCGGAGTGCAGATCGTAGGGTTTGACAAATTCGTCGATCAGCAATTCGATTATGCAGCCGTATTCGCCGAATTTCACCAAGTAGACCTTTCGGCACCATGGCCAGAGCTGGATTACACCCAGTTCGACCACATCCTTTTGCTTGACGTCTTAGAGCACCTAGTCGACCCGGACCAAGCGCTGAAAAGTGTTAAAGACAGGATGCGTCATGATGCAAAAGTTGTAGTGTCACTTCCTAATTTTCACGCATACGGCAACTTGCTTGAGATTGTACGGACCGGTCGTTTCCAATATAGGGAGTCCGGAATTCTCGATCGCACCCACTTACGGTTCTACGGTCAAGACGACGCACGAGAACTTCTAACGCAGCACTTTCGCATTGACGAGTTCGTGCCTCACCACCTCACGCCTCGAAGCCGGGTTAACAAACTTGCATCCGTCGTCTTAGGCGAGAAATATGCCGCCTATCAGAACCTTTTTCTTTGCTCAAAGAAATGACAAGGCGATACTTGCAACATAAAACCCAACACGTCCCTGCGAGACAAAGCGCATTTCGTTGGTGACGCTACGTAGCGCCTACGCCAGCAAGATCGAGGATGGAGAACAAGGACAAGTGATGATACTGAACTATTATAACGACCTTGTTTTTGCGCCCTCTGAGCTGTTCTTGAACAAGGACTTCGGGCAAGTCGCGACTGTACTTGGCGCCATTCACGACCGCCCCGTAGAGCACGTCATCGCTTGCAACCGCCCCAACGTGCATTTGAAGGCGTTTAATGGCGCACAAGTTGTCCAAGCCGAGAAAAATCTCAAGTTTCTGCCGCGGTCGCTCGATTTTTTGAAGAATATTCGTGTCTACACGCATATATTAAAGCAGCGGCGCCGGTATACGGCCATGGTGCTATTTCCGTTCTGGCCGCCCTCAGATTACATTGCAGTCGCGATTTTTCGATTCTTGAATCCGAACGCAAAAATAATACTAAAGCTCGATGCTAACGTAGACAATGTTCGCAGACTGGACGTTTCGTGTCGCAACGCGCGCCACAACGTGTTGCGGCAGCATTTCTACTATCGAAAACTGTTAGAGACGGCCGACGCCGTTATCTATGAGACACGAGCGGTTGGACAGCTACTTCATCAGAGCCGACTACTGATAGGGGCACATCGCAAAAAGCTGGTGAACGTCTACAACGGCATAAGCAGACAGCAGGCGCTGCGATATGAGACACGGCACGTCCCGAACGAGTATCGGGACAACATCATCATATTCTCCGGACGGCTATCTTCTGCGCAAAAGAATGTAGAGCTAATCTTTCAGGCGGACCCGGTGCCCCCGGGGTGGAAGATACGGTTCATCGGCGCGGTTGATCAGGCATTCAGGGCGGTCATAGACAGATATAAACGGCAAGATCCGCAGTTCGAGGAAAAGTATGAATTCATTGGAGAGGTTACCGATAAGAAGGAGTATTTTGCCGAGTTCAGCAAAGGCCGCATCCTGATTCTCTCGTCAGCTTGGGAAGGCTTTCCCATGATCTTTGCTGAAGCACACCATTTTGGTTTGTACATCATCACTACCGATGTAAGCGGTGCAGCCGAGGCAACAGACGAAGGTCGCCTCGGACGGATAGTGCCAAGGAACGACCCACACGCGCTAAGAGAAGCCGTTCGGGAAACATGTGCCAACCCCGACCTTCCCCGCATGGTTTCTGCCGCGCGGCCGTATGGCCAGAGGTACTTCGTATGGGAAGACAGCCTCAACCTGCCAATTCTTAACCAGCTCTTTGCACCCAATCATGAGTGAAGCGATCTCTACACAGAAACGACGATTCGTGTTCACGATATGCGCCAAGAACTATTATGGTTTGGCGCAAGTGCTAAAGCGGTCGCTCGAGAGGACCAATCCTGGCGTGCAGTTTCGTGTTTTTATTGCGGACGGAATTCTGCCGCAAGAGGCAAATGAGTTTGGTCCGGATGCAATAGATGCGCCCTCGGAACTCGCTCACCACATCGAGCCAGAGAAACTTAGAGAGATGGCGTTTAAGTACAATCTGACGGAATACTGTACTTCGATCAAGCCTCTATGTTTCCAGCATATCTTCAAGCATTTTGAGGCTGAAGAAGCTATCTACCTTGACCCCGACATATTGGTTTTTGGCTCTCTCTCGGCGATCGTCGATCACCTACGACACGCTCATGTCGTACTGACCCCTCACCTCATATTCCCTTCGATTACCGAGGGCCAGCGCTCCGACAAAGGTATTTTAGCCACAGGCATTTTTAATCTTGGTTTTTTGGCACTCCGAAAGGGCGACGTGTCAGAGACGTTGCTACGGTGGTGGAGTAAAAGACTGGAAGATCAGTGCTTCGACGACAATTATGATTCGCTGTACACGGATCAGAAATGGATGGACTTTGTCCCCGCACTGTTCAACCAAACCGATATTGTTAGTCTAAGGCATTGTGGTGCCAACCTGGCGCCTTGGAATTTCCACGAACGTGTGGTAAAGCCCGATGGACGTGGAGAATATTTAGTCAGCAACAGGATCCTGGCTGATGGATGCCATCCGCCGACCGCCGACCGCCAGCAAGGAGACCCGTTGATCTTCGTGCATTTCTCTGGCTTCGATTATCGCAAGTTCTGCGAAGGGAAGGTGGCCCAGTACAACATCGATGGTCTCACCCTGTTCTCCGACTTGCAGCCGCTTATAGATCGGTACATGGAGTCGGTGCAGGAGGCTAAATCGATTGTTTTGCAGTTCCTGTCGAAGGCCTACGCCTTCGGAAGCTTTTCTGATGGTACGCCAATCCAGTTCCTACATCGACGTCTCTATAGAGCCTCGCTGGACGCAAAAATAGCGTCCGGTGATCCATTCGAAACTGGCCACGGCAGCTTTCATTCGACACTGTTGAAGAATGCACTCATTTCTCCAAACAGCACAAGTGCCGTTGACAAAACAAACAAGAATAATCTGCCTGGAATACAGAGAAAGCTAGCGCTTATAAACTGTGGAATGCGCCTGATAAAAACCGTAGTAGGCCTCAAAAACTACATTCTGCTATTGAGATTGATGAGACCCTACTCCCGCATTGAATCACAGCTTCATTTGCTTGATCCGAAGCAAAACCGCTTATAGGGCCTTAGTCCGGATGCATATAACCAGTACCAGACTACGCTAGAAGGCGACCCAATGGAGATGTTGGTCAACCTGGCTTTAGGGGACGCCTTTTTCTATTTTGCCGTCTATCTTTGGATCTTCGGCATAGCCATGATAGAGATAAATCTACCCCTCGATTTTCCCGCCCGAAAAGTTATGGCCCGTGTAACACTCGTAGGGCTCTGGCTGATGCTAGGCCTACGCTGGGAAACGGGGACGGACTGGGCAGCGTATCTTGATCTCTTCAAGCAGCTCGAACTTGACACGAGTCTGATACTGGCCGTTTACCACTTTGATATCGGCTATGTGCTTCTAAACGCACTCGTACGGCTGTTTAGCGATAACTACACTGTTTTCCTACTCGTCAATTCAGCGATCGCCCTCGCACTAATCTACGTCTTCGTTCGTCGGGTATCTCCGTTCCCGAACGCCTCGCTACTCGTCTTTTATACATCCTATTTTGTAGCCCATTACATGGGTAGCAATCGCCGAATCCTCGCAATTGGGCTGCTCTTGGTTATGTTTACCTATGCAGTCAAAGGCGATAGCGTCCGCAGAGCCGTCCTACAGTCATTCGCATTTGGATTTCACAGGACGTCATTGGTGGGGATCATTGATCGATTTGTTCCGGACGAACATTTCACCAAGAGGCAATTAGCCGTAATTTTTGGGGTATGCGGCGCGCTTGGTGCCTCCCAGAGTTCAGTAAGCATTGTGCAGAACGTTGGAATTCTGCTCTCACAATTCACAGATGCAGGAATTGTGGAAAAGATGATTTATTATGGAACAACAAGCTCGGAACATGTAGCGGAGAACGTTGACATTGCGACACAAACGACGCTAGCTCTAATCAAGCGAGGTCTGTTCGTAATAGTTTTTTTTAGCACTCTCCGACGAGATTCAACCTCCGGGCAACACTCAAGGTTGCTGAACTTCTATTTATTGAGCATTGCCATCTACGTTGCCTTTATTGGATCACCGATCTTTCAGGTGCTCTCAACCTATTTTGCGGCGGTGGAGATTGGCCTAGTGGGTATGGTCGTCGCCTATCTGCCGCGCAGTCAACGCTCAATGTTCGTGGTTTTTCTATTTTTGTACGGAGTCCTCCAACTGGTGAGCGCTTTAAATCCGTATCCTGATCTGTTCCTCCCCTATTTATCGATATTCTCCGACGCTAAACGATGGGCACTGTAGTCATGATCACTGGGTCTTATCCACCCGAAGTTTGTGGCGTTGGGACGTATACCAGCTGTGTGATGACCACAGCAACCGGCTCTCGGTGGAAGCTCTATCGCAGGACAGATTGGCGTCTCTCGCAGATTCGACGGATAATCGCTGAAGTTGACTCACTAGGTGGAGATAGGCTTTTTCTGCAGTACCCGACTCAGGGCTACGGGTGGAGCCTAACTCCTCATTTACTGTGCGCTTACTACTCGATTCTGCGGAAGGCGCGTTTTACGGTGGTATTGCATGAATTTAGTGGACTTAGCAAAAAGGCCAGGTTCGCTGCCACGCTGATGATTCGAACTGCCTATGAAGTCATCTTCACGAACTCATTTGAACAAAAACAGGCCGCGCGCATTGACAAGTCCATCATTCAGCGCAGCCGGGTGGTAAAGATCGCCAGTAACATACCGGTAGCCGCAATGGTGCCCCCGCTCAGCGAAAGGAAATATGACCTTGGTTACTTCGGTCATATTCGTCCGAGAAAGGGGCTCGAAGCGTTCTTGTCCGCAATCACTCAGATAAGGAAGCAAACCTCGGGGGTGGCGTGTGTACTAATAGGGCAAGTTCCAGCGGGATTTAAGTCTTTTGCCGAATCGATCGTTGCGCAGTGTGAAGCGTTGGGAGTGGAAGTCAAGCTGGGATTATCAGACTCCGACGCGGCGGAAACCTTGGCAAATGTGAAGGCGGTGTACCTACCGTTTCCGGACGGCGTTTCCGAACGGCGAGGAACGGCGATGGCGGCGCTCGCAAACGGCGCCATGGTGCTCACAACAACGGGCGAGTTTACAACCCCAGCGCTCCGTGCTGCTGTGGTCGATATTCCCAGCCTAGATGCTGCGACGCGAATCTTAGAAGCGCTGCAGACACCCCACGAAGAACTAGCGCTAAAGCAAGCAGCCGCGCAGCATTTTTTGCACGTCGAGATTCCATCTAATTGGGAGACGGTGGCGAGCGCGTATCTGGAGTAAGGCTCATGGCACGAATACCCAAAAAGATACATTACTGCTGGCTCAGCGGCGACCCGTTTCCCGAGCTGATTCAACACTGTATAGAATCTTGGAGAAGGTTTCTACCCGACTACGAACTGGTCCTGTGGGATACACGTCGCATCAACATACAATCAGTTCCCTGGATCCGGGAGGCGGTAGAAGCAAGAAAGTATGCATTCGCTGCTGACTACATTCGTCTTTACGCAGTGTATACCGAGGGCGGCATTTATTTAGACGCCGATGTTGAGGTGTTTAAGAGCTTTGATGCGCTCCTTGATCAGCCATCGTTCATCGGTTACGAGACGAGCGGAGACCTAGAGCCCGCCGTCTTTGGTGCGGAAAAAGGCTGCGAATGGATTGCGGCCTGCCTGTCGCATTACCGCGGCCGTAATTTCGTCAAATCTGACGGAAGCCGAGACATGACTCCGCTCCCCATTGTTGTCGAGTCTAAGCTTCGCGACTTGGGGCTCTTCCTCCCTCGCGCGCCCCGTAATACTCCAGTGCATAAGGACGGAGTGTCTTTCTACCCAGCAGAGTTCTTTTCACCTAAAGACGTACACACGAAGGCAATCGAGGCAACGGCTGCCACGTACTCGGTCCATCATTTCGACGGGCAATGGGTGGATCAAACGTTGTTGCACAGGTGCAAACAGGCGATTCACCGAGGGCTGCGGGTTGCGTTTGGGCCCGTTGCCCACAGACGTATCGTTGAGCTTATGCGCCGAGGCACGAAATGAACGAAAGCGGTGCGTTTTCTGTCTTGATGTCTGTCTATCAAGCGGAGAAGCCTGAAAACCTGACCTCCGCCGTTGAAAGCGTCTTTTCCCAAGAGCTATGCCCAGCTGAGCTTGTATTGGTGAAGGACGGGCCTCTCACGCCTGCTTTGGATCAAGCAATCAATCGCCTTGCCAAAAATCATCCAGCACTCCGTGTCGTGGCTCTTAGTCGTAATCGGGGACTAGGTGCAGCGCTGAATATCGGGCTTACATCGTGCACTTACGACTTGGTGGCCCGTATGGATTCCGACGATTTGTGTACCGCAGACAGGTTTGCCAAGCAGATCCCGCTGTTTGATGGCGATCGCCAGTTAGCTGTCGTGGGTGGCTGGGTCGGCGAATTTGACTCGGACCCTTCTTCCATTTTCGCAGTTCGGCGAGTTCCTGAGTCGTCTGCAGAGATAGAACGCTACGCGCGTAGGCGGTGCCCTGTCAACCATCCTTCAGTCGTGTTCCGTAAATCTGCGGTTCTGGCGGTGGGCGGCTACAGCGCCAAACACCTGCAGGAGGACTACTATCTCTGGGCTCGATTGATGCTGGCAGGCTTCAGATTTTTCAACGTCCCCAATGTGGTCGTTCTCATGCGCACCGGTGAAGGCCTTTACACGAGACGTGGAGGACTCACGTATGCACTAGCAGAACTGAAGCTCTTCGTCGATTTCTACCGCATGCGATTTGTCGGTTTGGGTGGACTAGCAATCAACGTCGCAGAACGCTCGCTGATACGGCTGATGCCTACAAAACTCCGAAAGCTGCTGTACCAACGCTTCGCCCGGTCTCGGCCCTGAAATAAGGCGGCATTTGAGCTCCCCCCGGATACTCGTCGAAGCGCTCAACTAAGTAGCGGGCCGCGTCGACACTAGCTGATGAATTCGAACAGCCTTTATTCAATGCGAACGGCCCCGCGCTGCGACAGCTATAAGCCGATGGCGCCTAGTGGCAGTGGGAGGCCGGTGGGCGACTCCCACCTATCTAACTTGCTTTGGCGTGTGCTCACGAACAAAGCCGTGTAGGCCGTTGGCGACTTGGTTGCGAGCGTAGTCCACTGCTTCGCATATCTGCCTTAGCCAAACCATGAAGTCGCCGCTGTCCGCCAGTTCCCCCAACGCCGTAATCCCCACCCGCGCCACTTTGGGGGGCAGCGTGTGATCGGCATCCGCGATCAACGTACAGCTTCTCCCCCGGTCGTAGGCCGGTGAATGTGCTGCCGATCTCGGCTTCGCTGCGGCCTGCCAGGCTGATCATGTCGCGGGCCAGGTCGGCGATCTTCGCCGGCTCGCCCATGTCCAGCACCAGCCCCTGACCGCTTTCGCCCATGGCGGCGGCCTGCAGCACCAGGCGGGCGGCCTCGGGGATGGTCATGAAGTAGCGAATGATGTCGGGGTGGGTCACGGTCACGCGGCCAGCGCCGCGCGGTAGGTGCTCAGCGTGTTGTTGCGCAGCGCGGCCCAGGCGTTGTCTTCTTCCTTCAGTGGCACATGCTTGTAGGCCGCGGCATGGAACACCACCTGCAGCCGCCACTGCGCATGGATGTGGCGCAGGTGCGGCAGGCCAGGAAGGACCTGGGTGAGTTCCTGCTCGATGGTGTAGAGGTTGAAGCAGTGCCGGCTCACGCACGCGGGCGGCATGACGCCGTACGCCGATGGGGCAACCTGCAGCGCGCTGCAGATCGGCTCGATCCCGTGGGCAGTCCGGTGCTCGTCGATGAAGGCGGTGACCTCTTGTGATGGCGGTCGAGCTACGCCTGGGCGAACTACGCGCTGGCCAGCTTCGGGATCTCGTTGGTCTTGCGCAGCGTCTCGGCCGTGCAGCCGAACTTGGCCGAGATCGACTGGATCGCCGCCCACTGCGACGGGTACTGGTCCTTGGCGTCGAAGGCCATGCGCACGGCGCGCTCGATAACCTCGGGGGAAAACTTCGGGGACTTCCTCATCTCGGCTCCATTCTCAATCGAAGGAGCCTCCTCAAAAAGTGAGCCATCAGCACGCCGAAGGCGCCGATCAGGCCGGCTAGTCACATTGCCTCCTAGCCAGGCCTCGCGGAGAACCGATGCGCGAAGCCCAGGCGGAACTGTTGCAGCCCAACATCGCCCCGAAGGCGCACATCAGCGGCGACTCCTGGCGCAACAGGCCCGGACCCGGCAGCTCAGGGCGTTGAGCGTGCCGCGCCATCCCCGCTGCCGCCAAAGCGCCTCAGGATCTCGCCGCTCAGCGCCGCCGCCGCATCGAGAAGCATGCGCACCTGCGCATGCCCCACCGTGAGTGCGGCGGCCAACTCTGCCGCGTCGGGAACGTATTCGTGCACCATGCGATTGCGTAGCCGGCGCGACTCCAGCCACTGATCGACGGAGTGGATGAATCCCAGCCGCTCGGCCCGGGCCAGGTTGTCCAGCGCGCTGAGTCAAAGGCGCTGATCGGCGACTGCAAGGTATGCGGCTTCCACGCCCACCGTCTCGGCCAGGAACTGCAGCCGCGCGATTTCGCCCTGATCGGCGCCGTTCATAGCGCCACCCCGGTGGCCAGCGCCGAACGGTGCACCGGCTGCAAGGGCGTGAGCGGATCCAGCAGCAGCAGATCAACGCGCTGGCCACCCAGTGCGCGCTCCAGCCGGGCACCCAGTCGAATTTCAGCCTCGAAGCGCTGCGCCAGGGCCTCGGGTACGCGCACCAGCAGATCGATGTCGCCACCGCGCAGGCTGTCGTCGATGCGGGAGCCAAACAGCAGCACTTGCGCACCGGCCCCCACCTGTTCAGCGGTGACTTGCTTGATGAGACGGCGTTGCTCGGCGGTCAGGCGCATGAAGCCGCGCTTATCGAGCCGAGGACGGCAGGCCCAGCCGGCCCAAATTCCGGCACCGGGCGCCGTTGCGCTTTCAGCGGGCCACTGGCGCCCGCGACCACCGGTTCACCAACCGCTAAAACAGCTCACTGTGCGACCCGGTGCGAATGAGCTTGAGGGAGCCCCCACGGAGCGGGCCCTCCTTGTCGTAGATGAGAAGCCAGTCAGGCTCGACGTGGCATTCACGGACGCCCGCGTACTCACCTGACAGCTCATGGTCCCGATACTTCGGGTCCAGCGGACGATCGTTCATCAACTCCTTGACGACGTCGCGCAGCTTCTCCCAGTCGTAGCGGCCAGAGCCTTTGATGCGCTTTTTGTCTCGCTTGAACCGGCTGGTTTCGTCGAGCGTGCGTGGCACGTTCAGAGATCCTCAAGCGTCGTGCGCGTCGTCTTGCCGGCCTTGGCATCGCGGATGGCGGCCAGCGTGGTGGGGTTGACGCGAGGCAGCTCCATCGGAAGCCCGCCCTTCTCGACCACACTGCGCAGGAACAGGCGGATGGCCGTGCTCACATCCAGGCCGGAGGCCTTCAAGACGGCCGTCGCCTCACGCTTGAGCTCGGGTTCAACGCGGCATCGGACATCAACGGTCAGCATGGGAAGCTCCTTCAGAGGGCAGCCACACTACCACAATGTAGCTACACCGTAGCGCTCAAGTGGTCGCTGCCGGCCCGAATTCCGGCACCCGGCGCCGTAACCATTGACGTACGTCGGCCGGCCGCAACTCCTCCCCCGCCTGCAGCTGCGCGATCTCCCGCGCCAGCTCGTCCGGCGCCGCCAGCTCCCCCAGCGCCGCAATCCGCACCCGCTCGACCTTGGTGGG
>CETV01018651.1_pt1 | contig 14133 bp, 11 predicted proteins | sample 531451 | NCBI WGS metagenome assembly CETV01 (sample SAMEA2623155, study PRJEB7988) | marine metagenome | isolation source: saline water (ENVO:00002010), including | reverse complement strand
TATTCCTGAGTATAATTTATATTCACTAAAAGTATGTTTAGCATTAATTGTGGTTCGGAACCCAAGAACTATGTCAAACGATATAGGCCCTATACGTTTTTTTGATTTTGAGTTTAATATCCATGCCTCGGTACAAATATCCCAGCTGCTACTGGCAGAATCATATCCCTTATGTTTTTCCATCCACTTGTCCCAGCCGCTGTCTAATGAGATGTAATCATCACTCGATTTTGAAATAGTTCTTGATTCAAATTTTAGTAATAATCTGTCTTTTGAAACTTCAAACTCATATCCTAATAAACTTCTAAGCCAGTTTCCTTCTTTGAGTTTATATGTCTCGCCCACCTTACTAATTATAGAATCCGGATTAGTGTGAGCACCAGAAAATAAGTTTATCGGAGTGTATAATAGCTCCGGTGAGCTTGAAATAATATCTATGCCACCATATACTCTTGATCTAGCTTTGTTTTTCCAGTGATAACCACCAAATAGACCCAGCGTCAATCTACTAACGCCAGAGCCTATATTTAACTGAGATAATTGTTTAAAGCCAACTTCCTTGAATGACTGTATGGTAAACCCGAATGGTATAGATAAAAATACGCGTCCGAATAATACGCCACCTCGCTTATTTGACCAAGAGGGCTCTCCTTTTAAAAGAACAGTAATACCCATAGAAACATCATCCACCCCAGAACCAGAACGGACCGGAGGTACATAGTAAGATTGAAGACTGTCAAACGTAACAGTATCACCGCTTGAAAAATTTGGAGACATAAACCGTGGATCTATAAAGCCCCTTGAGAATGGTTTATTTTTTGCATGTAATGCCCACAACACAGAGTGATCACCATTAGCACTGTAAATATCATCATATATCATCTTGAGTGTGTCTTTCTTACCAACTGGTAACATTAAAAAAGTAGTTGTCTGAAAAAATGAATCAATTTTAGCCATTGAGTTAGTGTGATAGTCTATCAGATTATCGACACCGTACATATGATCAATTGTTGCAGAGGCTTTATATTCTTCTTTGAGAGAAAAGACATTCGGAACAATAATGCTGAGCATCATCTCATTAGATATGCCATAGTCTATCCTATATTTTCGTCCTTTTTCTTTTCGTTTTTTTAACTCTGTAAGCGTTCCAACTGGTATAGCGACCCTGGTAGTATCATAATATCCTGCTTCGAATAGTGGCAGGCTAGTACCATAGCTTGTATTAAAATTTTTTAGATAGGATTCAACAGTGACTAAATCATTTATAGGCAAATCCCCCATGTGATACAGATCATGCGCTCCACTAAAAAACCCTAAATCATTTTTTGTTGCATCATCAAAATAAGCTCTTCCAATACCTCTCATGTTAAACCCTTGGTCCTTGAGTTCGTATTCACCATTCATAGAATAATCATATAAGGTAAGTCTGAAAATATTTGCTGGGACAGTTGGCAAGATTTGTCCAAAGCACCCAGCAATAAAAAATATTAATACTATTTTTTTCAATTCTAGTACAACAAAAAGATATTTCTAAATTTACTGAACTCTATCTCATCATGCATATACTGTGGAGATAGATAGCCAGCTGGTTTTTTTTGTGCAATAAATAATCTTAATAGATTCGAACCAAATAGCTTATCAATATATCCTTGTGCTTCCCAACTAAACTCTCTTGGATGCAACTGACTGATAAGTGTAATAATCGATGTCGCAGTCTCTAATGGTTTTGCTGACTTTGCATCCGTGATAGAGATTTCTATTCCGCTGCATGACATCCCATTATATTTTGGCACACGATTATAATAGGGCGAGCCCCTCGGCCTGAACACAACCTCTTGAAACTTGACCCCAGGGAGGTTTAGCATATCCAATTTTTCTTTAAAAAATTTTGTAGCAAGCCAGGGAGATCCAAACCTGAGATAAGGGTCCTCTGTCCCAAAGCCTACATTTATATTTGTCCCTCTTAATAAATCCATGCCAGCATACATAATTAGTGTATTCAAATCTTTTATATAAGGCGCTGGTTTTTTCCATGGTAGCTTAGTCTCATCGAAATATTGTTCCCTTTTCCAGTTCGCCATCGGAACTATCTTAAGGTCAACTCTTTTTAGGTCTTTTACCCATCCCATCTCGTTCACCATCAACAACAACTCTCCTATTGTCATCCCATGTCTAATAGGGACCAAATGATATGCTTCAAATGACTGGTATTCCTCTCTGGGCAAGGGTCCGTCAATTTTTAACCCACCAAGGGGGTTTGGTCGATCTAAAACAATAACCGGGATCTCATGCTCGCTGGCGGACTCAAAAAGTTTGGTTATGGAAGAAATAAATGTTGTATACCTGACTCCTGTATCTTGGATATCTATTACTATCATGTCCAATTTATTCATTATCCAGTCTGGAGGGTACAGACTACGGTCAAGAAGATTAAACACTTTTGCACCGCTTACCGGGTCTATGCGATCATTCCCAATAAGCTTGGCTCGCTTATCATCCATACCCCATATCCCAAACTCAGGCTCAAAAATTGCTTCAACCTTAATATTATCAACATTACTCAGGATATCAAGAAGATGTTTATTATTTCTGGTTACGGCAGTGTGGTTACAAAAAATACCAATATTCTTGTCTTGCAAAAGATCGAAATCCATTTGCTCTAGAATATCAAGACCAGTATACACATGGTTAAAGAAAGAAAGATCAGGCACGCTTACTATGGATGAGTATTCGTATCCATTATCGCTTGCTTTAGGACAACAAAAAAAGACAAAAAAATATAGAATAGACCTAAAGAAAATATTTCTCATACCGTTATCATTTTATTTTCCTGCTTGGTAAAATAAAGACCTAGGCATACTATCAGTCCATTAATTATTAATATCTCGAAACCAAAAGAAAAATAATATTGTAAAACATAACATAATATAGGTGACATAACTGCAACATATGGCACCAAATGATCGTTTGCTCTATAGTTAGTAAATAATCCAAAAGCATAAAGACCCAGGAGTGGCCCGTATGTATAACCTGCAACACTGAAAATTGCAGATATGATACTCTGATCATTGATTATATTCAGAATCATTATTACTATCATGATTACTATCGAAAATATAACATGCACAATCTTTCGTTTTGTAATACTATCCTGCTTACTATCCTCAAGGTTTAATATGTCAACGCAGAAAGAGGTTGTTAGCGATGTTAGCGCAGAGTCAGCGCTAGAGTAGGCGGCTGCAATCAGTCCTAGAATAAATATAATAGCAATCGGGAGCCCTAGCACTCCGCTAAGTGCTACAGCAGGAAATAAATCATCTGGCTTACTAAAAATGAGTTCATATTTCCCGGCGATGGAATAGAGCAAAACACCTAGGGACAAAAACATAAGATTTACAAAAATTAAAACGATACTAAAATACAGCATGTTTTTCTGAGCTTCATTTATATTTTTGCAGCTTAGATTTTTTTGCATCATGTCCTGGTCTAACCCGGTCATCGCAATCGCAATAAATGCGCCTGCTAAAAACCTGCGGATAAAGTGTTGTTTTCCTTCCCAGAAAAATACCTTTGAGTGTTCACTCTCTTGAATAAAAGAAACTAAACTAGAATAGTGTATGCCTAAGTCTTTGCAAATGAGATAGACTGAAATGATTAACGCTGATAACATAAAAATTGTTTGAAGAGTATCTGTCCATATAATGGTTTTTATGCCTCCGCGGAATGTGTAAAGCCAGATTAGAAGAATTGTAACAAGTACTGTAACAAAAAATGGTGCACCCCAAGATTCAAAGACACTTAGGTGTAAAACTCTGGCAACGATGTATAGCCTAAATGAAGCACCTATAGTTCTAGATATAATAAAAAAGATTGATCCAGTTTTGTAGGACCTAATACCATATCTTTTTTGTAAGTAGCCATATATTGATGTCAGATTCAGTCTATAATAGAGCGGCATTAGGACTAGTGCGATGAACGCATATCCCAACATATAACCCATAACCATTTGCATATAACTAAACTGACTATCAGCGACCCATCCAGGCACTGAAATAAATGTTACCCCAGATAATGAGGTCCCTATCATTCCAAAGGATACGATATACCAGGGCGAGGATCTGTTACCAAGAAAAAAAGATTCATTACTATCATTTTTGCCAGTATACCATGATATTAATGATAGAAATAAAAAATAAAGAACAATACAACTGACTATAAAGGTAGGGCTCATTGATCTAGATAATGACTAAACATAAATTGGTTCAATATACGATACTATAAGTTAACTGATTTTAATTTTTTCTTGCATCAAAGATAATTATGAACGACATTTTTTTAATAATTATGGCTGACAAAAAAGAATCAGGAGGCGGTTTCGATAAGACTACTGATTTCAAATGGCTTGGAATTGGTCTTCTTGTTTTTGTACTCATCTGGGTAATGCCTACCCCTGAGTCAATGCTTTCAAAAGCTGCAGAGATTTTTGGAGACCTTACTCCGGAGCAAATTGAGGGCAAAGCGTTCAACATGAAAATTATTATTGCGCTACTTGGTTGCTGTACTGTTTTCTTTGCCACTGAAGCCCTGCCCATGCCTGCGGTAGCCCTTTTTATAGGACTTGTCCAACTCTTTTTTGGAATTACCGAACCAAAGAATATTGTAGCCACATATGCACACGATGCTGTCTGGTTTATCGCTGGCTCACTAGCTATGGGTGCGACAATGGTAAAATATGGGCTTGATAAGAGAATTGGGATGCTGGTTATGAACCTTTCTGGCACAAAAGTCCGCAATGTTGTTCTTGGTATCTTAGTTGGTACGGCTATCCCTTCTGCATTCATCAGTGAAGCATCTATCGCACCAATGTTTTTACCTATTGCGATGGCGCTTTACACTCTAACAAGTAAAAAGGTAGGTGATGCTCCTCAATTAGGAAAGCTATTAATGATGTCTATAGCAATAGGATGTATGGTCGGAGCACCAATGAGTCCAACTGGCGGTGCTAGGAACGCTATAATGATTGGGTTTCTCGCTAACCTTGGTCCAGAGTATGAAATAAGTTTTATGCAGTGGATGGTCCTTGGTTCCTTTTACACACTTTTTCTAGGATTATTTTTTGCCTTTCTCCTACCACTCCTATATAAGCCAGAGGTAGATGATTTATCCGATGCGGTAAGTACTCTTAGAGAAGACCTGAAAAAACATGGTGAAATGACTAAAGAACAGTGGATGGTTGCCGGTATTGCACTTTTAATGATTATCGCATGGATAACCGATAAAGATCTTATCGCACCGATACTTGGATTTCCTTTAGGACTTGGAGGAGTTGCTATGACCGGTACCGTACTCTTCATGCTCTTAGGACTAACGTCCTGGTCTGATTATGAAAAAAATGTTAGCTGGGGCGTCATCATTTTATATGCAGGTGCAATTAGTCTTGGCGCTGTGTTTAAATCAAGTGGTGCTGCAAAGTGGCTGGCAGATAGTTTGATCAGTATTTTGACCACCTTTAATATTCAAGAGGGTCTGCCGCTAGCGGTTTTGGTTGCTGTGATAGGAGCGTTAATGACAAATCTAATGAGCGCCGGTGCTACTGTTGCGGTTATCGGACCAGTAGTTCTCGAAATGGCTGTGAGCTCTGGAACAAACCCAATTATTATCGGTGTCGCTCTAGCGATAGCAACCTCAATGGCATTCTGGCTTGTCATAGGAACGCCAGCTAGCTCTGTTGTCTATTCTGCAGGATTGTTAGATGCTAAAGATTTCATTCGTATGGCCACATTTGCCTGGCCAGCCGCTATGGTTATCATGATTGTGATGATAATTTTTTACTGGGTTGGCATGGGTCTACAACCTATCATGATAGGAGGTTAGTGATGGATAGTGGTATTATTCTTATTGTGGTTCTAATTATAATTGGTTTTGCCATTACTTGGAGTAATCAGGGTCAGGTCAAAGAAGTTGAGGAAAGGCAAACGAAATATACCAGAGAACGCCAGGCCATCGCCGAGCATGATAATAAAAGTGCTGCTGAGGTAGATGATGATCGAAATGCAATGATTGAAACTCTTGAATCCTCAATCACCGATCAACCGGAACAGTTAGAGAAGATGAAAAGTATAATTAATGACTGGGCCGATATGAAGATTAAGTCTTTTAAAGATCGAAGATCCTGGGTACGCAATCCAGAAGAAGATAATTAATATAAATTACTAATCATTGAAAATTACTTCTTCTCCTTTTCCTAAAGGATGCCACACTTCAAATTTTTTCATCATTGCTTGAAATACCTCCATACTAATCAATGTATCCATCCACTTTGATAGATTAAAAAATCGATTCCTAAACCAATTAATATCTATATGTGCAAATTGTCTCACAAATGGCAATAATGCCATATCACCAAGTGATATATTTTTACCAAATAAGAAATTATTATTAGCCAAAATTTTTTCAAATGTGTTTAATGTTTTTTCACACTTATCTCTATAATATTCAGCAGAATATTCCGGATATCGAGTATGATACTTATATCTATCTAGCCACTTTTTAAATTCTAAATCATTTGTAGAAATGGTCTCAAGCTGATGATTTATATTATTGCTAAACCAACAATCAGGATCATTTAACGATACTGACCATTTCATAATATCTAGACTCTCATCAATCACTTTCCCATCTGTGAGGTGTAAAACAGGTACAGTACCTTTTGGTGAAAGCTGATATAATTTTTCAGGACGGTTCTTTAATAATATCTCTCTGTGTTCATAGCTAACTCCAGCATAGTACATTGAAATCCTTGCTCTCATTGCATATGGACATCTGCGAAATGTATACAAAATTGGTAGGATCATTTTTTCTAATCTAATTCTGAGGGGATCTAAAGTATCTTCTTTTTATAACCCGTTTTGGGTCTTTTCTTAGTTCTTTTTGTTGACTAATAGGCAAAGACGCTACCTCTTTGCAATCGATAGAGCAACATCCATTGAGTTCTTTCTCACATTTACTACATTGTATAAATAAAATATGACAGGCATCATTGTTGCAATCTCGGTGAATATCAGAAGAATTACCGCAAATATGACAGTTTGCTATTACATCATCGGTTATTCTTTCTCCTAATCGAGCATCAAAAACAAAATTCATGCCAATAAATTTCGATTCTACTCCTTTGTCCCTGATCTCATGCGCATATTGAATAATTCCTCCTTGTAACTGCTTTACATTGCTGATACCACTATGTATAAGAAAGGAACTCGCTTTTTCACATCTGATTCCACCCGTGCAATAAAGTAACACCTGATGATCTTCTCTACCATTTAACATTCTTCTTACCTCTGGTAATAATTCTTTGGACTTCTCCACCAGGGGAATCTCTGCATTTTTGAACCTTCCTACCTCAGTCTCATAGAAGTTTCGCATATCAATCACAGCAGTATTGTCCTCTTCGATTGCTTTATTAAATTCTTCAGGATTAAGATATTGACCAACTTTATCAATATCATAACGATCGTCAGATAAACCATAGGCCACTACTTCTTTTTTTACCTTTACTACAAGTTTATAAAAAGACAAACCATCTGATATCGCTTTCTTTATTGATACATTTTCCAAACCATCAAAGTTCTTTATCCCATGCTTGAATTTTTCCACATTATAGTCTGGTACTGAGACCTGAGCATTTATCCCTTCAGGAGAAACATACACTCTGCCTAATATATCTAAATCGTTAAGATAAGTATAAATATCGTCTCTATAATCTTCTGGGTTTTCTATAAGTTTATAATTATAAAATGAACATGTAATCCTTTTAAATGATTCAGAATCTAGATCTTTAATTAATTCATCTTTACTCTTCTTATTATATAATCTTTTAACCATAGTCACTAATCTATATATATATAATTGGTCCTACCTCCTATTGCTGTAAGTAAAACGTAAGGAGTACTATTTATTGACTCTGCAATTGCCTCCACAGGAATATGTCCAGATTTATTTTTACCAAAGAATAACACGTCATCACCAACTTTGGGTATCGTTTCATCAAAATCAACCATTAATTGATCCATACATACTCTTCCTGCAATTTTACACTTTATACCTTTATAGCTAACATACCCTTCTTCATACCAAGGTCTCGGAAAACCGTCTGCAAATCCTGTCTGAATAACTCCAATATATGTATCCTTGGTAGTACAATAAACGCCTCCATAGCTAACCTGTGTATCTTTTGGGACTCTACGAACATTTACTATACTGCCACAATAACTCATAACCGGCTTTAATTCAGTATCAATTGAAACTTCATTAGAAGGCAAAGCACCGTAAAGTAACATGCCTACTCTAACCATATTAAAGTAAGATTCCTCAAGATTAAGTATCGCTCCACTATTTGAACAATGAACATATTTAAACTTTATTTTGTATCTACCAGCTAGATTAACAACTTCTTCAAATTTAATTAATTGCATTTTAGCATAAGATAGGTCCCCCTCATCTGCTGTAGCAAAGTGAGTGTAAACACCTTCAGGATTAATCTTTAACTCTCGAATTATTCTTTCATATAATATTTCAGCATCAGCTATATCTACACCGAGACGTGTCATGCCAGTATCAAACTTAATATGATAACGAGGGCAGTTTTTACTTTTTGACATATAAGATTTAATACTGTCAATGTCTTCTATTGAACTAAGATTTACTATGAGATTATTATTATATGCACTATCAATTAAATCAGGTTGTATTCTTGAAAAAACAATTATATCATTATTAATCTTTGATTCACGTAGTTCTATCGCTTCATCAATAGAGAATACAGCAAACTGAATATTCGGATAATCTGAGATAGCTTTTGCTATAGGGACTGCACCATGTCCGTAACCATTAGCTTTAATAACACACAAAAGCTCCCTATCTCCAACTTTTTTTCGAATATAGTCTAAGTTCGATCTTAATCGGTCAAGATAAATAAATGCTTTAGGACCTGTTTTTGGCATTAGAGTACTTATTATGTAATATTTTTTTTAATCTATCAAAGTCAGTAACTATCTCTGTAGCACAAGACATAATCCATCCACTTAAATCGCTTAAAGGTAATTGATTAACTAAAAAAATTGGTTTATGATTATAATATGCTAAAGTTATCTCTCCATGTGAGCCTCCTCCTTTCAGAACACTTTCATCCCACAAACATATTACATAATCAGCCTTATTTACAACTCCATCTAAATCTATTTTTATTGCTAATCGAATAAAGTTTCTAAATCTATCTGGATCAGACTCTTTCCATTTTCGAAAATCTTTTGCATCATTTTCTGTTATTAATTTATTAGATTCAATAACAGGGTCAACTACGCTGTGGCCAAGATTATCTCTCAACCAAACAGTAATTTCTCTTCTCCAATCCGCTCCATCATTATTGGCATTCTCCATTCCTCCAGATAAGTATGCAATCACTGTCGTAATTTTTTCCTTAATAACATAGCATTGATAAGTATCCAACCTAGAGAGAGCAATATAGGAAATATCGTAAGCGACCAATCTATAAAACCACTATAGAGATAAGATTGCATTGCCTGAACAATCATTGAAATGGGGAATAATGATAAAATATAATTAATAGAAGAAGGGAAAAAAGAATGTTCAATAATCAGCCCACTACCAAGTATAATAAAAAAGAATAATATAATAATAGACAGAAAGAAAGTAGCTGACTTATCTGCCAATATTGAAATAGTAATTAAAAGGTTGCCAAAAACTATAATAAAAATTGATAAATAAAATATCAAAGCAACAGTCTTGATAATACTAAATGGATAAGGGATTATAAAAGAGTATAGTAATAATGAAACCAATCCCATAGTTATACCTTCCGCAAATGAAACAACCAAAAAGCTAGAAATTGTATAGCGTTTTGAATAAGGAGAAATAGATAAATATGTTAAAACCTTTCGGTGCACTCTAAGATCATAAATATCACGAAAGATTGATGGTACAATACTTAGTCCAGCTACTATAAAAACCATACTAGGATAAATCCAAGTATCAAATTTGATATCATAAAGACTTTTGACTAATACATTCCTAAAAGCAAGGTTAGTAAAAATAAAAACAACTAGTGGAAATAAGAAAGATAGTACAATACTGGAGATCATATTATTTCTTAATAACCAAATTCTTCTTTGCAATAACGCGTTAATCAATCTAAACCACCTCCAGCGAATTCAGAATCCATTAAATCTCTAAGTCCAAGTTTCTTTACATTCAAATCAATCATAAGATTTTCTGACGCTATTTTAATAATATCAAAGAACACACTTCTTTCTCTTCCATAAAAATGGAAAATATTACTTATTCTGCTTGGGGATACAACTGTTGCAACATTACTTAGTGATTTGTATAAATCATCAGTTAACACATCAAACTCTATTTGAAACTGGTGATAATCAAGTGTGCTCTCTAGTAGTTTATCTAAACTTCCATCCATAATTATTTTCCCATCTTTAAATACCAGTATTCTGTCATGGGCCTGTTCAACTTCTATTAAGGCATTACTGACATAGATTATTGATTTTTCACCTTTTATTTTCTTTAGCAAATCCCAGGTCAATCTCACTGAGGGGGCATCCATAAACCCTGTTGGCTCATCAAGCACAAGAATCTCTGGATTATGTATAAGAGCCCTTACTAGCATAGCTCTTTTTTGAATTCCATAGGAAACTTGTGAAGCAATCTCTCCCATATACGAAGTTATACCCAGATTATCTGAGTATATTTTAATTCTATTTTTATAATCTAGATCACTAACATTAAATAGTAGAGAAGAGAATTTAATATTTTGCTCAAGCGAAAGCCAAGGGTCTAAGTCAGTCTCATGAGGAACAAATCCTATCAATTGGCGAGTTTTACTTCTCCTCTTTTGCATATCAAGACCATTAATAAAAATATTTCCATAATCAGGTTTTTCAAAACCTGATAGTAATCTTAATAAGACCGATTTTCCAGTATCATTAGCACCAATGACGGCAACAAGAGAACCTCTTTCTATACCAAATGTCAAACCAGCAACAATGGTCTTATCATTGATTAATTTTCCAACCTTTTTTAGTGTAATACTTGCTTCCATTTATCTATATATTTAGTGTGCCTCGTACCAATTATTTCCAATACCATAGTCTACAACTATTGGTACATTCAACTGCATTGCAGTCTCCATAGAATTTACTACTATAGGAATTAGTTTATCCTCTTCATCTCTAGGAAACTCAAATAATAATTCATCATGTATCTGAAGAATCATTTTTGATCTGAGCCCCTCTTTTACTATTTTTTTCTGAATGTCTATCATAGCAATCTTTATTAACTCAGCGGCTGATCCCTGAATTGGCATATTGATAGCAATCCTCTCAGCAGCTTTTCTCCTAAGAGAGTTTTCACTGGAAGCATCCCAAATAGGTCTGCGGCGTCCGCATATCGTTTCTACATAATTGTCACTTCGTGCTTTATCTAGAATACGATCAATATAAACCTTTATTCCAGAATATTGTTTGAAGTATTCATCAATTATCTGCTGGGAATCAAACCTAGATATTCCAAGCTCCTGACTTATTCTAAATGCCCCTGCTCCATACATAATACTAAAATTAACTACTTTAGCAGTTCTTCTCATTTCTGGGAGCACATCATCTAGGGAGACATTATAAATTAAGCTAGCAGTCCTAGAGTGAATATCTATATTATTATTAAATGCCCTACATAGTTCAGCGTCGTGAGATAAATGTGCCATTATTCTAAGTTCTATTTGAGAATAATCTGCTGAAAGTATTTTCCAACCATTTTGCTGCGGGATAAAAGATTTTCTAATCTCACGTCCTTCTTCCGTACGAATTGGAATGTTCTGAAAATTGGGGCTTGTACTGGATAACCTGCCTGTTGATGCTATGGTTTGATTAAAAGTAGAGTGAATTCTTTTTGTTTCTTTATTAATAGAAAGAGGTAGCGCATCTATATAGGTATTCTTGAGTTTATTTAGCTTACGGTATTCTAAAATCAGTTCTGGAAGTTCGTGCTCTTTTGCTAATGCCTTTAAAACATTTTCAGCAGTAGATCTTTTTTTAATCTGATTTAATTTTAAATCATCAAACAATATTGTCGCTAATTGCTGTGTAGAATTAACATTGAACTCAGACCCAGAAATTGTATAAATATCATTAACTAAAGTGTCTAGTCTATTTCCAATATTGATTGACATCTCGCTTAATATTTTTTCTTGTACATAAACCCCCTGTTTTTCCATATTCATTAACACAGAGACTAAAGGCATTTCAATATTCTGGAAAAAGTGCATCTGATTGTTCTCTTCTAAACGAGGTATAAATAGTTTAGCAAGTTGTAGAGCTATGTCGGCATCTTCTGAAGCATAAAATGTAACCTTATCTAGCGGTACTTTATCCATTGTTATTTGCTCTCTTCTAGTTCCAATCAAGTCTTCAATAGGAACCATATTGTAATTAAGGTATTCGAGGCTCAAAGTATCAAGTTTATAGGACCTCGCTGATGGATTTAGAATTTGTGCGGCAATCATCGTGTCAAAATATATTCCCTCAAGCTGTAACCCATGTCTAGATAAAATTAAGGTATCAAATTTTATATTTTGACCAACTTTTTTTATTTTACTATTCTCTATGATTTTTTTAAGAAACAATAAAACTGTTACTAGATCATCTTTACCAAAAATATTATTTTTCTTTTCTGGATATAAAATAGGTATATAAAATCCACTGTTTGGATCCACAGAAAGACTTATTCCAACAATATCTGCAGTCATAGGATACACTGACGTCGTTACAAGATCGACAGATAATAAATCAGATGTTTCTACAAGGTTAACTAATTCTATTAAGTCTTTTTCATTAGTGACTGTACTATATTTTTTTTCAATCTGTTTATTTTGTAAAGAATTACTTTTTGTCCCTATTTGCTTTAAAAGCGCATGAAACTCCAACTCTTCATATTTTTTTACCAAAGCTTCCTGATCATATGCGTGAATTATAAATTGCTCTATAGAGTATTCAATATCAACATCTTTGATGATAGTAACTAATTCTTTACTTAGTAAAGCGTCTGCTCTACAGTTAACTAATCCATCATGAACCCTTTTATTTGTTATTTTATCAGTATTATCGAAAACTTTAGAAAATGAACCATATTCTTTTAATAGTTTCACCGCTGTCTTAACCCCAATTCCAGCAACGCCTGGGACATTATCTGAAGAGTCACCCATGAGAGCTAGTAAATCAATAAATTTTTCTGGTGGAAGACCCCATTTCTCTACCACACCATCTCTACCATATATAATCGGAGATGCATTTCGTTTACCAGGTGTATATAGGAATATGTCTTCATTTATTAACTGCATAAAGTCTTTATCACCACTAACTATATAAGATTCAATATCATTATCTTTCACTGACTCAGCGATTGTACCAATAATATCATCAGCCTCATATCCAGGTTTTTTAAGAACAGGAATATTCATTGCTTCTAGTAATTCCCAGAGATGCGGTATCTGTTCTTGCAATTCTACTGGCATTTCAGGTCTATTTGCTTTGTACTCTGGATACATTTTGTGCCTAAATGTTTTTTCCTTAGAATCAAAAGCACAGACAAAATAATCTGGGTTTTCATCCGTAATTATTTTCTGTATTTGATTAGAGAACCCAAACAGTGCACTAGTGTGTAATCCATAGCTAGTCACCAACGGATTACGAATTAATGCATAATGCGAACGATATAGGATAGCATAACCATCAATAATAAATAATTTCTTTTTTGATTTTTTCATCAAGGGACAGTAAAAAATTACTTAACGCATAACTCATGAGCATGATGTTTTTAAAAATAAAAAAGCCCCGAATTGGGGCTTTTTTATTTGATTGAAATAGGATGACCTAAGGCAGACTACATCATGCCGCCCATGCCGCCCATGCCGCCCATATCACCACCTGGTGGCATTGATGGCATTTTATCATCTTCTGGAATTTCAGTGACCGCTACCTCTGTCGTAAGAATCATACCCGCGATGGATGCTGCATTCTGAACCGCCACTCTTGCAACCTTAGTTGGATCAAT
>CETV01085907.1_pt1 | contig 14317 bp, 12 predicted proteins | sample 531451 | NCBI WGS metagenome assembly CETV01 (sample SAMEA2623155, study PRJEB7988) | marine metagenome | isolation source: saline water (ENVO:00002010), including | reverse complement strand
GCCGCTGCCATACACCCACGAGCCACTCCCAGGGGCTGTCCAGTAGGTCTTGCCGGAGTCCTGGCCCGCCAGGAACGCAAAGAAGTCCCTGGTCATCCAGTCGTAGTACACGTAAGACTTGTCCTTGTAGGCCCAGCCGTCGATGAACTGATAGGCCAAGGTGTCTATGAGCATGCCGCTCATGGAGACATTGTTCTGGTCGCGCCATGCGCGAGCCATACGCGCCAGTTCCGCGAGGTTTCCGTTGCACGCGGTGTTGCGCGTGCTGAAGGCCGTCATCTCTTGCTTGGGCTTGCAGGCTCGCCACGAGCCGCCGTTGTTGGTGTCGGCGAACGTGTATCCGTCAGCCTTGTTGAGAAAGGCCGGAAGCACCTCGAACGTCACGCCATCATCGAATGCGATAACGACGACCTGGCCGTCCCCACCAATCTTGGTCGTTGGGTACGTGTTCTGGATGGAGCTGCGGACGAGCGCCAGGAGTGCCGACTGCCCGTTCCCTTGGTACTTGTCGAAACGCTCGTACAGCGCGGCGGGCAGCTCGTACAGCAAGTCGACGTCGCTTACGCTCGGGATTGCTGTGGAACGGCCGTACGAGCCGACGTAGAAGCGGTAGCTGGTCTTAGAGTCCAGGTTTCGCAGGTCGGCATTCAGCTGGCCGACGATGCGACCTGTTCGGTAGGCAATCGACCCACGCTTGTCCGGACCGATGCGGATGTTCCCGCAGAAGGTCTGGAACCAGTCTCCAACACCCATCCTGCCCTCCTCCTCAGCACCCTTGTCCGCCCGTACCGCATGCGGCGCGAGCGCTCCCTGGCCCGTCGTTTAAATGCGCGTGCACTATACCTCTTGTTGGGTCTGCAACTTGACCTAACTTGACTTCCCTGGCACACTCCACCATCCAATGCTCAACGTAGAACTCATCAAGTCGGCCATGTCCCGGCTGGGGCTCACCGGCACCGCGCTGGCTGAAGCTTGCGACGTCAGCAAGGAGGCCGTCTCCAACTGGCTGAACGGTGAGTCGATTCCCCGCCCGAGCAAGCTTGCAGCCCTGGCTGCGACGCTGAAGCTGGCCGTTGAGCAGCTCTTCGTCCCCGACCCGACCGAGCCGCCGGAGCCCGTCGTGGCTTTCCGCATGCGCAACAACCGTCCGCCGACGGTCGAGGCGCAGGAGGCTGGTGAGGACGTTGGGCGGCATCTGCGTCAACTGCTGCCCTTCATGGGCCCGCTCTTCGCCCCGCGGCATCTCGTGGGTCCGAAGGTCGACGAAGGTTACGTCGAAGACATCGCCAAGGCTGTTCGAGCCCAGTTAGGTGTGGGCCCGACCGAGGCGGTGACGCACGGTCACCTGTTGCAGCTCCTGAAGGACTTCGGTGCCGTGCTCGTGCCCGTCTATTGGGGCGGCGACAAGGTGGGCCATGAGAACGCGATGAGCGTGTACCTGCCGGACAGCAAGGCTTCGTGGGTGCTGTTCAATGTCGGCTGCCGCCTGGACGACCTCAGCTACTGGTTGGCGCACGAGTTCGGCCACTGCCTGACGCTGCACACGCTGACTGGCGACGAAGGCGAGAAGTTCGCCGAGCTCTTCGCTCAGACGCTGCTGTTCCCGCAGGAACTTGCCAAGAAGGCTCTCGAAGACATCCGCGCGGCTGCCAAGCCGACGGAGCTAGTGGCTTGGTACGCCGGCACGTACGGCATCTCGGTCGTGACGGTGGTTCGAGCCATCGACAAGGCGGCAGAGGCTTCTGGCCAAGGGAAGACGGGCTTGGCCACCGCTGGCTTCTACGCGAAGTGGAAGATGGATGGGAAGACCGCGCGTACGGCCAGCGACGAGCTCTTTGGTACCACCAAGCCTTCGATGAAGGACCTGGTGGTCAAGGGCGAGCAGGTGTTCGGCACGCCAGTGTTCCGTGCGCTCGCGCGCTGGCAGCACGATGAGGGCGGCCGTTCGCCTTCGTTCGTGGCAGCTGCTCTGAACTTGAAGCTCGGCGACGCGGTGCAGATGTCGCACGCGCTGCAAGAGCTTCAGGTCTGACCGTCAGGCGGCTCTTCGCCGAAGAGGGCCTTGTACTGGTCCCGCCAGTCGTCGGGCAGCTTCTCGCCGTGCTTGACCCAGTTGGCAACGACCTCGATGCGTTGCTCCCGCGAAATCTTCCCGTCCTTCTCGATGAGGTGGACGATGGCTACGCTCGTCAGCACCAGCGGGACGTCCGACTGCTCGTTCGCCACCATGGTCAGTGGCCATTCGTCGGTGGCCAGTGGCCCGCCAAGCACCTGGGCCGCGGCGAGAGCGTTGACGTCGGCGCGTGACAGCTCTCGGATTTTCTTGAGCTTCTTCGCCTCGCAGTGTTTGCGAAGACGCGAGTTGCCGTTGGAGCGGAACTGCTTGGCGAGATTGGCCATGTCGGTCTTCTTCGGCTCGCGCAGTTTCAGGCAGTTCTTCTGGAGCTCTGCCTGCACGTCTGGCTCCAGCAGCCATGGGTGGCGCTCGGCCACTTCCGTGCCCGGGCCGCATTCCCCGACCAAGTCAGCCAACGTCATGAGCAGATAGCCCCCGAACGTTGCGCCCAGCACCGGGCGCAACGGCGAGAACAGCAGGCGAATGAAGCAGTTGGTGTCAACGACGACGATGGTCGGCTTGGCGGGCATGCTGCATTATCTTGTGACGGTCTCTGCGGCGGTCTTCAGGACTGAAGACTTGGCCTTCGAAAGCGTCTAGCGCGCAGCCTGTTTAGCCTGTTTATTGGTGGGCGTATCTACCCCGCAATCTGCGAGGCTTGCAACGCCACAGGCTTCGCCAGAGGAAGCCCTGGCCGGGATGGCACGCTTCCGCAGCTCAGATTCGGGGTCAAAGCCCGGCGTCCAGTGCAGGCCGCGCGGCCGCCGGCTTGGTCGACTTGGCTCGCCCGCGGTGCAGCAAATACCAGGCGGCCGGAACCACCAGCATCGACAGGAGCGGTGCCGTGACCATGCCGCCCACCATCGGCGCCGCGATGCGCGCCATGATTTCGGAGCCGGTGCCTTCGCCCCACATCATCGGGATGAGGCCGGCAAGCACGATAGCGACGGTCATCGCCTTCGGACGCACTCGAAGCACTGCGCCCTCGCGGATGGCCGCCAGGAGTGTCTCTTCGTTGTCCGGCTCACCGGCCGCCAGGCGACGCTTCAGAGCGTTCTCCAGGTAGACGAGCATCACCACGCCGAACTCGGCGGCGACCCCTGCCAGCGCAATGAAGCCCACGGCCGTTGCCACCGACACCGAATGGCCGAGCAGCCAGACCAGCCAGAAGCCGCCGACCAGTGAGAACGGTACTGCCGCCATCACCAGCACAGCGTCGGTAGCGTTGCGGAACAGCAGGTAGAGCAGCACGAAGATGACGGCAAGCGTGGCAGGGATGACGACCTTCATCCGCTCGGTGGCCCGTTCCAGGTACTCGAACTGACCCGACCACGAGATGGCGTAGCCAGCGGGCATTGCGACTTCCTTGGAAACCGCTGCCTGCATGTCCTGGACGACCGAGCGCAGGTCCCGGCCTCGGACGTCGACGTAGACCCAGCCCGAAAGTCGCGCGTTCTCGCTGCGCAGCATCGGCGGACCTTCCTCAATGCGAACCTGGGCAACGTCCTGCAGCAGGAGCTGGGCGCCCTTCTCCGTCACGAACGGCAGCGTGCGCAAACGCTCCAGCGAGTCACGTACCTCTCGCGGGTACCGCACGTTGATGGGGAACCTCTCTCGGCCGCTGACCACTTCGCCCACGTTCTCCCCGCCGATGGCGGTGGCGACGATACCCTGCACATCAGTGACGGACATCCCATAGCGAGCAGCCGCGGCTCTGTCGACATCGACGTCAATGTAGCGGCCACCGGTCAGGCGCTCCGCCAGCGCGGATGAGACGCCTGGGACGTTCTTGACCACCGACTCGATGCGGGTCGCAAGCTTGTCGATAGTTGCCAGGTCCGAGCCCGCCACCTTGATGCCCACCGGGCTCTTGATGCCAGTGGCCAGCATGTCGATGCGGTTGCGAATGGGCGGCACCCAGATGTTGGACAAGCCGGGCACCTTCACGGCTCGGTCCAACTCCTCGACGAGCTTGTCAGGTGTCATCCCCGCACGCCATTGGTCGCGCGGCTTGAACTGGATGGTGGTCTCGAACATCTCCAGGGGTGCAGGGTCGGTGGCGCTATCCGCCCGCCCGGCCTTGCCGAAGACACGGTCGACTTCCGGCACCGTCTTGATGAGACGGTCGGTCTGCTGCAGCAGCTCCGTCGCCTTGGAGACCGACAGCCCGGGGAGTGCCGACGGCATGTACAGCAGGTCCCCCTCGTCCAGCGGCGGCATGAACTCGCCACCAACCCGAGTCAGTGGGATGAACGTCAGAGCCAGAACACAGCCGGCGATGGCCAGCGTCGCCTTTGGGAAGCGCAACACGACCTCCAACGCCGGCCGGTAAACACGCATCAGGAACCGATTGAGCGGGTTGGACGTCTCGCGAGGGATACGGCCGCGCACGAGCAGGCCCATCAGCACCGGGACCAACGTCACCGACAGCGCCGCGGCTGCCGCCATCGTGTACGTCTTGGTGAAGGCGAGCGGCGAGAACAGCCGCCCCTCCTGAGCCTCCAGCGTGAAGACCGGCAGGAACGAAAGCGTGATGACCAGCAGCGAGAAGAACAACGCCGGCCCGACCTCCACCGAGGCGTCGGTGACCAGCTGCCAGCGCTCTGCGACCGTTGGAAGGCGGCCGTGCTCATGCTCGAAGCCTTCGATGTGCTTGTGTGCAGCCTCCAGCAGCACGACCACGCCATCAAGTGCAGCGCCGCACGCCAAGGCGATGCCCGCCAAGCTGAGGATGTTGGCGTTGAGCCCCTGCCAGCGCATCACAATGAATGCGATGCCCACGGCAATCGGCAACGAAATGACGGCGACCAGCGCCGAGCGCAGGTGGAACAGGAAGATGGCGCAGACGACCGCCACTGCGATGAACTCCTCGGTCAGCTTCAGCTTGAGGTTGTCGATGGAGCGGTCGATGAGCTTGGACCGGTCGTAGGTGTCGACCACCTCCACGCCCTTCGGCAGGCTTGGCTTGAGTTGCTCGAGCTTGGCCTTGACCCCCTCGATGGTCGCCCGAGCGTTCTTGCCCGAGCGCATCACCACAACGCCCCCGGCCACTTCACCCTCACCATCCAGCTCGGCGATGCCGCGACGCATCTCTGGCCCGACCTGAACGAAGGCGACGTCTCGAAGCAGCACTGGGGTGGCGCCGGAGACGCTGATGGGAATGCCGCGGAAGTCGTCGAGCGACTTCAAGAAGCCGCGGGAACGCACCATGTATTCGGTCTCGGCCATCTCAACGACCGAACCGCCCGAGGACTGATTTGCCTTCTGCAGCGCATCCATCACCATGGCTTGCGTGACGCCCAACTGCCGCATGCGGTCGGGGTCCAGCACCACCTGGTACTGGCGCACCATGCCGCCAATGCTCGCGACCTCCGCCACGTCCTGCACGGTCTTCAGCTCGAACTTCAGGAACCAGTCGTTGAGGGCACGCAGCTGACCGATGTCGGTCTTGCCGGTCCGGTCAACCAGCGCGTACTCGTAGACCCAGCCAACGCCAGTGGCGTCCGGCCCCAAGGCTGCTGTCGCGCCGGCGGGCAGCTTGCTCTGCACTTGGTTCAGGTACTCGACGACGCGCGACCGGGCCCAGTAGGGGTCTGTCTTGTCATCGAAGAGGATGTAGACGAAGGAGTCTCCGAAGAACGAGTAGCCGCGGACCGTCTTCGCACCGGGCACGCTCAGCATCGTCGTCGTCAACGGATACGTCACCAGGTCCTCGACCACCTGGGGCGGTTTGCCCGCGTAGGTCGTCCGCACGATGACCTGTGTGTCCGACAGGTCCGGCAGAGCGTCAACTGGCGTGTTGGCGACAGAGAACAGCGCCGCAGCAACCAAGAACGCCGTGGCGATGAGGACGAGGAACCGGTTGGCGACTGACCAGCGGATGAGTGCCGCAATCACTTGGCACCTCCCGTCCGGTGGACGGAGACGAGCTCGTAGTCCTCGCCCTTCTTCTTGAACTCGAAGTGGACGTTGTCGCCCGGCTTCACCTCGGGAAAGGCCTTGGAGTTCGGCTTGTCGAAGCCCATCGTCATCGGGGGCCAACCCAGCGCGGGGATGTCACCGTGCGAGATGGTCAAGCTGCCGGCTTCGACGCTCTCAACCTTTCCTTGGCCGGTGAAAGTCGATGCCGCAGCGGCCGACGCGGGCGCCGAAGCTGATTGCGCGGTCGTCATGCTGCTCAGCACAGACCGAAGACGGGCCTCAGAGTCGACCAGGAACTGGCCGCTTGCCACGACCTGGTCACCTTCGCTCAGGCCGTTAACGACCTCCAGCTGGTCACCGAGGTCGGCGCCCAAATTCACTTCGCGTGGCTCGAATGCGCCGCTGTCCTTGCGCACGATGGCGACCGCGCGCGTGCCTGTGCGGATGATGGCCTCGGCAGGGACTACCAGGCGCGACGACGATGCCCCTGCGACCTGCAGGCGCAGCAGCATGCCCGGCACCAGCTTGCCGCCCTTGTTGTCCACCTCGAAACGAGCCTGCAAGGTTCGAGTCGCCGCGTTCACTTGCGGCAGGATTTCTTGCATCGTGCCGGTGAATGTCTGGCCCGGGTCGGCCTGCAGGGCAGCAGTCACCTTTTGCCCGCGCGCCAGACGCACGGCTTGGGCTTCAGGAACCTCAGCGACCGCCCAGACCTTCTCCAGCCCAGCGATGCGGAACAGGGTCATCCCGGGCGAGACCGCGACGCCTTCTCGAACTCCAAGCTCGGCAATCACGCCGCCGGCTGGGGCGAAGAGGGTGTACCGAGCCTGTGGAGTGCCGCCCTCCTCTGCCTGGCGAACGAGGTCCGCCGGAATAGACATGGCTCGAGTGCGTTCCTTCGCAGCCGCCACCAGTTCCGGCGCGGCGCCAGACCGCTTCAGCGCGACGATTTCGTTCAGGGCGCCCAGCCACTCCGGAGCGAACACGGTCCCGAGCGCCTGCCCCTTGGCGACGCGTTCCATGGGCGCGCGAACGTGGAGGCGCTCAAGGTAGCCGGCAGTCCGCGTTTGAACGGCGACGCTGAGGCGCTCGTCGAACTGCACCGCGCCGACGGCATCGAACGATGAGCTGACGTCCGCCCTCTTGACCAGAGCGGTCCGAATGCCGAGGTTCTGCTGAACCTGCGGACTCACCTTGACCCCAGAGTCGCTCGCCTCGTCGGCGTAGACCGGCTGCAGCTGCATGTCCATGAACGGCGACTTGCCGGGCTTGTCGAACTTCTGGCCGGGAACCATCGGGTCGTGCCAGTAGAGGACCTTGCGCTCGTTGACCGAAGCGGCCGCAGCAGGCCCCGCCGCCTGTGATTGGCCGTGACCGCCCGAGGTTGTCCGACCCAGGTAGAACGCTCCTGCTCCGATGGCCAGGGCGGACGCTACAGCGATAAGGGAAAGATGGAGGCGGCTCATTGCGCGGCTCCTTGAAGAACGGGTTTGAACACGAGCTGTGCCTGGGCTTTCGCGAGGTCGCGCTGGAGCGTCAGGAACTTGCGCTGTGCCTCCACTTCGGCATGGCGGGCCTCGAAAAGCATCACCAGGCTGGCTTGGTTGGCCCGGTAGGAGGCGAGCGTCGCCTCCGTCCGCCGCCGCAGCGGCGTGAGCACGGCTGCCCCGTAGCGGTCGACACGCTCCTGCAGCCGTTTGGCATCGCTGGCCAAAGCTGCGTAATCTCCCGCGGCGGCGCGCTGGGCTTCGGCCAGGTCGGCTTCCGCCTTTTCAACCATCGCGAGCTTGGCAGCCGTCTCCCGGTCCTGGCGGGCAGCAGGCGCAACCTGTAGCGGGATGCTCACCCCGAAGGACACCATGTCCGGACGTCCCTGCCGCTGACCGTAAGACACCTCGTAGCTCCAGTTCGGCTTGCGGTTCAGTCGCGTGGCCTCGGCATCCTGTCGCGCTACCTCGACGTCGCGCTGCTTTGCGACGACGAGCGGGTGGTTGGCCACAAACGCGTCCAGGGAAGGGGCGACCGCCAGCGTCGGAGCAAGGAGCTCATCGGGCTGAGTCCCGGCCCACCGCTGAAGCGCCGTTGCAGCTGCGGCCTGCTGTTGTCGAAGGTCGGCGGACTCGTCTTCGGCCACGCCCAGGGCGCTGGTCAGCGCGAGTACCTCGGCGCTGCTGCCCGACAGAGTGGCGAGCCGTCCCTTGCTCGCCTCCAACTCCTCGCGAGCGTGTTTTTCGTTCAGCGTGGTGAGCTTCCAGGCCTCGCCGGCGTAGTACGCCTCGACATAGGCCATTGCCGTCTGCACGCGGGCGTCAGCCGCCGCTACGTGCTCCAGCACCGCCTCCCTGCGCTGAATGGCGCTCGCGACGGCTTCGCGAGCGGCACGCTTGTCGGCCGACACCCACTCCTGGGAGATGCCGATGCGCTTCATCGTCATGTCTTCGGCGGTGGTGCTCAGCCGGTTGGAGCCCGTGGCTGGGAGGTTGTCGATGCCAAAGGTGAGCATCGGGTCCGGCAGCTGACCGGCTGCGCGCGCCATCTCGGCGGCGCTCGTGGCGCCGGCACGGGCGGAACGCGTCATTTCTGAACGTTGGATAGCCAGGCTAACCGCCCGGTCGAGAGAAAGAGGCGCCGCAACGACCCAGGTGGCCGGCAGCAAGGCGACAGTCAGAGCGACTGTTCGCAAGGTGTGTTTTGACATTGGAAGCTCCGAGGACGAACGCAAAGGCGGCTGGCGTGCGGACGAGCCGCAGCAGCACCGGTCTGTCGACGGAGCGGGTCAAACGCGCAGTCTGCGCGTGGAGAGGAAGAGCGGGTCTGGAGGCGGCTGCGCCTCGGGGGTAGCGGTCCAGGGGACTGCGCGCGCTTGGAGTGCTTCCAGCTCCAGAGAAAGCTCAAGCACCTGGACAACCGCCGGAGCGGCTGCTGTCGGGACTTTCACAGTCTCGAACGATTGCGGAGCACCTGACGAGTGCTCTGCGCACAGAGCGGGCTGCTCGGTGTCCATGCCTTCACAAGGCATCCCCGAAGCCATCATCTCCGCCATCGCCGTCACTTCCAGCTGCTCAGGGCAGACGTAGTTCGCCAACGCCAGCTGCGCGAACAGCAGCGACAGCACCACGAAGAACGTGGTGGTCAGGCGTTGAACGTGTCGACGGAACATGGGCATGCTCAGTTTAGCGCCCCGGATTTAGCCGATGCAGCGGTCTCGCCACCTGACGATTGAGCAGCGTCAATGTCGATGTTGGTGGCCGTTCGCCGTCGTGTAGCCGCGGGCGCTGTTGTAGACGGCCACCTGCTCATCGGAGAGCAACTCACGCGTTTTCAGGTGCGCTACCAGATGGACGGCCCGCAGTTGTCCTTGGAGGGAGGCGATGCGCGCCGTAGCCTCCTCCACGCCTTTCGCGTCGATGCTGCGCCCCTTGAAAGCGTTGTCCAGGGCGGCCTCTTCAGCCACAACCTGGGCGCCAAGGCTTTGAGCACGGGTCTTCATCTCCCCAGTGATGCCCTCCAGCGCTTGGCGCTGCTCGGAGGTCACCTTGAGCTGCTGCGCCAGTTGTAGGACGTGCATCGGACCAGGAACGCCGTTCAGCTCAGCCGGCAGAGATGCGCCCATCCCTCGGCCTTCCCGGAGGTCAGCAACCTGCTCTGTCGAAAGCGCCTTGATGTCGCGGCTTTGCATGCCTGCATAGCCGCTCGGCTGCGCCTGATGCTGGTGGTCAGCGTGCTGGCCAAACGCACTGCTTGCCGCCATCAGGCTCATGGTGATGAGGAGGCTGCGCATCGACACCTCACTTGGCAGGCTGAATGGCGGTCACGGTGAAAGCGCCGTTGACCTTCTCAGCGGTGAACTTGACCTTGTCGCCTTCCTTCAGGCCCTCGAGCAGCTTGGGGTCAGCGGCCTTGAACACCATGGTCATTGCAGGCATATCTAGGTTGGCCAGCGGTCCATGCCGCAGGGTGAGCTTGCCCTGCTCCTTGTCGACCTTTCGAACTTCGCCGTCGCTCTGCGGCGCGGCCGCAGTTGAGTGGTGTGCAGCATGGTCGGCACCAGACGCCGGCGTCGACTGTGCGTTGGCCGCGAGGGCAAGGACGGCAGATGCGATGGCGGCGATGGTCGGGGTGAGCTTCATGAGTTACTCCTTTAAGCTTTCGGGTAGTGGGCGAAGACGGTGTCGCGACCGCTCTTGTCGATGAGAAAAACGTCGTACGGGTCCTTGCGGTCGCCGTACTCCATGCCGGGAGAGCCGACGGGCATGCCCGGCACAGCCAGGCCAATGGCCGCAGGCTTCATGGCGAGCAGCCGTTTCACTTCTGCTGCCGGCACGTGGCCCTCGACGACGTAGCCGTTGACGATGCCGGTGTGGCAGCTGCCGAACTTGTCTGGCAAGCCATAGCGATTGCGCGTCACCGTCGTGTCGTCGACTTCAACGACCTTGACCGGAAAGCCAGCCGCTTTGAGGTGGTCGACCCAGGCGCCACAGCAGCCACACGTCGGGCTCTTAAAGACTTCGACCTGAGGCAACGCATTCGCAGCCATGGAGGGCAGCCCCACAGCCGCAACGCCTGCCGCGAGGGTAGTGAGAACGTGGCGGCGCTTCATTTGACGGTGACCTTTCCGACCATGCCGGCCTCGAAGTGGCCAGGGATGAGACATGCGAACTGGAATTCACCGGCCTTGGTGAACTGCCAGACGATTTCGCCGCTCTTGCCAGGCTTCACGTGCGCCATATGCGGCTCGTCGTGCTCCATGCCCGGGAACTTCTTCATCATGTCGGCGTGCTTCTTCAGCTCCTCGGACGTGCCAAGCACCATCTCGTGGAGCACTTGGCCCTTGTTGGTGGCAACCAGCTTCACAGTCTCACCGCGCTTGACAGTGATGTCCGCGGGCGTGAACCGCATGGCGTCGGACATGTCTACCCGAATGGTGCGAGTTGCCTTGGCGGGGTCGCCCTCGCGCCCAAACGCCGTGTCTTCCACCTTTGAGGCGTCGTACTTGCGGGCGGCGCCAGCATGCTCTTCGTTGCCGTGGGCAAGCGCGCCAGCGTTCATCGCCAGCGCTGCGAGTGCCACGAGGATTGCTTTAGTGTTCATCTGGTTCTCCTTCAGTGGTTTGAGTGGTCGCCGCCTGAAGGCTTGCGAACATTCATCGTCTTGCCGTCAGCCTTGGGCGCCGACGCGCGCGTGGGCTGCTGCACCTGGCCGGTGTACTCGTAGGCCACCGTCCCTTGCGGGTGCTTGTAGAAGCCGGGGTCCTTGTAGTCACCGCGCTGCACGTCGTCGCGTACCTTGACGACGGAGAACATGCCGCCCATCTCGAGTGGTCCGAACGGGCCTTGACCGGTCATCATCGGCAGCGTGTTGTCGGGCAAGGGCATCTCCATCGCGCCCATGTCGGCCATGCCCTTGTCGCCCATGACCATGTAGTCGGGCACGAGCTTGGTGATGCGCTCGGCCACGCCCTTGTGGTCGACGCCAATCATGTTGGGGACATCGTGCCCCATGGCGTTCATCGTATGGTGCGACTTGTGGCAGTGAATGGCCCAGTCGCCAGCGATGGCGTCGAACTCGAACGCGCGCATCTGCCCCACGGCGACGTCGGTTGTCACCTCCGGCCATCGAGCTGAAGGCGGCACCCAGCCACCGTCGGTGCCGGTCACGACGAAGTGCGGGCCGTGCATGTGGATGGGATGGTTCGTCATCGTGAGATTGCCGACGCGAACACGAACCCTGTCTCCAGTGCGTGCGACAAGCGGGTCGATACCGGGGAACACTCGACTGTTCCAGGTCCACAGGTTGAAGTCCGTCATCTCGGACGTCTTCGGTGTGGCCGCACCAGGCTCGATGTCGTAGGAGGCCAGCAGGAACACGAAGTCCCGGTCCACCCGCATCTGGCGCTGGTCCTTTGGGTGGATGATGAACATACCCATCATGCCCATCGCCATCTGAGTCATCTCATCAGCGTGCGGGTGGTACATGTGGGTCCCGGAGCGCAGCAGGGTGAACTCGTAGACAAAGGTCTTGCCGGGCGGAATGTGCGGCTGTGTGAGACCGCCCACGCCGTCCATGCCCGATGGCAGCAAGATGCCGTGCCAGTGCACGGTGGTGTGCTCGGGGAGCTTGTTGGTCACGAAGATGCGAACACGGTCGCCCTCCACCGCTTCGATGGTCGGGCCTGGGCTCGAGCCGTTGTAGCCCCACAGGTTGGCCTTCATGCCAGGTGCGAACTCGCGCACCACGGGTTCGGCAACCAGGTGGAACTCTTTGACGCCGTTGTTCATGCGCCAAGGCAGCGTCCAGCCGTTGAGCGTGGCCACGGGGTTGTAAGGACGACCGGTGTTGGGAACCAGCGGCGGCTGCATCGTCGGCGAGGTCTGGTAGACCGCTTCGGGGAGCGATGCGGCGCCTACGCGGCTCACGGCCGTCGCGCCAAGTGCAACAGCACCGGCGGCTTTGAAGAAGTTGCGTCGATTGGACATGGTCGTTGTTCTCAGTGAGCCGCGGCTTGCTCGGTAGAGGCAGCGGCGGGCGTCGAAGCGGCGGTGCCTGCGCCTGGCGAGCGCCCCGTCAATGCGGTTTGGAGGTTGCTTTCAGCGACCCAGAAGTCGCGCAGCGACTGCACGTAGTCGGTCACGCTGCGAACTTGCTCGCGCGAGTCGGCGAGCAACTCGAAGACGCCGATGAGCATGCCGTTGTAGCGGAGCAGGTTCTCCTCGGAGATGCGCTTGCGCAGCGGCACCACCTCGTCGCGGTAGTGCTTGGCCAAGTCGTACGCCGTGCGGTAGGCCGAGTAGGTCTCGCGCACCTCGGAGCGTGCATTGACCGCGACCTCCGCCGTCCGATGAACCGCCTGCATGTAGGTGGCTTCGGCACGCGCGGAGCGCGCAGAGCCAAAGTCGAACAGCGGGATGGGCAGCTCAATCTCGTAGCCGTTCTGGCGCTCCTCGCCGGTCTCGCTCTTGTTCTGGTAGCCAACTTCCAGGCCGTTCAGGATACGAGTGGCGTTGGTCAGGCCGAGCGAACGTGCCGTGGCCTCGGTCGAGCGCTTAGCCATCAACACGTCGAGCCGCTTGTCGATGGCGGTCTGCTCCGCGTCCTTGGGCTCGATGGTCTCCTTGGGCAGGTCCGGCAGTCGCTCGGGCAGCTTGAAGCCGAGTTGGTCTCCGGACAGACCCAGCAAGCGCGTCAGCCGCTCACGGTCGGCCACTGCCTGCTGCTGGGCGCGAGCAAGACTTGCGGTTGCGTCGGCGTAGAAGCTCTGCTCACGCATCTGGGCGAGCTTGTTGAAGTTGCCCGCCTGCAGCATGCGCTTGGCCAGCTCGTTGGAGGCATCGGCGGCTTCCTTGACCTGCTGGAAGTAGCGGACGAGCTCCTGGGACGCCACCGCGCTGTAGAACGCCTTGCGGGTTTCCGCGGCGATGCCGACCGCCTCATAGGCAGCGCGGAACTGCGCCTGCTCGAAGTTGCGTTGCTGCACCTTCGTCGCCACGGGCATGGTCAGCAGGCTAAGCACGTCGAACATGACGGAGCGCTCGATTTCCACCGCACCGCCGCCAAGAGCGAGACGGCCGAAGCTGAAGATGGGGTTGCGAAGGCGCCCAGCCTGAACCAGGTCGGCCTCGGCAATGCCGAGCTGGCTGAAGCTGGCCTGGAGGCCCCGGTTGTTGAGTAATGCCAGTTCCACCGCGGCGTCTGCCGTCAGGGGCTGTCGCAGGACTTCCGAGACGCGCGCCTGGGCGGTGTCGGCTTCCTTGGCTGAGCGCTGCATCGTCACGGACTGGCCCGTGCGTTCCTTGGTCAGCTCGGAGACCTTGCCCACGCCGCCATCCGGTGAAAACGAGGCACAGCCGGCCAGGATGAACGCCGCCGATGCGGCCGCAGTCAACCGCATCATTTCTGGCCTCCGTGCATTTGATGCCCCTGGTGGCCGCTGGCGGCGGGAGCCGGGGCCTTCGCCGCTGGAGCAGCCGGCGCAGGTGCAGCACCATGGCCGGCGTGCCCGCCGCCCTTGCCGTCCTTCGGCGCGACGTTGTCGTTCAGCTGACGCCAGTCACCCGGCTTGATGTCTTGCCACGGCTTGTAGTCAGCGAAGGCGGATTGATAGCGCAGCGCCGAAGCCGAGGCACTGGAGGCTGCTGCTGCGGGCGTAGGCGCCTGGGCGAGCGCGGCTAGCGGGACGCACAGCGCCAGCGCGGAAAAGGTGTTCTTCATTGTTCGAAACCATGTGAGTCGTCGGCTCGGCGGTGCCACAGCCAGGAGACGCTCGCGCCGGCCGGCAAGCGG
>CETV01055920.1_pt1 | contig 14367 bp, 14 predicted proteins | sample 531451 | NCBI WGS metagenome assembly CETV01 (sample SAMEA2623155, study PRJEB7988) | marine metagenome | isolation source: saline water (ENVO:00002010), including | reverse complement strand
GAACGGCGCGAACTCATCGGCGCACGCCAGCAGCGCCGAGCCCGCTGTTGAGATCCGCAAACCCTGCTAACGGCGTCCGTGAACCGTGCTAGCGTCGCCAAGAGAGCCTGAACTCTGGACACCGGCGTCTGTCTATCGCTTGCCGACGCCGGCTGAGGTAGCTCAAGAGCCGGCCCATGTTGCGATGCTTGCGCACCGTTGACCTTCCCACCCAGCTCGATTCGCTTGGATGTTTGCCGCAGACGAATTCGTGCCCATGCAACCAACCAGCTGGCCAGCATGGCGCCGTGACATCCAAGGGATTGAGGAACAAGCAGGAGTGGCAGAACGGGAGGTCCTGTCTACTCGGCAGGGGCCCCTGCGGACCGAGCGCAGCGATGATTTCGTTGCTCACGCGCGCAAGCCTTGCCAGAACCTCGCAGTCCCCTCCCCTGGGCGCTGGCACCTCAAGCCACGAGAGTTGCTCATCGGCGAAGAGCTCCGTCACTCCCGCCGATGACGCCAGTTCATCGACCGTCAATCGATAGCGAGAGGCCATGCGGCCGAACCAGCTACCAAAGGCCTCGCCTTCAAACGGTCGATGCGCCACAGGCCAGGGTCGATCACGACGGCCGATTTGCCACATGCTCGAGATGCCCCACGGTGATGCGCTCGCTGCCGTCTCGGATGGCGGCCTCGGCCGCATCGTTGAGCAGCCGCGAGACCTCGCCTAGCAGTCCCCCGCTGACCGCACTCAGGTACTGCACCAGCGGGCGCTGGGTCAGCTCTGATGGCCGCTTCAGCGGCAGTGCCGCCTCGAACGCAGCCAGGAGGCGGCGGAACTCCTCGCTCTCGCTCCAGCGGGGCAACTCCAGCGGCGTGAAGCGGCTGTGGATCTGGGCGTCGCTTTGGAACGCCACCGGCGCCTCGCTCGTGCCGACCGCAACGATGGCCATCCTCAGCTCGTTGGAGAGGTACTTCAGCAAGTTCAGCGAGCCGCGCTGCTCCCGTGCGCTGCCAGCCAGCAGGTGGTGCACCTCGTCGACGATCAACAGCCGCGGCCCTATTCGGCGCAGGATGTCGCAAGCCACTTGCTCCAGACTCGCCAAGGTCGAGTTGGGGCCTTGGGGTACCCCCACTGCCGTCAGCAACGCCCGATAGAAGCGCCGCTGATCGGGCGACGGCGGCATCTGCAGGCTGATCACGGGTCTGTGCTCGACGCCGCGCACTGCGTCGAAGGCAGGCGGATGTTCACGAAGGAACTTGGCCACGATCAGCGTCTTGCCGATGTTGGACGGACCGTGCAGCAGCATGCAGGGCATGCGTTCTCGCTGCGGGGTGTCCAGGAGCCGTTGCAGCCGTTGCAGCGCCTGCGTCGCGCGTGGGTAGTCGATCCAGCGGTCGGTCCGCAACGCCCGCACCCGCTGCTCGTCGTCGAGGTCGAGCATCTGCCTGGCTGCGGGATGAAGGTGGGAGCGCTCGCGCACGATCACTTCCAGATCTCCACGGCGTAGGGTGTCACCGGTTTGCTGTAGTCCACTTCCGTCGGCTGCCCAGAGTCGCGGGTCTGAAGTTCAGTCGAAGGCGCCGCTGGTGGCGCCTTCGAGTTGCGGCGCGCCCGGCGTGCCGATCGCTCGGCTTGCTCCACGATCTGTCGTTGCGAACCGATGGCGCGGAAGACATGCTCTTCGGACACCCGGGGCACATGCGCCGCCCTGAGGGCTCGCACGGCGGCACGCTGCTCCCACAGCGTGATGCGAGGGCGCCGCAGGTCGGCGTAGTTCGCTTGCACATAGTTGCGCCCGTCGGCGCTGACGAAGATCCTCGACAGGTCCTCGGGGTGGTAGCGCACCCTCACCCTCTGCCGCTGTTCGCGCCAGACGACGAACACGGGGTTCCAGTAGCGGATGTAGAAAATGGTCAGGCCATCGGCCTGGATCGAGCGGTGGGCCAGCGGCATGAAGTTGATCAGCAGCTTCATGGCCTCATCGGGCCCAGGCGCCAGTTGGCGCGGGGCACGCTGTTCAACCAGCGACTGCCATGCCGCGAAGGGGGTGGAGCGGAACAGGCCCCGATGCTCGCTGTGGTGGTAGCGCTCGCCGACTTCGAGGGCCAGCCAACGCTCGAATTCCTCCAAGGTCAGACAGGCGCGTTGTTCGGGCTTGCGCGCCTTGCGGCCACGCGGCGAGTTGCCGGTGGCGCCGGGCAGACCCTTCAGCCGCTGCATCAGCGTGCGGTTCATGCGCTCGATGTGGCCGCCATAGTTCGGGCGGCCGACCGGCCGGTAGTCGAGCTCGATGCCGTACTGAGCGCAGCCCAGGCGAAGGGCGCGGCTGCGGAACTCAGCCGCGTTGTCCAGGTGCAGCCGCTGCGGCAGGCCGGCCATCGGCCAGTCGATCTGCAGCCCCAGGTGAGCCAGCCAGGCCGCCTTGGGCTGGACGATGCGGCTGACCAGGAGGGCCACGGTGCCAGCACCGGGCCGCTCCATGCCGACGAAGAAGGCCGGGACCGTGCGCGTGGCCAGATCGATGGCCACCGACAGCCAGGGGCGGCCGATGACCTTGCGGGTGAAGCGGTCGACGATCAGCACGTCGGCCTGCGAGTGGTCGATCTGCACGATCTCCAACGGCCAGTCCGCTCCGAAGCTGCCGGGTGCGATTGCAGCGCCTGGGAGAGAGGCCAGATGCTGGAGTTCCTGGCCGCGGTGCGAACGCAGCCTGCGCGCCACCGTGTTGCGTGACGGCGCCACGAGACCATGTTCCGTGCAGCGCCGGCGAACCTCGTTGAAGGTGTCCAGCACGGGGTGTGCGAGCTCACGCTGCCGCGGGACCCACTGGTCGACGACCGACGAGACAATCGCCTCGACCGGAGGCGCCAGCCGCCAGGGTTCGCCGCGGCGACCCCCCGCGTCCGGTACCAGCGCAGACGTTCTCGGATCCGCCAGAAATCGAGCACGAAGGCGGTAGACCGTGGTCCAGTGGACACCCAGCAGTTGGCCCGCGCGCTCGGCCTGCTGGCGTCTCATGGGACCTCGACCTAACGGCCTCAGCACGCGAGCGATCTGGACTTCACGTTCGCCGATCTCACGGGGCGACTGCATCCGTTCACCTCACAAATGCGCCAGTAGCATGCTTCATGGACACGCCAGATGCAATGGCGAGGTTCGTGGACTCGGTGTCGCGTGTTGTCGTCAACTCGCTACAGACAGCGAGAGGAGTTCAGAACCCGAATTTCCTTGTTGAATCAATGCCTTAGCCGCAAGTCTCGCTAGCACGGTTCGTGGACATGGCTAGCAGGGTTCGTGGATCTCAACAGCTGGTGACGGTGGCACAGGCCCAAGAACTGGTTCCCTGGGAGCGACTGGTCGTCCCCGAAGACGTCGATGGCTCGCGGGGCACCTTCCGTGCCCCGCGGGCCAGTTGCGCACTCGACGCCAGCAACGACTATCAGGCCGTGAACGCCTGGCTGTCGCTGCACGAGTCGGCAGCGACCCAGCGTGCCTACCGCAAGAAGGCCGAACGGCTGATCCTGTGGGCAATCGTCGAGCGCGGGCGGGCCTTGTCGTCGCTGACAACCGAGGACGCCATTGCCTACCGTGCATTTCTGCGTCATCCGAGCCCTCGCGCGCGCTGGGTCGGCGCGCCGCAGCCGAGGTCGTCGCCGGCGTGGCGTCCCTTCGCGGGTGACCTCTCGGCACGCTCGGCCGCGTACGCGCTATCGGTGCTCAATGCCCTGCACCGCTGGCTCATCGAGCAGCGCTATGTGCTGGCCAATCCGTTTGCCGGCGTCAAGGTGCGAGGCGGCCGGCCGGCGCAGCTCGACACGTCTCACGCCTTCGCCGAGCACGAGTGGAAGCTCGTCCGGGTGGTGGCCGATGGCCTGGAGTCGTCCTACGGCTGGAGCGAGCCAGCCGCGCAGCGGCTGCGGTTCATGCTGGACTTTGCTTATGCCACGGGCCTTCGAATCAGCGAGCTCGTGGGCGCGCTACTTGCCGCGATCGAAGCAGACGCACACGGCGACACCTGGATCCGGGTCGTCGGCAAGGGCCACAAGGCCGGCAAGGTCGTGCTGCCTCCGTTGGCCCGCGCCGCGCTCGATCGCTACCTCGTTCAACGGGGACTACCCTGACGCCCTCGAAGTGGCGTCCGTATACCCCACTGATTGGCAGCCTTGGCGATGATCGAAACCAGATCTCGTCGTGGCGCCTGTGGCGAGTGATGAAGCGGTTCTTCAGCACCGCAGCCGACGTCGTGGAGGAAGGCACCCCGGCGCTGGCCGAGAAGCTGCGCCTGGCCACGCCGCATTGGACAAGGCACACGCACGCCACTCACCTGCTCCAAGGCGGCGCCGAGCTGACCACGGTGCGCGACAACCTGCGGCACGCCTCGCTGGCCACGACCTCGATGTACCTTCACACCGACGATGCGCGGCGGGCCAAGCAGGTGACCGATCGGTTCGCAGCTCCGCGGTCGTAGCCTACAGTCGCCTCGCCTTCACACACCCTGCAAACCATGCCGCCCATCACCTGCGATGCCTGCCATCAACCCGCGGACGACCACGATGTCGTGAACTACGGGTCGATGGAGGCCGGCTACCGGCGGCTCTGCGGCCGATGCTTCAACGAGGCCGCCGCCACCCGGCTCGGGCTGCAGGGGTTCGAGCACGTGGCGTTCGAGCCCATCCGCATGCTCGACGGGCGCGGGGCGGAGCACGAGTTCCGGTTCCGCAACTGGCTGTGCGGCACCGGCTTGGCGATCGACGCGTTCGAGTTGCGCGATGGCGGCCCTGCCGGGTATCGGTTTCAGGTGATCGGGGAGCCAGACGACGACCCTCTGGAGTTGCTCGGCAAGCTCATTGTCAAGATGCGCCGTGCCTTGGCTCTCACCCACATCGAGGACACTGACCACGGACCGCAGGTGAACGATGGCTTGGTGCTACGAGGGACCGTCGACAGCGATCCCGACGAGGACAATCGTGTGCCGATGATCGTGATTGACGGCCGTGAGATCTCCTGGGACGAGTTCGGACGGATGGTGGCGACCTTCGAGGGCTGGCAGTTCAAGCTGGAGTTTCGCGACCGGAGCGAAGAGGTCTGACCGGGCCGAACGCGTGAGTCAGCGGGATCCGGCATCGCACTGGTGCCCGAGACGAAGCGCACCAATCAGCACGAAAAATCTGCAGATCTCGGAAGAGCCGGAATTGTAAGTGCTTGTCGTGCAACGGGTTCTCAGATCACAGCGCACCAATCTGCACGAAAGGTACGACTACCCCAAGACCGGCGCCAGCTCGACGCCATCTACACCCGCTTCCCGCGCCTGGGCAAACGCCGCCAGCAGATGGGTACCACGCTGTCGGGCGGCGAACAGCAGATGCTGGCGATGGCGCGCGTGTTGGTGGGCAAGCCGCGCCTGCTGCTGATCGACGAGCCCACCGAAGGCCTGGCGCCGAAGATCGTCGACGAGATCTTCACGCTGATGGACAGCCTGCGCCGTGACGGCATCCCCATCCTGCTGGTGGAACAGAACATGCACCGCGCCATCGCGCTGGTGCAGCGCTTCTACGTGCTGGAGCGCGGCGCGGTGGTGATGGCGGGCGATGGCACAAAGGCCGCCGATCGCGAGGCGCTGATGCGGCAGCTGGCGGTCTGAAGCCGCATGACGGCCTTCAGGCCTGCGGCGCGCCGACTTGACGGCGCGGGTCCGCCGCGGCGAAGGCATCCAGCTGCTCGCAGGCCGCCATCACGCGCATCACGGTCGGGGTGCCAGGCACTTCGATCTTGAAGATGCGCGTCACCACGATGATGCTGGCCAGACAGATGTCGGCGATCGTCGGTGTGTCGCCATGGCAGAAGGCGCCAGTCCCGGGTTCGCCGGCCAAGCGCTGCTCCAACGCCTGCAAGCCCGTGGTGAACCAGTGGATCTGCCAGGCGCGCCAGGCCGCATCGTCGAAACCGCTGTTGGCGGTGAGGTACTTCTTCACCCGCGGCGTGATGAGCGGGTGCGTGTCGGCGGCCAGCATCGCGGCCGACGAGCGCACGCGGGCACGGCCGTGGGCATCGGCCGGCAGCAGCGCGGGCGTCGGGAAGCTCTCGTCGATGAATTCCAGGATCGCCAGCGACTGGGTTAGCGGCGTTGTCGAACGGCCGGGACCGTGGTCCACGAGCGCCGGGATGGCGCCCATCGGATTCAGCTTCTGGAAGGCCTCGCTGCGTTGTTCGCCGGCATCGAGGTTGATGTTGTGCTCCTGCGGCGTCACGCCCTTCAGGTTTAAGGCGACGCGCACACGATAGGTCGCGGAGGTGCGCCAAAACGAGAAGAGTTCGAAGCGGGCGCTGCTGGTCATGGCAGTCCTGTCAAGACGGAGGGCGGCGCAAGTGCGCCGCCGAGTTTGGCCCGTCAGCCAGGCAACTTCGCCGCCAGCAGATCGATCTTCTCGATGTTCGGCGGCGCACTGAACAACGCCGCTGCGTTGGCCATCAAAGCCGCTGCGATGGGACCGTTCAGGTGGGCCTGGCGACCCGCCTCGTCGGCAAAGGCGTCGAACACGCCGAAAGTCGAAGGGCCGAACTTCAATGCGAACCAGGCGGTGGTGCCCGACTCGGCGTTGGCCAGCGGCAGCGCGTCGGCCAGGAAGTCGGCAACGGCGGCCTCCTGGCCAGGCTTGGCTTCGAGACGGAGGAAGAGGGCGAACTTGGTCATGGCGTGATCCTTGCGATGTAGGGTGGTTGCATGAGGGAGTCCGCAGACTAAGTCTTGCCGGCGCCGTCCACGAGTGGCAGGAAGGCCAACATTGATATCATTCCCGCCATGCGCCTTCACCTTTTTGTCTTGGATGGCGTGTTCGACCTGGGCCTGGCGGCCCTCACTGACACGCTGAGCACGGCCGGCGAACTGGCGGGCTCGCTGGCGCAGGCGCCAGCACCCATCGAAGTCACGCTGGTCGGCGTGCGGCGACGCGTGCGCACTGCGCAGGGTCTGACGGTGCCCGTGGTGCCGGTGCACGCTGTGCGCAACCCCGACGTTGTGCTCGTGCCCGCGCTCGGCGCCAAGATGCCGGACACGCTCGCGGCGCGGCTGGCATGTGCGGACGTGGCCGACGCGGTCGTCGCGTTGCAGCAGTGGTTCGGCGCCGGAGCGGCGGTCGGGGCCGCCTGCACCGGCACCTTCTTGCTGGCGGAGAGCGCGCTGCTCGACGGTCAACGCGCCACGACCTCATGGTGGCTGGCGCCGATGTTCCGGCAGCGCTATCCGCGCGTGCTGCTCGATGATTCCCGCATGCTCGTGAACTCGGCCGACTTCACCACGGCCGGTGCCGCCTTGGCCCACCTTGATCTGGCGTTGAGCATCGTGCGCAGCTGCAGCCCGACGCTGGCGGCGCTGGCGGCGCGTTACCTGCTGGTCGAGGCACGCGGCTCGCAAGCTGAGTTCGTGATCCCCGATCACCTCGCCCATGCCGACCCGGTGGTCCAGCGCTTCGAGGGCTGGGCCCGACAGCAGCTCGCGCACGGGTTCTCGCTGGCCGAGGCGGCCGTCGCAGCGGGGGCCAGCGAACGCACCTTGGCGCGGCGCCTGCAGGGTGTGTTGGGCAAGTCACCACTGTCGTACTTCCAGGATCTACGTGTCGAGCGTGCTGTGCACCTGCTGCGCACTGGCAGCCAGAGCATCGACCAGATTGCCGCGCAGGTCGGCTACGCGGACGGGGTGACCCTGCGCGCCTTGTTGCGTCGCAAGCTGGGCCGCGGCGTGAGGGAGTTGCGCGCGGGCGCCTGATCTGGTTCGCTCTGGGTGGCCGCTGGGGCGATGAACAGCCCGAAAGCTGCCGTTCGTTGATGACTGCTCGTGGCCGGCCGCGTGACTTCGGCTCGACATTGCGAGAGGCGGCGATGCGGCCCCAAGCAGTCAGCAAGCCCACGAACGTCGCTTGTCCATCGCATCGCCGCCTTGCGCGGCTGGCGGCTCGCCGGCTCCCCACGACCCTGAGCAGATCTTCGAATCGCTAATCTCGCCGCCGAATAGCAGTCGCTCATTTCCTACCTGTGGAGATAGGCCGCACAAGCCAACTATTGGCAAGCCGCAGTTGTCGTTAGTCAGCCAGCAGCGGTCGGCACCAGCTTAGCGAGCAAGCTGAACTTCGCCGAGTAGGCCGAGGCCAACATCGGGGCTGCCGTACTCCGCGTCCAGCGCAAGGTGCTCGCCCAGGACCTGCAGGCGCTGAATTCCAAGCCGACCGCCCCATGATCATCACGTCCGAGCCTGTCCCTGTCCTTCGTGCCCACCTCAGGGAACTGCTCACCCTGCTCGACCTGATGTCACCGGCCGACTTCGCCGTCCTTCGACCGGACCTGGGCAAGCTGCTGCGGACGGTAATGACCTTGGCCTGACACGTTAGGTGTAGGTTCAGGCTATTAACCTGCCGACCTCGTTTCCTGGACAATATTCTGAAAACGGGGAGGCATCGTGAACGATCACGTTGAGGGTATAGCCGTCGGACCGACTGGTCAGTTTCAAGTGCACTTCATCCTGAAGGATGGGTCGCACAACATGGATGCCCTGGTGCTCCATGACTGTGAAGGAGAGCTGCTCGGCCTTCTGAAGGAAATCGGCAAGCAGCTCGACATCGACTTTCACATCGACGTCACGGCCTACGCTGAGGGCGGCTTTTCAGTCTACCTCAGCCTTCTTGGCAAACATGCCGTGGCGTTGTCGCTGCTGGGTTCGGTCATTGCGGCCATCTGCTCAGCCGGTGTTTGGATGACCTATCAGCGCGAGCTTCTAAAGCAGCAGATCCTGCAGAACGACTTCGCGCTGAACCGAGACCGCAAGCTCGCCGACCAACAGGTGGAGATGAACGATCTCGCCATTAAGAAGGCGCGCCTTGAGCTCAAGAAGATGGAGCAAGAGGCTACAGGTGAAGCACGCAAGATGCCAGCAACGGCGGCGACACGACCATTGCCGCTCGAACCTACAACGACCGCCGCAGATGTGGTCCCAGCCCTCCTCTCGAACCCGAAGATCATCAAACTGCGGTCGCAGTTCTATCAACACCTCCTGCCCTATGAGAAGGTGTCATCCGTAGGGTTCAGTCCGAGTCACGATCCATCGCCACGCGATGAAATGATTGTTCACCGAGCGAGCTTCAGCGCCTACGTGGTGGCTTTGCAGGAGCTTGACCCAACGGTGATCCGGGACGCCGAGATCGAGATTGTCTCGCCCGTGTTTAAGCGGGACGCCTTCAAATGGAAGGGCGTGTTCGAGAAGCACGGCATCAGCTTCGACCTGATCGACGAGGACTTCCTCGCCAAGGTCACAGCGAAGAAGGTGAAGTTCCAAAGCGGAACCACCTTGGTTTGCGACTTGGAGATCCACCTTCGCGAGACAGGCTCCGGCGTGCCGGAGCCGTACAAATGGGTCGTCACCCGCGTCAGCAGCTACTACAACAAGAAGGGAACGATCACCCCCACCGTGACACAGCACGCAATGGCAACCGAGGCGCCGAAGCAAGCCATCAAGCAACTGTTGATCGCTGAGCCACCTGCGCCTGTGCAGAACCTTCTGCTGCTAGAACGCCGGGAGTAATCATCTGGAGCCGCTGAGGGCTCAGCGTTCACCATGCCCGGCTCCGTTCTTGCGGAGCCGTCGTACACGACAGAACCAGAGCGAACACCTTATGTACCAACTGTTGATGACCAACTACAGGGGCTGGGCCGCCAACCGAGGCACAATGAATCAGACACGGGTTTTTGAACACACGGCTGATCATCTGAAAGAGCGCTTCAAGCCGGGTGGGGTAAATGGCAGGCTGGATGTCAACGCAATACGCGGCCTGCCAGCGCTCTTTGCCGGTGAGACGAATCCCCTTCCCGACGAGCCTCAGTATGTGCGCCTGGGGACGATCTTGAACGTCACCAGCATCGGCAACGACTACCAGATCGACTACGTCTACGACACAGACGTGCCCCCGGTCACCAACACTCGCCTACAAGAGCTGGCGCCCGAACTGGGCATCGACGCGTGGGAGTTCAGCCGAAATCATTGGGCCATCAAGGACGTGGACCTGTACCGCGTCCTGCTGAAGCGCGGCGTTAAACCGCCGCCGCGTGAACCGTCGGTGTTCCAGTTGGCCCCTCCTCCAATTGACGACAACCTCGTCTCCGTGATGATGCCCTTTGCTCCCAACTTCAATGGCGTGTACTCGGCGATCCAGGGCGTCGCGGCAGAGCTTGGAATGACCTGCCAGCGGGCCGACGACATCTGGCTGCACACACACATCATCCAGGACGTCGTCACGCTGATCAGCAAGGCCAAAGTGGTCGTCTGCGATCTGAGTGGGAGAAACCCTAACGTCTTCTACGAGGCAGGCATCGCGCACGCCATCGGCGCTGAGGTCATTCTGATCAGTCAGCACCAGACCGACGTACCCTTTGATCTACAACACATCCGCTACATCCAGTACCTGCCCAACGCGGAAGGGATCGCTACGCTCGCGGGCAATCTAAAACGGCGCCTGCAGACGGTCACGGGCCGCGCTTAGCCGACTTGCACGGCAGTTTCTGAAGGTCCCTCGGGTCCGCCTCGTTCGATGGCGCACGCGATCCCGGGCACACGATGCCGGGATAGGAGATCCAAACTCGGAATGGGAGCAATGAATAGTGGGGACGATAAAGCGGCTGCTGATCAAGAATTTCAAGCGCTTCAAGGCGCTAGAGCTGGAATTCGACCCTGAGCTGAACATTCTGGTGGGTGGCAATGAGGCTGGTAAGAGTTCAGTGTTGCAGGCCATTGATCTCGTGCTCAGCGCCAGTCGCAGCAAGGTCGAGAGCATCGGGCTCGAAGCCCTGTTCAACGCCGAGTGCATTGCTGAATTCCTGGCCGGTGGCCGCAAGGTCGCAGACCTGCCCGAGCTGCTGATCGAGGTCTACTTCGATGGCTTGCCGGGGCGTCATGACCTGGACGGCCGCAACAACAGCAAGCGCGCGGACCATTTGGGCATCAAGCTGGTGTGCCGGCCGGCCGACGAGTTCACGCGAGAGATTCAGTCGATCCTTGCCGAGAGGCACGAAAACTTCCCGTTCGAGTACTACGGCATTCACTTCCAGACTTTTACCGACGAGCCGTTCTTTCCCCACAAGAAGCCGCTGCGACACCTGCTGATCGACAGCTCGCAGATCAACAACGAGTACGCCACGCGTGAGTACACGCGCGCCATGTACGCCGCACACGCGACCGTCGCGCAGCGCAACCAGCACGGCTTCGAGTACCGCAAGGCCAAGGCGAACTTCAGGGATGACGCCTTCAAGGCGATGAACGACGCGCTGAAGGACTACAAATTTGACGTCCGTACCAGCCCCAAGGCCAGTGTCGAGACCGACATCATCCTCACCGAAGACGACATCCCGGTCGACAGCAAAGGCAAAGGGCGCCAGTGCTTCATCAAGACCGAGTTTGCGCTGCGCAACCAAGAGCATGCGCTTGACGTACTGCTTCTGGAGGAACCAGAGAATCACCTCAGCCACGTGCACATGCGCAAGCTCATCGAGCGCATCCGGGCCTCGGTGAAGAAGCAGCTCTTCGTCGCCACCCACAGCAGCTTCATCGCCACGCGACTAAACCTTAAGAAGGTGATGATCCTTAGCGAGGACAACCCGTCGCAGCCGGCAAGCCTCAAGAACCTAAGCCAGGGCACTGCTGAGTTCTTCATGAAGGCGCCGGACAACAACGTGCTGGAACTAGCGCTGTGCAAGAGGGCCATCCTGGTGGAAGGCGACGCCGAATTTATCCTGATGGAAGCGCTCTACAAGCTCAGTGCGCCGGGGTACAACCACGACGATGGCGTCCACGTAATCTCGGTCGACGGCACTAGCTTCAAGCGCTACCTCGAGCTGGCGAAGCTGCTGGGCATCAGGGTCGCGGCCATCCGTGACAACGACGGCGACTACGCCGCCAACTGCGTGGCGAACTACGCCGACCATATCTCGGTCTCCATCCAGGTCTTCGCCGACGCGGATAACGCCAGGCACACCTTCGAGGTCTGCATGTACCGTGATAACCAGGCGGCGTGCGACGAGCTGTTCGCGCCGGGTCGCAAGACGTTGAGTGTCGAGGACTACATGCTGAAGAACAAAACCGACGCCGCATTCCAACTGCTGGAGAAGAAGGGGGCTCTGCTGGCGGTTCCGCGCTACATCCAGCAGGCGGTGGCATGGATAAGGGCGTAGTTTTCGCGGTCGCCGGCTCGGGCAAGACCACCAGCCTGATCGCCTCGTTGGACGAGGCGCGACGCTTTCTGCTAGTCACCTACACCGAGGCCAATCACGACAACCTCCGCGCCAAGGTCATCGAGCGTTTCGGCTACGTGCCGTCAAACATCGCGATTCACACCTACTTCAGCTTCCTGCATAGTTTCTGCTACCGGCCGTTCCTGCGATCCAGCAAGGGCACGCGAGGCATCACCTTCAGCACGCCCGAACGGTTTCCGAACTACCCCCTGACCGATGACCGGCGCTACATGACCTCGGGCCGCTCGCTCTATGCCAACCGGCTCGCCAAGTTCATCGAGCAGTCCGGCCTGTACGGTGCCGTGGTGGCGCGGATAGAGAAGTACTTCGATGTGTTTCTCGTGGACGAGGTCCAGGATTTCGGAGGGCACGACTTCAACTTCCTGATGGCTATCAGCGCAGCGCGCCTGGACATGACCTTTGTCGGCGACTTCCACCAGCACACGTTCGATACGAGTCGCGACGGAAACGTCAACGCAAGCCTTCACGCCGACTACGGCGCCTACAGGAAGAAGTTCGAGCGGGCTCGGCTGAAAGTCGACACCGAAAGCCTCAAGCGGAGCCGCCGTTGCAGCAAAAGCGTCTGCGACTTCATCACGCAGAAGATCGGCATCGAGATCGAGTCGCATGACGAGCGAGCCAGCGAGGTGCGGTTCGAGAACGATCCAGCCGCAGTTGCCGCTCTCTTGGAAGATGCGGCGACGGTCAAGCTGTTCTACAAGGAGCATTACAAGTACGGCTGCTTCTCGCAGAACTGGGGCGCATCGAAGGGCATGGACAGCTACGGCGATGTGTGCGTGGTCCTGAGTTCCGGAAATGTGAAGGCGTTGCAAGCCGGCAGCTTCCGCCTAATCAACCCGGAGACACGGAACAAGCTATACGTTGCCTGTTCCCGGGCGAGAGGCAAGCTCACCTTCGTCCCCGAGTCCTTGCTGAAGGCCTACAGACGCACCTGAGGCCGCTGTGAGCGGCTACGCGGCTCCGCCGGAGGGCGCTGCGGTTGGAGCCGTCGTGGTCTCCAGCGTGGGGCCTGCCCCACTACAGAAAGGCCTGCGGGACCGAGTCGGTGCGGCCCGGGGGATAGATTTCGCTCGGCGGCAGCGGCCGGCGAGCAACGCTGCAAAGCCGAAGCCTGTCGCATCGCAGCAAGCGACAACACGCACTTGTCGTTAGCCATGCGTTGCAGCGCACGAACGGATTGCTGCGAAGCAGACGTTCGTGGCCGGCTCCTCATGGCCGTCCAGCGCCGACCGATGAGACCAAGCGAAAGGCAGCTTCGCGGCGACCACGCGACGTTCGCAGGGTACGCAGTCAAGCATCCTCCGTCTCTGGTCCGGCCTGCTCAGGCAGCGTGGCCAGCTCCGCAGTGTGTCCATCGATCGTCTGTGCCGCACGGGTCACCTCGTCCCGGCGCGCGCACAGCAGCTCGATGTCGCGGAGACGCTGTTCGGCGGTCTCGAGCATCTGCTCGGCCTGGTTGCGCAGTTGCGCCTCAGCGGGCAGCGCGCGCACTGCCGTCTCGGTGTCGGCGATCTCCTGCAGGGCAACCCGCTTCTTCCCGGCCAGACCGGTGAGCGCCGCGTCCGCCGATGGCAACAGCGCCTTCGCCTCGCGCGCGTCACCGAGCAGCTGGCACTGCCCCTGGATGTCCATGCCGGCACACGGCACATGAGAGGTCAGGCCGAAGCGCCGCTGCAGGTCCGCTTGCCGCAACGCGATCTGCCCGGCCTCGCGGTCGATCGACTCGACCTCGCGTCGCCGCGCCACAAGAGTCGCCTTGGCCTGCTCCAGCAAGTCGACCCGTGCCTGCCGCCGGCCCACGATGGCCTGGCACCGGGCCACGACACGCCGCGCAAAGTCCCGGCGCGCTGCTGCGCGCTCGATGCTCTCGCGCAGCTGGGCCACCGTAGTCAGCACCGCGATGTCTTTCACCAATTGCGCCCGCCGCCGACCGTGCGCCTGGCATCGCTCGGCGATCCGCTGCTGGAGGCTTGTTTCGCGCTGCTGCAAGCGCGGCAACTCCTGGGACAGCCGCTGGGCCGCCGCATCGTGCTCCTCCCTCGCCCGCCGGGATTCGCCGGCGAGCGCCCGGCGGCGAGCCTCAGTCTCGGCGG
>CETV01030454.1_pt1 | contig 14673 bp, 14 predicted proteins | sample 531451 | NCBI WGS metagenome assembly CETV01 (sample SAMEA2623155, study PRJEB7988) | marine metagenome | isolation source: saline water (ENVO:00002010), including | reverse complement strand
GGCCGGGTTCACGGGGTGATCCCCGAGCATCTGCGGGACCGGGAGCTGGCCCACTCCGGCCTGACCGAATTGCATGTGGTTAAAAACATGCACGAGCGCAAGGCCCTGATGGCCGATCTGGCCGATGGTTTCGTTGCGCTGCCGGGCGGGATTGGCACCCTGGAAGAGCTGTTCGAGGCCTGGACCTGGGGCCAGTTGGGGCTGCACCAGAAGCCCTGTGCCATCTACAACGTCAACGGGTTTTTTGACCCGTTGCTGGCGATGGCGGAGAACATGGAACGTGCCGGTTTTTTGCAGCAACAATACATCGACATGCTGATCCGGACCGACCAGCCAGATCGCCTGCATAGGGCTTTTCAGGACTATCAGGGCCCCGGGGAAAAGTGGTTGTGAGCGACCTCACTCCATCCGGCTGACTTTCGCCATCAAACGACGCCAGTCTATTGGTAGCCGGTTCTCCAGTTCCGCCAACACCGGGTCTTTCGGATGTACGGACTGGAAGTGCTGTTTGCTGGCGTAAACCACGGTGTTGTTGCTCTTGCTTCGGAAACCCAGAAGCACCGCAAAGTGCCGCTTGAGCCGCCGGAAGTAGGCCCCTTCGACATCCGGTGTTCTGTGGTAGTTCAGCACCAGCCAGCCATCGTCGGTCAGCACCCGCGTGCATTCATCAACGAACTGCTTCTGGGCCTGGGCAGGGCTCATCCGGTCTGCGTTATACAGGTCGGCCAGGATCATGTCCGTGCTCGCCTCCGGCAGCTTTTCCAGGGCATCCCGGGCATCGGCAATGGTGACCTCAAGGCGCTCACTGCCGGGCAGATCAAAAAATTCCCGGGCAGTGTCCAGTACCGCCTGGCGCAGTTCGACGGCGTGTATCCGACACTCGGGATAAAGATGGTGAAAGGCGCCGGCCATCACGCCGCCGCCCAGACCCAGAATGGTGACGTGGCGAGGGTTGGCAAAGACCGCCGGCAGCATCATGGCCCGGTTGTACTCATGAACTGGCAGATAGGGAAATCGGCGATCAATCTTGCTTTGCTCGAACACCGAATTGAAGGTAAGCACCCGGTGTTTGCGGTAATCGACCACCAGAATGCTGCCCAGGGCATCCCGGGTGTGGTGGATAATCTCGCCTTTGTTGAACATGCCGGCTTACCGGCCGGATTCTTCGAACAGGCGCTTTACGCTGTCGGTTTTTGCCAGCGACAGAGCGGTATTGCCGTTGCTGTCCTTCGCTTCGCGATCGGCGCCTTTTTCCAGCAGAAGACGTACCGTTTCCGGGTGGCCGTGCTTGCTGGCCAGGATCAGCAGGGTCTCGCCCTCGCTGGTGCGCATGTTCACCGGGACACCGGCATCAAGCATCACGCTCAGAGGTCCGGCACCGCCGTTGCGGGCCAGTTCGAAAATACCCTGGGCGAAGGCAACCGCATCCTCGTCTTTCTGGTTCGCGGGTTGTTGCGGCTTGCCGGGCTTCTGTTGGCTCATCGGGGCTCCGTGGTCAGTTCAATCGATTTTGTGTTAAAAACGTATTATCACAGAATGAGACTGTCCCAGACACAGTCAATGAGCCCAAGGCTAAAAACGACAGGAGGCAACGCCGTGAAACTACAGGTTGAAGGCATCGAAGAAGGCCAGCCGATTCCCGAGAAGTTCGCATTCGGGGTATACAGCGAAGATGACCACATGAGCTTCGGTCCCAACCGGAACCCCGAAGTTGTCTGGGACGGTGCGCCCGAGGGCACGAAAAGCTTCGTGGTGATGATGTTTGATCCGGACGTGCCCAGCGTTGCGGATGATGTAAACCAGGAAGGCAAGACGGTTTCCAGGGACATCCCGAGGGTCGATTTTTTCCACTGGCTGCTGGTTGATGTGCCTGCCGGCACCACCCGGATTCCGGAAGGCGAAGACAGCGATGGCGTGATTCCCAAGGGCAAGGAGCCGGGGCCCGGCCCCATCGGTATCCGCGGCGTGAACAATTACACCCAGTTCCTGGCGGGCAATCCCGACATGAACGGCACCTACGCCGGGTACGATGGTCCCTGTCCGCCCTGGAACGATGAGATTATCCATCACTACCACTTCGAGGTGCATGCACTGGATGTGGATACCCTTGCCCTGGATGGCGAGTTCGATGGTAACGATGTGCGCGAAGCCATGGCAGGTCACGTACTGGCCAGCGCCCGGGTGACGGGTACCTACACCCTGAATCCGGACCTGCGCTAACGGATTCAGACACCGAGCAGTGATATTCCGGTAACCCAATCGGTTACCGGATAGCCATCGTTCCCTCCCCCTGATTCCTTTCTGAACGTCACAGAAGTGTCTTGTTGTTGTCATGTCCCCGTCACCCGGTCTTGCCAAGGTGTCAGCATCCGGAATGGTTGAAAGACGGGAGGCAAGATGCGGAGCTACCGGAGCGTTTTCATTTCCGATGTGCACCTGGGCACGGCTGACTGCCAGGCCGAGTATCTGCTGGATTTCCTGAACCAGGTCCGCTGCGAAACTCTGTATCTGGTGGGCGATATCATCGACCTGATTGCGATGCAGCGACGGGTTCACTTCCCGGATTCCCATCAGGCCGTCATTCACAAACTCATTGAGCTGGCGGCCAGTGGAACGCGGGTGGTCTATGTGCCCGGTAACCACGACGATTTCCTGCGCCGGTTCTGCGGCCAGACCATTGCCGGAATTGAACTGCAGTACAAAGCTGTGCATACCACGGCTGATGGTCGACGCTTCATGGTCTGCCACGGCGACCAGTTTGATCAGGTGGTGCGATGCAGCCCACTGATGCTTCTGGTCGGTGACCGTGCCCACGGTATCCTGCTCCGCCTGAACCGCTGGTTCAACGCCTGGCGCCGGCTCAAGGGCAAGCCTTACTGGTCGCTCGCAGCCTGGGTAAAGAGCAGAATCGGCAAGGCGCGCACGTTCATCCGGCGGTTTGAACTGGCGGCGCTGACGGTCGCGGAAAAGGGCAACTACGACGGTTTCATCTGCGGCCACATCCACTCCGCCGGCTTCCTGCGCAGCGAAGATGGTCTTTACTGCAATGACGGCGATTGGGTAGAACACTGCACGGCGCTGGTGGAGCAGGAGAACGGCACACTGGAGCTGCTGCATTGGTCGGAAAACCCCAATGTTCTGGCCAGAGAGCCTGACGCCCCGCATCCGGATGTGTGTGGAGACGCCCGGCCGGTGATTGATGCCCTGCCCACAGCGTTCGTGGAGCAGGTCAACCGGCTCGTCAGCTGAGCAGAGGTGTGCGGCGACCTCGGTCGCCCACCCTGGCACTCGCTCAGGCCGATCGAGGCTTCAATATCCCTCCTTCAGGGTGGCTATTTTTCATAACGCCATCGTATCCCTTATACTCCGTGTCCCTACCAGCCCTTCATAGGCTTTATGGCTGAATATACGACATCACAGACAAGCGGTTTTGCTGGCGCTGGCCCCGGAACCGGCGCCGCCAGTCATCGCGCGCGTCGTTTCAATGCCTGGACGGTCAGCACCCTCGTGATCGCCCTGCTGGTTGCGATGCCAGTGCTGGTCATCCTTGCCCATGTGTTTTTCCCGTCCGGTGAAGTCTGGCAACACCTTGTCAGCACGGTTCTTGGAAGATACCTCAGTAACACCGTGGTGCTCAGTGTCTCTGTGGCCGTAGGAACCACCCTGATTGGCACTGCCTGTGCCTGGCTGGTGGTTATGTGCCGGTTTCCCGGCAGGCGGCTGTTCGAGTGGGCCCTTCTGCTGCCGCTGGCGGTGCCAACCTACGTTATTGCCTATGCTTACACGGATTTCCTGCAGTTTGCGGGGCCATTACAAAGCGCCTTGCGCGACTGGTTCGGCTGGGAGTTTGGCGACTATTACTTTCCAGATATCCGGTCCCTGGGCGGTGCTGCCCTGCTGATTACCATGGTGCTCTACCCCTACGTGTACCTGCTTGCCCGGGCATCGTTCATGGAGCAGTCGGTAAGTGCACTTGATGTTGGCCGCACTCTCGGCCTGGGGCCGTGGCGTATGTTCAAACGCATTGCTCTGCCGCTGTCCCGTCCTGCGATCATCGGTGGCGTTTCGCTGGTCCTGATGGAAACACTGAACGAGTTCGGGGCAGTCCAGTTCTTTGGCGTCGATACCTTCACCACAGGAATCTACCGGACATGGTTTGGCCTGGGTGAGCCGGTTGCAGCGGCTCAGCTCGCAGCCTGCCTGCTGGTGTTCGTGGTTCTTGTTGTTGTTCTGGAACGCGTTTCTCGCGGTGGCAAGCAATACCATACCTCGGCACGGTATCAGGCATTGCCCGAGTATTCGCTGAATTCAGGTCAGGCTGCGCTCGCCTTTGCAGTGTGTTTCCTGCCTGTTCTTATCGGTTTTATTGTTCCGGCCCTGATTCTGCTGGAAATGGCGATTACGACCGGTGACAGCCTTTTTGGGACGCGTTTTCTGGAATTCGCGTTCAACAGTCTGATACTCGCCTCAAGCGCGGCGCTGGTTGCCGTTACGCTTGCGGTAATGCTGAGTTACGGCGCGCGGCTGAATCCCAGCTCCTGGGTCCGGAGTGCGAACCGGATTGCAGCCATGGGCTATGCCATCCCCGGGTCTGTCATTGCCGTTGGCATCATGATTCCGCTGGCCTGGCTGGATCAGAAGCTCAATCTCTTTCTTCGTGACAACTTTGGTTTCATGGTGGGTCTGGTACTCAGTGGCAGCGCTTTTGTCCTGATCTACGCCTACACGGTGAGATTCCTGGCCGTCTCCTTCAATACGGTTGAGGCCAGTCTGGGGAAGGTTACGCCCTCAATGGACGCAGCTGCGCGAACCCTCGGTCAAACCGCCGGTGGTACCTTGCGCAAGGTTCATACGCCGATCATGCGCAGTAGCCTGCTGGCGGCCGGTATACTGGTGTTTGTGGACGTGATGAAGGAGTTGCCGGCGACCATCATACTCCGGCCGTTCAACTTCGATACCCTGGCGGTCCGTGCCTACAGCCTGGCCTCTGACGAGCGATTAGCCGAGTCGGCCATGTCATCCCTGGCCATTGTTGTGGTCGGGATCATTCCCGTGGTCATTCTGAGCCTGGCGATGCGTCGGTCCCGCCCGGGAAGTAAAACGGGGTAGCCACGGTTTACTCGGCGAAGAGAAAAACCTGCGACATATCCAGCTCAAGCGAGACAGCCTGTCCCTGTTCCGGCAGAAACACCCCGGGCACTTTTGCATGCAGGTGCATTTCCTGCCCGTCTGGCCCGTGAGCACAAATGTGCAACAGACTGGTCGGGCCGAGCAGTCGGGACATCAGAACATGGCTGGTGCGGTCATCACCGGCCTGTCCTTCAAGTTGCCTGACTTTGACCGCCTCCGGACGTATCAGAATTCGAACGCTGCTGCCGTCCTCAAAACCTTTAGCCTCCAGGTGGCCCAATGGCGTTGTCACCACGCCGTTGTGGACAACGCCGCGATGTTCGTTCACCTGCCCGAAAAAGTTGACCACGAACGGCTCGGCAGGATTGCAGTAGAGGTCTGTAGGAGTCCCCGTTTGCACGATCTCTCCGTCTCGCATAAGTGCGATCCGATCCGCCATGAACATGGCTTCCTCCGGGTCATGAGTAACCAGAAGAGTGGCCGTGTTCAGCTCTTTCAGCACATGCAGTGTATCGTCCCGAATCTGGTCGCGCAGCCGGGCGTCGAGGCTGGAGAAGGGTTCGTCCAGCAGCATGACCCGTGGCGACGGAGCAAGAGCCCTGGCCAGGGCTACCCGCTGCTGCTGACCGCCTGAGAGGGTATGTGGGTAAACATTGGCGGCATCGGCCATGCCCAGGCGCCCCAACAGTTCGAGTGCGCGCGTACGTTGCTGCTTTTTCGGCATGGAGCTGATGCCGAAGCAGACGTTCTCCAGCACCGTCAGATGGGGGAAGAGTGCAGATTCCTGGAATGCCAGGCCCACATTCCGCTTTTCCGGGGGTACCTGCACGCCACCGGGTGCCGAAACCAGGGAGCTGCCGAGAAAGACTTTGCCGCGGGACGGCGTCTGGAGGCCTGCAGCGATACGCAGCAGCGTTGTTTTGCCGCAGCCAGAAGGGCCGAGGAGGCAGACAACCTCGCCTGCTTCCAGATGCAGGTTGATGTCTTTGACAACGCTATCGCCATGGAATTGGCAATGCACGCGGTCAAGCATCAATGACGGGCCCGACAGGCCGTTCTCGAGTTGGTCGCTGTAGGTTGGGCTTTCCTGATAAATGCTCATGGTGCCGATCCAGCCTCCCGGTTCAAACTCCAGTGGAGGTGCAATTGTAAGCTTGTTGCGTCTGATTGTGTATTGAATACGTAAAAGCGACTGATTCCTATTTATTGACTTCTATGCCCGGGTTCGTTTAAATCGCATCTAAATACTAATCGTTTTCACCTGCAATAGTAATTAGCAACCAAGGAGAGATCCCGTGGTATCTCATAAAGCGAAGTTGGCAGCCGCTGCCCTGGCAACAACACTGGCAGCAACGAGTGTCTCCGCGAGTGAAGTCAACCTCTACTCTGCGCGGCACTACGATTCGGACCAGGCAATTTATAACGCCTTCACCGAGGAGACCGGCATCAAGGTCAACCTGATTGAGGGCAAGTCCGATGCGTTGATCCAGCGAATCCAGCGAGAAGGTGTCGCCAGCCCGGCGGATATCCTGATTACCGTTGACGCGGGTAACCTCTGGCGAGCCGACCAGGAAGGCATCTTCCAGCCGGTGGATTCCGAAGTTCTGAACAGCCGTCTGCCGGATTCCCTGCGTCATCCGGAAGGGCATTGGTTCGGCTTCAGTCAGCGTCTGCGCGTGATCTACTACGATCGTTCAGACTTTGATCCTTCCCGGATCAGTCAGTACGAGGACCTGGCCAAGCCGGAATTCAAGGGCGAGATCTGCATCCGGTCCTCCAGCAACATCTACAACCAGTCATTGCTGGCAAGCATGGTTGAGTACCACGGCGAAGAAGGCGCTGAGGAGTGGGCGCAGGGCGTAGTCAATAACATGGCCCGTGATCCCCAGGGTGGTGACACCGATCAGATCCGCGCTGTGGCTGCCGGTGAATGCAACCTGGCGGTTGGCAACCATTACTACTACGCGCGCCTGCTGAACTCTGATGATGTTGCAGACCGTGAAGTGGCCCGGGAGGTTGGCATTATCTTCCCGAACCAGGATGGCCGTGGTGTTCACGCCAACATCGGTGGTGCGGGTGTGGTGGCTACCGCGCCTAACCGCGACAACGCTGTCCGGTTCCTGGAGTTCCTGTCCTCCGATACCGCCCAGCAGATCTTCGCTGAGAGCAATCACGAGTTCCCGGCGGTAGACGGTGTACTGAAGAATCCGGTGCTGGATTCCTGGGGCAACCTGAACATTGATGACATCAATGTGAGCGTACTGGGCACCAACAATCCGGAAGCGGTGAAGATCTTCGACCGTGTGGGCTGGCGTTAATCGAAGTATCACGAAATTGATCGCAGATTACGCTTGAGAGAGCGTGCCCAAGGGCCGGATGTTGGTAAGACATCCGGTCCTTTTTATTTTATCGAGGCACCGGCTGTGCTTCCTGTTACCTGATGAGCGGGTAGAATAGCCGGATGACCCGATCGCCGCTGGTTTTCCGTCTCTCCTTTCTTGCCATTGTCGCGTTTTTGATGGCCACGATCTGGCTTCTGCTGCGTCAACTGGGCATGCCTGCCAGCTTTGCACCAACGGTGCTGTCTGAATGGTTTGCCAGTCAGGGGGCTCTTGGACCGGTATTACTGATGCTCCTGATGGTTCTTGCTGTCGTGGTCGGGCCAATACCCACGTTGCCGATCAGTGCGGCGTCCGGCCTGGTTTACGGAATGTTCAACGGAACGGCAATCGCGGTAGCCGGTGCACTGGCGGGTTCGCTGATTGCCTTTTATCTGGCGCGAGTGCTTGGTCGCGATGCTGTTCAGCAGAAGCTCGAAAACAACCCGGTATTCTCGGCCAGAGGGTCACAGCGGTTCCTGTTTATTGCAGTCCTCCTCACCCGGTTAATCCCGGTGTTCTCCTTCGCCCTGATCAGCTATGCCGCCGGCGTAACGGCGATACACCTTTGGCGTTACGCCTTGGCAACGGTTATTGGAATGTTACCCATGACCTTTGTGTTTGCCGGGTTGGGGCATACCCTCGAGCTTAACCCCACCCTGACCGTTATAGCGGCAGCTACGGTATTGCTGGTCATGAGCACGTTGCCCCTTTACCTGCGGCATCGCCCACATTCCCGTCTGGCTCGCTGGCTGCAGCTGGATGGAAGGGTCTGATGCCCGCTGCAGATTCTCAATTTCCCACAAGCGACTCGATATCCTGATAGACGGTCGCAGCATCCGTTACCCTGGCGAGCCAGCTCAGAGGAATGCCGTTCTCACCGCCAACACCGTGCATGGCGGCCATGGCCGGGCCAATCAGCCAGGCTCGACCGCAGGAGTCACCACCACAATGAATGTTGGCGCGGATGGCTTCGGTGTAGCTCCGGGCCGTGTTCAGAATGTGAAAGCTGACCGGCATGGCTTCCTGCAGGTAACAGGTGCGGCCAAACGTGTCACCGGCAGCAACGCCGTTCAGTTCCGAGCTCTCAAGTGCCCGTTTGAGGGACGCCTGATCGGGTGCTTCGTCGATGGCCGAATTCATTGCCTTGGCAAGAGGCTCGCCCCTGAATAGCCCGTCCAGAAGCACCGCTGCACACTTTGCCCAGGCAACGGCCTCGTCGTTGTGATTGGTAACCCGCACGGCTGCTTCAACAACGTCCAGGAGGTTTGTGCTTCCGCTATGGGCGGCAACGAGTGGCGGCAGCTTGGACACCGCAGGCAACTGCATGTCGTCGGCGCCACTCGCCGGTACCAGATTGCGGTCGATGGTTTCCGCCAGATGAACGCCGGCGTCCTGAATGGCCTTTTCCTTGTACGTCAGGCTGATGGCCTCCCGCACCGGCTGCGCAAGCGCGCTGCCGCTCAGACGGCGGGTGTAGGGCATGACCTTCTGCACCAGAATCCGCTTCTGTTTGTCGGAAAGATCATCCGGCATGCCGGACTGCGCCTCCTCGACCGCCTTGCGCTCGATCGCATTGAAATTCTCCAGCGTGATCCGTGTCGGGTTATCGATGAATCCCTGCCATTGGCCACCGGGCCCAAAGAACGAACGAAACCGGCGCTGGTAATCGCGGATGTCCAGATTGCCGTTGGTGGCCAGTAAGCTGTCGGTCAGCACGCCGGTGGCTGCGCCGTAGTGACTCACATCGCCAACCTGTTTCCCCTCGTGAGCGAAGTAACCGAATCCCTTTGTGTAGTACTCGGCTCGTGGAGGCAGGAATTCGGCCGACTGTCCACCCACCTCCAGAATGCGCTCGCTGTTGTAGAGCCAGTGCAAACCCAGGCTGGCTGCGTCTGCGACCCAGCCGCCTGCCAGAGCAGCGGTGATGGCGGCTTTTCTTCCGGGAGGGAGATTGCTGACCATGGCGGGATCCTTGATGTCCGGTTTGTGAGTCCGACCTGAAGGATTATTCGATAACGTCGCTGATCTGGACTGTTGGCTGAACGTTGGTGAAGTTCGGGATGTCGCCAAGAATTTCCTTGGCATGGGGGCCGAAGGCGGTCTGGAAATCGGCAACAGAGTCAAAATACATGTGGCCCATGGCAATGTAAGTGGGGCCCTCTCCCGGGGCGCCGCCGGCCAACCCGGATTCGATGGCTGTGCGCTTGCAGGCATCGCCCAGCCTGTCGCGGACCAACGCCATGTGCGTGTCTCGGTAGTAGGCAAGGTCAAAGGTGCTTTCTGCGGTTTTCGGATACATCACACTGACTTTGATCATTTCGGGCCTCGGTTTGTGGAATCGCGGGGACCCTCTTTTAGCGCCTCGGCCACCCGTTCGTCAATCTTGCGGATAAGCTCCTCGTCTGCCTCGCCAGAGGAATGTGCTTTTAACATGTCGGTGCTTGCCCGCAGATTGCCGATAAAGGTCCGGCAGTCCTTGCACATCATCAGGTGCATTTTGACTGACATGTTCTGGAGAACAGGCAGCTCGCCATCAATATAGTCGCTGGCAATTACCGCGAGATCCCTGCACATCAGCATTCGCCGGTCTCCTGGAAATTCTCCACCATCAGAAAGATCTTTTGCCTCGCTCGATGCAAAAGTACACGCAGATTAGAGGCACTGACGTCCAGAATGTTACAGACGTCATCGGATTTGTGCTGGTGGGCCTCATAAAGCATCAGGGCAGAACGCTGGGTCTCCGGCAGCGCAGAGAGGTGCTTGTCCAGGCAATCGCTGAGGGCGCCGTTTTCCATCAGGGTGTCGGCAGAGTCGTGAAACTGCAGTTTGGGCGGCAACTCCCATCGGCCTTTGGCGTTGAATCGGTCCGACAGTGCCGGCTCCAGGGCCTCCGAAAAATCTGAAGAAACCTCTCGCTTGGCCGATCGAAGCTGATTCTTGCAACGGTTGGCAACAACCCGGTGCAACCAGGTTTTTAAACCTGAACGACCTTCAAAGCCATGGATCGCATCAATAACTTTAACCCAGCAATCCTGAACGGCTTCCTCTGCACTGGAATGATCCAGATAGAACCGGGCGACTGCTAACATGCCGGGGGTGTAGGCACGTACTGCTTCCTGAAAAGAATCATTATCACCCGTTTTCAAGCCCTGAATCAGTTCTATCTCCTTTTCCCGACTTGAGTCAGTCATGACCGTTCCCTTTTATGAGCAATTGTTCAAGAATAGCAGTAAGTTTGGAAATCGGTCGATAAGTTCCCGGCGTATTCGGTAGGCGGTGTAATCAAATTGTTAGATATTCATGAGCAATCGTTGACACAATGCGTTGCCGAACGACGTACAACAACGGTAAGCCGGTAACGAACACTGAGCCCAAGGTTTGATGTAACACTTCCGGGATTGGGGTGTCTCTTCGTTATCACGTTCAAGGTAGAAAGGATTATTTCATGACACTCAAGAAATGGATTCTGGTCGCGTTGATTGCGGCTGTGGTTGTCGGGTTTATTGCCAGTGGCGGTAGCGAGCTTCTGACTCTCGAGAACCTGAAGGAAAACCAACAGTCCCTCGGTAACTGGATCGATCAGAATCTGTTGGTTGCGGTGCTGGGCTTCGTTGTTGTTTATGTCGTGGTAACAGCGCTTTCTCTGCCAGGCGCTACCATCATGACGCTGGCCGGTGGTGCGTTTTTCGGCAATCTCTACGGTCTGGCAGCCGTCTCCGTTGCTTCAACTATCGGTGCGTCGCTTGCTTTCCTGGTGGCGCGGTTCCTGATGCGAGACACGCTTCGAAAACGGTATGGCGAAACCGTGGCGAAGATGGATCGCGGCATTGAAAAAGACGGCGCCTTCTACCTTGCAACCCTGCGGCTTGTGCCGGTGTTTCCCTTCTTCCTGATCAACCTGGCCATGGGCCTGACGGCCATGAAGCTGCGCACCTATGCGCTGGTAAGCTGGATCGCCATGTTGCCTGGCACATTTGTTTACGTGAACGCCGGCACCCAGTTGGGCCAGATCCAGTCCACCGGGGACATTGTCTCGGCGGATCTGCTGCTCTCCTTCGCGCTACTGGGTCTGTTCCCGCTGATTGCCAAATTTGTGGTGGGCTTTATCCGCCGCCGCAAAGTGTACGCCGGCTGGCAGAAGCCCGAACATTTCGATTACAACCTGCTGGTCATAGGCGGTGGCTCTGCCGGTCTGGTCTCGGCCTACATTGCCGCAGCCGTGAAAGCCAAGGTGGCTCTTATAGAGAAGCACAAGATGGGTGGCGACTGCCTGAATACCGGCTGCGTGCCCTCCAAAGCGCTTATCCGCAGCGCCAAGGCGGCGGACACCCTGCGCCATGCCAACCGGTACGGGCTGGAATCGGTGCCCGTTAAAGGCTCGTTCAAGAACATCATGAACCGGGTCAAGGATGTCATCGCGAAAGTGGAGCCCCACGATTCGCCGGAGCGATACCGCAAGCTGGGTGTGGACTGCATTGCCGGCGAAGCCAGCTTCGTGTCGCCCTGGGAGCTAGAGGTCCGGCACAATGACGGCCGCACCGAACGCCTGACCGCCCGCAGCATTGTGGTGGCCACCGGCGGCAAGCCGGCGGTACCACCGATTCCCGGCCTGAAGGACATGGAGCCGCTAACCTCGGATAACCTGTGGGAACTGCAGGAGCAGCCCGAGCGCTTGCTGGTGTTGGGCGGTGGCCCGATCGGTTCGGAGCTGGCCCTTGCCTTTGCCCGACTGGGCAGCAAGGTGACCCAGGTGGAGATGGGCGAGCGCTTGCTGGCCAAGGAAGATGAGGATGTCTCTGAACTGGTTCTGAAGCAGTTCCAGGCAGACGGCGTGGATGTCCGCCTGAAACATGCTGCTGCCGAGTTCCGTATGGAGGAAGGAGAGAAAGTTGCCTACTGCGAGCACGAGGGTGAGCGGGTGCGCATTCCTTTCGACCAGGTTCTGGTTGCTGTTGGCCGTGCAGCCAACACCGCCGGCCTGAACCTGGAGCGGATTGGTGTGGATACCCTGCCGAACGGAACCGTACCGGTAGAGGAAGACATGAGCCTGAGGTACCCGAACGTATTTGCCTGCGGCGATGTGGCTGGTCCATACCAGTTCACCCACGCGGCGGCCCATCAGGCCTGGTACGCGGCGGTCAACGGTCTGTTCGGGCAGTTCAAGCGCTTCAAGGTAGACTACCGCGTAATGCCCTGGGTGACCTTTACCTCGCCGGAAGTGGCGCGGGTGGGACTCAGTGAAGCTGAGGCAACCGCGCAGGGCGTGGCCTACGAAGTGACCCGCTACGGGCTGGATGATCTGGATCGTGCCATTGCCGAGAGTGAGGATCATGGTTTTATCAAGGTGCTGACCCCGCCGGGCAAGGACAAGATCTTGGGCGCCGTGGTGGTTGGCAGCCACGCCGGGGAAATCCTGGCCGAATTCACCCTGGCCATGAAACACGGCCTGGGCCTGAACAAGATCCTGGGCACCATTCACCCGTACCCGACCTGGAACGAGTCGGCGAAATACGCTGCCGGTGAATGGAAGCGCGCTCATGCCCCCGAAGGCATCATGAAGCTGCTGGAGAAACTGCACGGCTGGCGCCGTGGGAAAAACACGAATACACCGAGGAGCATCTATGCCCCTGATTGAAACCAGAACGGCCCGGAAACAACGCATTCCGGCCGTGGAAGTCCTGGAACCCCGGGCCCGTGATAGCTGGACCCACACTCGCAACGGCGACCCCCGGGGTTACATTGATGCCGACAAGTTGAAGGAGCTTTGGATCCACACCGGCACCGCCTGCAATCTGGCGTGTCCGTTTTGCCTGGAAGGTTCGCACCCCGGCGATGGCCGGATCCCGGGCATGAAGCTCAGCGACGTGAAGCCGTTTATCCACGAAGCCATCGACATGGGGGTGGAGCAGTTTTCCTTCACCGGTGGTGAGCCCTTCGTGATCCGGGACTTCGTCAATATTCTGAATTACGCCAGCCAGCACCGGCCCTGCTTCGTGCTGACCAACGCCACCGAGCCGCTGCACAAGCGACAGCATCAGGTGCTGCCTTTGCTGGATAACCCCTACCCGATTCATTTCCGGGTCAGCCTGGACTTCCCGGACCGGGCCCGTCACGACAAGGACCGCGGCGACGGCAGCTTCGATGAGGCCTTGCAGGGCATCCGCTGGCTGGTCGATCAGGGCTTCAAGGTGTCCATTGCCCGCCAGACCGATCCGGAGGAAATTCCGGCAGATGTCGAAGCCGCGTTCCGTGACATCTTCCGGGAGTGGGGCATTCCGGAGAACCTGGCATTTACCGCATTTCCGGATCTGGGTACGCCAGGCTCGGAAGACGGCAGCCCGGAGATTACCGAGACGTGTATGGAGAAGTATCCGACCAAAGAGGCTCGCTCCCATTTCATGTGCACCTATACGCGGATGCTGGTGAAGAAGGGCGATGAGGTTCGGGTTTATGCCTGCACTTTGGTGGACGATGACCCGCAGTATGACCTGGGGGGGACGCTGACCGAGAGTATGGATGAGCGCATTATGTTGCGGCATCACCGGTGTTTTTCCTGTTACCGCTTTGGGGCTAGTTGTTCGGCGCCGGCTTGATTCTGGTGTAGGGCCGCTCAGGACTGATTGCTGGTCATTGGCGGCCTGGGAGGTGACGTTATTTTCCCTTGGGAAAAACAACTCGCTTCGCTCAGACATCTTTTTCCTGGCGGGAAAATAACCTCACCACCCAGACCGCGGGTACGGCTTTGCTATTCGGTTGTTGGCTATCTCCTTCGCCGGGGAAACCAGAACGGAAGTTGAACAAGGGGCAGGCCGGTAGGGATTTCAAAAAATGTGGAGCGCCATGGACGGCGCGACCAAGCCCCCCATGGATGGGTTCACGGGCGTTTTTTTGAAATCCCTACCGGCCTGTCCCGAAAGGCACCCAAACCAGAAACCCCGGAATAAGCCCCGGAAGACGACAAAGAACAAAGGAAAGAAAACATGAATTTCACAGAGGCCTCCCTGTTCTGGGGATTCCTGCTGGTGTACGGCGTGGTGATGTACTGGCTGTCGCCGAAGAGCAAGAACGCGAATTCGTTCTATAAAGGCGCCGATGATCAGGGCAACCCGGTGGGCCAGTGGTCGCTGACGGCGAGTATTTTTATCAGCTGGATCTTTGCCAA
>CETV01027715.1_pt1 | contig 14793 bp, 13 predicted proteins | sample 531451 | NCBI WGS metagenome assembly CETV01 (sample SAMEA2623155, study PRJEB7988) | marine metagenome | isolation source: saline water (ENVO:00002010), including | reverse complement strand
TCCTGTTTAGATATATTAAATTTGCCAATAGAACTGATATAATTTTTTCCATTAAATTCTTTAACTGATAGAAATTCAACCTTGTAATCTTTGAATTGTATTGAAGAACCAACCTTCAGAGTACCCTCATATTCATTTTGAAGAGAACTAGAAAAGGATATGCCAAGAATAAGGAGAGCAAAACCTGAGTGCCCTAAGAAGGTAGCCCAATTTTTAAACCCAAATAGTCTAAATTGGAAAATATTCTGAATAGATGAAGATAATAACCAAATTCCAATAAGAATCCCAAGAACCGATAAAGCAGTAAGACTTAAGAAGTTTTTATAAATAATAATTACGAGAACGATAGTAAGAACGGATGGTAATATAATTCTTTTTAAAAGTGTTTTGGAAGAATTCTTATCCCATGCCAATAAAGGGCCGATAGCAGCTAAAAAAGCAATCAAAAGCGCAATAGGAATAACAGTAATAACAAAAAAAGGTGGACCCACAGAAATCCTTTCGTTTGAAAGAACTTCTAGTATCAAGGGATAAATTGTTCCTACAAAAACAGTAAGAGCTAATACTGAAAGCAATAAATTATTAAAAATAAAAAAAGTTTCTTTGCTCAAAATGTTTAAATGAATCTCTTCTCTTTCTTTCTTAATTCTGAGCGCATACATCGAAAAACTTAAAATTGTATAAAGTGATAGCAAACCTAGTATAAAAACACCTCTTAATGGGTCATTGGCGAACGCATGAACAGATGTAATTAATCCTGATCTTACTATAAAAGTTCCGATTACAGACAAACCAAAAGCCATGATCGCAAGCAGGATACACCAATTGATTAAAACGCCCTTTTTCTCTACAGCTATAGTTGTGTGCAAAAGAGCGGTGGCTATCAACCAAGGTATTAATGAGGCATTTTCGACTGGATCCCAAAACCAATAGCCGCCCCAACCTAATTCATAATAAGCCCACCATGAACCAAGAGTTATTCCTATTGTTAAAAACACCCAAGAAATTACCACCCAGGGTCTAACATAAGATCCCCAGTTCTTATCAATTTTCTTTTCTAGAATACCAGCTAATGCAAAAGACCAAACTATCGAAAGACCAACATATCCCAGATATAGAAAAGGCGGATGGAAGGCCAACCCTGGGTCCTGGAGCAATGGATTTAGTCCTTTCCCCTCAATAGTGTTAATTTCATTAAAAAGCAGTGGATTTGAAGCAAAAAAGAGATACAGACCAAAACCAAAACATAAAAGACCCTGAAACATTAAAGTATTTTCTTTTAATTCTTTACTAAGAAACTGATAGTTTTGCGTAATTAAAAAACCGTATAGAGCCATTACCCAACACCATAATAACATCGAACCTTCATGGTTTCCCCATGTACCAGTAATTTTATACAAGAGAGGTTTTGCGGTATGGCTGTTATTCCAGACTGTCAAAAATGAAAAGTCGGACACAACAAATGCCCATATTAGTATTGAAAAGGAAATACTTATAAATAAAAAATGAAAACGAGTCATAATAGCACTTATATTTTCATAATTTTTTAATTTTAAAGCTTTCTTGAGAATAGGTATGGAAAATTGCAAAAATGAAGATGAAACTGCTAATGCTAAAAAAAAATTTCCAATATGAGAAATCATTCAAAACCTTCTTTTTTCAAGATTTTTTCTACTTCCGGAGGCATATAATTTTCATCATGTTTAGCTAATATAGAAGATGCTGTAAAAGTATAATCCCTTCCAATAGATCCTTCGGCAATAACACCTTGACCTTCCTTGAATAAATCTGGAGGAATGCCTTTAAAAATTACTTTTATTTCCTTATTAAAATCAGTAACAACAAAAGATATAAATCCATTATTTAATTTAACGATAGAAGATTCTTTAACCATACCTCCCAAACGAATAAAAGATTTCTCTTCCAAGGAATCAGACAAAATTTTCTGATTTATTTCGCTAGGAGAATAAAAAAAGACAATGTTATCTCTTAAAGCCCATAGGATTGCATATATTGAAACAGATGCCACAAGCATTAACGATATAATACCTATTGCTCTTTTTTTTCTTTTAATCATTTTTTGAATCAATCTTATTTATTTTCTTTTTCGAATCTCTAAGAAATTTTAAAGATTGAAGGAATAAATAAATCAAAGCAAAACCACAAAAAATGTAAGCTATTAACACATATATAATATTTTCGTCGGACATATGGATTTACCTCTAATCATAATATTATTTTACATTCAATGCATGTGTGACATATCGCCTATCATTCAATTCTGCCTGTAATCTAATTGTCAAAAGAAACATAAATATAAAAAGAAAAGCAAGAAACATTAATAATAATGGAATCATCATATCAACATGTATCGTTGGATTATCCAATTTAGATATACTCGCTGATTGATGAAGAGTATTCCAAAAATCTACAGAAAACTTGATAATTGGAATGTTTATAAAACCTACAAGCGCAAGGATAGAGGATATTTTTTCCCCTTTAACTGGATCCTTAAAAGATTTAGAGAAAATTATAAAACCTATAAAGAAAAAAAATAAGATGAATACAGACGTTAACCTTGCATCCCATACCCACCAAGTACCCCACATTGGTTTTCCCCACGAAGAGCCCGAAACCAAACAAATTAATGTAAATACAGCCCCAATTGGAGCGGAAGCTTTGGCTATAATATAAGCTACTATATGACCGTAAATTAAACCTATAAAACTGGATAATGCGACTACTGAATAGATCGTCATTCCCAACCAAGCTGAAGGGACATGAATATACATAATTCTTACTGTCTCTCCTTGTATATAATCCACGGGAGAGTTAAAAATTGCAAACCATAATCCCACTGACAATAAAACTATAGAAAATACACCTAACCATGGAGAAAAAGTTCGGATATATTTTTCAAATACACCTGGATTGGCAAGATTTTTTGGCACTAACGTTTCCTTTTATTAATGAATGAAATAACATTTTTTATTAATCATTGCTACATTATGAAATTATTTTCTTATCTATTGTAGATAAATATTTTATAGATGAGTATGGCGAACAAAAATGGATAAAAATTTAAATAAATATCTCCATTCTTCTGAAGGTAATTTAGAGGAATGGGAAAAAATAGCTCTTAAATCAATTAAAAATAGTAGCCTTGAAGAACTATCTAGTGAATATGACAATGGCTTATATAGAAAACCCCTTTATACAAAAGAGGATATAAAACAAGATACCAGTTATTCCTCGGCAAGAGGTCTTCGTGAAGAAAATAATACTAATTTACCATGGCATATATGCTCTATTATTGATGATACAAGTAATGTTAATCTTTTAAACACCAGGGTTCTTGGTGAGCTAGAACGTGGCGCTTCTTCATTTGAGTTATCTTCTTTTTCTAAAGATCCAAAAAAGGTTCTTAACAAAGTTGATCTATCTATCGCTCCAATTTATTTAAGAAACCTCAAATGCAATGAAAATGAAATTAAGGATTTTGTTAATTTCCTATTGGAGTGGAAAAAAATAAATAAAAAGGATCCTTATGCAGGAATTGATTTAGACCCAATAGCAACAGATATTTGGAATAATTATTTTTCAGATAGTGATAATAATTCAAAGGATCGTTTAAAGGACCTGATTTCCCTTAAAGAAGATTTTCAAAAAGATTTGATTAATGTAAATTTTTTTCATTTTGATGGGTCTCTTTGGAATGACATTGGTGCAAGTCTCATAGATGAAATTTCTTTTCTTGCCTCAAGTTTAATAGAACTATTAAGAATTTATAAAAATAACAATAAACTAAAAGTTTCATTCTGTTATTCTTTAAGCACAGATTTCTTTAGCAATATAGCAAAAGTTAGAGCATCAAGATTGGTTTTGAAAAACCTTATGAACCATTTTGAAGTTGATTTGGATATAACACATATAGGAAGAACTTCTTCGAGTTTGTTCTATAAAGAAAGTCCATGGATAAATCAATTAAGAATTACAAATGCTGCGCTTTCAGGTGCGATTGCAGGGGTTGATAGATTGCTCTGTCACCCCTTAACAAGTAAATTAGGACAAGCCCCAGAATTCGTAAGAAGACTCACTAGAAATACACACATAATTTTGCAAGAAGAATCTCATATAGGAAAAATACAAGACCCATCAGGAGGATCATTTTACCTAGAAAAATTAACCGAAGACATTGCTAGAGAGGTGTGGAAAAGGATTAAAGAAATCGAAGAAAATAAAGGCATCACAAATCTTATCCAAAAAAAGAACTTTTTAAATTATCTAGAAAAAAATAGAAATAATGAGATAGATAAAATTAGTAGCGGGGAAATTAAAAGAATTGGTGTCAATACTTACCAAGATCCTGACCCAAGAGAGATAAAGGTGAAACCTTATGAATAAATTTCTCAAATTAAAAGATGCTGAATTTGTTATTGGTGCAGACGAAAAAAATAAAATCTTTGATCCCGTTGAAGGAATTCACATAACAGCGGAGGGTATAGCTCTTAAATCTTTCTATACGGACAAAGACACTAAGGATATTTCATTCCAATATAGCTTACCGGGTTTGGATCCTTATGTGAGGGGTCCCTATCCAACAATGTACACAAACAGGCCCTGGACTATAAGACAATATTCTGGTTTTTCTACAGCCGAAGAATCAAATGCTTTTTATAGACGTAATCTTGAGGCTGGACAAACGGGGCTATCTATAGCTTTTGATCTTGCTACCCATAGAGGGTATGATTCGGATAACCCCTTAGTATCCGACGATGTTGGAATGGCTGGCGTTCCAGTGGATTCAATTCTTGATATGAGAACACTTTTCCATGATATTCCCTTGGATAAAACTTCTGTTTCAATGACAATGAATGGTGCTGTAATACCTATAATGGCACTTTATATTGTTGCTGCAGAAGAACAGGGAATTTTACCCGAACAACTAACCGGAACAATACAAAATGATGTTTTGAAAGAGTTTATGGTAAGGAACACCTATATCTATCCGCCAAAACCTTCCATGAAAATAATTTCAGACATTTTTGAATATTGTTCTAAAAATATGCCGAAGTTTAATTCAATTTCTGTTTCTGGCTACCACATGCAAGAAGCGGGGGCATCGGCCGACCTAGAGCTAGCGTATACCTTGGCGGATGGTATTGAATACGTCAAAGCGGGATTAAATGCTGGGATAGATATAGATTCATTTGCACCAAGAATTTCATTTTTTTGGAATATTGGTATGGATTATTTTATGGAAATTGCTAAGCTGCGAGCCGCTCGATTATTGTGGGCAAATTTGATGAAGGAATTTAAACCAAAAGATCCTAGATCGACAGCACTCAGGACTCACTGCCAAACCTCTGGATGGTCTTTAACATCTCAAGACCCTCTTAATAATATAACTAGGACTTGTATTGAAGCACTTGCAGCGACTCACGGTCATACCCAATCTTTACATACAAATAGCTTCGATGAAGCTATAGCTCTACCTACCGATTTTTCAGCAAGGATATCAAGAAATACCCAACTCTTTATACAAAATGAAACCGCAACCACATCGGTTATAGATCCTTGGGGGGGATCATATTTTGTCGAAAAACTTACTTCAGATCTTGCCACAAAGGCTTTGCAACATATTAAGGAAATAGAAGAATATGGAGGAATGACCGAAGCTCTTGAGAAAGGTATTCCCAAAATGAGAATTGAGGAATCTTCGACATTTACTCAAGCAAAAATAGATTCCGGTAAACAAACCGTTGTTGGTGTAAATAAACTTACTCTTTCTGCAAATGAAGAAGAAAATATAGATTATCTAAAGGTTAATAATTCTAAGGTTTTGTCTCATCAAATTTCTCAGTTGCAGGAATTAAAAAAACAACGCAACAATTCTGATGTCAAAAAAAGCTTAAGTAGGCTAAACGAAAGAGCGAATGAGAGTAATGTCTTGGAAATGGCAATTGATGCTGTTCGCGCTGGGGCAACTGTTGGTGAAATTTCTTTAGCAATGGAAAAGGTTTGGACTAGGCATAAAGCTAAGATATCAGTAGTAAAAAATATATATGGGGAAAATTTTGATTCCGAAACTATTAATCATGCAAGACAGAGAGTTAAAGATTTTGAAATAAGAGAGCATAGAAAACCAAAGGTCTATATAGCTAAATTAGGTCAGGATGGACATGATAGAGGACAAAAAGTTGTTGCAAGCGCTCTTATTGATATAGGTTTTGAGATAGATGTGGGTCCATTATTCGAAACACCTAAAGAGGTTGCGGATAAAGCTATTAAGGGTTGTTCCGATATTGTCGCAGCCTCATCATTAGCAGCCGGTCATCTTACTTTAATTCCAAAGTTAAGAGATGAATTAGATGCTGTTGAGGGCGACAAAGTTCACATAATTGTGGGAGGTGTTATTCCAAAAGAAGACCATTCCATTCTTCTAGATTCAGGAGCGTCCGCCGTATTTGCGACAGGAACAAATATAGTTACCTCGGCTGTTGAAATGCTTGATATCCTTGAATTTTCCACTAACCAGTAACTCTTATTAATCCTTCCTGAGCTACTGAGGCTATTAATTCTCCATCAGTATTAAATATGTTTCCTCTGTTAAAACCTCTTGCCCCTGACGCCGAGGGGCTATCTTGTTGGTAAAGCAGCCATTCATTAGCCTTAAAAGGTCTATGAAACCACATAGCATGGTCTAAGCTTGCCGAACGGAGTTTTGGATTCATAAAATTTATGCCATGCGGATTAGTACAAGTATCAAGCAAGGTCATATCTGACATATAAGCAAGAACGCATTGGTGCAATGCTACATCATTCGGAATTTCGGATCTAGCTCGAAACCAAATAAATTGCTTTGGCTCCCTTGGTTCCGGATTTAAAAAATCTACTGGATCTATAGGACGAACTTCTACGGGCCAACTTTTTACCAAAAAAGACTCTTTAAATTCATCAGGAAGTTTCTCAGCAATTTTTTTTCTTAACTGATCTTCTGTTAACAATTCATCGGGGCCAGGGACGTTTGGAAAATCTTCCTGATGATTCAATCCTTCTTCCTCAATTTGAAAGGATGCCGCTAAATGAAAAATCTGCTTACCGTGTTGTATAGCCACTACCCTTCTTGAGGTAAAAGACTTACCGTCTCTCGATCTATCAACTTCATAAAGTATAGGAACTTTTGGATCTCCAGGTCTTAAGAAATATCCATGAAGAGAATGACATATACGATCTTTTACGGTTCTGTTTGCTGCAACTAAAGCTTGTCCAATAACTTGCCCACCATAAACCCTCTGCCATCGATCTGTAGGGCTATGACCTCTAAATAAATTTACTTCTATCCTTTCCAGATCAAGTAATCCTAATAACTCATCTAAAGGTTTATTCATTAGATCTCCTATCTGGCTTTTTGATTAAATAAAACTGCGCGAGTTTTTCTGGCCTCTTTTGAGTTATCTGCTGGTCCAGCATTTCTAAGATTTCTCATAACCTTACCAATATCTAAGCCTCTCTTTACTGCTGGTCTAGATCCCACTTTCTCAAACCATTTAAATAGATAAGGAAATTCTTTTAACTTTTGACCTTGCATCTTAGCTGAAATCTTGGATGGTAAAATCCACCCCCAGCAAGCCATGTCTGCAATAGAATACCTACCAGCTAAATATTTGTTCTTTCTTAACTGCTTGTTCATCACGCCGTAAAGTCTATTAACCTCATTTGTATATCTTTTTATCGAATATTTTAAATTTTCCTTGGTAAATTGTGGAGCGTACATTCTAAAATGATGGGCCTGCCCTGCCATTGGGCCTAAACCGCCCATTTGCCAAAAAAGCCATTGATCTACATTAGATCTTTCGCGTTCATTCTTAGGATAAAACTTTCCCGATTTCCTTCCTAGATACTGAAGAATGGCACCAGACTCGAAAATCGATAGTGACTTACCACCTGGTCCAGATGGGTCGATAATAGCTGGTATTCTATTATTTGGTGAAATTTTTAAAAAAGAAGGCTTAAACTGATCTCCTTTCCCTATATTCACCGGTTTAATTATGTAGGGAATTTTACATTCCTCAAGCATAATTGAAATTTTCCAACCATTGGGTGTGTCAGCAAAGTATAGCTCTATCGGCTTTTGTTTCATTTTTTTCTCCTAGGAATATAATTGTTTAATTTTTTACTAAGCAATTTATTAACTATAGACGGGTTAGCCTTTCCGTTAGTTTCCTTCATAACTTGCCCTACAAACCATCCCATCAATTTTGGTTTTTCATTTAAAGTCTCAACCTGTTTCGGGTTTTGTTCTATAATGTTGTCAATAATTTCTTCTAATTCGCTTTCATCAGAAACTTGCTTCATTCCTTTTTTTTCAACAATTGTTTCAGGGTCATCGCCTGTTTCAATCATTATTTCAAAAATATCCTTAGCAATACGATTAGAAATAGTATTATTTTCAATTAAATCAATGAGCGTTCCAAAGTTTGTATTGCTAATAGGACTTTTTTCAATTGTAAATCCAAATTTATTCATAGCTGCAAAAAATTCGCCAGTTAACCAATTTGACACAAGTTTGGCATTTCTTCCTACGGTTAATTCTTCAAAATAATCCGCTGTCTCTTTATCTCCCACCAAAACACTTGAGTCATAAGATGAAAGAGAATAATCACTCTCAAATCTTTTTTTTCTTTCATCTGGTAATTCAGGTAGAGAATTCTTTATTTTTTCAACTACATTCTCGGAAAATATTAAAGGCAATAAATCTGGGTCAGGAAAATATCTGTAATCGTGAGCTTCTTCTTTACTTCTCATCGATCTTGTTTCGCCCCTTTTGGAATCAAAAAGCCTTGTCTCTTGAAGAACATCTTTGGATTCTTCGATAATATCAATTTGTCTTTTTGCTTCATATTCAATAGCTTGTCCAATAAACTTAATAGAATTTACATTTTTTATTTCACATCTTGTTCCTAATTCCTTACCTAATTTTCTAACAGAAACATTAACATCTGCGCGAAGAGAGCCTTCTTCCATATTTCCGTCACATGTTCCTAAATAACGAACTATGCTCCTCAATTTTTTAACGTATGCTTGTGCTTCTTCCGAAGAGCTCATGTCGGGCATAGAAACAATTTCCATGAGCGCAATACCTGAGCGATTGAGATCGACATATGAGTAAGATGGGTGTTGATCGTGTAAGGATTTTCCCGCATCTTGCTCAAGGTGTAACCTCTCTATTCTTATATTTTTTGAAGAACCATCAGATAAGTCAATTGAAATATTTCCTTCACCTACTATAGGCTGCTTATATTGAGAAATCTGATAACCTTGAGGTAAATCAGGATAAAAATAATTTTTCCGGTCAAAAATTGAGTAATTATTAATTTTAGCATTTAACCCTAATCCTGTTTTTATAGCTTGCTCTACACAGACCCAATTAATAACTGGTAACATTCCTGGCATACCAGCATCTACAAAGCTTACTTGTGTGTTATGTTCTGCGCCGAATTTCGTAGCTGCCGATGAAAAAAGCTTCGACTGTGAGATCACCTGAGCATGCACTTCTATGCCTATTACAACCTCCCAATCACCCGTATCACCTTTAATTAAATTATTCATTTTTCCACCATTCTTTCGGTGAATGCTTAAAGTTAGCTGCTTTTTCAATTACACTTGCAAAACTTAAAATTGTTTCTTCGTCAAAAGACTTACCTATGAGCTGTAAACCTAAAGGAAGCATATTTTTATCCAGACCAACTGGTACAGACATGGCCGGCAAACCTGCGAGATTGACTGGAACTGTAAATACATCATTCAGATACATTGACAAGGGATCGTCCATTTTTTCACCAAATTCAAAAGCTGAAGTTGGTGTCGAAGGTGTAAGTATGGCATCAATATCCTTAAATACATTTTTAAAATCTTCTGTGATTAATGCCCTCACTTTCTGTGCCTTCAAATAATAGGCGTCATAATAACCAGAAGAAAGGACATAAGTTCCTACCATGATCCTTCTTTTGACTTCCTCACCAAAACCGTCAGAACGTGTAAGCTCATACATATCATTAATATTATCCGCTTCAACTCTATGAGTAAATTTAACACCATCATACCGGGCCAGATTTGAAGAGGCTTCTGCCGGAGCAATTATATAATAACATGGCAATGCATATTTTATATGTGGAAGAGATATATCTACAATCTCTGCTCCGGATTCTTTAAGCCATTTTTTTCCGTTATCCCAGAGATTTAATATTTCTTCTGATATTCCTTCTTGATAAAATTCTTTTGGTACTCCAACTTTTTTTCCTTTAACACTTTTTTCAAGTGATTTTTCAAAATCAGGAATTAGTTTGTTCGAACTTGTTGAGTCCTTTGGATCATAACTACATATAGAATTAAGGATTATGGCAGAATCTTTTACATTCTTAGTAATAGTTCCTGCCTGATCTAATGATGATGCAAAAGCAATAATTCCCCATCTAGAACACCTCCCATAAGTTGGCTTAAAGCCAACTGTACCTGTAAAAGACGCAGGCTGCCTTATTGACCCTCCGGTGTCTGTTCCGATTGATGCCACACCTACGTTAGCGGCGACAGCTGCAGCTGATCCGCCAGAAGAACCACCTGGGACAATATAATTTTTACTACCATTACTTTTCCAAGGGTTTTTTGTTGGGCCAAAAAAACTGGTTTCATTAGATGATCCCATCGCAAATTCATCGTTATTGAGCTTGCCGAGAAGAATTGCTCCATCATTCCACAAATTTTTGGTTACGGTAGACTCATAAGAGGGAACAAAATTAGATAACATCTTGCTTGAAGCAGTAGTCTTTATATTTTTGGTGCAAAACATGTCTTTTATACCAAAAGGAAGACCTTCAAGATTTCTTTGTTTTTTAATCTTAATATTATTATCAGAAATTTCTGCAGATTTTATTGCATGATCCATTGTTTCAGTAATAAATAAATTTAACGGTCTTGAAGATTCCATCTCTTTTACATGAGATGCTATCAGCTCTTTACAGGAAAATTGCTTTTTATTAAGAGCATCTCTAGTTTGATGAAGACTTAATTTTGTTATATCTTCCATTTAATCAACTATCTTTGGAACAATAAAAAAGCCTTCTTTTGTTTTAGGGGCATTAGCTATTATATTTTCTCGATAACCCCCGTCAGCTACTTCGTCTTTTCGCTTCTTTAGTTCTGCGCCTTCTTCAAAAGAAGAAAATATTGGCTCAACCTCATTAGTATCTACCTGAGACAATTGTTCTATCCATTCGAGAATTTTGGATAATTCTTCAGATAGATCTTTAACATCATCTTCAGAAACTGAAATCCTGGAAAGTTTAGCTATCTTTCTTATTAAATTTTTGTCTATCGACATATTTTCTCCATAATTAAGCTTAAATAGCAAAGTCCTGCTTGCATAGCAATAATAACAATTTATACATATATAATATGCTTATTAATGACCCTTTAATTTTTTATAAAGAAGTTACATCTAATGAATGTATCTTAGGGATTGACCCCGGTACAAAAAGGATTGGATTGGCCATATCGGATATTAATAAAAAAATATCTAGCCCTCTAACAACATTAGAAAAAATTAAATATACAGACATGCTAGGGGAGTTAGAAAAAATTAAAAATCAATACCTCTTTGGTGGAATAGTTATTGGTAATCCGATTAATATGGACGGAACAATAGGTAGAAAATCTCAATCCAGTAATTCTCTAGCTAACAATCTAGTTAGAGATATGAAAATGCCTGTTTTATTGTGGGATGAGAGATTATCCACCTCAGCGGTTGAAAGAATGTTGATTGATGCTGATATTTCAAGAAAAAGAAGAAAGGCTATTATTGATAAACTTTCTGCAGCATATATTCTCCAAGGATATTTAGATTATTTAGTTATAAATCTTTAGAGTTAGGCTCATACAGAAATTATCTTAGCTTAATATTTTTTCAAGTAGAGACATCCTACACCAGAGACCATATTTCATTTGATCAAAATATTTTGCCCTACTATCTTGGTCAAATTCTTTAGGAATCTCATTCACCCTGGGAAGGGGATGCATAACAATAGACTTCTTTCCCAATCTATTTAACTGATCAATGTTCAATGCATAATCGTGACTACTTCCCCTTTCAACCTGAACTCTAGTAACATATAAAATATCAGTTCTTTCTAGAACTTCATCGATGTTATTAGTTTCAAAACAACTTTTAGGACGAATTTCTTCTGGTATCCTTAAATTTTCTGGGCTTACAAAATTAAATTTATTGTTCTTATATCTACTGAGCAATTTAACCAAGCTTTTCACAGTTCTTCCATTTTTAAGGTCTCCAATAAAGGTTATAGTAAGATTATCCAAGCTAAGATTGTTGTTAGAGAAGATTGTAAATCCATCTAATAAAGTTTGTGTCGGGTGTTCTCCCTCTCCATCTCCCCCATTAATAATAGGAACAGAACTAACTTTTGATGCGCGTGTTGCCGCACCTATCTCTGGATGCCTTAAGACTATGCAATCACTTAGATTGCTCATTGCTATAATTGTATCTTCTAGACTTTCGCCCTTGGTAACACTTGAGAATTTAACGTTATTAATTGGAATTACAGACCCCCCTTTGCGGACCATTGCACTATAAAAAGATGACGAAGTCCTTGTTGAGGGTTCATAAAACAAATTTGTTAGAATTTTACCCTTTAAGATATTTGAAGGATTATCCTTATTCTTCAATGAATCCTTCCAGATTTCATTCATGAAATCTTCTGACATATCATTTACTGATAGAAGATGTTGCACGTAATTACCTTTCAGATTATTTATATATAGCAAAATGATATTTTTTGACCCTATAATTTTAATTTTTTTAGTTTTTTTTCTGAGCTATCTCTTTGGATCATTTCCATCAGGTTATGTATTAACAAGGTTATTTCTTAATATTGATATTAGAGATTTAGGCTCGGGTAATGTTGGTTCTACTAATGTCTTGAGGGCGGGTTCGAAAATAATAGCTTTTATAACACTGCTACTCGACATATTAAAAGGTTATATACCAGTATATTTAACGATAAAATTTTCTAATGAATTAGCCTATATTGCTGGAATATCAGCTTTTATCGGGCATATATTCCCGATTTGGTTAAAATTTAAAGGAGGTAAAGGAATAGCTACATTCATAGGTATTATAAGTGGAATTTCATTAATTTCAGGTTTTGTCTTTATTTTATCCTGGTTGTTAGTAGCTATAGTTACAAAGAAATCGTCGATTGCATCATTATTGTCATGTTTAATCGCAAATATTTTTATTTATGTTAATTATGGGCCCTACCTTGGATTGTTTGTGACGTGTTTATACGTATTATCAATCTTTATGCATAAAGGTAATATTGAGAGAATTATTAAGGGAAACGAACCAAAAATTAACTTTTGATAGATATTTTTAAAATAAAAATTTATTAGTTATTTGACTTATTTAAAAAAAAGTGAACATTTTTGTTTTTTTATTGGAGTGAATTATGCATTTGGTGGTTGTTGAATCTCCTGCAAAGGCTAGAACCATAGAAACCTATCTAGGTAAGGACTATAAAGTTATCGCCTCTTTAGGACACATTCGTGATCTTCCTTCAAGTGAAGGATCTGTAAGGCCTGATAATAATTTTGAAATGATTTGGGAGCTCGGCGAAAAAGGTAAAAAACAAACTAAGACAATAAATGAAGCTCTTAAAGGCTCTGATAGTCTAATTCTGGCAACTGATCCTGATAGAGAAGGTGAAGCTATTGCTTGGCATGTCCTTCAAGTCTTACAAGAAAAAGGAAGTCTGAAAGATAAACATGTATCTCGAGTGACTTTTAACGCAATCACAAAAAAAGAAGTTACCGAAGCCATCAAAAACCCTCGAGAATTAGATAAAGAAATGGTTGATGCTTATCTCGCTAGAAGGGCTTTGGATTATTTGGTAGGTTTTACTTTATCACCTGTACTTTGGAGAAAACTTCCAGGCGCTAGATCGGCTGGTCGTGTCCAATCAGTAGCCTTAAGGTTGATTTGTGAAAGAGAAATAGAAATAGAATCTTTTAAAGCGCAAGAATATTGGTCAATTGAAAATCTTTTTGCATATGAGGACCAACAGCCATTTAAAGCAAAACTAACTCATATAAATCGAAAAAAATTAGAACAATTTGATCTAACCTCAAAAAAAGATTCAGAAGATTCTACAAAAATAATCAATGAAAATGATTATCAAATTACCGAAATCAAGGAAAAAAATGTTTCCAGAAAACCATCTGCTCCCTTTATTACATCAACTCTTCAAATGGAAGCCTCACGTAAGCTTAATATGTCAGCAAAAAACACTATGATGACTGCTCAAAGACTGTATGAAAATGGCTTAATTACTTACATGCGTACTGATGGTGTTCAGATAGGTAAGGATAGCGTTATAGCTATAAGAGAATCAATTAATAACATTTTTGGTAGTAATTTCTTACCTTTGAATCCAATCGAATATTCTAATAACGTAGCAAATGCTCAGGAAGCTCATGAAGCGATACGACCAACCGATCCAAAAAAATCACCCGAATCAATTGAAAATAATATCGGAAAAGATGAGTATGAGCTTTATTCCTTAATATGGAAAAGAACTCTATCCAGCCAGATGAGAAAATGGGAAGGATTGAGAACCTCAATCATAATCACAAATGAATCTGATGAGATAAGATTTAGAGCTTCAGGTACAGTTACTACTTTTGAAGGATTTAGGACACTATATGAGGAGGGAAGAAAAGACG
>CETV01023534.1_pt1 | contig 14833 bp, 14 predicted proteins | sample 531451 | NCBI WGS metagenome assembly CETV01 (sample SAMEA2623155, study PRJEB7988) | marine metagenome | isolation source: saline water (ENVO:00002010), including | reverse complement strand
TCCAGTACACACGTGACCGGCGCGTCTTTGGCCAGGCCGTGTTCGACTTCCAGAACACGCGCTTCAAGCTCGCGGAGTGCAAGGCGCAGGCCACGATGCTGCGCGCCTTCGTCGACGACTGCCTGGCCAAGGCCATGCGCGGCGAGCTGACCGCAGAGGTGGGCGCGATGTGCAAGCTGGTGGGCTCGGAAATGCAGGGCAAGGTGCTCGACGAGCTGCTGCAGTTGCACGGCGGCTACGGCTTCATGAGCGAATACAGGATCTCGCGCGCATGGGTCGACGCTCGCGTGGCCCGCATCTATGGCGGCACCAGCGAGATCATGAAGGAGATCATCTCCCGCGGCCTGTAGCCGCGGGACGCGCGGACGGTCCGCTCGTCAGTCCCACACGGTGTGGACGGCGTGCGGCCCCCGCAGCTGGGCACCCGTGATCTTCGGTGCAGGCTTCGAGGGATCGAGGCGCAGGCCAGGCAGCAGGTCGAGGACGGCGTTCACAGCCACCACCAGCTCGGTCTTGGCGACGAACTGGCCAATGCACATGTGCGGCCCGAAGCCGAAACCGAAGGACGGCTTGGGCTTTCGGTCGATGTCGAAGGTTTCGCTGTTGTCGAAGGCCTCCTCGTCCCGGTTGGCCGAGGAGACGATGCACTGCACCATCGCGCCCTTGGGGATCTTCACGCCGCGGATTTCCAGGTCCTTGGCCGCCTGCCGCACCTTGAACGTGGCCACAGGCTCGAATCGCACAGCCTCGTCGATCGCCTTCGGCACCAGGCTGCGGTCAGCCGTCACGCGCGCCAGCACGTCGGGCCGCTCGAGCAGCAAGGTCATCAACGAGCCGAAGGTGCGCGTGGTCGTCTCGCCGGCGGCGGGCAGCAGTGAGCGCACGAAGGTCGTCACCTGATGGTCGTCGAGCGAGCGCCCTTCGTACTCGGCGCGAATCAACCGGCAGATCAGGTCGTCGCCCTGCGCGCCGTTGGCCCGCACCTCCTTGACCGACAGACTGACCGCGTCGTACAGCGCCCGCGCAGCCGCCATGGCCTTGCTGCGCGCGATCGCCGCCTTCTCGGCATCGACCTGAGGCCCGGTCAAGATGTCGAGCGCCCACGCAGCGTACTGCCGCACACGTGCCGGATCGTCGTCAGGGAAGCCGATCACCGAATAGATCAGCCGGATCGGGAACTGAAGGCCGAAGTCCATCAGGTCGGCTTGCTTGCGCGATGCCAGCGCCTGCAGGTACTCCTCACGGACGATGCGGTCCATCTTCGGCTTCCAGCGGTTGACGACGTCTGGCATGAACACCGGCTGTAGCAGGGCACGTGCGTGGCGGTGCATCTCGCCATCCATGCCGGTCAGGATGAGCCCGTCGAAGAACGCGCCCAGCCCTTCGGCGATGAAACCGCTGGTGAAGCTGCTGGCATCGCGCAGCACAGCCATCACGTCGGCGTACTTGAACAACGTGAACGTGGGCCGGTTTGGGTCCAGGCCGGCGATGTCAGGCACGCCCATGCGGCCCATGAAGTTCCCCTCCATCACGGGCGTGCTGCGACGCATCTCGCGGTAGGTCTCGTGCAGGTCCACGTCGGCCCCGCGGTAGTTGTCTGCAACGCCCTCAAACGCGCTCTGCAGCGCTGCGGATTGTTCATTCGCCATCGTGGTCTCCATCGGGTTTTCACGGGGAAATCAGGTGAGGCTTGTCACGCCGCCGACCCCATAATTTGAACAGTTTTGGCTATTGTGGATTATTTCCGATGCAAACTCCAGGAGTGTTGATGGGTTCCGTGCAATACGACGTCGCGATCGTTGGCGGTGGTCACAACGGCCTTTCGGCAGCGTGCTACCTCTCGATGGCAGGCAAGAAGGTGGTGGTCATCGAGGCGTTGGACAAGGTCGGCGGCATGGCCACCTCGAGCTACGCAATCCCGGAGGCATCCCAACACCTCGTGCACACCTGCGCCCTCGATCTGATGTCGCTGCGCGTGCACCCGATGATGCCGATCGAACTCGATCTGGCACGCCATGGGTTCAGCCAGGTCGAGATGACACCCGGCTACGTCTATCTACATCCGGACGGTAGTTCCCTGGTGTTCTGGCGCGACCCTGCCAAGACGGCCGAAGAGATCCGCCGCTTCTCAGCCAACGATGCCGAAGCCTTCCTCGAGTTCATGAAGGTGATCAACGCCTTCATTGACATGGCAGTGCCGATGATGCGGGTCGATCCGGCACGCAAGAACTTCGGCGCCAAATGGCAGGCCTTGCGTGCGGCGCTGCGCAACAAGCGCCTGAAGCCCGACATCGTGGCCCTGGTGGCAGGATCAGCCTACCAGGCGATCAAGGAGCGGTTCGAGCATCCGGTCACCGTCTCGGCCATGTGCTGCCTCGTCGGCGCGGCCGGTCCGATCACCAACGACGGCACCGGCATCTACTTCGCGCTGCTCGGTTTCCTGCACCGCTTCGGCGTGGGCCGCGTGGTGGGGGGCATGCACAAGCTCACCAACGCCATGGCCGAGCGGCTTCAGGAGCTGGGCGGGGAGATCCTGTTGTCGTCGCCGGTCGCAGAGATCGTGGCCGAGGGCGGCACCACGACCGGTGTGCGGCTGGCCGATGGACGCGTGATTGGCGCCCGGGCGGTCATCGCCACACTGCACCCCAAGATGGCGCTCGAGATGGTGACGCCGGGACAGATCGAAAGGCGGCTGCTCACACGCGCCGCGCTGGCGCCGGCCAACGCGCACGGAGCGTCGCCGCTGAAAGTGGATGTCGCGCTGCGCGGCCAGGTCTCGATCGCCCGCCACGAAGCCAAACGCTCGGACGGACTGAGCCTGCGCAAGAGCGTGCTGCTCATCGGTACCGAGGAAGCCGTGCTGGAGAACTTTCGCGCCTCGGCCCGCGGCGAGGTGCCCACCCTGCCCTATATGTGGATCACCGCGCCCAGCGCCGTCGATCCGACGCAAGCCCCCGCTGGCCAGGACGTCGCCTACCTGTACCCGGTCGCGATGCCGGTCAACCCCCGCGAAGGCTGGGACGCCATCCGCCAGCGTGTCGGCCAGCAGGTGATCGATCAGGCGGGCGAGTACATGCAAGGCCTGAGCGCTCTGGAGATCGGGCGCCGTGTGGAAGCAGCGCCCGACCTCGCAAAGCGCCTGAACGTGCATAACGGCTGTGTGGTCCACATCGATACCGCCACCACGCGCTCGTCCACCATGCGGCCGGCCGTGGGCTTGGGCGGCGACACGCTGCCGGTCAAGGGGCTCTACCTCGGCGGCGCCGGCATTCACCCGGGCGGTGGCATCAACGGCCTGCCGGGGAAGATCGCGGCCCAGCGTGTCAAGCGTTTCCTGGGCTGAGCCTGCCCCATGAAGACCAGCTCTGGCTCAGCCGGCATCGCAGGCGGCACCGGCGAGTTCCGCACAGGATGGCCCACCCTGGCCGCCGCACTGGCAGGCGTCGCCACCAGCGTCAGCGCCTTGCTGATCTACACGCTCGGCAGCTTCATCGTGCCGCTCGAAGCGGGGCTGGGCTGGAGCCGCGCCGACCTCCAACTGGCCGTGAGCTTCCTGGCAGCCGGCGGCGCCATCTCCGTCAACTTCGCCGGCCCGCTCAACGCGCGGCACGGCATGCGGCGCGTCACGGCGGTGTCGTCAATCGCTCTGGCCGCCGGTTTCCTGGCCCTGACGCAACTGCGCGGCTCGATCGGCTGGCTGTATGCCGCGTACTTCCTGCTGCCCTTCGCAGGTCTGGGCACGACGCCTGTCACCTGGACGCATGCGGTCAACCTGCACTTCGTGCGCCACCGTGGCTTGGCCTTGTCGATCGTGTTGTGCGGCACCGGCCTCACGGCCGCGGTGCTGCCGCCGCTGCTGTCACAGGCGATGGCACGTTGGAGCTGGGCGGCAGGCTATGCGCTGCTGGGGGCGCTGGTGCTCATGATGTGGCTGTCGATGGCCTGGCGCCTGCTGCCGGGGCGTGACTTGGCCGCAGGCGGCCGGCGGTCGAACAACCCGGCAGGCGGTCCGGCCGTCAACGCCGGGCTTGCCTTTGCCCAGGTGCTGCGCAGCGGCCGGTTCTGGCTGTGCAACGTGAGCCTGGGTCTGGTGGTGTCGGCCATTTACGGCATGGCCACCAATATCGTGCCGATGCTGCGCAGCCTGGGACTCTCAGCGGCGCAAGCAGGTGGCGTCTTCAGCGCCTTCGGCATCGCCTTGATCGCCGGCCGGGTGGTGGTGGGCCTGCTCATCGACCGGCTGTGGGCGCCGGGCGTCGCCGCGGTCGCGCTGGCTTTGCCGGCCGCCGGCTGCGGCCTGCTGCTCAACGCTGGTGCCGACGCCTCGCTCACCATGCTGATCCTGGCCACAGCGCTGTGCGGTGTCGGCGCGGGTGCCGAATTTGACGTCGCCGCCTATCTGATCGCGCGGTACTTCGGCCTGCGCGATTACGGCCGCACTTTCGGTCTGCACCTGAGCCTCGTGACGGCGGGCTCGGCCGTCGCCCCTTTTGGATTTGCCGCCCTGCTGCGCGACGGCGCGGGCTATCACGCGATCCTCGCGCTCTGCGGGGGCGCCTGCGTGGCGGGGCCGGCCTTGCTGCTACTGCTCGGTCGCTACCCCACGCAGGCGACAGCACATCTTCCCTCGGGTGCCGCCACCGGCAGGTAGGCCACCTTCCATCCTGGAGACGACGATGAAGACCTTCAACCACCCTTCCCCCCTGCGCGGCGACTTCGCGTTTCAATGCCTGGTCGGCCCCCAGCGGGTCAGCGGCGAGAGCCTGTTCGAACTGCGGGACCACTTCGGCCTCAAGCTCACCAAGCACATGCCCTTCGGCGTGGTGCGCGACGACGAGGGGCACATGTACGCGATGGTTCGGGCGGTCAACGCACCGGGTTCGTCGCCCAACCCCACCAAGTTCATCTACCAGTCTTCTCGTCTGGATGGCAAGCACATCCGCATTGACAAGGACCGCTCGGCCCGCCAGGCGATGACCCTGTTTCCTGCGCGCGCGTTCGAAGGCGGAGCCGCCACCTGGAGCAGCCTGCCCGAGGAGGAAGGCAACCCGTGGCGCATCACCGCGTCGGCCGAGCGCATGACCTGGACCGAGACGGGTCTTTTCGACCTGCAGGGCCCGCTCATCGGCACCGGCATGCAGTGGTTCCTGCCGGGACGCGATTGGGGCACCTTCTACGTCTCACAGCTCTACGACATGGAAGGTCTGTGCGAAGGCCGGCCCGTCAAGGGCGTCATCGCGCTCGACCAGGCGTGGATGGCGGAGGGCGGTGCGATTCACTTCAAGAAGGATCTCGTCGTCAACAACAACATGCACGTGATCTGGTGGAGCTTCGCGACCATCTACAAGGACGGCACCTGGGACGCCGGCTCCTTCATGGTGGGCCACGACAACCTGGGCTACGCCATCTTCCAGGACCACACCGGCCAGGTGCGCACGACGACCGACATTGAAGGCCAAGTCGTCCACAAGCCGGGCAGCTACTTCGTCGAAAGCGCCCGCGTCGTCGTCGAAGGCAAGGAAACCTGGGAATACCTGCCCGACCCGCGCGGTGAGATGGTCGACTTCGTCGGCGGCTTCCCGATCACCGCCCAGCAGGAAGGCCGGTGGCGCCGCGCGGGTGACACCCGCGAGCCCGATCGCTGGATGGCCTGGGGCGAAAGCGACCGCCGCAACGGCAGCGCCCGCAACGTGCGCGGAGCAGACCTGTGAGCGCCGCCGGGTCGACGCCGCTCGACCCCGCGCTGGTCGAGCGCTTCATGCGCGGCCAGGTGGAGCGCTGGAACGCACACGACAAGGCCGGCTTCATGGCTCTGTACCGACAGGTGGCGCCGCAAGCGCTGGACATCGAATACGTCGGCCGCGTCGATCCCCGCGACGGTTGGTTCGTCATCGAGGAGATGTGGGACCGGCACAACCGCCAGATCACGCTCGATGTGGTGGCAACCATCATCCATGGCAACGAGGCCGCGGCGCACCATCGCAATTGCATCGTCGGCACCAGCACTGCCATCGAAAGCATCGAGACCTACCGCTTCGAGCCTGGTCGTCTGACGGTGCGCTACTTCTTGAAGCCGCCCCAGGCCGCAGGCATGGACCTGACGCAGTTTCGCGGGTTCGCCTCCGCGCAACCCGCATGAAGCCGTTTGCGCCGTCCCAGATCAAGTCCTGTCCTGGCAGGTTCGAGGGTCAGGTGGCGATCGTCACCGGCGGTGCCTCCGGCATCGGCGAGGCCACTTGCCGTCGGCTGGTGGCAGAAGGCGCCAGCGTGGTGGTGGCCGACGTCGACCAGGCACGTGCCACCGCGCTGGCCGACGAGCTTGGCAGCCAGGCCTGGGCGTTGAAGTTCGATGCCGCCGACGTGGCTTCGATCGAGCGCCTGGTCAGGCTCACGGCCGAGCGCTTCGGTCGCATCGACGTCCTGCACAACAACGCTGCGCTCAGCTCCCCCCAGATCCATGCGCGCGACCGCAATGCGATCGACATCGACTTCGAGACCTGGGATCTCGTGATGGGTGTGAACGTGCGCGGCTACCTGGCCGGCTGCAAGTACGTGCTGCCGCTGATGCTGGCGCAAGGCAGCGGCGCCATCGTCAACACCGCCTCAACCGGTGGCTTCGCGGGCGACAACACGCGCATGGCCTACTCGGTGTCGAAGGCCGCCATCATCGGCCTCACGCGGCAGATTGCCACGCACTACGGCCAGCGCGGCGTGCGATGCAACGCGGTGGCGCCAGGCCTGGTACTGACACCCGGCACACGCGGCGCGGCCGGGGCCGTCATCCAGGTCATGCAGCGGCACCTGCTGGTGCCGGAGTTCGGTGAGCCGGCCGACATTGCCGCGCTCGTGTGTTTCCTCGCATCGGCCGAAGCGCGCTATGTGAACGGGCAGACCTACATCGCCGATGGCGGCATGCTTGCACACAACCCGGCCATGGCGGACCTGAACGACCTCTTGAGCCGCAGTGGCTAAGCCCGGCCGCTGCCGGTCGCCCCTGTACGGGCCATTGGCCCAGTCGCAGTTCCGGCAGCTGTGGCTCGCCTGGCTCGCAGGCAACGTGGCGATGTGGATGCACGAGGTCACGGCGTCATGGCGAATGGCCCAGCTCACCGACGACGCGATGATGGTGGCGCTGGTGCAAGCTGCCGGCAGTCTGCCGCTCTTCCTGCTGGGCCTGCCCAGCGGCGCCCTGGCCGATCGACTCGACCGGCGGCGGGTGTACGGATGGGCGCAGGGCTTCATCGCGGTCACCGCAGCCCTGCTGGCCGCCATGTCGGCCCTTGATTCGCTGACACCCCACTGGCTGCTGCTGCTGTGCGTGGCCAATGGCATCGGCCTGGCGCTGCGCTTCCCGGCTTTTTCGGCCCTGGTGCCCGACTTGGTACCACCACATCAGCTGGGTCCGGCGTTGACGCTCAATGCGTTGGCGATGAACTTCACCCGCATCGTAGGGCCACTGCTGGCAGGCGTGATGATCGCTGCGCTCGGGTCCGCAGCCGTGTTCGCCACCAATGCCGCAATGTCCGCACTGGCATGCACAATGGTGCTGCGGGCGCCCGTCTCCGGCCCGCTGCCGCGCGGCACCCCCGCCGCCGGGCCGGTGCAGCCGTTGTGGAGCGCCATCGCAGAAGGGCTGCGTTACGCCATGCGCACGCCGACGCTGCGTGCCATCCTGCTGCGAGCGTGGTTCTTCTTCATGCAGACGATCGGCCTCATCGCCTTGCTGCCGTTGGTCGCGCGCGAGATCAGCGTCGAAGCAGCCGTCTACACGACGCTGCTTGCCGCGATGGGCGCCGGTGCCGTCGCGGCCGCTTTGTTGCTGCCCGGCCTTCCAGGGCTCGCTGCCCGCAACCGGGTCGTCAAGCTCGGTGTGCTGGGCTATGCCGCCGCCACTGCGGGTGCGGTGGTGGCACCCAACCTGTGGCTGCTGGGCATCGCGCTCGCGCTGTCGGGGGGCATCTGGCTCTGCACGGTCAACACACTGACCATGAGCGCCCAGCTCTTGCTCCCGCCTTCGTTGCGGGCCCGCGGCATGGCGATCTACCAGATGAGCATCATGGGTGGCAGCGCGCTGGGCGCTGCGCTGTGGGGCGAGCTCGCCAGTCGCACCTCCGTCTCGACCTCGCTGCTGGCGTCGGCCTGCGCAGGCATGGTGGTGCTGGCGCTCACAAGGCGCGTGTCGATCGAGCCCGCAGCCCCGTGAGGCTGGGCACCTCCACTCAGAAGTTGTGCTGCATGCCAATGTCCACGCCATTCCTGTCGGCCGTGGCCTGCGTGTCCCGCGCGAAGTTGGCGTAGAGGAAGCTGCGTCTGGTGAGGTTGTGGTTGTAGCCGACAGCGTACTTGCGACTGATGGTGGCGTCGCCGCTGGTGTTGCGCAGGTCCCCGTACACCGCCTTCAGCCGTCCGCTGCCGACCGGCATAAAGGCGCCGACGATCCAGCTTCGGCGCCTCTCCAGCGTGTTGGTCCTGCCCTGTCCGTAGCCTCCCGCCAACGTCACCGGTCCCACCGTGGCCTGGGCGGCGGCAAAGTGCCAGTGATCGTGCTCGCCGCCCGGGTTCTCGTAGCTGTAGCCGACGAAGACCGGCCCGCTGCGGTAGCTCGCGCTCAGCCCGGTCGGGTGCTTGGCGGTGTCGGCCGCCGGGAGCGTCGCCGAGTTGGGGTTCCGGGCGTTGGCCACCTGTGCCTGCAAGCCGAAGCCCGCACGGTCGATCTTGTAGGTCACCGCGCCGTCGTTGCGCACGGTGCCGATGTTGCCGTTGCCGAAGGAGACCATCGACGACACCCCCGTGTGGATGAAGGGGTCTGGCGCCATCTGCACCTCGACATAGCCGGCGATGTAGTCACGGCCCAGTGAAACGCTGCCCCATGGGCCCTGCAGGCCGAGGATGGACTGCCCCTGCCAGAAACGCGCGGCCGTTGTCTGGCCGGTGTCGGAGCGAAAGCGATGCTCAAGCCAGAAGAAGGCCTTCAGCCCGCCGCCGAGCTCTTCGGTGCCACGAAAGCCGACGCGGCTCTGCGCGCCTTCTCCCAGGCCATTCTCGCCTTTGGCGGCCTTGGTACCGATCTTGTTGACGTAGCCGGAATCGATCTTCCCGAAGACCACGACGGACGACTGGGCCGCGGCGGGGCCGGACAGCGCCGCGCAGACCGCGGCGACTGCGGCCGCGATGCAGGGATGTTGCACTCGTCGTGCCTCCAGATATGCGCAGCCTCGCCCGTCCCGGCTCTGTGGACTGGCAGCGGATGCGCCTGTTGATGGATGGATGGGGACGCCACGCAGCGCCCGGTCTCACTCGGGTTGGATGCCCGCGTCTCGGACGATCTGGCTCCAAAGCGCGCTCTCTTCGGCCTGGAATCTGCCGAGCTGGCCCGGCGGCAGCAGGAAGGGCACCGTGCCGAGCTTGCTGTTGGCGGCCTTGGCCTCGGGCGTCAGAGCCGCGCGGTGAAGCAGGCCGTCGAGGCGTCGCACCACATCGGCAGGCGCCCTGGCCGGCAGGAACACGCCGAGCCAGAAGCCGATGTCCATGTGCTTGACGCCGGCCTCCTCGAACGTGGAGAGCTCCGGTGCAAACGGGCTGCGCACAGCATCGGTCACGCCGATGGCGAACAGCTTGCTCGACTGCACAAAGGGCATGCCGGACAAATCGGTGAAGAGCATGTCGACCTGGCCGCTGAGCAGGTCGGGCATGGCCGCATTGCCGCTGCGATAAGGCACGCCGACGATGTCCAGGCCGGCTGATTTGCGCAGCACCTCGGCCGGCAAGCGGCTGGTGATGCTTGTATAGGCAAAGGAGAACCTGCCAGGGTTCTTCTTGACCAGATCGATGAAGTCGGCAATGCGCCGGACCGGCATCTTCTCCCGGTTGACGTAGAGGTACATCGGGCCCTTGGCCACGGTATTCACGGGGGTGAAATCCGCGACCGGGTCGTAGGAGAGTTTTTTGAAGACGTGCGGGTTACCCGTGAACGCGACGTTGCCGGTGACCAGCACGGTGTAACCGTCGGGTGCGGCCTTGGCCACGGCCTGGGCGGCCAGCATCGAGCTGGCGCCGGGCTTGTTCTCGACGATGGTCTGCACGCCTGTTGCCTTCGCGATCTCGGCAGCCATCGCACGTACCAGCACGTCGGGCGCCGCACCGGCGGTGAACGGCGTGACGAAGGTGATCATCTTCTCGGGGTACCCCGCAGCGGCAGCGGGTACCGACAGCCCGGCGGTGATGGCGGCCCAGGCGCAGGCCAAACACATGCGCATCCAATCCACTGCGTTTCCTCGTTCTTCTGATTGCAGAATCTATGTCTGATCTTAGATAGGCATCCAGCCGTTCACTTCATCGCAAACCCTGAACACTGCCTCGGCCGGTGTTTCATCAATGCGAGGTCTGCACTTCAGCGATACCTGCAGGGCAGATCCAACTCCCGGGAAGTGCACCATGGGCCATGCTGACCTTCTTCCATTCACCCGGATCGTTTTCGTCGCGCATCGCCTGGCTGCTGGAAGAACTGCAGGCCAGCTGCCGCGTCATCGTCGTGCCCGCCGGCCCGGGCGCGCCCGTTCCCGCGGGTGCCCTGCCCGGCGACCCGCCGAATCCACATCCGCACGGCTATGCGCCTGCCCTGGTGCACGACGGTCACGTGGTGACGGAGTCGGGTGCGATCGCGCTTTACCTGACAGACCTGCATCCGAGCAGCCCTGTCGGCGTGCCCCCGGGCCAGGCCCTGCGCGGCGCGTACCTGAGCTGGCTGTTCTATCAGGTGGGCGTGGCCGAGCCGCTGTACTACATGAAGGGGGCCGGCCTGCTGGCAAGCGACCCGCCCATGGCGGCGCTCGACCGGCGGATGGCCGACCACATCGAGGACACGCTGCGTGATGGCGGCCCCTACCTGCTCGGGGATCGGTTCACCGCCGCGGATGTGCTGTTCATGAGCCTGTTCGACCATGCCCGCGCACTGCTGCCGCGCAGCGAAGTGCTGGCGCGATACCTGGCCCTGGCCGACCGGCCCGCGCGCCAGCGCGCGCTTCAGTGGAAAACGCGCAGCTTCACCGTGCCTTCGCCGAACTCGTAGACCTCGATGCCGGTGCTGTGCTCGGCCTTGTCCGTCCACAGGTTGCGGTAGTAGCAGGCGGCACTGGTGCCGTTGACGATGATCTCGACGGGCTGGATCTTCACCATGCGCGCATAGCCGTCCCACATGGACTGCAGGCCAGCCCAGGCAGCATCGCCCGTTAGCGTGGACTTCCCCACGTACTCGATCGTCAGCGAGTTCGCCGCGAATTCACGGTAGAGCGCGAGGAAGTCGGCGTGCCGGCCGCTGTTCCAGCAGTCGGACTGGCGAACGATGAAGCGGCGGATGGTGGCGGTGTCGGGAGTGTTCATGGCGGCGGGTTCTCTGTGGGGGGTTCTACGAAGCGGCGCAGACGTCTGCGTTGGCCAGCACGTGATAGCGTCCTTGGAAATAGAGCAGCGGCTCGGTCTCGGCATTGGTCTCGAAATGCCGCACATGGCCGATGAAGACGAGATGGTCACCGGCGTCATGAATGCCGTGAATGTCGCAAGCAAAGCGGGCCACGGCACCTTCGAGCCAGGGCACGCCCGATGACTGCAGGGTCCAGCCGACACCGGCGAAGCGGTCCTCCACGCTGCGCGAAGCGAATCGGCTGGACAGCGCCTGTTGCGTGCTGCCCAGCACGTTGATGCCGAAGCAGGGTGCGCTCAGGAAGCGCCCCAGGCTGGCCGACCGACGATCCAGGCAAAACAGCACGAGCGGCGGGTCCAGCGAAACGGACGTGAACGAGTTGGCCGTCAGGCCCACGGGCGCGCCGTTCTCGTCGGTCGTGGTGACCACGGTGATGCCTGTGGCGAACTGCCCGAAGGCCGTACGCAAGGCCCGGGGGTCGATGCTGGTGGCGGCACTCATCGTTGCTGCACCGCGTCGCTGCCATCGATCGGCTGGAGCTGTCCCGGCCGCCACCAGGGCAGGTCCGCGCAACGCGCCATCAGCAGCTGCCACGCCTGGTCGGCGGCAGTTTGGGCGGAGGCGCGGGCCATGCCCAGGCCGCACAGGATGGCGACGGTCAAGGCCTGGGCGTGCACCACATTCAGACGCGGGGCGCGCTGCACCCGTCGCGAGCCTTCCATCGTGGCGCCGGTGACCAGGTCGATGGCCGCTTCCAGCGAATCAAAACACAGCACACCGGCTTGACGGGCGGCCAGCAATTGGTCGGTCACCGTCATGCCGTGCAGCCGTCCGTGCTCGAAGTAGGCCACGAAATCCACACTCTCGGTACAGGCCACATGCGTGGGGTCCATCGCCGATCGGCAAAAGCTCAGCAGCGGCCCTGCAGCGATGCGAAGCGCCGGATCGGCCACGTCGCCGAACAGGCGCTGGAAGGCGTCGACCATCTCGTCGGCCATGCGCTGACCGAGTTCCGGCAGGATGTCCTCGATCGAGTCGAAGTACTTGTAGAAGCTGCCGCGCGACACGCCCGCCACGCGGACGACATCGTCGATCACCGGTCGCAGTCCGGGCGTGGACCCGGCATAGGCCTGGAGCGTTGCTTCGATCAGGCGCTCACGCATGCGCTCGCGCTTCTGCGCTGCGACGCGGCTGCGGAAGTCATCGGCCTGGGGTGCCACCGGGCCGCCGCGCCGAGGCGCTGCGGTGTCGGACAAGCGGGCGCTTGGCGTCTTGCGCATGGTTCAGGCGGCCGCGTCGAGGCGGCTCAGCAGGTGAAGATTGGAATCCAGCCCCAACAGCGCGCGGCCGTGCAGCTCGGACGACAGCGCACTGTTGAGAGCGGTGTGACGTGTCCCCACGCTCAGGTCGCGCCAAAACCGCTGCAGCGGGCTCGACGAAGCGAAGGCGCCGGGGCCGGCCACGTCCATCAGACGCTCGCCGGCACGCCGCAAATGGCGCATGGCGTGACCGCAATCGGCCTGCACCCTTGCCTTCTCCAGGCCGGTCAGCGGGCGCTCCTGGGCTGTGTCGTCGACCGCAGCGGCAGCGCGTCGCACGTGCAACCAGGCCGAGTCGATGTCGAGTGCAGCCTCACCGATCTGGCTGACGAAGACCTGCGATTCGGCCTGGTTGGCGTACTTCCACCCGATGATCGGGCGTTGCTTGGCGCCGGCCACCACGGCGTCGAGCAGGGCCGTGGCCGCCCCCAGCATGGGCGACAACACACCCAGCGGAAACAGCGGCTCCACCGGCCAGCGGTCGCGCGGCTCCAGCGAGGACGCGGCCGCCGCCGCGGGCTGGCCGGCTGCCTGGCGCATCTGCGAAAAGCGCAGCACCAGCGACCGAGGCACGGCCACCTGTTCGGCCACCACGGTGTTGCTGCCGGAGGCGGCCAGACCTGACACATGCCAGGTATCGCGGATCGTCACCTGACCGCCGTCGATGCGCAGCAGCGCAAAGCCGGCGTCGACCACCTGGCCGTCGCGGTCGAGGATGCGCACGCCGTTCAAGGCCCAGTCGGCATGCAGGCAACCTGACGCATAGCCCCATGCGCCGTCAACGACGTAACCCTCACCACTCTCACGCGCGGTGCCGGTCTGGCCCGCCACGCTGCATACAAGCTCGTCACCGCTTTGGAAGACCTGTTGTGCGACGGCAGCCGGCATCGAGGCCACCGACGCGGTGACGCCGGACAAAAGCCCGAAAGCCCAGGCCGTCCCAGCACAACCCTTGGCCAGCTCCGCCACGGTTTCGATGTGGGTGATCAAACGATGGCCGGCCCCGCCAGCGCGACGCGGGAACATCATGCGCAGCAACCCGGCGTCGCGCAGCGCGCGGATGCTGACTTCGGCGGCACGCCGCTCTTTCTCGGCCGCTGCGGCGTGGGTGGCCAGCAAGGGCACCAGGCTGCGAGCGACGGCCACCGGATCGGTCACCGGTGGGCATGCGGGGCTTGGGCTCGTCATCGATCAACTCCAGGGAGGTGGCAATGGCGACCATTTAATCAACACCAATGTCATTTTGACATTGGTGTTTATTCCTATCCGCCGCTCACCCGCGCAGGCTTGCGGTGATCTTGCCGTGCGGGCTTGCCACCTGGGCTGCCCAGGCCTGCGCAGCCTGATCGAACGTGAATCGCTGGTGCTCGACCTCGAACGGCTGCTCGCGATGCAACTGCAGCAGGCGCTCCCAGATGCCCTGCCGATCAGCCGGTGGACGCTGCCCCGTGCCGATGCACGACAGCGTTCGGAACAGCAGGTCGGCGATATCGAGGGGCACCTGCCTGCCCGCGCCTGTGCCGATGGTGAATATCCGCGCACCCCAGCGGGTGGCCTTGAGCGCCGCGATCATCGGCGCGCCGCACACGAGGTCGAGCACGACGTCAAACCCTGCGCCCGCGACCTGCTTGAGGGCCGCCGCGTCGTCGGAGCCCCCCATCTTCACCACGTCGTCGCACCAGCCTTTGGCCTTCAGCAGTGCCAGCGCCTGTTCGGAACGAGCCGCGCCCACCACCTTGCCCGCTCCCAGGCGCCGGGCCATCTGCAGGGCCAGCTGGCCCAACGTCCCAGTGGCACCCAGCACCAGCACCTGCTCGCCGGGCTGGATGCGCGCCTGCTCCAGTGGCACCCAGGCGCCCGTCGCCGCAATGCCCATGGTGATGGCAGTGGCGTCGTCGATGTCGTCAGGCACGGCCCATACCTCGGCCATGGGCACCAGCGTGCGCTCGGCCCAGGCCCCGAAAGGCTGCACCGATCGCTCGCCAAAGTACACACGCCGGCCCGACGGGTCGCGGCCCACACCTTCGCCTCGGATCACACAGGGAAATTCGACACCCAGCCGGTAGGCGCCCAAGACGTCCCAGCCGCCGAGCCC
>CETV01031351.1_pt1 | contig 14943 bp, 14 predicted proteins | sample 531451 | NCBI WGS metagenome assembly CETV01 (sample SAMEA2623155, study PRJEB7988) | marine metagenome | isolation source: saline water (ENVO:00002010), including | reverse complement strand
ATATTCTTTAAGTGCATCTAAAACAGCATTCACGTAGGCAGTAGTGGCTCCTATCGTACCTGCTTCTCCGCACCCTTTGGCACCTAGCATATTAGTAGTGCAAACAGCATCTTCATTATACTCAATATTAAAATTAGGAAAATCATTTGCTCGTGGCATTTGATAATCCATATATGAACCATTTACTAATTGACCAGACTCTTCTTCATATACAGCATGTTCAAACATCGCCTGTCCTAAGCCTTGGACAATCCCTCCGTGAACCTGTCCTGCAACCAAAAGCGGATTAATTATTTTACCGAAATCATCCACTGCAGAATAATCCACGATTGAAGTTCTTCCTGTATCCTGATCGATTTCTACTTCACATACATGACATCCATTGGGATAAGTAGGGGCATTGTGTTCGTATGAACTCTCTCCATCAAGAATTTGGGTATTAGATTGGCCTTCAGCTATCCTTGCTACAGAATATAGGTCAATATTTCTGTTGGTTCCTTTAACTTGAAAATGTGGCCCTGCATCAGTAGTGTATTCTATTTCACTAACAGATACATCGAGCTCATTAGCAGCGATTTCTACACCCTTCTTTAGCATCACGTTAGAAGCATCATCTATTGCACCTGCTACCATGTAGAGAGATTTTGATCCTCCGGTTCCACCTCCTCCAGGAAGATCATCACTATTTCCAAAATGAACACTTACATCTTCTACCTCTACTCCAAGTTTTTCGACGATTATTTGTGTCCATGCCGTCTCATGACCTTGCCCAGTTGCTTGTGTGCCAGCATATAACTTAACTTTTCCTTCCCCTGAAATCACAACTCTGGAATTTTCTGAACCTTCGCCTTGAGTTCTTTCGATATAGTAAGAAATTCCAATTCCCCGTAACTTATTTTCCTGAGAAGATATTTCCTTTCTTTTTTCGAAACTCTTGTACGAAGAATTAATAAGAGAAATTTCTGTAGTCTTTTCAAAATCACAACTATCAAAAGAGATGATAGGTTCTGCAGTTTTTCCAAGATCTGATGGTTGCACAAAATTTTTGATTCTTATTTCTATAGGGTCCATTCCTAAATCTGAAGCTGCTTGATCTACAAGTCTTTCGATAACATAACTAGCCTCAGGTCTCCCCGCTCCACGATAAGCATCAACGGGAACTGTATTGGTGTAAACAACTTTCACTTTATTGTTGAGTACAGGAATTTTGTAGACTCCTACATGCATACCTGCACCGGCTAAGGTAGGAATAAAAATGCCGTATTGAGACAAATATGCCCCAACTGCCGCAACAGTATCTACTTGGACGCCTAAAAAATTGCCTTCACTATCCAAGGCTAGGGAAGCTTCGGTTACATGGTCACGTCCTTGAGAGTCGCTAAGAAAAGATTCAGAACGAGTCGCTGTCCATTTTACCGGTCTATTAAGAATTTTACTCGCATGCATAACAGCGATATATTCTGGAAAACACATCATTTTAAGACCAAATCCTCCACCCACGTCTTTCGTAATAACTTTAACTTTCTTTTCTTCTATATTCAGAGTATTTGCTAATCTCTCTCTCATAGCGTGGGCTCCTTGACTCTCGACATATACAGTAAAACTCTCGTCGTCCTTATTATAGTCGGATAAAGCTGACCTCGGTTCTATTGGATTAACCACTATCCTATTATTAATTAAGTTCACTACTGAGATGTGATGGGCTTTAGTTTTGACTTCATCCCATTCTTTCTCAGATCCTATTTCCCAATCTACGGCACAATTTGAGGGGAATTCATTAAATAACAGAGGTGAATTTTTATCTAGAGCTTTGGCGGTATCTGTAACACATGGTAACTCTTCGTATGTGACTTCTATAAATTCTAAGGCATCAAGAGCTTGATTAAAACTCTCTGCTATTACAAAAGCTACAGGATCACCTACATGACGAACCTTATTTACAGCTAAAATAGGTCTTTTACTTGCGTTCATTGGAGTGCCATCTTTATTTTGTAAGAAATCAATGACAGACATATGGCTTAAACCTTCATTTTGAAGTCTTTCTCCCAAGAAAATGTCTATCACGCCTGGCATTTTAAAAGCCTCATCAGTATTAATACTTTTTATGTTTGCGTGTGCGTAAGGCGAACGAACAAATGAACCGTACACCATTTCTGGAAGTTTTAAATCGTCAGTAAATTGACCCTGACCGGTAATAAATCTTATATCTTCAATTCTCGTAACCGGTTGTCCAACGGCAAATTTCATTTTCTTTTTCCTTCTTAATCTCGATAAGAAATATCTAGTCGATCAAGTTTGCGAATTAAAGCAGGCCAAGCTAACTGACCTATACCTTCTGATGAAGCCATTTGTCCTTGCTCTGTTACTAGCTCAACAACATCTTCATTAACCCTATTTAATTTAGAGCCTCCCGACATGGCTTTAATTTGCATAGTACATGCTCTTTCTAGAAAAAAGAGGCGTAGCCATGCATCCGCACAAGTGGTACCGGTTGTTAGTAAACCGTGATTCCTTAATATCATACAATGCTTATCTTCTAAGTCCTCAATTATTCTTTCTCTTTCATCATGGTTAAGTGCAATACCTTCATAATCGTGATAAGAGCAGTCATCTCTAATGACCATAGCTGTTTGACTTATAGGCAATAACCCTTCTTCTTGAGCTGAAACTGCTACTCCATCGTTTGAGTGAGTATGAATGACCGCATGATTGTTAGAACCACTTCTATGAACAGCTGAATGAATAGTAAAACCGGCAGCATTAACATTATAATTAGTATCCGTAATCTTATTGCCTTCTAAATCCACTTTAACCAAATCGGAGGCACATATTTCATCAAACAACAATCCGTATGGGTTCAAAAGAAAGCTATTAGGTTCATTTGGAACTCTAGCAGAAATATGTGTAAAAACCAGATCATCCCAGCCATAAAAAGCGACCAAACGATACAATGCAGCCAGTTCAACTCGTGTATCCCATTCCTCCTCAGAAACTATATCTTTAACTTTTGAATTCATCGTAAATAACCTCTCTATTTAACAGAGAATATCCTAACAATATATTTATATCAAACCATTCCAATAGTTTGTTTTACCGCTAAGTTCCATTTTTCTATTATACTTTCTCGAGTTGTGTCTTCCATTTTATTCTGAAAAGACTGGCTCTTATTTACTACATTATCAAGATCATTTATATTTTTATATTTGTTTGATCCTAGCCCTGATAATATAGTCGCTCCCAATGCAGTGGCTTCTTTATTTGAAGAACATTGAATTTCTAAGTTGCATATATTCGCTAAATTCTGAACAAACAATTGATTTTCAACCATTCCACCATCGATCTTTAAATTCTTAGGTAAAGTTATATCATATTTTTTGAGATCTTTGTTTATCGCCTTCAAAAGATCGTTAGTCTGCAATGAGACAGATTGTATCCCTGCATGAATTATTTCTTTCTTCCCCGTGTTCCTATTCATTCCAAAAATAGCTGCTCTTGATTTAGGGGACCAATGCGGTGCACCCAATCCAGTAAAAGCAGGAACAAGAACAACATTTGAATCAGAACTATCAAATCCTTCATTTATTAATGGTATTATTTCTTCATATTTATCAAATAGTTGTAAATAATCTTTAAACCAATCAACTATTGCTCCTGCCATAAATATTGATCCTTCAATTGCATAAGATGCTTGTCCCTGGATTTTACTTGCAACGGTTGTTATCAATCCATTATCGGACTTAACTATTGTTTCTCCAGTATTTGCTAAAACGAAGCAGCCTGTTCCGTATGTTGATTTAATATCCCCTTCTCTAAAGCACTTCTGCCCGATTGCAGCTGACTGCTGATCTCCTGCAACACCATAAATTTCTAGATTTCTACTTAAGATTTCAGTTTTTCCATAATATCCGTCAGAATCTCTAACTTCAGGCATTATATTCTTAGGGATATCAAACATTTCTAATAGCTCATCGTCCCATTCTAAAGAATTAATATTATATAAACTGGTCCTAGAGGCATTTGTTATATCAGTTGCGAAAACTTTTTTATTGGTTAGATTGTATATTAACCAAGAATCGACTGTTCCTACGCAAATTTCACCTTTCTTAATCTTATTTTTAATATTTTCATTGTTCTTTATTATCCAATTAATCTTTGAAGCACTAAAATATGGATCAAGCAATAATCCAGTCTTATCTCTAATAATGTCTTCTAAACCCTTTTCCTTTAGTTTATTGCAATATTCTTCAGTTCTTCTGTCTTGCCAAACTATTGCATTCTGCAGAGGTTTTCCATTTTTTTTGTCCCAAACAATTACAGTCTCGCGTTGATTTGTAATAGCTAAAGAATTGATGTTTTTTTCTAAATTTCTAGATAAAATATCTTCGCAGCACTGAATTACAGTGTGCAAAATATCTAACGGATCATGTTCTACCCAACCATCCTTTGGAAATATTTGTTTAAAAACTTTTTGACTTACATCTATTTTTTGACCATTTATATCAAACAAAACAGCTTTACTTGATGTAGTTCCTTGATCGATAGTTAAAAACAATTTAACTCCTTTTAGTTCAAAACTAACAATTAAAACTGTTTTATCAAGAGGAAGTGTTATTTTGTTAAAATAATAGTATAAATTTATTATGTCAGATAAAAAATTACATTTTGTATCAAGTGAGAATCCTGATGCGAAAAAGGCCAAAAAGGCGCTAAGTCAAACTTATAAAAACTATAAGATTTCTGAAGCTGATGTCGTGGTGGCTTTAGGGGGTGATGGCCTGATGCTACAAACACTTCATGAAAATATTGGTAATAGTCTTCCCATATACGGAATGAATAGAGGTTCTATAGGTTTTTTAATGAACAAATATGAAGAAGATAATCTTATTGGAAGAATTGATAAAGCTGAAATGACAAGAGTATACCCACTTCAAATGGAAGCTATAACTGAAAATGACATAAAAACCGCGAAAGCTATCAATGAAGTTTCTCTTCTTCGGCAAACCTATCAAGCAGCAAAGATACAAATATTTATTGACGGCAAGGAAAGACTAGCCGAACTTATTTGTGATGGGATATTGCTTTCGACGCCTGCCGGTAGCACTGCTTATAATTTGTCTGCACATGGGTCAATTCTCCCTATTACCTCAAATCTATTAGCTTTAACTCCTATTTCTGCTTTCAGACCAAGAAGATGGAAGGGAGCACTCATACCTCACACATCAGTAGTAAAAATTGATATTTTAGAATCCGAAAAAAGACCCGTTAGTGTAGTAGCTGATAATTTAGAGATCAGAGACATACTGTCTGTAAAAATACTTGAAGATCGAAAAACAGAATTGTTAATGCTCTTCGATCCTGAAACAAGACTAGAAGAAAAGATTCTAGACGAACAGTTTATAGATTAACTTCATCTTAGATTTTCTAACGATTCTTTAACGTCTCCATAGCCTGCTTCTTTCGGTATCGTTAAAAATACACCTTCTTTTGTTTTTTCTAGCCTAGGAAGAACTGTTACTATTCTTTGTTTTCTTGCGTTACTTAATGCCTCCTCGACTGTTTTAGAATTTCTAAGTTTTTCAAGATTCATTCTTGTGGGAAAAATGATTGTTCTTTTCTCTGACAAACAATCCTCAATAGCTTGCCTAGGGCTTATCCAAAGTGAATCTACTGACTCCTTGCCATCGTGAGTTCCTTTGTGACCATCTGGAACAGCAGCTAAATAAAATCTCGTATCAAACCTTTTAGGCATTAAGTCTGGTGTAATCCAATGGGCAAAAGGTATAAGAGATTCTATAGAAAATTTTAGATTTTCTTTTTTGGCAAATTCTTGCATAGAAGTTTCATTCTTATTAAATCTATCTCTCCATTTTTGAAGTTCTTCTAATTTCTCATTATTTATTAAATTCTCATTTGCTTTATACTTAGCAAACAGTATTCCTGACTCTTCATAACTTTCTCGGATAGCAGCAATCCTAAAACTCAGCTCTTCATCAACATAATCTTTGTCAGGAACAATAAAATTCCTAATATCAGGACCAATGTCCTTTGAATCAACTTTTCCTCCTGGAAAAACTAACGCTCCTGATGCAAAATCTATTTCGTGGTGCCTAGCTACCATAAAAACTTCGAGATCATTTTTACCATTACGTATAATAAGAACTGTTGAGGCTGGTATTAAGTTATTTGAGGTTTTTTTCATTTGATAATGCTATATCATGAAAACTCAAATTTAACTCATAAAATAAGGTCCGATTTAAATGTACAAAATAAGAGGTTGTTATGCTTGAAGGTTTGAAAATTATAGAGATGGCTACATATGTAGCGGCGCCTGCAGCTGGTGCTATGTTAAGAGATTGGGGTGCAGATGTAATAAAAATAGAACCGCTTGCTGGATGTCCGATGAGAAAGTTTTTTGAGGGAACAAAATCGACTCTTGAAATCGTAGGTAATCCTATTTTTGGATTGGACAATAGAGGAAAAAAAGGCATGACCATTAATACTAGTGATTCTAGAGGAGCTGACATAGTTAGAAAGCTAATAAAAGAAGCGGACGTATTCTTAACTAATGTGAGACCTACATCACTTGAAAATGCAAAACTTGATTACAAATCATTGATGAATATTAACAAAAAATTAATTTATTGTTCTCTTTCCGGTTACGGTTTGGAAGGGGAAGAAAGGGATAGACCTGGTTTTGATATAGCGGCATTTTGGTCAAGATCTGGAATGGCACACCTAACACAAAGAAAAGGTGAGATTCCACTCCCCTTGCGAACCGCCTCCGGAGATCATATTACTGCGATATCAACTGTAAGCGGTATTTTAGCCGCGGTCTATGAGAGGCAAAGAACAGGTAAAGGAAAAGTTGTTGAGAGCTCTTTATTAAGGACAGGGGTTTATTCTATTGGAACTGATATGGCTTTGCAATTAAGATTTGGTAGAGTTCCCTCAACAAAAAATAGAGATCAACAAATTAACCCCATAGCTAATTTTTTTAAAACTAAAGATAATAGATGGATTTGCTTAAGCCCAAGAGCTGGGGGAGATTGGGATTTTCCAAAAGTAGTTAGAGCTTTAAAAAAAGAGGAGTGGTTGGAGAATGAGAATTTTAATACTCACCATAGCAGGAGAGTGAATTCTACAGAATTTGTCAGCGCTATGGATGAAGCCTTCAACCTACTTACTCTAGAAGAATGGGGTGAAAGATTAGATAAAGAGGATCTAATATGGGCACCTGTACAAAATTTATCAGAAGTGTCAAAGGATGAACAGGTATTGTCGACTGGTGCATTCGTAGAAATCGAGGACCCAGAATGCGATGAGAAATACAGATCTCTTGCTTCACCCGTTAAGTTTCATGATACGGATGATGGTCCGAAGGGCCCTGCCCCTAAACTAGGAGAACATAATTCGGAAATCTTATCTGATATAGGTTTTACTAAAGAGGAAATTCAAGGAATGATAAAAGAAGGCATAATTGGTAAAGAAGTCTGATCTTATTTATTCTTTTAAATCTGGTGGAATTGTTTCATTAATTATTTTCTTTAGGCAATCATTGCTATGTAGAATTTCTTGATCTGCAGAACCTAATCTTCTAAGCGCAACAGTATTGTTTTCTTTTTCCTTTTTTCCTATTACAAGGATAAAGGGAACTTTATTATGGGAATGCTCTCTTATTTTATAATTAATTTTTTCATTTCTGGTGTCTATGATGGTTCTTATTCCCTTGCTCCGAAACTCTTCTTCAATCTTATTAGAATAGTCTTCGACCTCAGATACAATTGTTGTAATAGCAACTTGAATAGGTGATAACCAAGAAGGAAAACGTCCTTCGTAATGCTCTATAAGTATCCCCATAAATCTTTCCAAGCTCCCTAAAATCGCCCTGTGTAGCATTACCGGTATATGTTTGCTATTATCTTCCCCAATATAACTAGCGCCAAGTCGGCCAGGCATATTAAAATCTACCTGCAAAGTTCCACATTGCCACGCTCTGCCAATTGCATCATGAAGATAAAAATCTAATTTGGGACCATAAAAAGTTCCATCTCCTTTGTTTTCATTAAACGGAAGTCCTGTTGCTTTCGCAGCATTAATTAATGATTCTTCGGCCTTGTCCCATATATCATCTGATCCAACTCTGACCTCAGGTCTATCTGCATACATTATAGAAATTTCATTAAACCCAAGTTCTTGATAAATTCCTTTGAGTAAATCACAAAACAAAATAGTCTCGGATTCAATCTGTTCCTCGGTACAGAATATATGCGCATCATCTTGTACAAAATTTCTAACACGCAATAAACCATGTAGTGCACCGGAAGGTTCATGTCTATGACATGATCCAAATTCTGCCATTCTAAGCGGGAGATCCTTATAGCTCTTAATTCCTTGGTTAAATATTTGAATATGTCCAGGACAATTCATCGGTTTAATCATAAGTTCTCTTTCGTCCACTACAGTGGTATACATATTTTCAATATACTTATCCCAGTGACCCGATTCTTCCCATAGTTTCTTATCTAAAAGTTGAGGAGTTTTTATTTCTTGGTATCCCGCTTTTGATATTCTCCTTCTAACATAGTCTTCAAGTTCTCTATAAATAGACCAACCATTCGAATGCCAAAAAACCATTCCTGCAGCTTCTTCTTGGAAGTGAAACAAATCTAATTCCCTACCTAATTTCCTATGGTCACGTTTTTCTGCTTCCTCTAAGAAGTCCAAATGATTTTTAAGGTCTTTATCTGAAGCCCATGCAATTCCATAAATTCTTTGGAGCATCTTATTCTTTGATCTTCCTCTCCAATAAGCTCCCGCTACTTTTGTTAATTTAAATGACCTTAAATGTCTGGTGGAAGTAACATGGGGACCCCTGCACATATCAACATACTCGTTGTGATGATATAAAGCTATAATCTCGTCATCAGGTATTTCATTAATTATTTCTATTTTGTAAGGTTCTTCTCTCTCTTCGAATATTTTTATTGCTTTTTTTCTGTCTACTACCTCTCTAATTACTCTATAGTCCTTAGAAGCTAGTTCTTTCATTCTTTCTTCTATCGAAACTAAATCTTTTTCATTTAAAGATTTTGGCAAATCAATATCATAGTAAAAACCGTTTTCTATAGTTGGCCCTATGGCCATTTTAGCTTCAGGATAAATTTGTTTAAGAGCATGACCAAAAAGATGTGCACAAGAATGCCTTATTATCTCTATACCTTCATCATCAGTATTTTTGACTATTTTTATTCTTGAATCTTTTGATACTTTCTCTGAAGCGTCAACAAGTTCTTCATTAACGAACCCTGCAACAGTTGCTTTTGCTAGACCCTTACCAATAGAAAGTGCAATCTCATCAATATCAACTGATTTATTAAAATCTTTAGTTGCTCCATCAGGTAAAGTTATCTTAGGCATTTATCTAGTTTTCCTTTTATCATCATTTATTTCTGGTAATGGGTCATATCCATGATTACCCCAAGGATGACATCGTGCTATTCTTTTAATCGACAATTTAAAACCCAAGAAAAATCCATATTTTGAAAAAGCTTCTAACGCATAACTAGAACACGAAGGATCAAATCTACAAGATCTTCCGAGAAAAGGTGATATTAAATATTTATATCCCTTTATTAAAAATATACTTACTCTACTAGCTAAACCCATGAATAAAAAAACTTCCTATTATTAAGACCTATAAATAATTTCAAAGAATTATCCACAGAAAAATAAATATTATCCACATTTTTTTTTATTAATCGAACGAATTCAATTGACGAATTTTTACTTGCATATAGAATTTTAAGTGACGATAGAGATGACCAATTATCGTTGGGCGGGTGACGAACCGCATTGAGGGTTGACTGGTCGGCAACCCATGGGGAAGGTAAAGACTGTAAAGTTTTGAGAACAACCACTCTAGGTTTAAGATCTAAATCTCTTCGGAGATGAGGATTTAAAATCAGAAGAGAGCGATACGCCAGGTTTAATCGGGGGCGGTTAAGCCTTTCAAAGGGAACTCGATGTGGGTTCCCTTTTTTTTATGCAATTTGTTTTATACATTCACAAACTGCATCAAAGGTTAGCATTACCGATGCATGTCTTCCTTTGTAATCTTTAACTGGTTGTAAATATTTTAAAGCATCCCACTTTCCTTTTGGTGGTGGACCGGACTCTTTGAGCATGGAAAGCATTATTTCCCTTACATCTATTAATTCTTCATAATCGCTTCCTATGATATTTCTAGCCATGACAGAAGATGAGGCTTGACCGAGAGAACAAGCTTTTACCTGATGAGCAAAATCTGTTACATGACCATCAAGAAAATTTAGATCAACAATAACCTTTGATCCGCAAAGTTTACTCACTGCAGTTGAGGATGAGTCCGGAGTATCAAGCCTTCCAATTCTAGGAATTTCTGAAGCTAAGCTCAATATACTTTCATTGTAGAGTTCATTAATCATTTATTGATATTTTTTTCCATACCGGACCCTCTTGAGTATCTTCAATGAAGATGCCCATATTTAAGAGTTGATCCCTTATTGTGTCACTTTTTTCGTAATCTTTTTCTTCCCTAGCCATTCGTCTTTTTTCGATCAAATTATTGATCATTTCTATATCAACATCTTTGTTTTTAGATTCGAACCATTCAATCGGATCATTCTTAAGGATGCCTATAAGATTCGCCGAGCCAATCAAGAGTGCTCTCAATGAAGAATCCTTTGGAGATTTTTTCAATCTTTTAAAAAGAGAATGAAGAACTGAAATTGCTTTTGGTGTATTTAAATCATCATATAAGGACTCTAAAAATTCCTTATCAATATTCTTTTCATTGCTATCTAGGTCTTTTGTCTCTGCTAATAAAGAGTACATATTGTTTAAAACGGTATTTGATTGATCAATTAACCTTTGATTCCAGATAAGGGGCTGTCTGTAATGAGTGCTCAACAGTGAAAACCTTATCACTTCACCAGGAACTTTTTTGACGAGGTCTTTAACCAATAAAACATTACCAAGGGATTTTGACATTTTTGCCTTATCCATTTGGACCAGTCCATTATGCATCCAGTAATTTGCAAGAGGGTGTCCATCATTTCTGCAAGAAGATTGGGCTATCTCATTCTCATGGTGTGGAAAGGTTAAATCCTCACCCCCTCCATGGATATCAATTGTTTTACCAAATAGTTTAAATATCATTGTTGAACATTCCAAATGCCAACCTGGTCTTCCAAATCCCCACGGACTATCCCAACCTATTTCATTATCTAAAGATGGTTTCCACAAAACAAAATCAAGTGGTTTTTTTTTATAAGATTGAACTTCGACTCTAGATCCAGCAATCATTTCTTCAGGATTTCTTCTAGAAAGCATGCCATAAGAATTATATGAGCTAATATCAAAAAGAACATGATCATCGGACACATATGCAAATTCTTTCATTAGAAGATCGTTAATAAACTCAATCATTTCCTTTATGTGCGCAGTTGCAAAAGGTTCCTCGTCAGGAAAAGACACATTTAAAGCCTTCATGTCATATTTATACTGCTCTGTGTATTTCATTGTTATCTTAGAAATATCTTCTTTTTCTTCTTTAGCAGCATTAATAATTTTGTCATCAATATCGGTAATGTTCCTAGCATAAATTACTTGTTTGAAAGAAGCTCTTAATAGGTCTGCTAATACATCAAAAACAACTGCTGGTCTTGCATTGCCAATATGTGAAGGCCCATAAACTGTTGGGCCACATACATAAATAGTCACTTTATCGGGGTTTAGAGGCTTAAAAACCTCTTTTTTCCTACTATGTGAATTAAATAATCTAATAGTCATTGTCATAAAAAATAAATTAATATAATTTTTTTTATATCAATAACATATAGAATAATATAATAGAAACATTATAAAGATTAAGGAAATACAAGTACTATCAGTTTTAGGTAAGAGTAACGAGGAATATTATGGATATGAAAGTTGATCCGAACAATGTTCATAAAATAAACGAGAAAAAGGAAGCAAACAGACCCTCAAAAGAAGAGGCTATGAAGGCTGTTAAGACCCTTATATCTTGGGCTGGTGATAACCCCAGTAGGGAAGGTCTAATTGATACTCCTAAAAGGGTAGTAGAGGCTTATGAAGAATTTTTCTCTGGTTATAATGAAGACCCATACAAAGTCTTGAATAAGACATTTTCTGACGTAGAGGGCTATGATGATATTGTTTTTCTAAGAGATATAAATATTGAGACTCATTGTGAACACCACATAGTTCCAATTCTTGGGATAGCCCACGTCGCTTATCTACCAAATGAAAAGGTGGTAGGATTATCAAAATTAGCAAGAGTTGTAGAAGTCTATTGTAGGAGACTTCAAACACAAGAAACTCTTACAATGCAAATACTTCATACAATTGATGAGGTTCTTCAGCCTCATGGAGTTGCTGTAATGATAGACGCTAAACATCAATGCATGACTACTCGTGGAATATATAAGCCTCATGTGTCCACGGTAACTACAAAATTTTCAGGTTTATTTAAGGAAGATACCGAACTTCGTCAAAGGTTTATACAGCTCACTCAACAAGGCTAATTTGTCAAAAGATTTTAAAAACAATTTTAACGAAAGAGTGTCTATCGAGGAGATCGAGGAAGGAACTCTTTTGTGTCCAAAATTTGATGAAAACGATTTAATTCCCTGCACTACAACAGATTCTTTAACAGGAGAGGTCTTAATGATCGGGTTTATGAATCCTGAGGCACTGAGTAAAACGATTGAAACTGGGGAAGCTTATTACTTTAGTAGAAGCCGTAAAGAAATTTGGCACAAAGGGTCTGTTTCTGGGTTAAAACAAAATATAGTCGAAATGAGGATTGACGATGACCAAGACTCTATTTGGATCTCCGTTGATGTTGAAGGATCTGGAGCAAGCTGTCATGTCGGGTATAAGTCATGTTTTTATCGGTCAATTCCTCTGAAGACAGAAGTTAATAAAGAATTAAAACTTGAGAAAAAGGATGAAGAAAAACTTTTTGATCCTGAGATTGTTTATAAAGATACTCCAAATCCAACTAAAATCTGATTATTCTGGGAATTTGTTAAAAGGAAAAGGTTTTTTATCCTCGTTTCCAGTAGAAAATAATAAACAGTCTCTCGTAAAAATAGATAATCTTCTTGAAAAATCCTTCATTTCCTTTAGTTGCTCAGAACCAACTAATCTGACAACAAAACTTAAAATTGATAAAACCACCAACACCCAAAAAGCCATATAGGCCAAGATAAGGAATCCTATAGAGTAAATAATATCAATAACATAATTAAGAATATTCACTGCTAGTTTATCATCGCTTGATTCATCAGAAGAGGAGGGAGTATCTTCTGAGCTAATCTCCACAACCTCATCATCAATAATTTCTTTATCGTTTTCGTTTTCCATCATTGCAAAAAATTCTTTATTTCCTTCAATACTTGTATTTTATAACAATAAGCAAAAAATAAAACAAATCTTATTCATAATTTACTCAATTTATATCGTATTAGCTCCATTCTGTCATTGCCGAAATACATGTCTTCTTTATTAATAAAGATGGTAGGAGAACCAAATCCGCCTCTTTTTATTAGTTCAGAAGTGTTATTTTTTAACCTATCCTTAATATCTTGTTGCTTAATGCTTTTTAAAATTTCTTCGCCTCTTAAACCTGAAGAAATAAAAATCTTTTTTAAAACATCATCATTGCTAACATCCTCGTCTCTTTCCCAATATGACTTAAAACATTCCCAGGCATAAGAAACTAACTTTCCTTGATCATTAGCAATAATAGCGGCTCTCATCATTTTAACAGCATTAACGGGGAAAATGCTTGGCCACCGAATTGAAATACCACATAAATCGGCCCAATCCTGCAGATCTTTCCTAGAATAATTAATCTTCAATTTATTTGGATTTTTTCTTATCTCATATATTTCCTGATTGACTTCATTGAAAACACCCCCAACAATCACGGGTTTCCAAATAATCTCAACTTCTGCTTCTTCTGCTACAGAATGTATTCTAGAAAATGCTAAATAGGTCCATGGAGACGAACAATCAAAGAAAAACTCTATAGAATCCATTGTAACTTATTTTCCTTTCCATTTTGGCTTCCTTTTTTCTGAAAACGCCAGCGGTCCTTCAATAAAATCTTCACTCGTTACCAATGATTTAATGGCCTCATATTTTTGAGACATCGCTTCATCGATGCTTGCATAGTTCAAACCGGAATAAGCCACTTCTTTTGTTGTTCTTATAGAAACCGGCGAGCACTCCATTATCATTTCAGCCCATTCTATGGATTTATCTAATAAATATTTCTGATCTACAACTTCATTAACAAAGCCTAATTCCTTGCCTTCAAAAGCGCTTACAACCCGACCAGTAAGCATCATACCCATTGCGCGTTTCATACCAATTTGTCTAGGTAGTCGATGGATGCCACCAGCTAAAGCTGCCAGACCTACCTTTGGTTCCGGTAGTGCAAAATTAGCATTTTCCGAAGCGATAATAATGTCACAAGCAAGTGCAATCTCAAATCCACCCCCCATAGCTACGCCGTTCACAGCAGCAATTACCGGTTTATGTAAATCAAAACGAGAGGTGATCCCAGCAAATCCTGATGGATTTCTTTCTAATGGTCTCTTCCCTTCAGCTTGATATTTTAAATCATTTCCTGCTGAAAAGGCTTTTTCGCCTGCACCAGTTATGATAGCAACCCAAGCATTACTGTCTTCCTGAAAATCATTGAATATTTTCTCTAACTCAAGATGTGCTGGTGCATGCAATGCGTTCATTCTTTCTGGTCTATTTAAGGTTACGATCCATAGATTGTCCCTTTTTTTTAATGTTGAAAATTCGTAATTCATATTATCTCCTATTCAATTAATTTAAGTTTTTTAGAAAACATTTTCCAGTTTT
>CETV01055590.1_pt1 | contig 15023 bp, 13 predicted proteins | sample 531451 | NCBI WGS metagenome assembly CETV01 (sample SAMEA2623155, study PRJEB7988) | marine metagenome | isolation source: saline water (ENVO:00002010), including | reverse complement strand
TGATCAATACAAAACAAACCTTTATCAATTTGAAAAAGATTTAGATTTCGCAATGTCAAAATGGAATAATATGTTTTCCATTCTTAAAGATAAAAAAATAATTTTTTACCATAATTCCTGGCCCTATTTTTCGAAAAGGTTTGGCTTAATTACAGTTGGTTTTCTGGAACCAAAGCCAGGTATAACGCCCTCGCCGTCGCAATTGAATCAAGTTATTAATCAAATAAAAGAAAATGAAATTGAAGTCATTGCCTCTGAATCCTATTTCAGTGATAGAGCACCGAAATTTATTGAGTCAAAGACAAATGTAAGAATAGTCAAATTGGCTCAATCGGTTGGTGCAATTGAAGGTGCGGATTCTTATATCAACCTTTTCGAAACAAACCTCCTTATTTTAGCGAAAGCATATGGAGTTATGCATGATTGATCTCATCTTTTGGCCATTACTAGCAACTTTTGTGTTAACAGGTATTCATGTATACTTAGGGTTGCATGTTGTTACGCGTGGAGTAATTTTTGTTGATCTTGCTTTAGCGCAAGTTGCTGCACTTGGCGCTGCTGTAGGTATTGTAATGGGATTGGAGCATGATGGTAATGCGAGTTATATGATGGCATTGGCTTTTACATTTGTAGGTGCTGCATTTTTTGCTTATATCCGTTCTAGTAATCAAAAAGTTCCACAGGAAGCAATTATTGGAATCACCTATGTTGTATGTGCTGCCGCTATGATATTATTGTTTAGCAAATCAGCTGAAGGATCTGAACATTTAAATCATTTACTTGTTGGCTCAATCTTATTTGTTACTCCAAAAAAAATTGCATATACGGCTTTGCTTTATGTAGCTATTGGATTTTTTCATTTTAAATATAAGAAGCAATTTTTTAGAATATCTGAATCCCACCTTAATATGACAGCACTGAATTCTTCAGATCGTTTTTGGGATTTCCTTTTTTATGTGACCTTTGGTTTTGTGGTTACAAGTTCAGTAAAAATTGCTGGTGTATTGCTGGTGTTTTCATTCCTGATCATTCCCACCATAGCTGCACTCCTTTTTAAAGAATCAATTCGTGGCAGATTAATATTTGGTTGGTCGTTTGGAATAATTGGTAGTCTGGCTGGAATGTTTATATCTATTTTATTAGACCTTCCCACAGGTGCAACCATAGTCGTAACGTTTGGCGTTATGTTGGCCTTATTAGGATTAATAAAATTAGTTAAGAGGCATTCCTCTTAATGAAATAGAGAATCGCCAAATATTACTTCCTTGATCCATATCACCCTCATTACTTGTAAAAGCTCCATCAATAAAAATAGGTTTTTGGAGATTAAGAGCAATAGCACCAAACCTAGAGCCAAATAGGAAAGATATACTAGGGCTGATGGATGTTGATTTTGTATTAGGTGCTGGTATATCATTCCAATAGCCCTGTCCCGTGTGAAGTATATTAAATCCATAACCAATAGAACTGTCAATACTATCAAAACGCTTATATATCATTGATAAAGCAATATTAAGATTTACTGGAGGTAAGTAACCATATTTACTTTCTGAGAATGGTCTTTCTAAAATGATAAATCCTCCAAAAAAAATAGGATTAGCTGGCCTTTTATAATAAATCTGAGTTTCGATATTATAGTTGTATGTCCCATTACTTAAACTAAAATGTCGGTGTTCTTTTACTTCATCTTTGTTTAAAAAATATGGGTCTGAAGTTAATTGGTTATTAGATGGAATAGTTATCCCTCCTCCAGAAAAAATTCTAAAACCTGGTCCATCTCCTTGATTTTTTATTAGATACCTAATCATAACCTTTGAGTCACCCAAAATCCCACCATTTGCGTTATGAAAATCACTTGCACTTGATTCAGTTCGATGGTGAATAGAGACATTAGATTGATTCCAATTCATGCTCCTAATACCCAATGTTGAGCTTAGTGTTAAATTATATTTGTCAGAAATCCCATATACAATACTGGGGCGTAATATAAACGTATTTAATGACCCACTATGTTTAAATGGCTCGCCTTTTACGGGGTCATGCCACCAATCTATAGAAGTGTAATGGCTTTGAATTCCATAATAGAGCTGCCCTTTTTCAGCTCCAAAACCTTTATCTGACTCACCAACTGGCAAGGAAGGATTACTTCAAAGCGCTCATTGTCCGTATAATGCAGCCATAAGCAAAAAGAAAATAACAGGCTTATTTTTCATTGTTGAGTTTAAGGAAAACATTGGTAATTAGAGTAGCACATTAGGTAGTTTTCAACTACTTAGGTAAGTTAAACGATAGCTATGAATGAAATACAATCTAGAATCAAAACAATTTTTGATCAGCAACTCGCTAATTGTCAAAATATACGAAATACTACTTTTAAAGAAAGAAGTGCAAAACTTAAATCTATTGAAACATGGCTTATGGATCATAAAGAAGATATTAGAAATGCCATGCATCAAGATTATCGTAAACCTGCTTCCGAGGTAGACTTAACTGAACTTTGGGCCGTATTAAATGAGATACGTCATATACGCAGATATTTAAAAAAGTGGATGCGATCAAAAAAAGTTAAATCAACTTTAGCAATGGCTACAGCCGAAGCTTGGATACAATATGAACCTAAAGGTGTGGTCTTGATAATAACTCCATGGAATTTTCCATTTAATTTAACAATTAGCCCTTTAATATCTGCGATTGCGGCAGGTAATTGTTCAGTAATAAAACCATCCGAATTAACTCCCCATTCATCACAGGTCATTTCCCATATGGTAAATGACCTTTTTGAAGAAAAGGAAGTAGCTCTTTTCGAAGGAGATTCCAATGTAGCTGAAGCGCTATTAGATGAACCATTCAATCATATTTTCTTCACAGGTAGTCCAAAAATTGGAAGCTCAGTTATGAAAAAAGCTGCAAAACATCTATCAACTATTACTCTAGAATTAGGTGGTAAATCTCCAACAATTGTTGATGAAACTGCAAATTTGAAAGATGCTGCTCAAAAAATATCCTGGGGCAAATTTTTAAACTGCGGTCAGATCTGTTTAGCTCCAGATTATGTTTTTGTACAAAAATCAGTCAAAGAAAAATTACTTGAAGAGATAAAAAACATGTCTAATAAACAATTTGCCACAGGTAATGGATCCGTAATGGACTCAGATAACTATGCTCGAATTGTAAATAAAAAACATTTCGAACGATTAAGTAGTCTACTTAATAAGACAACTGCTTTTGGGGATAAAATATATATGGGCGGGGATACAGATGAAGAAACAAATTTTATTGAGCCAACTGTTCTAATGGATGTTACGCCTGATTCCCCAGTAATGAGTGAAGAAATATTTGGACCAATTCTTCCCATAATTACATTTGATAATATTGATGAAGTTGTTAAGGTTATCAATAATAAACCAAAACCATTGGGTCTATATATTTTTAGTTATAATAGGAAAAATATTGATTTTATTTTAAAAAATACATCGGCCGGTGGCACATCTATCAATGATACGATTCTTCACTACATGCACCTTAATTTACCTTTTGGGGGAATTAATAATAGTGGTTTTGGCCGTACTCATGGTGAAGCTGGGTTTAAAGCTTTTTCAAACCAGCGCTCAATACTTAAGCAGTCACGCTTGAGCCCTATGAAATTATTATATCCACCCTATACTGATCGGGTCAAAAAAATGATCAAATTATTAATGAAATATATTTAACTAGATGATAGATATAAGAAAAATTTGTTTTATACTTGAAAAAGGCACCAAATTTAGGTTGGTCTGATAACTGAGAAAATAATGAAAAAAAGATCAATTACAATTCTATTCTGCATTATTGGCGTATCACTTATGGGTCAATCTCAACAACAATCTTCAAAAGGATTTGTTATGGATAAAATAATAAAAACAGATGAAGAGTGGCAAGCATGCTTAACTCCAGAACAATATCAAGTTTTACGTGAAAAAGGTACTGAACGTGCTTTCACAGGAAAATACTATAAGCATAAAGCGAAGGGTACCTACATATGTTCTGGATGTGATAATGAACTGTTTAGCTCTGAAACAAAATATGATTCTGGGTCTGGATGGCCAGCATTTTTTGATGCGATAGACTCTAAAAAAGTTAATACAAAAAGTGATTTTTCGCTTGGGATGATTAGAACTGAAATCACATGTGCAAAGTGTGGGTCACATTTAGGGCACGTATTTGAAGATGGGCCAAAGCCCACAGGCTTGCGTTATTGCGTAAATTCATTATCCCTCAAATTTGTGGATAAATAATAAAATTATTTTTTTAACTATATTCATAAAATTTTGTCAAATTACTCAATAGATTAGAAAGAGAGAAGCTTTTCAATGAAAACTAACAGATCATATATAATATTATTTCTTATTGCGTTTACCTCATTAGGGATTTCGCAATCACGAATGGGTATGAATCAACCTGACCCAGTAGATTGGGTCAAAAAATTAGATTTGAGTGAAAAACAGGCAACTCAAATGAAGGAAATTAATGAGCGTTTGATGGCTGAACTGAAAGATCTTAGAGAGGATCCAAATATGGATCGTAGAGAAAAAAGATATGCGATGGGTGATAAGATGCAGGAACGAGATCAGCTAATTAAGGAAATACTAACTAAGAAGCAATATAAGCAATACCAAAATGAAATAAAAAGTCAGCAAAAAGAACGTGGTAGATCAAGAAGGGGACCTAGGCAAAATTGATAACAAGGAGGAGACTTAGGCAAAATTGATAAATAGATTATTTATAATAACTCTATACTATTCTGTAATTCTTGGGCAAAATGTAGATAGAGATATTGCAGGATCAGTTTTGGATATGGACAATTTGGAACCACTGCCTTATGCAAACATCATCGTTCAAGGTACAAATCGTGGTATTACAACAGATGCTGATGGGCATTTTGTTCTTGTTGATGTTCCAGCAGAACCGTGTACACTAATCGTATCTTATATTGGGTATCGTACAGCCAAAATTGGTTATGATAATTCTCTCTCTCAAGGACCATTAGAAATTCGTCTAAGAATGGAAGCGCTCAACTTCCAGGCTGTGGATGTTATTGCTGATGAATATCAAATTATAAAAAGCTCAAACGACGAAGTTAGTAAAATTACTCTATCTCCACGTCAGTTGGCGCTTTTACCTAATATGGGTGAAGTGGATATCTTTCGGTCACTACAATTATTGCCAGGCATAACTAGTACTGGTGATGGTTCATCAGGAATTAATGTTCGAGGTGGAGGGTCGAACCAAAATATGATACTACTTGATGGTATGAATATTTATCATGTTGACCATTTTTTTGGAATGTTTAGTGCATTCAATGCTGATGCAATTAAAGATGTTCAAGTATACAAAGGTGGATTCCCAGCAAAATATGGTGGAAGATTATCAAGCGTAATTGACATGACAGGAAAAAACGGTGACCTAACTAAAAGACAATTTGGTTTAGGAGCGAATTTGATGTCGACTCAACTGCTATATGAGACACCTATTATATTAGGTGGCAGCTGGTTATTATCTTTTAGAAGATCATACTCTGATTATATGTCCAGTCCCTTTTTTGAAAAAATGTATCAGTTTGTAACGGGTGATGATGAAGTCCCAACCAATAACCGTAGACGTGTGAATCCTAATAATGAAAATGATGAAGCTTTTCAACAGCAAATTTTCCCCAATTTTTACTTTTACGACCTTCATAATAAAGTGACGTTTACACCTGGGAATAGTGATGTGATCAGTATCAGCATGTATGGAGGCAGAGATTTTTTAAATGAATCTCGTGAGACAGAAGGAGTAAGGGGTCGTCCCGGAGGTGGAGGCTTTGGTGGTGGAGGTGGCCAGCAAACCGTAACTCGTATTGATGATAACAACACAGACTGGGGCAACCTGGGGATGAGTTTTCGTTGGAATCATCGATGGACTGATCGTTTTTCCAGTCAAGCCTTATATAGTTCTTCTCAGTTCAATAGTGACTATGGTCGCCATTTATATTCGATTGGAGGTGGGGGTAGAACATTTAAGATCAATGAAAGTAATGGGGCTAAAGACAAATCATTTCGCCTAGACAATGTGCTACATGCTAATGCAAATCACATTCTAGAATTTGGTCTTGAAACAACAAATTTGGGTACTCACTACGATGTAGCTGTTTATGATTCAGTCCAAATTTTAGATCTTGAATCAAATACAATGCTTTTAAGCCTTTATTTGGAAGATCGATGGAAAGTGTTGCCTTCTTTGACTGTTGGATTGGGCGTACGTGCAACATCTCAAACTGGATTGGATAGTTTATTTATATTGGATGTAGCAACGGACTCTGTTTTTATTTCACCTCGTTTTTCATTTAATTGGAATATTGGAGATCATTTTTCTATTAAAGGAGCGTGGGGTAATTATTTTCAATTTATTAATAATATCGTTCTTGAAGATGTACTCCAAGGCAATTCTAACTTTTGGCTTGTATCTGATGATAATATTCCACCAGGTTCTGCTGAGCATCAAATATTAGGATTCAAATATGAAACGCGAAATTATTTATTTGAAATTGAAGGATACCGAAAATACATGGATGGTATGATTGAATATACAAGGCGTTTTCAAGAGTTAGCTGATTATGGAAATTATTTTTTCTTTGGTGATGCCTATGCAGAAGGTTTGGAGTTTTTGGCTCAGAAAAAAACGGGAGCGTTTAGCGGATGGGTTGGCTATACTTTCGGAAATGTGAAATATGATTTTGGCGCATTAGCACCGGAGCCATATCCTGCTAGCCATGATAAAACACATGAGGCAAAGATAGTAGGTACATATAAATACGGTCCTTGGAATTTTGCTTCAACATTCATCTATGCTACTGGAACACCTTACACAACTCCTGAAAGTAGATATTATCTCCCCTTATTGAATGGAGATGAGTTTAATTATATCCATGTTAGTGATAAAAATGCACAGCGCTTGCCAGAATACCAACGAATTGACATTAGTGTTTTTAGGCAGCTAGATACTCCAGATTTTAAATGGGACGTTGGCTTTTCGGTTTTTAATCTATTAAATAATAAGAATGTTAATTATCGAGAATATGATCTAGATGTTGTTCCAGTATTAGTTTCTGATATGATGTTACTTCCCATGACAATAACCTTATTTTTTAAAGTATCATTAAAATAAAGAAACTCCATGAATAATAAATTATATTTATTGAGTCTGATTATTTTTGTATTTGTTACGATAAGTTGTGAGGATGATCTTAAAGCAGTCCCTGATGAAAATTTAATTGTAGTTCGTGCATATATCTATGCGGGACAACCGGTTAAAGATATTGTTCTTATGTCAACATTAGCATTGGATGATGAAAGAACTGAAGCAACACCGGTTGATTCTGCGGAAGTAATTCTTTTACGCGGAAATGAAAAGTTTATACTTGAGCCCATGTATGCAAATGATACAACTGAAACAGATACTACATATTCAATTACTTACCATTATCCAGATAGCAATCTTGTTGTTGGGATTGGAGATACATTTCGATTAGAGATAAACTATATGGAGCAACAGCTCACATCTGAAACAGTTGTCCCAATGAAGCCGGATAGTTTTTCTGTATCACTTGACACACTTTGGGTCCCTGAATTCAAAAGGAATAGAGATTATATTAATTGGATTTTTGCAGATTCAAATCGAATTCAGCTTGATTGGAATAACCCAAATGAACTGTACCATTATCTATTAATGGATAATGTTGAAGCAGACCCATCTCCTTTAGAAAAACAAGCTCCACCACGCTGGAAGCGTTTTGTATCTCAGCCTTTTGCTGATACATCATATACTATATTACCTTCTATCGTTACTCACTTTGGGCGACACGACATCGTGCTTTTTCATGTGCAGACTGATTATGTGTTATTGTATCAATCAAGTGGACAAGATTCAAGAGATTTGAATGAGCCATATTCTAATATAAAAGGCGGATTAGGCATGTTTACCGCATTTAATAGTGATACAGCAAGCGTTTATTTGGTTAAGAAAGAATCTTCAGACTAAGATAATAGATATGCTAGGCCACTGGCTTCATTCTGTTTTTGTGCCAGCAATCTTTCCGTATTATTAGCCAAGTTTTTATCCCATTCTTTTAACTTAGGAGCCATAATTCGGTGGTATACCCATGGGACGAATAAAACTAGGTAGACACATGATAAATAACCTAGAGGCATCTCTGGAGCGTGAGGGTAAGCTTTTAGTTCCCAATATTCTAATGATGCATTCTCGTGGTGTGAAGAATGTCGTGTTAAGTTATAAAGGAAAATACTGCTAATCCTTTTATTAGTATTCCATGAATGTTTTGGTTCAATTGGCGCCCCTTTTTCACGAATTAATCCATAATGCTCCATATAATTCACACCTTCAAGCATAACCTTTCCTCCGGTTGCGATTAGTAGGAACATAATTATACCTGTCACGCCGCTTAAATAAAAAGCTCCAGCGGTAAGCAATCCTGAACGACAATAACCAATCAGCATTTTATTTCGGAAAGAAAAAAGATTATAGCCTAGTTTTTGTAAACGATTATTCTCAATAATCCATGCATTTCTATGCGAAAAAATAGTTGATCGAACAATAAAGTGATATGGATTTTGACCCCTTTTGGCTGTTGCAGGATCTCTCTCTGTCGCCACATATTTATGGTGGCCATAGACATGTTCAATAGCAAAAGCGCAATCCCAAGTAAAAGCAAGTAGCCAATTACCAAGAAACATATCAAATTTATTCTTTTTACGGTGTGTAAGCTCATGTCCCACATTTGTTCCTGCAGATGCTACTAATAAACCCATGACAAGAACATAGCCCATTAGATCATATATGTTAGTATCAGCTCTTGCAATCATTAGAGATGACCCCCATTCTGGTAGTGGATAATCTCCTACCATCCATATGCTTGCTAAAACAGCGATAAGAACAAACGGAAAATTAATATATAGTAGAAAGTTTAAGGTTTTAGTTGATGAATAATTAGGATTCCTGTTGTTATCACCAAAAAAAAGATCACCAAGGATTACAATTAATGCGAATATTGCAAAATAGATCCACATCCAATGTTGGCCTTTTAAGGCAAAATAAGCACCAAATGCCGTTAGAATTGGAGCTGCGGAAAAACGAATATATTTTAACATGATTATCTTAAAGAGTTTAACATTGACATAGTAAATATTCAAGTTAGAGGTAATTCATTGAAAACACTAAATTCCCTTTCACAATTATTGTTGAAAACTGGAAGGAAATCAATTTAATGGAAATATTTTATTTTGTCGTTGGCTGGTCTTTATCATTGGCTGGTTTATATGTAGTTCATAAACTATTGATAGTTGCAGAAAAGCACGAGAAATAATTTTTTTGAATAAATCGATAAAAATTTATACTACCAATTGGTGTAGTTATTGTGATCTCGCGAAACGGTTTTTTGATGAAAAGGGGTGGGATTATGAAGAGATTAATATTGAAAAATTAGGTTGGGATCGATCTAAACTTCTAGAAGTTGGTAAAGCCACTACAGTACCTCAAATTGTAATTGATGGAGAAGCTATTGGTGGCTATGACGAATTAATCAAAATTCACAATTAGAAAAATTAATTGTAAATAATGTTGAAAGATTTTTTATACCACGTACCACCTATGGGTATTTACGAGACACTTTACGCATTTCGGGATACCTTTGAGAGTTTCATGGGTACTGAAGGTACACATCCGTGGTCCCAAGGATTTCCGCTTACCTCACCATTGGAAAAATTTGGTGGACCAGAGTTACCAGGAAGTGTTGACGTCACTTTGGAGGATCGGTTTTACCCCAAAGCATGGGGGCACCCTGAACTACGCGAAGCCATTGTTGAGTACTATAATTCACGATATGGATCAACCATCGCACCTGAGAATGTGATGATATTTGCCGGAGGTCGACCTGGGATTTACACCGTGATGACATTTTTAAAAAAACGCGTAAAGGTAAGAATTGGGAATATTGAGTGGCCCGCCTACCTTGATATAATGACACAGACCGATACTGACTATGAGACTGTTCCTTTCAATAAGGAGAACAACTTTCATCCAAAAAATGCAGAATACTATAACCGAAAGAATCTTGATGAAGGAACAGCGATTCTGCCTGTCATCTCAAACCCTCAAAATCCTTCAGGCCAAACACGTTCTGGTGAAGAACTCCGTGAACTGATTAAGATCGCAGAGCAACCCGGCAACGGTATCTTGCTCGATGAGGCATACGAAATGTTCCACTCCCCTTCAGTAAGCGGTATTGAATTTGTGCAGGACCTCGATAGCAGCAATGTCTTCCTTTCAGGCGCTTGTACGAAGGGACTCCAGTCACCGGGTATTCGCATCGGTTGGATCATTGCCAGTAAGAGAAATATAGGAATCTTAGCAAATTACTCTAGCTTCGGAATGGGTGGCGTAAGCCATCCTTCTCAACATTATGCAATCAAGCTTCTCGAGTCCAGCCGTGTCAAAAAAGTACGCAAAGCAGTAGAGGAGCACTACAATTGGCAGCGCCAGCGATATGGCAAGGCATTCGAGGAGATGGGTTTAGGAGTCTATACCGGCAATGGAGGTTTCTATCACTGGCTTGAGTTGCCTGAAGGGATGACCAGTGATGAACTGAACAAGCGGTTGTTCAAGCACGGTGCAGCAATTCTCTGTGCTTTTGACTGCGACATGGGCCGTCCCCATTCGAAAGATCCCAGATACAAAACACCATATGACCGATTCTTTCGATTCTCTTTTGGACCTCTTCTTCCTGAGACTTTTGAAGCAGATATCAAACTTTTCCGTGAAGTATATGAGACTTACAAAAATGAGGCGGGTGTTGATTAATAAAACGGTTGATCAAATTAGGTAATTGATTATCTTGCGGATTTACCTAAATTAAATAACCTCAACATATTTTCTGTAGACACCATCATTTTTGACAGATTTTTTTAGGGTTTTTTATTTTGTAAAGAATATAGTCTTGCATTACAATTAGACCCCAATGAGGAGTGCAAATTGAATCATAACAAACTGGAAAAATGGATATTAATCTTGTGGGGGACATTATTTCTCGTGTCCTGCATTGAGCAGGATACCACGGAGGAACTATATCAAATCTTTTCGGATGCACATCAATATCAATTGGATAACAATCCAATCAGCGCCACTTATGCAGGTAACTATAAATTAAATGATCAGATGCCATCTGTTTCTATAGAACAGATCGAAAAAAATCTGAAGTTCTGGAAGTCCATTTATTACCGCTTAGAAAAGGTCCAATTGAATGCCCTTTCAAAAAAAGATAGGGTAAATCATAAGATATTTCGTCGGATCATAAATAGCCGAATAAGAAGTATTGAATACAAAGATTATTGTATGCCATTCAATGCCGATTCTGGTTTTCATACAGGTTTATCGCGTTTGTATAAAGCTATGCCTTTCAAAACAGTTGAGGATTATAAAGACTACATTAAAAGGCTAAAAGATTTTCCAAGATATTTTGATGAGCAGATTGCAAATATGCGTATTGGTATTAAAAACGGAATTTCAGTCCCAAAAGTTGTTTTAAAAGGGTATGAAGTCACTATAAAAACCCATGTGGTAGATTCTCCTGAAAAAAGTGCCTTTTATGAACCATTTCATTCCTTACCAAATTCATTTAATCCCGAACAAAAATTGGAAATAAAAAAAATGGGAGAGCAAGCAGTTATGAATGGTGCTGTCAAAGCGTATGCTTCTTTTTTGGATTTTTTCTTAAATGAATACTATCCTAATGCCCGTACAACATTAGGTGCATCTGAACTGCCAGGGGGCATGGATTACTATAATTTCAAGATCGATCATTTCACAACATTAAATCTCAGTGCTCAAGAGATCCACGAAATTGGTCTAAAAGAAGTGGCAAGGATTCGAATAGAAATGGAAATTATAATTAAATCTGTCGGGTTTAAAGGTAGCTTTTCTGAATTTTTGAATTTTCTTAGGACAGACCCACAATTCTATGCAACTACACCTGAAGCTTTGCTTAAAGAAGCCTCTTTCATCGCAAAACGAATGGATGCTAAACTTCCAGCTCTATTTAACAAGTTGCCCCGATTGCCCTACGGTGTGGCACCTGTTCCGAATGATTTGGCACCAAAATATACTGGTGGCAGATATGTTGGTCCTGCAGAAGGGAGCAAAGAACCAGGGTATTATTGGGTTAATACCTATAAGCTAGATGTACGACCATTGTATAATCTGGAAGCTTTAACACTTCATGAAGGCGTACCTGGGCATCATCTACAGAACTCTATTGCATCTGAATTAAATGACCTTCCTGAATTTCGAAAAGACCTTTATTTATCCGCATTTGGTGAAGGTTGGGGTCTATATAGTGAATATCTAGGAATTGAAGCAGGGTTTTATACGGATCCTTACAGTAATTTTGGTCGTCTCACCTATGAAATGTGGCGGGCATGTCGTCTTGTGGTTGATACAGGCATCCATGCTATGGGATGGTCCCGTCAACAAGTTATAGACTATCTATCCGATAATACGGCTTTACCAATCCATGAATGTACAACGGAAACAGATCGCTACATTGCTTGGCCAGGCCAGGCTCTTTCTTATAAAATTGGCGAACTTAAAATTAAAGAATTAAGAAAATTTTCCGAACAAGAGTTAGGAGGAAAATTTGATGTGAGGGATTTTCATGATACAGTACTAGGCAGTGGCTCAGTACCCTTGGATGTATTGGAAGATCAAATACAGGATTGGGTTGCAGCCCAAAAAAATTAAAAGGAAATAAAATGTCAAATTCATCACCACGTTTTTCTTCACGATTTGCCTTTTTGGTCAGTGCATTAGGTATCGCAATAGGTACCGGTAATATATGGAGATTTCCCCGTATAGCCGCTTCAAATGGCGGCGATGATGGTGCAGGCGCATTTCTTGTTGCCTGGATCATATTTTTATTCATGTGGAGCATACCCTTGATTATTGTTGAATATGTTATGGGTCGAACCGCTAGGAAAGGTACGATTGGTGCGTTTGCACACTTTATGGGTAAACCGTTTGCATTTCTAGGCGGATATATAGGGTTCGTGGCTACTGCCATTGCCTTTTATTATTCAGTGATTGTTGGATGGAATATCTTTTATTTCGGAAGTATGGCATTGACCGATTTGCCAAACACAACCGAAGCCTCTAATACGCTGTGGAATCAGTTTCAAAAGAGCGGCTTCCCGATTTTATTCCATGGGGTAGCCATGAGTATAGGTGGATTTGCGATTTATAAGGGCGTTACCTCTATTGAAAAAGTAAATAAATTTCTTATACCGACACTATTGATTATAGTATTGGTATCTGTAGTTAGAGCTATCACTTTGCCTGGTTCAATGGCTGGCATCACCTATCTATTTACTCCAGAATGGAGTCAGTTAAAAGATCCTCGAATATGGCTAGAAGCATTAACTCAAAACGCTTGGGATACAGGGGCTGGATGGGGATTGTTTCTAACATATGCTATCTACATTCGTAAACGCTACGGATTAATTAAAAATGCATTTACTACAGCTATTGGGAATAACCTGGTATCTTTGCTGGCTGCCATCATGGTTTTTAGTACCGTGTTTTCCATTTTGGGTAATGAAATGGGAATGGCCAAAGGGGAAATTTTAGAGGTGATGAAAACATCAGGTCCAGCAGCCACGGGGCTGACCTTTATTTGGATGCCGCAGTTATTTGCAAAAATGGCTTTTGGAAAAACTTTGGCCATTTTGTTCTTCATGGGTCTTACATTCGCAGGATTTTCATCTTTGATCTCCATGCTTGAATTGGCTGTAAGAAATCTTCGGGATATGGGAGTTGAACGTAAAACAGCTGTTGGTTGGATCGTTGGTGTTTGTTTTCTTATGGGAATTCCATCTGCGAGAAACTTAGATATACTGAGTAATCAGGATTTTGTTTGGGGTGTGGCTTTGATGTTGGCTGGCGTTTTTGTAGCACTGGCGGCGATTAAATATGGATTACCCAGAATTATGGAAGAAATCAGTTTAGGTAACGTAGACGATTGGTCATTTCCATTTTGGTGGCGACCAGTCATTAATTATGTTGTGCCCGTAATAGGTGTGGTGATCTTTTCGTGGTGGATGTGGCTTTCAGCTACTGTATATGCGCCAGCAGACTGGTATGACCCAACATCATTATATAGTGTTGCAACTTGTGTAGTTCAATGGGCTATCCCAATGGTAGCATTTTATATTTTGAATACTTGGATGAATAATAAGCTGGAAAATTCACTAGAATCTGAAAACTAAGGAGATTATAATGATAAATTCATCAAAGTTTATTTTAACTCTATTAATTATATCAGCCGTTTCATATGGTCAATTGGGAAAAAAGAATATTCAAGAATCAATTGAACAACGAGCTAAGGATTATGAAAATATAGCTAAATCAATCTGGGGCTGGGCTGAATTAGGATATCAGGAAGAAAAAAGTTCTGCACTCCTAAAAAAAACATTATCGAATGAAGGTTTTAGCATTAAGTCTGGTGTGGCTGAGATTCCCACAGCTTTTGTCGCAGAATACGGTTCTGGTAAACCAATTATTGGAATACTAGCAGAATTTGATGCGTTGCCAGGAATATCACAGGAAGTTGCTACTGAGCGAAAACCGATATTAGGTCAAGCTGGAGGACATGCTTGCGGTCATCATTTGTTTGGTACGGCATCCACGGCCGCAGCGATAGCAGTAAAAAATTACTTAAATAAATCTAAAAAGAAAGGCACTGTACGCTTATATGGCACTCCCGCTGAAGAAGGAGGATCTGGAAAAGTTTATATGGTTCGTGCAGGTCTCTTTGATGATGTGGATGTCGTTTTAGATTGGCATGCAAGTGACAGGAATGCTGCCAACCCAGGTACCTCCATGGCTAACAGATCTGCAAAATTTAGGTTTCATGGATATTCAGCACATGCAGCCGGAGCACCAGA
>CETV01134615.1_pt1 | contig 15167 bp, 17 predicted proteins | sample 531451 | NCBI WGS metagenome assembly CETV01 (sample SAMEA2623155, study PRJEB7988) | marine metagenome | isolation source: saline water (ENVO:00002010), including | reverse complement strand
ATCCGGTGTGGCGGCATTTGGATGGGAGTGTGGCGGAGTGGTGAGGGGCCTAACTTGCGGAGTTCGAACAGATGCTCCACCTTGGCACACCGCCCCAATTTTGCATTCCTCGATCACTGCAACCGGCGTCAGCGGGCCTCATGGAAGATAGATGGCTTGGTCCCATCTGGTGGAAATAGCTCCGATTTGCGGACAAACCGGCTCGAAGTGCCGCCAAAGCTAACGTTATCAAACTGAACATAGACAAGATCTCCTTCCAATCTGATGGCCATCCCGTATCCTTTAATGCTCCTCGACTGATCGAACCAGATGACTTGATCGCCGGCGCGTAACGCTATTCGAAAGCGTGCAGCCTTTTCAGCGAAAACAGCCCGCTCGGCCGCATCTTTCTGTGCGCGCAACTCCTCGCGGGCCTGAGACTCCCTCCTCGCCTCGTCCTCTCGTGCCAACTCCTCTCGGCGTTGAGCCTGTCGCTCATTGCGCCGAATTTCAATGGCCTGGCCATCCATGTACGTAAGCGTGGGAGTCATCCAAATCCATGTACTGTTGCTCAGTACGGTGAGCGTTCGAGTTCGAACTCCACCGTAACTGATGTCCACCTGCCAAATCTCCCCTTGCCCTGTCACACAAAAAAGCTGGTTCGCCACATTGCCTGGTCCAACTCGAGTTCTTGAACGTATCTCTATAGAACCGGATGCACGTCGACAATGATTAACAAGAGGCATATAAGCCTGAGTAAGGCCCTTATACCCCATAACCGCATCTTTCTCACCACTAATCGACGGCGCGACCTCCCCGTCAAGCCTAAACTTCAATTCCTTGCCCGACAGTTGTTCCGCGTACTGTGCGGCAGACGTACTTTTTTCTGGGAGTGGATTGGACGCGCAGGCTGTGAGCGCAAGCAGAGATAGGCAGGATAAGCGACGGATTTTTCTCATACGCGTTAGCAGAGTTGTCTAATCGTTGGGCAAAAAATACGTTTCAAAAACCCACGATTTAATACATCTATTAACTTATCGTTACAATTGGAACACTGACACCACAAGTGATAGAGGCATGTCTATTGGCAGCCAGCGTCGCCTATTGAATCAGAATATATGATTCAACTATATCACTTTTAAGTCAGCCCATGACGGTTTATTGGTCGTCCGACACTTGAAGGATCTCTGATGCATCGAATCCTCTCGTCGGGGATGCTGTAGCAACGGCTTTGAACTGTTTCCCTGGGTCCAGCAGGTATGCGCAGGCACAGGAGGTGGATGTGCGACTACGCCTGCAAACGAAGACCCATCTGCTGCGCTGCGCGAACGACGACGCCAGGCTCTCGGAACCCATCCAAGACGGGCTTGGGGGCCTATGAGCTGATGATCTGCGGTTGTTGATAGTTACCCTCAAGCGCCCCCACACGCCCCCGATAAATTGCCCATGTGCCAACAGGGGCCGCCATGAACCTCACCGTCCAAGCTCACCGCACCGAGCGCCCGGCTTCTGCCTGGCCCAGCCAAGCCCTGAACCCGCGCGTGGGGGGCAGTGGGAAGGTGCCGGAATCCGACTCGTTGACGCTCTCGGCCACGGCCCTGGCTCTGAGCCGCTCGGGCGGCCGACCGCTGGACGGGTCCGCGCTGGATCAGGTGCAGTCGATCGGGGACTTGAAGCGTGCCTTGCGCGGTGCGGACCTGTCCAAGGTGACCGTCGAACAATCGGCCAAACTGGCCTGCGCGATGTATCGCACAGGCCAGTTTGATGACGCAGAGAGCGGCGCGTTCTTCGTCGGCGTCGACTCGCTCGAACCTATGGCGCGGCACCAGCAGGTTGACCTGTTCAAGCACTTCGACTTCATGCTGTCCAACGTACGTGCTTTCTCCGAAGTTCAGCCTGGGCTGGAGTCGGCGGTGGCCATCAGAACCAAGGCCAGCGAAGCTCTGGCCACCCTGGCGCGTTGGGCGGCCGAGGGGCAGGCGTAGCATCTGCGCCCCGCGTCCTCGCCCTGCCCCATGTCCTTCAACGCCTGGCTGATCTATCTCTCCGTTGTGCTGGCCATCATCGTCACGCCCGGCCCTTCGGCGCTGCTGTGCATGAGCCATGGCGCGGCGCACGGGGCTTGGCGCACGTCGGCCACCATCGTGGGCGGCATGTGCGCGTCGCTCACCTTGATGATGCTGTCGGCGCTGGGCCTGGGAGCGGTGATCGCCGCCTCCGACACCCTGTTTCACCTCATCAAGTACGCCGGGGCGGCTTATCTGATTTACCTGGGCATCAGCACCTGGCGGGCGCCGCCCGCCGCTCTGGAGGTGCCGCCAGCGGATGGCGCTTCAGGCGCAGCGCCCGCGTTGGCAACTCGCCGCCTCGCCCTGTTCCGCAAAGGTCTGGTGGTCGGTATCGGCAACCCGAAGGACCTGCTGTTCTTCGGATCGCTTTTTCCGCAGTTCATCGACCCCACCCAGCCCATCGCCGCACCGTTGGCCGTGCTGGCGTCCACCTGGCTGGTGTGCGATGGCGCGGTGATGCTGGGCTATGCGCACGGTGGCGCCGCCATCGCTCAGCGCCTGAAGGGCAGCCGCATGGGCAAGACCTTCAACCGCCTGACGGGCGGCGCCTTCATCGTGGCCGGTGGTGCGCTGGCTGCAGCCCGCCGTTGACCGGGCCGCGATTCAGCCGTCACACCACGAGCAATCCCCTGACCCCCCGCGCCGCGTAATACGACTGCGCCCCGTTGTGATAGACGAAGGCGCGCCCATATCGGTAATCCCCGAACAGCGCCCCGCCCTCCCGGCGTAGCGCTTCGGGCGTCAGCAGCCAGCTCGACGTCTTTTGGTCGAAGGGGCCCAGCGCCTGCAGCGCCAGGTATTCGGCTTCGGTCAACAGCCGCAGCCCCATGGCCGCCGCGGTTTCCACCGCGCTGCCCGCCGGCCGGTTTTCCTTGCGGGATTGCAGCGCCGCGTCGTCGTAGCACAGGCTGCGGCGGCCGGTGGGGCTTTCGGGGGCGCAGTCGCAGAAGGCGATGGCGCCTTGGGTCTGGCCGCCCTGCCCTGGCAGTTCCACCACGTCGGGCTCGCCGCCGGTGGCTTCCATCGCGGCCAGGGTGCGCAGTGCCTGGGGCTGGTCGGTCAGCCTGGCTTGCACCTGCGCCCAGGTGATGGTCGGGTGGCGTTGGGGGTGTTGCTCGAAGCGCTGTTGCAGCGTGGTCAGCAGCGCCTGGTGCTCGTCAGGTTGGGCCGGCGCCTTGGCGGCCTTGGTGGGCATCAGAAGTCCACCTGCACCGATGGCGCGCTGCGGCGCGCGGGGCCGTGGTACACGGCCTCGATGTTGTTGCCGTCGGGGTCCAGCGCAAACGCGGCGTAGTAGCCGGGGTGGTAGTTGCGCGGGCCGGGGGCGCCGTTGTCTTGGCCGCCATTGGCGATGGCCGCTTGGTGGAAGGCCTGGACCATGGCCTCGTCCTGCGCCTGAAAGGCCAGGTGGTGGCGGCCGGTCAAATGGCCCTGGGCCGATTCGCTGTGCGCGGTGGACACGAACAGCTCGTCGGCCCAGAAGTAGTCGTCGCCTTCGCCGCCCATGGGCAGCTGCAGCGCGTGGAGCACGGCCTGGTAGAAGCGCTTGCTGGCGGGCAGGTCGCGCACCACCAGGTGGATGTGGTCGATGAGCCGGCCGCGGTGCAACTGCAGGGTTTCCATCGTCAACCTCCTGAATGGAAGCTTCGATGCTGCCACGCCCATGGGGCGCGGCGCGGCAGCGGGCCGGGGTCTTGTTACGGCTGCTTGACTTCCACCACCGGCACAAAGCCGCCGAAGATCATGCGCTTGCCGTCGAAGGGCATGGGCGGGTTGCCGGGCGTGGCCGGGTCCATGCGCGGGTCTTCCATCATCTTTTTCATGCCGGCGTCGCGCGTGGCCTTGTCGGGCCATTCCACCCACGAGAAGGCCACCGTTTCTTCGGCCGTGGCCTGCACCGCGCGCTTGAAGTCGGTGAGCTTGCCGTCGGGCACGTCGTCGCCCCAGCCCTCGATCACGCGCAGCGCGCCCAGCTCGAGGAAGATGGTGTCGAAGTGGCGCGCATGGTCGATGAAGGCCTGCTTGTTGGCGGTGGGCACCGCGATCACGAATCCGTCGATGTAGGTCATGGCTGTGTCTCCGGGTGGTGGGTTGACAGGGGTACGACGATCGAGACCGCGCCCGATCGACAATCACCGTCCAATCGCTACGAAACGAGTATCAGGGCAGGTGCCCGCGAAGGCTGCGATCGCCGTGCCGTTGCCCACCATCAATCCGGTCGTGGGCATCTGGGAACGGGTTTTCCCGGGATCGCGTTGTACGTGTTTCAAGACGGTGCGCCCGACGATCCCAGCGGTGCCACGAGCAGCGAGGAAGTGACCGAGTCAAAGAGACGCATATCGGCCCGGCCGGATGCCGACAGCTTTCTTCAACTGATCGACACCATCTCGCGGACCAATGGCAAGCCCCACTCCGCGGGACCGCGTACGCTGGTCGGCGATGTCTTGATGATGTATCTGAGACTCGATCAGGCGGGGGACAAGTTGATGCTGTGCCGGTCGAGAACAGGCCCGTTCTTCTGGCCCAACGTTCGCCGGGAGTGCTGATCCGACACGGCGGCAAAGCCGCCGTCGTCTTCAGGACACGGTCGGTCAAGCCACATGATCGACGAATCGCATGCACTCCGTATCGTGGATGCTGGTGACAAGCGCCTCAGGCGGGAGGTCGGCAGTCACCGACGTTCCCCGCTTGTCGGACTCAACGGTGAATCGGCCTCCGATAGACTCGATGCGATCTCGCATGCTCGACATGCCGAGGCTAGGTGTGCCCAGGCACCCGGCCATCGTAGTGGCCTTATCCAGGCCGCAGCCGTCGTCCGCAATGCGCAGGGTCAGGCCATGTGCGCCGTGACGCAATCCGAAGACGACATTTGAGGCGCACGCATGCCGTTCGACATTACTCAACGCCTCCTGCGCGACGCGAAAGAAGGCTGTCGAAACCGCGTCAGGAAGCGACGGCATTTCATCCACGAACTCCTCCACCCGCATGTTGCTGCGCAGGCGGAACTCATCAATCAGCCGTCGCATGGCGGTCGCGAGCCCAAGCTCGTCGATCGCGCCGGGCACGAGATCATGCGCGATGCGCCGCACCTCGCGCAGCACGTTGCCGAGGCTGGCAAGCGCAGCCTCCAGCGTGAACCTAGCCTCGCGGCTGCCGCACTCCACCTGCGTCACCGCCGACTCGACGATGAACTGCAGCGACACTAGGCACTGCGCGATGCCGTCGTGCAGTTCGCGCGCGATGCGCGCGCGCTCTTGCTCGGGCGCCAGGCGATGCTTGCTGATGTCGGTGACGACTACGAAGGCGCCGCGAGGCTTGCCGTCTGCACCGAGCTGAGGCAACGCGTTCACTTCGATCCAGCGCCTGCTGCCGTCGCGCTCGAGGCGCTGGCGGGCATACGACACCGCGCGGATGTTCTTCGCGCCTTCCTCGAGCAGAAGGCGGATATCTTCGGCGGCCTGTTCGCCGATGATCCGGGAGTAGTGCATGCCGACGATGGATTGCTCGGTCAGCCCATACGCCCTGGCGTATTGGCGGTTCGCAAAGCAGCAGCGCCCGTTGATTTCGAAGTACGCGATCAGCGCGGGAATCTTGTTGGCGAGCAGGCGAAACCGGTCGGCCTCCTTACCGGGCCGGGCACGCGCCACCTGGCGCACCACGCACACGTGCATGCGCAAGGTAAGCGACCATTGCCCACGCACCTCGAACCGCATGCCGGCGATTTTCGCGCAGCTCTCCGGACGCACCTGCAGCGTGCAGGTGAAGTCCTTCGCGCCGGCCAAGGCTTCGATCAGGCGCGTACGCGATTCCGGTTCGAAGGGACCCAGCCAGCCACGGTGCAGCATCACCTCGCGCTGGCGTCCCATCAGGTCGCAGAAGGCCTGGTTGAACGTGTTTGCGCTGCCATCAGACTTGACCACGACGACGCCCGCCGGGATCATCTCAAGAACAGCTTGCTGGTCGAGTCCGCCCATGCTGACCTCGATCACATCGTCCTCCAGTGGCCTTCGACCGCGAAGCGCATCAGCGCCGCGGAGGAGTCGAGCTCGAACTTCCGCTTGATGCTGGCCCGATGGCAGTCGATAGTGCGCGCGTCGATGGCGAGGTCTCGGGCGATCGTCTTGCTGCTCTTGCCCTCGGCGATGCGCGCCAGCACTTCGCGCTCGCGCCGCGTCAGTCGCGACACGTTGGCCGGGCGCACCAATCCGATGCCGATCTCGGCCGAAAAATAGCTGCCGCCCGCCGAGACTGCTTCCACCGCAGCCAGGATCTCGCGCGACGGCGCCCCCTTGAGCACATAGGCGTTCGCGCCTGCGGAAGTGGCGGCCATGATGTATTCGTCGCTGTCGTGCATGGTGAACACCACGTAGCGTAGACGCGGTTGATCGCAGCGCAAGCGGCGGATCAGCTCGATGCCGCTGGCTCCGCGCATGCTGATGTCGGCCAACACGACGTCAAGCGTGGTGTGATTGGCAAGTTCAATCGCTTCCTCTGTGTTTGAGGCCTCGGCCACGACCTTGAAGCGGCCGTCGGCCTCAAGTTTCGTTCTCACGCCGTCTCGCACGGCGGGATGGTCGTCGATCACCATCAGGCGGACTGTCTTATCAGGATGAATGTGAGGGACCGCGCGGACTGAGTTGCTCATGTCAGAGGAAGAAGGGCAATTGTCCTGGGACGTACTTGGGTGTGAGGTCGGTCTTGTACAAAGCAACCCCATTCGCGGCAACCCTTGAAAATGGGACTGACCAACGATTGGAGAGGCAGGTCGAAACCCGACCCTTCCACAAGACGCGCGCGAAGCGGGTCATGCGGGCGCGCGCTCCTCGGCGTCGCCCACGACCACAGCCACCGGCTTGCTCTGCTCCTGGATGAAGACGCACAGCAGCTTGATCGGCTTGTCGCCGAGGACACGCGCAAAGTGCACGTCCTTGTCCGCCACCATGTAGGACATGCCGGGCTTGAAGCGCTGGTCGGGCTTGCCCTTCGTGACGAGGTCGAACTCGCCTTCGAGCACGTAGGTCACCTCGAGCCCCGGATGCATGTGCGGCGACGCACTGGTGCCGCTGGGTACTTCGATGATGTTGAAGTTGACCGTGTAGCCTTCGGGATAGTTGGTGCGCTGGAGCACAGTGCGCGTGATGCCGCCCTGCACGTACGACGAGCCCACAGCCGCCGCGAACGAGGCCGCGGTTTCGGCAATCTTCCTCGAATCATGCATGTCTTGATCTCCGTTGGTTGGTTGGTTGGTTAGTACGAAATACTTAGGGGACGCCGCCGGCTTCGCTCGTCGAAGGTGCGAGCGGAACGGGCTGAAGCGGACGGACGAAGCCGGCCGCATGGACATGTGACGGTCGCAAGCGCGGCGGCGTCGGGCAGACGGCGCTATTGGCTGCCCGCGAGGCGCGTCGTTCCTTCAACCGGGGCGAGCCACGACAAGGCTTGCGCGGTGTAGATCTCGGTGAAGGGCCGCAGGCCCTCCTTGTTGTCGAGGCTGCCTCCCTTGAGCACGACCTTGCCGGGCGCCGCAGCGATCTTGGCGAGGATCGACGAGCCGCAGCGGGAGCAGAAATGACGCTGCACGGGCTGGCCGCTGTCGCCGAAGTCAGTGAAGACCGCGGTCTCGCCGATCTGCTGGTAGTCGGCTTCGCGCACGACCAGATTGAACGAAAACACGCTGCCGCTCACCCTCTGGCAATGGGAGCAATGGCACAACGTGACGGCCCGCGGATCGCCGGTTAGGGTGTAGCGCACGGCACCGCACAGGCAGCCGCCTTCTCGATGGGACATGGAATCTCTCCTGGAGTTAAATGACCGCGATCAGTCGGCGGCGAGCGCACGTTGGCGCGAAGCGAGCACGGCGCCCACCAGCAGCGAGACCGAGGACGCCACCAATCCGCGCTCGAGTCCTCCGCTGGCGTCAGCGATCCAGCCCACCATGGCCGGACCGACGATCTGGCCGAGCGCGAAGACGGTCGTGAAGGCACTGATGCCGGAGGTCCAGGCCTCCTGCGGCAGGTTGTGCCGCACCAGCGCCGTCGTAGACGCGACGACGGAAAGGAACACGCCGCCGAAGACGATGCCGGACAGGAAGACCACCGGCACCAGGCTGGTCAGCGCGGGCAGGATCGCCGCCACGCAGAGCAGTCCGTTGAGGATCGCCAGCGATTCGCCGCCCTTGAACTTGTCGAGCATGCGTGCCCAGATCCGCGACGACGCCACCACCGCGAGGCCCAGGAGCATGTAGAACACGTCGATCAGTTCGCTTCGCATGCCTTGCTGCTTGAGAAGGGCAACCACGAAGGTCATGTAGCCGATGTAGCCCATGCCGAACATGAAGTAGCCGGCCAGGCCGAACCGGAAGTCCCGTGCCGAGAAGCGCAGCCGGCTGGCCTGCTGCGGCACGGAAGCGGCGCCAATATCCCTGGCGGGCGCGGCCAGGATCGCCGCACAAGCCAAGCATGCGAGACCTAGCGCAAGCCAAGACCATTGCCACGCATGAACGGCGTGATGCGCCTGTGCGGCCGCCAGCGTCACTGGCACGATCAGGGCCGACAGCGCGATACCGATGCCAGTACCGCCATAGTAGAGCCCGATCAGCAACCCTGCGCGTTCGCGATACATCGAACCGAGCTTGGCCGACAGCACACCACCCGCAATGAAGACGAAGGCGCTGGCCACGCCCGCGCACACGCGCTGCAGGAACAACGCCGTGGAATCGGTGACCAGCCCCGAGACCACCATGAACAGCCCCGCCAGCACGGCCCCGGCGACGAGTACGTACCACACGCCGAATCGACGCATCAGTGCGGGCGTCGACAACGCGCCGACGAGGTAGCCCACCGCATTGCAGGTGTTCATGCTTCCGGCGACTAGGTACGACCAGCCCAGGTCGGCGCGCATGGACGGCAGCAGCAGCCCATAGGAGAAGCGAGAGAGGCCCAGAGCGATGGCCGCCGCGAGCGACAACGCCAGCGCCGTCGCGACCGGGTAGCGCGGGTACGCCACCCGAACCTGGATCGGAACCGCGGATGCTTGAGTTGCTTGCTTCATTCGACTTTCTCCAGAGCGGGTTGTTCCGGGCGCGCCGTCGAAGGCGCCGCGTCGCGCGTGGCCTGCAGGCTGCGTAGCGATCTCAGCAGGCCCGACACGCAGCGCTCCGCATCCTGCGTGAAGCGCGAATTCATCAGGGGCCGCGGCAGCGCATGCGTATAGAAGTGCGGCCCTTCGACCGGGAACCCGAGCGCCCACAGCCTGCCTTGCGCTTCGCCATCGACGTTGATGACGTTCAGGTCGGGCGTGATGTCCAGTCCACCCGGCCTGTAGTCGCCATTCGCGAAGGCCCGCACGAGCCCGCGCCGCACCAAGTTCTTCGTCAGGACAGATGAATCGGTGTCTGGGGAATACGGGTCCAGCCTCGCGATCACAAGCACGTCGGCCAAACTGCACACGCTGTCATCGCCAAGCCGGTTCGTGATGGCGAATCTCCCAGAGTCAACGTCAAGCTCCACGCGATTGCCCGGTGCGCCCGCGACGTCCAGCACCCCGGCGTCCATCAGTGCAAGCAATTCGGCGTTACGGCGGCGTGGCGGCCCAAACGAGATGCGGTTGGTGGTGGCGACGAAGCCTTCGACATAGTCCTTGTTGGAGGCCGGCGTCAGGCCACCGAACTCGACGGCCAGTCTTAGGGCTTCGCGGCAGTCGCGCAGGACATCGGTAGCCGCCTTCACCGGGCTCGTCAGGTTGCCCTTCTCGGCTTGCGCGAGGTCGCTCTCGATCAGGTCGCGGAAGAATGCCCGGAAAGCCGCGAAGGACTGAAACGCCTTGCCGGCCAGCGGGTCGAGGATGCGCCTGATCGCCTCGCGTTCTTCGAGCGTCGCCTCAAAGCCCGCGACGTCCGGCGCATGGCCGATGGCCGCAGTGCGCCAGGCGTACGCCATCTCTTGTTCGATCAACGGGAGCACCTCGCCTGCGAAGTCGAGCTGGTGTGAGCCGCTGCGCTGCACGGCCCGCGCCTGCATAGCCTTAACAGCGTCGACGGTGAAGAAGCGCGCCTGGTGGCGGCCCGCAATGCCCTTCTGGTTGACGCCGCGCGCGGCGAACGGCAGACAGTTGCGCGAAAACAGGACGATCGTCGGCTCGCGTCCCGACGAGGCGTAGGCCAGCCGCCCACCGTTCACAGTGAATTGCCCACCGCGGCCCACCGTTAGGGCTGAGATCACATCGTAGGCCGTCAGGCCCAGTCCCTGGACCGCAACGGTCGCACCCGATGCGATCGAGTCCAGACGCTGGATCGGGTACGGGTTCGCGAAGAATGCCGCCTTCGGATTGCGCGATGCCGCGACCTTCGCGAAGGCCTCGAAGGCGAGATCGCTTTCCGTGGCGGCGCGCACCCCGTGACCGGTCGCAATGAACAGATAGTCGGCACGATACTGAAAGCCGGAGTCGAGACTGATCTGGAAGGCGCCGTTCTCCAGGCGGGCCACGTCCACGGCGCGGCGACGATGATGCTCGATTCGCACGTTGCGCGGCAGGTACCTGACGACGCGCTGAAATGCCCAACCCAGGTATTCGCCCAGCATGTTGCGCGGCAGATGGTCCTGGTCGGTGATCTCGTCGCCGGACTCGTCGCGGACCAGGAAGTAGCGTGTACCGAATCGGCGATACCCGACCATTCGGGCCCACTGCGTCAGCGAGATGCCCTCTTTGCCCGCAACGATGCTGTCCGGCGCGAAGATGCTGACCTGCGACGCCACCGTGTTGGTGAGCAGGTGGTCCGGCTGGTGCGCAGGATGCGAGCCGGGGCCGCATTCGCCGGGCTCGACAATCTCCAGCAGCAGGTCGGCGGCAAGCGGCTGCGCGTGCAGCATTTGTGCCAGTCGCTCCAGGATGCTCAGGCCGCGCGGGCCCATTCCGATGATGGTGATGCGTGTGGGCGTCATGGTGTGCGGGAATCAGGAGAAATCGACCGCCTTGGCGACAGGTTCGGCGTGAAGCACGGCGATGTCAGCGTGGCCCGGGAGTCGCGGGAAGACGTCGAGTACACGAGGGTCGTGTCCGGGAATCACGTGGTAAGCACCGTCCGCGAGCGAGTCGATGGTGGCGTGGGCTTCGAGCATTCCCTCGAGGTCGACTACGATGGGGAACGGACTGCGCTCGCGGATGTTGGCCCAATAGTGGGCCGCGTCGCTCGCGAGCACGATCTCCCCACGTTCGGTCGGCACGCACACCACCTGCAGACCCTTGGTGTGACCGCCCACGTGTTGCAGGAAGACGCCGTCTGCGACTTCGCTGCGCCCCGTGTGGAACACTAGGCGGCCCTCGAAGAGGCAGCGAATGGCGTTCATCACGTCCTTGGCTTCGAACGGCTTGCGCAGCGCGGCATGGCCCATGCAGCGGCCCGTGCAGTACGCCATCTCAGCGTCCTGGATGTGGATGCGCGCGTTTGGGAAGGCCAACAGGTTGCCGCAGTGGTCGTAGTGCATATGCGTGATGACCACATCGGTGACCTCGCTGGCTGCGATGCCCACGGCAGCAAGCATCTCCACGGGATTGTGCAGGTACGTGCGCTGGCGCTTGACGGCTGTCGCGGCGTCGAAGCCGGTGTCTACCACGATGGAGCGCTGAGCGTTGCGCACCACCCAGACGAAGAAGTCCAGCGGCATCAGGTCGTCGTCGTGGAAATCGGGAAAGATGAAGTTCTCTCGCGCGCGGCGACCTTGGTGCGTCGCGTAGCGCAGGGCATAGACCTCATAGGACGTCTTGCGCACGGGAACTCCTCAGTCCTGGATCGCGAGATCGCGCTTCAGCGCGGTCAATGGGACATGGTGCTCGAAGGCGCGGGGAGCGCGCGACGAGGCCTTCTCCTGGAAAAAGAACTTGTCCTGGCCGAACGCTGGCACCAGCTGGTCGAACCATGTCGCCTTCGGATCGAACTTGGCGTAGAACGGACGACGCACCCACTCGGCGTTTCGCGCCTGCAGGAACTGCAGCGCGAACACCTTTTCGCCGGCCAGGGTGACGATGCCGTCGACGACCACCTTGCCCGGATGCGCGCTCATCGACGGGCCGCGCACGGTGCGTGCCAGCCCGGAGATCTGCTTGTAGGCTGACTGGAACACCTCGTAGGCCCTTGCCAGCGGCAGCTCGAAGTAGTGGCTCGGGCCGGTGTCGCGCTCGACGAACATGTAGTACGGGATCGCGCCCAGCTTCACGCCGGTGGTCCACAGTTCTGCCCAGCCGTCCGGGTCCTCGTTGATGTGGCGGATCAGCGGAGACTGCAAGCGCAAGGTCGCCCCAGTCGACACGATGCGCCGCACCGCCGTCTGGGCGATCTGCGTGCGCAACTCCCGCGGATGGTTGTAGTGCCCCATGAGCGCCAGGTTCTTTCCGGCGGCCACGACCTTCTCGAACAGGCGCAAGACATCGTCCGCATCCTTGTCGGTAACGAAGCGATGCGGCCAGTAGGCGACGGACTTGGTGCCGATGCGGATGTTCTGGATGTGCGACAGCTCCGGCGCGAGCAGCGGCTCGATGTAGCCAGCCAGCGCGCGCGTGTTCATTACCATCGGATCGCCGCCCGTGATCAGGACGTCGGTGACGTCCGGATGGCGCTTCAGGTATTCGACGAGGTCGGACGAGTCCTGGGCGTCGAACTTGAGTTCGTCCATACCCACGAACTGCGGCCAGCGGAAGCAGAACGTGCAGTAAGCGTGGCACGACTGGCCGGCCTTGGGAAAGAACAGGACCGTCTCACGATATTTGTGCTGCAAGCCGCTCAGCGGCCGACCATCGAGATACGGGACATTGTGAGTCATCTGCCCGGCCGGATGCGGGTTCATGCGCATCCGGATATCCCGGACCATTTTTTCTATCTTTGTCTCGCCGCGATCGAAAAGCACCAAGTCGCGCAGTGCCTCATATTCATCCGCGGGCAGCATGTCGCGGTGGGGAAAGGTCAGGCGGTAAATCGGATCGTCGGGAACATTGCTCCAGTCGATCAATTCTTCCATCACGTAGGGATTGACGCGGAAAGGCAATACCCGCGCGATCACGGATACGGATTCACGCAAGTCCTCCGGCATTTTTCCCCACTGCACCGTATTCTTGATGGTGTGGTGCGTGTAAGGCTTAAACTTCATCGCACTATCTGTGCTCACGGGTTGCCTCCTTGCTCGAAGAGCTATCGAATGGCGGAATGAGCCTCGAGTTTTAGAGGTTTCATCCGCAGCGGCATTGGCAGCCACTTGAGCAAGTGGATCGATGTTTTTCATCGACCCTCCTCGTAGCAAGCCGCCTAATGATTCCAAAGTATCTAGGCGGCTTCGGGTTGATACATCGTGGTGATCACAGAAGGCTGATGCGACTGAACACGTAAGGGAATACTCCACCTCGATAGACGTAATGCAGTCACTCGCACCCGTAGCGGGCAGCCAACCATCCGGAGAAGATGCGCCGCACATTGCGAGGACTCAAAGCGATGCCAGCGACTCGATACGCAGCACGCAGTGCGGCATCCCGTTGATGAACAGCCGCGCCCGACCCGCGGCGACATGGCGTTGGCCGGGCTCGAGCACGATGTCGCGGACGTCGCCGGCGATCGTGATCCAGGCCGTGCCGGAGACGCAGGTCACCGCAACTTGGCCGGGACACACCATGCGCATGGGATGGTCCGGCTCGACTCTCACCAGGCGGCCGAGCGTGCCGAGGGGGCACTCGTGCACGAACGGCGCCTCCCCCTGCTGCTGTTGGGCAAGACCGGCGAGAACGCGGAGGTTGAGCTTTGGCATGTGGCGATTCCACATTCGCGCCAAAGCAGGGTCAAACGTGGATTCCGAATGGCGCCATTCGCGCCCGGAATGCCAGCCGCCCGATCGCCGCGCCGCTGCGATGGACGGCTGTGCTACAAGCACGCCTACACAACACATAGAGTTCGCCAACGCGTGTCGATCCCGCTCGCCCAGTTGTCCGTGCTCGATCTGCTGCGCGGCTTCGTCGCCGTCGGCCGTCGCTCCAGCATCACGCTGGCAGCCCAGGAATTGCATCTCACTCAGTCGGCGGTCAGCCGGCAGATCATTGCGCTGGAGGAGCGCGTCGGCATGAAGCTCCTGGTGCGTGGATACCGGTCGGTCTCGCTCACGCCCGCGGGCGAGCAGTTGTTCCGTGTCGCCGACCGCGCCCTCCTGCAATTGCAGGACGTGCTTGGCGAAATGCAGGCCGCCAACGTTCAGCGGCCGGTGCTGCTAACGGCGAGCATCGGCGTGACGGGCCTGTGGCTGCTGCCTCGGCTGAAGAAGTTCCAGCGGCTGCACCCGGGCGTAGACCTGCGCGTGTCGGCCAACAATCGCGTGCTAGACCCGCGCCACGAAGGCATCGACCTGGCGATTCGCTACACGGCGCCCGCGTTGGTCCCTGAAGGCAGCACGCGGCTGTTCGGCCATGCGATAGCGCCGGTGGCCCATCCCTCGCTGGGTATCCGGCAGCTTCGTTCAGCCCGGGCAATATCGGATTACTCGCTGCTCGAATACGACGATTCGACCTACCCTTGGCTTCGCTGGTCGGACTGGTTCTCGTCGGTCGGCTGGCACGACGCCCGCCCCAAAAGCATGCAGCACTTCAACCAGTACGACCAGGTCATCCAGGCCGCCGTGGGCGGGCAGGGCATCGCACTGGGGCGCCTCGAGCTGATGCAGGAGATGCTTGACGAAGGCCGCCTGGAGCAAGTGGCACCGACCCGGCAAAGCGACGTGTCCGACCACTGCTACTGGCTGGTTCGCTCCGACGAGAGCCCGCGCGAGCATGTGCGGCTCGTCGCCGACTGGATCGAGGACGAGGGGCGCGCGTCGGACTCCATCGTCAAGCGCTAGTTAGTTGCGCTTCAATTGTTTGCGCAGCGCAGCCTTGCCGCGCTCGTTGACGCCGCAAACCTGGAAAACGTTCTTGGCCAGATCAAGGCCGATCGTCGTAATCTCCATGGCGGATGCCTCTTCCGATCAAGTGGCCGCCGACACATCCACTCTGGCACTTCGATGCCGTCAACGGGTGGGGGCTTTCATCCCATTGCCTACCACCGATCCCCCTTCAGCGAGCTTGCCATGTCCTCACTCACCTGCGTGGCCACCG
>CETV01134621.1_pt1 | contig 15364 bp, 15 predicted proteins | sample 531451 | NCBI WGS metagenome assembly CETV01 (sample SAMEA2623155, study PRJEB7988) | marine metagenome | isolation source: saline water (ENVO:00002010), including | reverse complement strand
ACCGCATTCATCAAGCCGCGCTGGGCAAAGCTGGTTCTGACCGACGAGGGTATTGACCGGCGTTACTACGAGTTATGCGCCCTGTCGGAGCTGAAGAACGCACTGCGCTCTGGTGATGTTTGGGTGCAGGGTTCGCGCCAGTTCAAGGACTTCGACGAATACCTGGTGCCGATCGAGAAGTTCGCCACCCTGAAGCTGGCCAGCGAATTGCCACTGGCCGTGGCCACCGACTGCGACCAATATCTGCATGACCGACTGGAATTATTGGAGGCGCAACTCGCCACAGTCAACCGCATGGCGGCGACCAACGACTTACCGGATGCCATCATCACCACTGCATCGGGCCTGAAGATCACGCCGCTGGACGCAGCGGTGCCAGACGCCGCGCAAGCCTTGATTGACCAGTCGGCGATGTTGCTGCCGCACCTCAAGATCACCGAGTTGCTGATGGAGGTCGATGAATGGACGGGCTTCACGCGCCACTTCACACACCTGAAGACCGGCGACACGGCCAAGGACAAAACCTTGCTGATGACGACGATTCTGGCTGATGGTATCAATCTTGGGCTCACCAAGATGGCCGAGTCCTGCCCTGGCACCACCTACGCCAAGCTGTCTTGGCTGCAAGCCTGGCACGTTCGCGACGAAACCTATTCGACGGCGCTGGCCGAGCTGGTGAACGCACAGTTTCGACAACCCTTCGCCGGAAACTGGGGCGACGGCACCACGTCATCGTCGGACGGCCAGAACTTCCGAACCGGCAGCAAGGCAGAGAGCACCGGGCATATCAATCCGAAGTATGGAAGTAGCCCTGGGCGGACGTTCTATACCCATATCTCCGACCAATACGCGCCCTTCAGCGCCAAGGTGGTCAACGTCGGCTTGCGCGACTCGACCTATGTGCTCGATGGCCTGCTGTACCACGAGTCTGACTTGCGTATCGAGGAACACTACACCGACACGGCGGGCTTCACCGATCATGTGTTCGGCCTGATGCACTTTCTGGGATTCCGGTTCGCGCCGCGCATCCGCGACCTGGGCGACACCAAGCTGTTCATTCCCAAGGGCGATACTGCCTACGATGCACTCAAGCCGATGATTAGCAGCGACAGGCTGAACATCAAGGCTATTCGCGCTCATTGGGATGAAATCCTACGGCTGGCCACTTCGATCAAGCAGGGCACGGTGACGGCCTCGCTGATGCTGCGCAAGCTCGGCAGCTATCCGCGCCAAAACGGCTTGGCCGTCGCCCTGCGCGAGCTGGGGCGCATCGAGCGCACGCTGTTCATTCTGGATTGGCTGCAAAGCGTGGAGCTGCGCCGCCGCGTCCATGCGGGGCTGAATAAGGGCGAGGCGCGCAACGCGCTGGCCAGGGCGGTCTTCTTCTACCGATTGGGTGAAATCCGCGACCGCAGTTTTGAGCAGCAGCGCTACCGGGCCAGCGGCCTCAATCTGGTGACGGCGGCCATCGTGTTGTGGAACACGGTCTATCTGGAGCGTGCCACCAGTGCTTTGCGTGCCCACGGCAAGGCGCTGGACAACACGTTGCTGCAATATCTGTCACCGCTGGGGTGGGAGCATATCAACCTGACCGGCGATTACCTATGGCGCAGCAGTGCCAAGGTCGGTGCGGGGAAGTTCAGGCCATTGCGACCGCTGCCACCGGCTTAGCGTGCTTTATTTTCCGTTTTCTGAGACGACCCCTCCATCAACGGTGGGACTTGGGCGTCGGAGAACCCGACCACTGAGACAGTGGCGAGGGCCCACCCTCGTGGGTTTGCGAGTTGCTGAATGGCACCGTCATAGGCCCCAAGCTTGGTGAAGGCAAGAGCCTTGGTGGAATCACGGCTGGACGTCCAGGCAGTACGCAAGCACTTGCTTGCAATCCACGCGGTATAGCCAGACGCGAACAGCTTTAGGCCAAATTGCCCGCCAGCAGGAATCTCATAGGCAACCGCGACTAGCACGGAGCTGGTAGTGACGACGATGGAGAAGCCAAGACTGGTGCCGAGCGTGTAGCCAAGCGCTCCCCTAACTCCGTACGTCGGTAAGCGTCCGGCAAACCCATCTTGAGATTGCCGGGCCGGCCGCCGAGGATGGTGTCCACCAACGGGATTGAAGTGGACACCATGGAAGCCAGTCAACCGGCAAAGCGCCGCCGTCATGATGCGAGCCTGAAGCAGGCAGTTCTCGAGCAGTGCGCCGCGCCTGGTGCGTCGGTGGCCAGCATCGCGCTGGCGCATGGCCTGAACGCCAACCTCGTGCACAAGTGGCGGCGCGAAGCGCGTCCTGCACCGGCCGGTCTGGGCTCAACCCATGATGTCGGTCCTGAGCCCAGGTTCATCGCGGTCACCTTGCCGCCAGCTGTGCAGCCCACCGCTGCTGAGGTGGTCCAACTGGAACTGCGCCGAGGCACGCTGACCGTCAACTGCACTTGGCCGGTGTCGTCGATGCCGCAGTGCGCGGCCTGGCTGCGCGAGATTCTGCGTTGATTCGGGTCGACGCCGTGTGGCTGGCGGTCGAGCCATTAGACATGCGCTCGGGCACAGAGTCCGCGCTGGCTCGCGTTGTGCGCGTGTTCGGCGGCGCCCATCCGCACACCGCCTACCTCTTCGCGAATCGCAGGGCCAACCGTATGAAGGTGCTCGTCCACGACGGTGTGGGCGTGTGGCTCGCAGCCAGGCGGCTCAACAAGGGCCGGTTCGCCTGGCCATGTGACGTCACCGGCACGCTGCAGCTGACGAGCCAGCAGCTCGACGCGCTGGTGCTGGGCCTGCCCTGGCAGCTCATGGGCGAGGCTGGGGTCATTCGCCTGCTCTGACGCAATTGCCGGATGTGCCGATGCGCCTGCACGGCGCAAGCGGCAAGCTACCGGGGTGATGAACGCCGCCGAGCTGCACCACCTGGACACGCACCAGCTGCGCGAGATGGTGCAGTCGCTGCAGGCCAAGGTCCAGGCCACTGAGAGCGCGCTCACGTTCAAGCAGGCCGTCATCGACAAGATTACGCACGAGATGGCCGTGCTCAAGCGCATGAAGTTCGGCGCCAAGGCTGAGCGCTACAGCCCCGAACAGATTAGCCTCCTCGAAGAAGCCGTCGAAGCCGACCTGGAGGCACTGGCCAGCGAGATGGACCGCCTCGCACCGGGCAAGCAGGCCGTGCCCGACCGCCAGACCGCGCGACGCATTCCACTGCCGACGCACCTGCCGCGACGCGACGTGCACCACGAGCCGCACAGCACCACTTGCCACTGCGGCTGCGCGCTCAAGCGCATTGGCGAGGACATCGCCGAGAAGCTGGACTACCAACCCGGTGCCTTCACGGTGGAGCGTCACGTGCGCGGCAAGTGGGTGTGCGCGCGCTGCGAGACCCTGGTGCAGGCACCGGTGCCACCGCACGTCATCGACAAGGGCATTCCGACCGCCGGTCTGCTGGCCCAGGTCCTGGTGGCCAAGTATGCGGACCACCTGCCGCTGTACCGCCAGGAGAGCATCTTTGCGCGGGCTGGCATGGCGCTGTCGCGCTCCACCCTGGCACAGTGGGTCGGCGCCTGCGGCGTGCAGCTGCAGCCGCTCGTGGACGCGCTCAAGCAGGAGCTGTTGCTGCACCCTGTGCTGCACGCGGACGAAACGCCCGTGGCCATGCTCAAGCCAGGCAACGGCAAGACACACCGCGCCTACCTGTGGAGCTACTGCAGCACGCGCTTCTCCGGCATGCACGCCGTGGTCTTCGACTTCGCCGAGAGCCGCGCAGGCCAGCACGCGCGTGAGTTCCTTGGCGTGACGCCATCGGGCGGATGGCGCGGCACGCTGGTTTGCGACCAGTTCTCTGGGTACAAGGCGCTCTTCGAGATGGGCGTCGTCGAAGCGGGTTGCCTGGCCCATGCGAGGCGCAAGTTCTACGACCTGTGGGTCAGCCACCAGAGCACGGTTGCCGAACAGGCGCTGCGGTTCTTCACGCGCCTGTACGACATCGAACGGCAGTTGCAGGAGTTGAGCGCTGAGGAGCGACTCCAACGGCGCAGGAGTGAAGCCAAACCGGTGGCCGACCTGCTGCATGCGTGGTTGCTGCAGCAGCGCGCGCTGGTGCCCAGTGGCTCCGCCACGGCCCGAGCCATCCAGTACAGCCTCGGCTGCTGGAACGCACTGGCGCGCTATCTGGAGGACGGTCGGCTGCCGCCAGACAACAACCGCGTCGAAAACCAAATCAGACCAGTGGCCCTTGGACGAGCCAACTGGTTGTTCGCCGGCAGCTTGCGTGCTGGTCGACGCGCCGCGGCCGTGATGAGCTTGGTGCACTCGGCGCGGCTCAACGGGCACGACCCTTATGCCTACCTACGCGACGTGCTGGAGCGCCTGCCCACTCAGCCTGCAAGCCGTATCGGTGAGCTCCTGCCGCACCGCTGGGTCAATGCGGATGCTGGTGATGTGCGTCGGGCACGTGTGGATGAGCATGTTTGACTGACGTATGGCGATGCGGATGGCTGTGTGGGCCAGCAGGCATCACGTCATGGCCGTGCAGGTGATGGTCGTCGTCATGGGTGTGCGCGTGCTCATGCTCGAGGGCCTCGTGCGTATGGGAGTGCTCGTGCCTCTCGGCCAGGTGCAGCACCACGCCGCAAATCATGAACACCCCACCCAGGCCCATCAACCACGACCCCGACCGGTCGCCCAATGCAAAAGCGCCGAGGGCGCCGATGAAGGGCGCGAAGGCGAACACCGAACCCGTGCGTGCGGCGCCGAACTCGCGCTGCGCCAGTAGGTAAAAGCGCAGGCTCAGGCCGTAGCCGGTTGCACCCACGGCCAACAATGCCAGCACGGTTGCCAGTCCTGGGACCGGCTCGCCCCACAGCCAGGCCATCAGAACGGTTGCCACGGTGCCCAGCGTGGCCTTGACCACGACGACCTGGCCCGGGTCACGGTCGGCCACACCGCGCGACAGCGTGTTGTCCACGCCCCAGGCGATGGTGGCCACCGTCACGGCCAGCAGTCCGAGCAACTGAACCTGGCCGGCCAGGCCTTGCTCCAGCACCAACACCACGCCGCCCAGCAGCAACAGTGCGACGGCCGCGATGACGCGCCGGTCCAGCGTCTCGCCGTACCAGCGCCAGGCCAGGATGGCCGTGAACACGGCCTCCAGCGTCAGCATCAGCGATGCGCTGGAACCGCTGGTGCGCTGCAGACCCCAAGCCAGCGCGACCGGCCCCACGACCGCACCCATGCCGGCCATCGCCAGCAGGCGCGGCAGGTCGCCACGGCGCAGCTGCGCCTCGCGCGTGGCGGGCCGGCGCAGCAAGGCCGCCACCGCAGCGGCGCCGCCATACAGCAGCGCCGCCGTGGTGAACGGCCCGATGCCGGCCCCGAAGCCCTGCACCAGCGGCGTGCTCAGGCCGAACAGGGCGGCAGCCAGCAGCGCGAGCAGTCCGCCGCGCAGCGCGGGTGAGGCCAGTTCGCGCTGCATGGCTTACTGCCCGGTGAAGTTGGCGGCAATGAAGTTGCCCGGCAGGCTGTAGAACATGTACAGCGTCTGCTTGCTGGCATCGGCCACTGCCGGGTTCTTGAAGGTCAGCTTCCACTCCTTTCCCTTCTTGCCGTCGATGGCCTCAACCTTCTCGGGCTTGATGGCAGTCCACGATGCATCGAGCTTGCCACCTTTGACCAGCGTCTGCTTGCGCTGTTCGGCGCAGCCGGTCACGACCGACTCGGCGGCGGGCTTGGAGCCATGGAAGTGGCACGCGCCGCCCTCGTTGGCGTAGGCGGCAGGCACGCAGGCAGCGGCGGACAGGACGATGGTGGCGACGAGAGACTTGTTCATGGTGCGGTCCTTGAAGGAAGAGATGGGAGAGGAGAAGGAAACGGGTTCAGTTGAGCGTGTTGCGGCTGTCATCCTGGGTGTTCTCGATGTTCATGTCGTCGTGCACGTGGCGGTGCTCTTCGACGGGGAAACGGAAGCTGTCCGGGGCCGTGTCGTGCTGGTAGCCATGCAGCTGCGTGAACAGCAGGTAGACGCCGGCATAGACCAGCGCCAGGTTGGCCGCGTAACTGAAGCGCTTGAACGAGGGCCGGTGCCGCCAAGCAGCCAGCAGCGCCACCATGGCGGTCAGTGCCGCAATCTGGCCCAGCTCGACACCGACGTTAAAGCTCAGGATGCGCCCGAGCATTGCCGCCGGGTCATCGCCCAGCGGCAGTTGCTGCAGTCGCGTGGACAGGCCAAACCCATGCAACAACCCGAAGATGAACACGGCGCCCAGCAAGTTCGGCGACTTCATGTCGAAGACGCGCTGGAAGCCGCCGTTGTTGTCGAAGCCCTTGTAGATGACGCTCGCGGCGATGATGGCGTCGACCAGGTAGTAGTTCCAGGTGATTTTGAAGTAGGTCGCGAACACCAGCGTGATGCAGTGGCCGACGGTGAAGACGGTCACGAACTTGGCCACGTCCTTGAACGTGGTCAGGAAGAACACCACGCCGAACAGGAACAGCAGATGGTCGTAGCCCGTCAGCATGTGGCTCGCGCCCAGGCCGACGTACTGCAGGTATCCGCCATCGAGCATGCGCTGTCGGTCCTCCTCGGAGATGCCGTGGGCGAGGCCCACGAGCGGGATGAAGCCAAGCAGCAGCAATGCCACCAGGCGGTTGGAAATGGTTTGGGTCATGGAGCAAGAGCCCTCTGTGTATTGCAACAGCCCAACCCGCGCGGTGCGACGGCAGGGTTGGTCGCGGAACAATGTTCCGAGCGCGGCGCGCCTTCAGGGGCATGCCGAGCGGACAGATAGGGGGCGCTGGTGGACCACCAGCACGGCCACGGCCTAGCGCGGCCGTGGCAAAGGCCTGTTAGGCCTGTTGTGCGCTGCGCTGTGGAGGCCGCAGGGGGCCTTCGAGATAGACAGGCGCATGCCCGACGCCTGCGCTTGGCACCAGGACCGATGGGATGGTGTCGCCTGCCGCAAGGCTCATCGCCGGGGCCAACCCAGGCAGCTGCGCCGCCTGGTTGGCATGCTGGTGAGGTGGTTCGCCGCTGTCGTCCTCAATGTGCAGTGTCTGGTCGGCGTGGTGGTGGTGGTCCACTTCCTGAGCGTGCACGACCATGTGCGCGATGACCTCAGCTTGGTGGTCAAGATGGGCCGGGGTTAGCCACGCCAGTGCCTGCCAGACCATGGCAATCAGCAGGACGAGGGCTCGGCGTTTGGCGGTCACAGAAGAATTGTAGAGGTGGCACGAATCGCTGCGGACGCGTGACCACACGACCGCATGCCTTGCGGTTCCAAGTCAAGGCGAGTTCGCCGGACGGCTACGTACGTCGCTCCAAGATACAAGCTGTACAGGGAGCTTGTCGATGGTCCAACGGTATTGGCTACGACGAAGAGTAAGAGTGGATCCAACGGAGTCACTTCCCACAGGCGCAGCCATCTAGGCCTGTTTGACTGACAGCATGGCTGCTAACGATAGGCTTGGCATGAATGATCCACTCGGGCCCTGTCGCCAAGTTCGTGAATCTTTAGGCCAGGCCTCTTCTCACCTCTTTTGCCAAGTCGAAAATCGTTGCTATCAGCGGAGCGTTCTGTCGTTCGCGACGACAGATGAAGTCGACGTGGGTGGCCATTGCTGTATCCAGAATCTTCAGCTTCACAAGACGCGGATCTGGAACATAGGCTGTCTCGGCAACGACGCCTAGTCCTATTCCTTGTGCGACTGCCTCGCGGACAGCCTCCCGGCTTCCCATCTCCAGCGCAACCTGGATGTTGATATTGCGGGCAATTAGCTCGCTCTCGAAGACTCTTCTTGTCGTTGAACCTTCCTCACGTATGACGAAGCGCTGGCTCTGAAGGTCCTTGAGCACTATCTCACCGCACCGGGCTAGGGCGTGCTCTCGGTTCGCAAAGACCACCAGGCGCTGTGACCTGTATGGCATGCAATGGAGTTCGGGGTGCTCGGCGTGATTGAGGACCACGCCGACATCACCCTGGTAGTCGAGGAGCTTTTCCGTGATTGAGCGGGAGTCGCCTACACGGACAGAGACCTCGACCTGGGGATGGCGGCTCCCGAAGGCCTTCAGAACAGGGACTACGTTGTACGGGCCGATCGCGTGAATCACAAGACGCCCGACGAATCGGTTTTTGGCTGCTGCCAAAAGGGCGTGCGCATCTTCCTCGCCGCTGAATGCCCGCCGCGTGTAGTCCAGCAGAGTCCTGCCAAAGGTAGTCAGCTCAAGCCGGCGGCCTTGACGAAGAAAAAGCTCCACGCCGTACTCATTCTCCAGGCGCTGAATATGCGCTGAGATGGTGGGCTGCTGTAGATCAAGCAGCTTCGCAGCAGCAGTCATGCTTCCGGCCCTTGCCGTCGCATCAAAGGCTTTCAAAGCCGCAAGTAGCGTGAGTCCAGACATAGGTGTTATCTATAGATACCCCTATTTTTCGGGGTGCAAGTTTCATATTGATGACACGTTCCACGAACAAACTGCACGCATGCCTAGCCGTATCGAACTTCTTTCTGCGGCAAATGTGCGTCATAAGCGCTCTCGCGCTGCTCGCAGGCAGAAACTTGCAAAGGTAACAACATGAAGTTGGAGAAGGACCGAGACGTTCTGAGTCTCAAGGGAGTTTCCGTCCGCTACGTTGACTCGACCGTGGCCTTGCACCCGACGAGTCTGGATGTGAAGCAGGGAGAGTTTTTGGTGCTTCTGGGCGCCTCGGGCGCAGGGAAGTCCACCTTGTTACGAAGCATCAATGGACTGGTGCTGCCCACAAAAGGCGAGGTATCGATACCTGGCCTGGCAGGTGGGGTAGTCAACGCAAAGACGCTGAGAGAGCACCGCAAGCGCTGTGGGATGGTTTTCCAGCAGCATCATCTGATTGGACGTCAGTCGGTCCTCAGGAATGTTCTGATGGGAAAGCTCGGTGACAGGGGTGCATTCGCTTCGCTATGGCCGTGGAGCAAGAAGGACAAGCTGGAGGCGCTCACAGTGATTGAGCGTGTCGGGCTGCTCGAAAAGGCGCTCTCCCGGGCTGATGCCTTGTCTGGGGGGCAGCAGCAGCGCGTAGGCATAGCTAGGGCGCTAATACAGAAGCCACGAATCCTGCTGGCCGATGAGCCTGTTGCCAGCCTGGACCCGGCAACCGCACATAGCGTGCTCACCTTGTTGCATGAGATCTGCAAAAAGGACCACCTCACCGCAATCGTGAGTCTTCACCAGGTGGAGCTCGCGCGCTCGTTTGCAGACCGAATCATTGGGCTCCGCCAGGGAGCTGTTGTATTCGAGGGTAGGGCAGAGCAGCTGAGTCCTGATGTTGCGCGGAACCTCTATGCAAAGCAGTCCAACGCTTCCAACACGAGTGCGTCCACTGATAGCCCCCGAACTCTTCAATCCAGTCAAACCAAGGAGCTCTTGCCATGCTGAATCGCCGTAACTTCTCTCTTGTTGTCAGCGCAGCTTCTTTTGCTGCACTCCTTCCTCTGTGGGCTCATGCGCAGGGAAAGGATCCATCAAAGCTTCGTGTCGCCCTTCTTCCAGATGAGAACGCTGCCAGCATCATCCAGAACGCGCAGCCTCTTAAGCGCTATCTTGAACAGCAGCTCAAGAAGGATGTTGAGATTGTGGTGACTACCGATTACTCCTCGATGATCGAGGCAATGCGGTTCGGTCGGATTGAGGTAGCGTACTTTGGACCGTTTTCGTACGTTTTGGCCAAATCTAAGGCGTCCGGGATTGAGCCCTTTGCGGTGGGCGTTGAACGTGGGTCGCCCACATACCAGTCGGTCCTCATCGCAACGGCCGGAGGGCCGGTGAAAACGCTTGAAGACGTGCGCGGCAAGCCCTTCGGATTTGGCGACCAGGCGTCCACATCAAGCCACCTTGCACCACGTGCACACCTGCTCAAGAAGTACAAGCTTGATGGTGAGAAGGACTATCGGCCAGTTCACCTTGGGGCACATGACGCGGTCGCACGTGCGGTGCAGTCGGGTCAGATTCCAGCCGGGGCTCTGTCCAAGCCGATTCTGGACAACCTCATCGCTCGAGGAAGCATTGATGCCACGAAGATTGTTCAGCTTGACCTTTCTGCTCCCATTCCAAACTATCCGGTCGTCATGCAGGGGGACCTCAAGCCTGAGCTCAAAGCTGCCATCCGCTCTGCCTTTCTGGACATGAAGGATGCTGAGGTGCTCAAGGCGTTTCGTGTCCAGGCGTTTGCCGCCACTGATGACGCTGCATATGACGTCCTTAGGGATACCGCAACCATCCTGAAGCTTGATTTGGGCCGTATGCAATGACCTCGGCTGCATTCGAGAACATCATCAGTCGCGACAAGCGGGAGCAGTTCATTGGACTGCGCAATACAGCGTTCGTCCTTCTGGTTTGCCTTGTAGCCCTGTACGTCACGGGGTTCTTCGATGCACAGCGGTTCATCGAAGGCGCCCCGGCTGTCAAGCAGCTCTCATCTGAGATGGTCCCTCCCAACTTCGACCGCTGGGAGCACTGGGTCATCCCGCTGAGGGACACCTTGGCGATGTCGATTGCCGGCACAGCACTGACTATCGTGCTTTCACTTCCGCTGGCGCTCCTGGCGGCTCCAAACACCACCCCCAATCCTTTGGTGGGAAGAGTGGCCAGAGTCATCCTGGCGGCATTCCGGTCCGTGCCAGAAATCATTCTTGGCATTCTGTTCGTGGCAGCCGTAGGGTTTGGTGCTCTACCTGGGGTGCTCGCACTAGCGTTGCATTCCACGGGAATGGTCGCAAAGTTTTACGCGGAAGCCATTGAGCACGTGGATCCGAAGCCACTTGAAGCAGCTGCTGCGGTAGGCGCAAGCCGCTTTCAGGTCATCTCGCATGCCGTTATCCCCCAAGTCCTTCCACAGTTGGCAGACATAACCATCTATCGCTGGGAGTACCACTTCAGGGCCTCCGCAGTACTTGGCATTGTCGGTGCAGGTGGCATCGGCTTCGAGTTGATGGCAGCACTTCGCCTTGTCAAGTATGACGAGGTCTCAGCCATCCTTCTGTCGATTCTTGCCTGTGTCCTCGTGGTTGACAGCATTGGATCGATGCTGCGAAAGCGTCTCAAGTAAATCGAAAAATGAATCATCGGAAAATCGTCGTAACGCAGCCAGTTCATGAAGAGGTTCTAAGGAAGCTCCAGGCTGAGGGTGAGGTCATCATGAATCCAGGGCCTGACCCCTGGAGCCCCAGCCAGCTCAGGGAGTACCTCGTGGATGCTGATGCCATGATGGCCTTCATGACAGACAGTGTGACCAAAGAGTCGCTGCTGAACGCTCCCAGGCTCAAGACCATCTCCTGTGCACTCAAGGGGTACGACAACTTCGACCTGAGGGCTTGCGCACAAGCCGGGGTGAGCGTCACCTTTGTTCCTGACCTCCTCACAGAGCCCACAGCCGAGCTGGCCATCGGATTGGCTATTGCTGCTGGCAGGAACGTGCTTCAGGGTGACGCCGCTACAAGAGCAGGCTACTCTGGGTGGAGGCCAGCTCTATACGGAACCGGGCTTCATGGGTCGGTGGCCAGCGTGATCGGTCTCGGAAAAGTTGGGCAGGCCATATTGGCGCGACTCGCGGGCTTTGGCTGCGCGCGGCTGCTTGGTGTAGACCCAAGTGTGCGTCTAGATCAGGTCGAACTGGTCACGCTTGATGAGGCTGTCAGCACATCGGACTATGTGTTCCTGGCAGTGCCTCTTGTTAGCGATACGCGCCACCTGGTTGACTCCAGGATGCTTCAACTATCGAAAAAGGGCCAGATCCTTGTAAACGTGGGTAGGGGGTCTGTGGTCGACGAAAGGGCGGTTGTCGATGCCTTGGCGAATGAGCAACTTGGCGCGTACGCCGCTGACGTCTATGAGATGGAAGATTGGCTACTTCCAGACAGACCTCGCGAAATTCATCCGGGATTGACCAACAACGCCAGAACAGTACTCACTCCCCACATCGGCTCGGCTGTGAGACGCGTACGGTTCGAAATTGAAATGCGGGCTGCTGAGAACCTAGTCCGCTCACTCAGGGGCGAGAGTTTGAGTGATGTTGCTGTCGAGGCCAGCGCGGCAGCATAGGTATGGTTGCTCGGCGGTTTGCACGCCAGCTGAAATGGGCGCGGCTTCAGAGCCTATGTCCTATGGCTGGGTGCAACCTGCCCGTGTGATGCCATCCTGCTCGCCAAGGGGAAATGACTTGAGTCATCATCGAAGTGGTTTAGCGATGATGTTCTCTGCACGGCGCAGCTCATGGGGTAAGCCCAAATGGGCGCATGGCAAACACCAGATACTTCGAGGGGTCAGGCTACAACACTGATCGTTCTTGGCCTCTGATAGTGGTTTCAACCCAGGACGTTTCAGCTGAGGTCATTACATTCGGCTCGTAGTAGAGGTGACGGGGATGCGGACAAAAACTTGGACTACCAGGGGAGGTAGTTCATGTACTCATACGCAGACAGGATTCGTGCAGTTGCGCTTTACATCAAGCTTGGCTTGCGTGTCAGAGCCACGATTCGCCAGTTGGGGTACCCAACCAAGAACGCATTGAAAGGCTGGTATCAGCACTACCTGAAGCATCAGGATTTGCCAGCAAGCCAAGCTCCAAGAGCACCAAAATATTCGCTGCAGCAAAGGCAGGTGGCTATTGCTCATTACCTCGCCCATGATCGCTGTATTGCTGCAACGATGAGGGCTTTGGGTTATCCGGGTCGAGGAACGTTGACTGCGTGGGTTCGGCAAGACTGCCCTGACACCTGCAAATCGAGAGTAGGCAGATCTTGGCCGGCTACAAAGCCTGATGCCTTGATGTGTGAGGGCGTGGTGCAGCTGTGTGCCCGTCGATCAAGTGCACAGCAGATTGCGGACAAGTTAGGGGTGTGTAGGGGGACCTTGTACAACTGGAAAAATCAGTTGCTTGGCCCTTGTGCCCCAGCCTCAATGAAACACAGTCCAAAGCGATCGCCAGTGTTGGATGAAGCAGCACTCAGGCGCCAAGTTGAATCATTGCGCCAGGATGTTCGGCGGCTGAAGATAGAACGTGAGCTTCTCAAGCAGGCCCATGAAATCTTAAAAAATGGGGCTGACATTGATCTGCATAGGCTGGCAAACAAAGATAAGGCTGTGCTGGTTGAAGCGTTGCACGGGCAGTATGAATTGCCAGAACTGCTTTCTCTTGTTGGCCTTGCTAGAAGCTCGTATTTTTACCATCGTGCTCGGCTGAAGCTGGCTGACAAATACGTTGATTTACGCCGAAGCATCACAGAGATCTTCGACAACAACTACCGTTGCTATGGATATCGCAGGGTGCAGGCATCTCTGCTCAAGGAGTGCACGGGCATCTCAGAGAAGGTGGTTCGTCGGCTGATGAAGCAGGAGGGGTTGATCGTGGCCAAGCCCAAACGCCGCAGATATAACTCCTACCTTGGAGAGATAGGTGCCGCCCCGCAAAACCTCATCAATCGAGACTTCCGTGCCGCTGCGCCCAATGAGAAGTGGCTCACCGACATTACTGAACTCCAGATTCCTGCTGGCAAGGTTTACCTGTCGCCAGTCATTGATTGCTTTGACGGGCTGGTGGTGAGCTGGTCGATTGGGACTCATCCCAACGCACATCTCGTCAACACAATGCTGGATGCGGCCATTGATGCTGTTCAAGGCAGCGAGAGCCGCCCTGTGATTCATTCTGATCGTGGAGCTCACTACCGCTGGCCAGGCTGGCTCTCGAGGGTCCATGATGCAAAGTTGACTCGCTCGATGTCTCGCAAAGGGTGCTCACCAGACAACGCTGCGTGCGAAGGCTTTTTTGGAAGGCTAAAGATGGAGCTGTTCTATCCCAACAACTGGCAATCAACAACGATTGAGCAGTTCATTGAAGCTGTCGATGCGTACATTCGTTGGTACAACGAAAAACGTATCAAGGTATCTCTGGGACGTTTAAGTCCTGTGGAATACCGGCACAAACTTGGCCTAGCCGCATAAAACCAGTCCAAGTTTTTATCCGCACCCCCACCGGGGGCTAGTGGGTCACTTCTGGGTGGAAATCAACACGCTGTTCAAGCCGGGGCTGAAGTTCGAACCCGTGTTCGACTACGAGCAGGTGCTGGTCGTGGCCAAAGACCACCCCCTGGCTTCTACGGCCTACGTGAAGCCCCAGCAGCTGACCCGGGAAGTGCTCATCAGTTACCCCGTGGACATCGAACGCCTGGACATCTACAGCCAGTTCCTGTTGCCGGCCGGCGTGACGCCCAAGCGCCACAAAGCCATCGAAACCACCGACATCATGGTGCAGATGGTGGCCAGCGGCCGCGGTGTCGCCGCGCTGCCGCGCTGGCTGGTCGAGGAATATGCGGCCAGGATGGACGTGGTGCCTGTGCGGCTGGGCGCGCGCGGTATTGCCAAGCAGATCTTCCTGGGCGCACGCGAGGCGGATACCGCCATTGACTACGTGCGGGCCTTCGTCGAACTGGCCCGCCAGCCTGCAACTGCCACCACCGCTATTGCCCAAGGAGCCAAGGGATGAACACCACCGTCGAACGCAAAGCGCTTGCGCTGCCCGGAGGCCACGACAAGGTGCTGCTGCATTCGTGCTGCGCGCCGTGCTCAGGCGAGGTCATGGAGGCCATGCTGGCCTCGGGCATTGACTACACCATCTTTTTCTACAACCCCAACATTCATCCGCTCAAGGAATACGAGCTGCGCAAGAACGAGAACATCCGCTTCGCGGAGCAGTTCGGCGTGCCCTTCGTCGATGCGGACTACGACCGGGACAACTGGTTCGAGCGCGCCAAGGGCATGGAGCACGAGCCCGAACGCGGCGTGCGCTGCACCATGTGCTTCGACATGCGTTTCGAGCGCACGGCGCTGTATGCGCATGAGCACGGCTTTCCGGTGATCACCAGTTCCCTGGGCATCTCGCGCTGGAAGAACATGCAGCAGATCAATGACTGCGGCGTGCGTGCGGCGGCCAAGTACTCTGGCCTGATGTACTGGGAATACAACTGGCGCAAGGGCGGCGGCTCGGCGCGCATGATCGAGATCAGCAAGCGCGAGAACTTCTACCAACAGGAATACTGCGGCTGCGTCTACTCGCTGCGCGACACGAACCGCCACCGCGTGGAAAGCGGCCGCGAGCGCATCCAGCTCGGCGTGACGTTCTACGGTGACGAACAGCCCCCCAAAGATTGACGCGCCTTGCCGGGTGAGCGATGCCGCTCCATGGCTTCCAACCGACCCGATCAGCGCTGGCGGGTCGGAACTCTCCCAACAGTCGCCAGATATGGCAAGCCCCTTGCTTCATTCCGACAAGTCCAAGCCCATCGGCAACATCACCGACGCCTATTCGTTAGTCGGACCTGCGAATTTCAGTTGCCGACATCGACGGAGTTCCCAA
>CETV01138636.1_pt1 | contig 15368 bp, 10 predicted proteins | sample 531451 | NCBI WGS metagenome assembly CETV01 (sample SAMEA2623155, study PRJEB7988) | marine metagenome | isolation source: saline water (ENVO:00002010), including | reverse complement strand
GGCGGAGGTGGGTGGGGAGGGCTTGACTATCGGCCTTGGCCGGAAGCATCGCGCGGCGACGTCTGGGCGTGCGAGTCCCCGCTTGTGCGGGGTGAACGGCCGTGCGCCTGACGGGGTGCCCTGCGCTGCGGCGGTTGATTTCTTGAGCTGCCTACACGGCAGTGGCCCTGTCACTGCCTGACTTCAGCCCGGCGAGCCATTCCTGAGCTGCCTACACGGCAATGGACCATGGTGTCCACGTCGTGCTTGCTCAGATCGCTTCCTAAGCTGCCTACACGGCAGGGGACTCGTGGCCGCCGCGGCGACCGACCTGCTGATCTTCCCGAGGTGCCTACACGGCAGTGGACAGCAGGGTGCGGGCCGCTCACCAGCTCGCGCTTTCCTGAGCTGCCTACACGGCAGTGGACCCGCCGCGGCTGATGACCGGCGCCCAGCTACTTTCCTGAGCTGCCTACACGGCAGTGGACTTGCGGCCCGTCTCGACGAAGTGATCCTTCCAGTTCCTGAGCTGCCTACACGGCAGTGGACGGACGGGCAGGGGATAGCCGACTTCGCGATCAATCCTGAGTTGCCTACACGGCAGTGGACTTTCGACGTCTTCGTCTACCAGTGCCTGGGCTTTCCTGCGCTGCCTACACGGCAGTGGACCTGGCGCTGCCGGCCGCGGTGCGGTTTCTGTCTTCCTGAGCTGCCTACACGGCAGTGGACAGCATCGTGCGCGACGTGCTGGCCTGCGCATCTTCCTGAGCTGCCTACACGGCAGTGGACTCGAATCGGTAGATGCCCTGTGTGTAGCGCCATTCCTGAGCTGCCTACACGGCAGTGGACCTTCAGGCCCTCGTAGTTGATCGCCAGTGGCATTCCTGAGCTGCCTACACGGCAGTGGACGTGCGCAGCATCAATACCCCCGGCACTGCGTGTTCCTGAGCTGCCCACACGGCAGTGGACCCACAGCGCAGCGTCACGGTGCTGGGCGAGCATTCCTGAGCTGCCTACACGGCAGTGGACGCCGCCTGGCCAGTGCCAGCGGTCAGCGTGATTTCCTGAGCTGCCTAAACGGCAGTGGACAGCGCCCGGTCCACCACCCCCGACCACGCGTCTTCCTGAGCTGCCTACACGGCAGTGGACGGCGGCGCGCTGCCGTCCTGCGCGGCCAGGCTTTCCTGAGCTGCCTACACGGCAGTGGACGCAATCGAGCGCTACGAAATCGTTGCCCGTGGCTTCCTGAGCTGCCTACACGGCAGTGGACACGGGAGAAGGCGCTTGAGCCGCGGTCGCTTTTTCTTGAGCTGCCTACACGGCAGTTGACGCAGTTCACCGCGGTGATCGATGAGCACACGAATTCCTGAGCTGCCTACACGGCAGTGGACGAGAAGATCGGCTACATCCTGTTAAACCAGTCTTCCTGAGCTGCCTACACGGCAGTGGACGTGGCGGGCCATGCTGACTTTGATGACGTCCATTCCTGAACTGCCTACACGGCAGTGGACCGATGCCGCAGACCCACGGCCAAGCGGCGGGCTTCCTGAGCTGCCTACACGGCAGTGGATAGCCTGGAATCGCTCATCCTTGGCCACCAGCTTTCCTGAGCTGCCTACACGGCAGTGGACCAGGAACTTCGCGAGCGCGTAGTTCGAGGGCATTCCTGAGCTGCCTACACGTCAGTGGACCGGGGCGGCTCTGGTATCCGCGGCCGGGCTGTTTCCTGAGGTGCCTACACGGCAGTGGACCCATTCCTTGACGAAGCGACCGTAGCCCGCCATTCCTGAACTGCCTACACGGCAGTGGACGAGACGGCCCAGCGCTACGCCGAGCTGACGCATTCCTGAGCTGCCTACACGGCAGTGGACTGTGGGGTGGTTGTCATGCGCGCTGCTCCACCAGTTCCTGAGCTGCCTACACGGCAGTGGACATGACGACGGCGCTCATGCGGCGTTCCCGATCTTTCCTGAGCTGCCTACACTGCAGTGGACCTGCGCGCCGCGCGCTTCGGCCCATCCGAATTTTCCTGAGCTGCCTACACGGCAGTGGACGTGTCTCGGTGCAGACCGCGGATACCGACATCTTCCTGAGCTGCCTACACGGCAGTGGACCCAACGCCCTACGAAGCCGCAGCATTCCGCAATTCCTGAGCTGCCTACACGGCAGTGGACGGAGCTGTGGCCCGTACCTACCGGGCAGATGCTTCCTGAGCTGCCTACACGGCAGTGGACGATCAGCGTGTTGGTGCTCGCGTCCAGGTAGTTTCCTGCGCTGCCTACACGGCAGTGGACGTGCGGGTGCTGGTGCTGGCCCCTGGCACGGTTTCCTGAGCTGCCTACACGGCAGTGGACCGATCGCCGCCCTGGTGCGTCAGCGGCATGATTTCCTGAGCTGCCTACACGGCAGTGGACGGCTCGGGCAGTGCTGCCTGTGTGGTGGTGTCTTCCTGAGCTGCCTACACGGCAGTGGACTCATCAACGTGCTGCGCAACCACCCGCTGACTTTCCTGAGCTGCCTACACGGCAGTGGACGCGTTGATCGAGGGCCCGGTCGAGGTCGTCATTTCCTGAGCTGCCTACACGGCAGTGGACGGCGTCTGGATGGACAAGGTGCGCGAGGCGCATTCCTGAGCTGCCTACACGGCAGTGGACCGGCTGTACGTGCGCAGCACCGAGTACGGCCTTTCCTGAGCTGCCTACACGGCAGTGGACGCGCGCGAGTACATCGAGGCCGTGGCCCTGTGTTCCTGAGCTGCCTACACGGCAGTGGACGCCGTGTGCCGGGCCAAGCATCGCGGCCTGGTTTCCTGAGCTGCCTACACGGCAGTGGACTCCCGCCGTCGCTGCTACAGCGGTGGGACAGATTCCTGAGCTGCCTACACGGCAGTGGACACGACAGCTGGAGCAGGAGCAGGCCGTCGGCCTTCCTGAGCTGCCTACACGGCTGTAGACGTGTGGGGTGGCCGCACGCGCAACGCGGTGCATTCCTGAGCTGCCTACACGGCAGTGGACCTACGGCGTCGCCATCATCGGCAACACGTTGCATTCCTGAGCTGCCTACACGGCAGTGGACACGCCGGCATTCGGTAGCCGCACATGGCGGTATTCCTGAGCTGCCTACACGGCAGTGGACTGTGTGGTGCCGGTCTGCCGGATGCCCACGCATTCCTGAGCTGCCTACACGGCAGTGGACGGCAGCCAGTGCGTCACGCGGCCATCGACGTCTTCCTGAGCTGCCTACACGGCAGTGGACATGCCGCAGCTGCCAGTACCTGCGCCCGTGCTTTCCTGAGCTGCCTACACGGCAGTGGACAACAACACGGCGTTTCAGGCGGCGCGCGAGGCTTCCTGAGCTGCCTACACGGCAGTGGACCTCATCCAGTGCGGCCAGGCCGCCGCGGTGATTTCCTGAGCTGCCTACACGGCAGTGGACTTGAGAGCGCCCGCCGCGACAGTGGCCCCACTTTCCTGAGCTGCCTACACGGCAGTGGACCGGCCGAACAGCTCGGGGGCAATCTCCCCGCCGTTCCTGAGCTGCCTACACGGCAGTGGACTACCGCGAGGCGGTGAAGACCGTGGGCCAGCTTTCCTGAGCTGCCTACACGGCAGTGGACATCATGTCCACGCGGCCGCACAGCAAGGGCGTTTCCTGAGCTGCCTACACGGCAGTGGACCGTGCCGTCGCCGATGAACAGCTGGGCCAGCTTTCCTGAGCTGCCTACACGGCAGTGGACGTGCGTGGCCGCGGTGCCGACCTGGCCCTGATTTCCTGAGCTGCCTACGCGGCAGTGGACAGATCGCCGCCAACGCCAAGGCCCGGCTGGGTTTCCTGAGCTGCCTACACGGCAGTGGACGCGCACACCACGCGGCCATCGCCCATCGCGCATTCCTGAGCTGCCTACACGGCAGTGGACTGCTCTCACGCCGCGATCAACCAATGGCGAAATTCCTGAGCTGCCTACACGGCAGTGGACCCACCGGCCCGAGTCGTCCCGGATCTTCTCCATTCCTGAGCTGCCTACACGGCAGTGGACAACGCCACCCACCTGGCCGCCGTCACGCGTGCTTCCTGAGCTGCCTACACGGCAGTGGACGCAAGCAGTGGCGCTGCCCCTGCCGCTGGGACTTCCTGAGCTGCCTACACGGCAGTGGACGCGAAGGCATCGGGCCACTCGCCCCGCACGATTTCCTGAGCTGCCTACACGGCAGTGGACGACCCCGCCAAGCGTTTCATCAAGACCTTTGATTCCTGAGCTGCCTACACGGCAGTGGACAGCCCGGTCCACCGAGGCGATGTGCTCCATGTTTCCTGAGCTGCCTACACGGCAGTGGACGTATTGGGACGGCAAGCGCTGGATGTTCAGTATTCCTGAGCTGCCTACACGGCAGTGGACAGAAAGAAGCCGGCACCGGATGGGCCAGTGCCTTCCTGAGCTGCCTACACGGCAGTGGACCTGCAAGAGGTCACCGTGGAAGGGCCGGACAATTCCTGAGCTGCCTACACGGCAGTGGACGGTTGAGGCCCGCATTGAATCTCGCGTTCATCTTCCTGAGCTGCCTACACGGCAGTGGACATGGCCGGCGCTGGCGCCATGGCCAAGGGTGCTTCCTGAGCTGCCTACACGGCAGTGGACCAGGCCGGCCGCCAGCCGCCGCGGAAGCCATCTTCCTGAGCTGCCTACACGGTAGTGGACGTAGCCGGCTAATCGGCCAAGCGCTCCAACCATTCCTGAGCTGCCTACACGGCAGTGGACACCGCGACGAATGGATCGAGGCCGATGCGGCCTTTCCTGAGCTGCCTACACGGCAGTGGACATGAACAGCATGCGCGCCTCGGCATCGCCGACGTTCCTGAGCTGCCTACACGGCAGTGGACACGTCACCATTGAGCCACAAGGAGGGGTGGCCTTCCTGAGCTGCCTACACGGCAGTGGACACCGTGGCCGCCACCGCAGAGGCCGGGGTTCATTCCTGAGCTGCCTACACGGCAGTGGACAGGCCATAGCGGGCTCCGCCATCGTGCGGGCGATTCCTGAGCTGCCTACACGGCAGTGGACGTCATGGCGCCATCGCTGGCCGCCGCCGTGATTTCCTGAGCTGCCTACACGGCAGTGGACAGCACCAGCACCAACATGCAAGACCAGCGCATTTCCTGAGCTGCCTACACGGCAGTGGACCGCAGGCCCAGCGCATCGCGCGCCCGCTCCCATTCCTGAGCTGCCTACACGGCAGTGGACGGCCGCATCTTCACCGCCAACGGCGCGCTGAATTCCTGAGCTGCCTACACGGCAGTGGACCTGGATGGACCGCGAGTAAGCCTTCTTCAGCATTCCTGAGCTGCCTACACGGCAGTGGACCAGGAAGTGAAGCCGAAGCGCGACGTGCTGGATTCCTGAGCTGCCTACACGGCAGTGGACGCGCGCAGCGCCACGTCAGCCACGCTGCTGAATTCCTGAGCTGCCTACACGGCAGTGGACACCACCAATCTGGCCCAGACCGAGCGCAACCTTTCCTGAGCTGCCTACACGGCAGTGGACTGCGCCGCGCGGCCGATGAGGCCCACGTTGGTTTCCTGAGCTGCCTACACGGCAGTGGACCCGACGCCAGCTGGCCGGCGCCACGCCCAGCTTTCCTGAGCTGCCTACACGGCAGTGGACCACCCGTCTGGCCGACACCAGCGTCATCGTCGTTCCTGAGCTGCCTACACGGCAGTGGACGCGCAGGCAGGCCGCCTCGTCCAGGCTGACGACTTCCTGAGCTGCCTACACGGCAGTGGACGTCTTGCCGCCGAGGATTTCGGATCGGGTGCATTCCTGAGCTGCCTACACGGCAGTGGACGCCATGATCGCCGATGCCTACGGCGGCGACGATTCCTGAGCTGCCTACACGGCAGTGGACGACTGCCACAGGGCCAGCTGCTGGCCGGTGATTTCCTGAGCTGCCTACACGGCAGTGGACGACGATCGACGTGGCACCTGACGGCACCGTGCTTCCTGAGCTGCCTACACGGCAGTGGACCGCGTGCGCGATCTCGCGCTCACCGCCCTGCATTCCTGAGCTGCCTACACGGCAGTGGACCTGCATGCCCGCCCGCCTGGCGGCATCCTCCATTCCTGAGCTGCCTACACGGCAGTGGACACTTCGACCAGCTGCAGCTCGCCGTCCCGCCAGTTCCTGAGCTGCCTACACGGCAGTGGACATCGTGGCCAACACGCTGCTTCATGGTGAGCTTTCCTGAGCTGCCTACACGGCAGTGGACCCGTCACGCAGCTCATCCAAGGCCTGCAGAGCTTCCTGAGCTGCCTACACGGCAGTGGACGACCAGTCGGTGTGCGTGGCCTCAACGTCGTATTCCTGAGCTGCCTACACGGCAGTGGACCTCTTGCGGATGAGGCGGGGCAGGGGGATCACTTCCTGAGCTGCCTACACGGCAGTGGACATCTCGCGCAGCGGCCGCTTGTCCGGTGTCATTTCCTGAGCTGCCTACACGGCAGTGGACCTGGTCGAAGTAGTCGGCGCGCAGCTCATCGCTTCCTGAGCTGCCTACACGGCAGTGGACCGAGAAGATCCGCGCCGTGCGCCAGGCTGAGTTTCCTGAGCTGCCTACACGGCAGTGGACGTGTACAGGCCGGGTGCCAGCGCAGCGCTGGCTTCCTGAGCTGCCTACACGGCAGTGGACGCGGCGCGAATGTACCCCCTGAGGGTGGGTGGTTCCTGAGCTGCCTACACGGCAGTGGACCGCTACAGCCGCCATGCCCTGGACATCGACCATTCCTGAGCTGCCTACACGGCAGTGGACGGGGTCCGGGTGGTAGTCGTCCAGCACCGGCGTTTCCTGAGCTGCCTACACGGCAGTGGACATGTTCGGCGGCGTGCTCACCTGGTTGACCGTTTCCTGAGCTGCCTACACGGCAGTGGACGCGGCTCGCTGGCCACCCCCATCACGCTCGGCTTCCTGAGCTGCCTACACGGCAGTGGACGTGTTGGCCGCCACCTCGGCCATGATCTCGTCTTCCTGAGCTGCCTACACGGCAGTGGACGCCTTCCACGTACACCGGGCGACCCTTCTTCATTCCTGAGCTTGCCTACACGGCAGTGGACGCGGCCGACTCGATGCGCTCGGCCAGCAAGGCTTCCTGAGCTGCCTACACGGCAGTGGACACCATCAGCCAGTTGTTCCCCGTCGCCAAACTTTCCTGAGCTGCCTACACGGCAGTGGACAGCCGGCCGGCCCATCGTCGCAACGCTGCAGTTTCCTGAGCTGCCTACACGGCAGTGGACGTGTCAGCCCCGTACTTCTCGTCCCTCAACACTTCCTGAGCTGCCTACACGGCAGTGGACTTCCGTCCACTGGCCACTTGACCTGCTCCGACATTCCTGAGCTGCCTACACGGCAGTGGACCCATCCTCTGCCACCCATGCCAGCCAGTCGGCTTCCTGAGCTGCCTACACGGCAGTGGACAGATACACCGAGCAATTCACGGCCATGGCGTATTCCTGAGCTGCCTACACGGCAGTGGACGGCGATGGGCACCTGCAGCGGCGGCTCGACCTTTCCTGAGCTGCCTACACGGCAGTGGACGCCAATCGCGCACGCCTGGCTGCGCTGCGTTCTTCCTGAGCTGCCTACACGGCAGTGGACCTCAAGGAGCCTGGACAGCCGGCCGCCGTGGTTTCCTGAGCTGCCTACACGGCAGTGGACACCCCTTTCACTCATTTCCTCGCCAGCATGGATTCCTGAGCTGCCTACACGGCAGTGGACACGGCCCGGCCAACGATGTGTTTGCTGTTCATTTCCTGAGCTGCCTACACGGCAGTGGACGACCTGATCGAGCACAACGGCCGGCGCATCCCTTCCTGAGCTGCCTACACGGCAGTGGACCCAAGGCTTTCACCGCCGCCCGGGTGCTGGCCTTCCTGAGCTGCCTACACGGCAGTGGACTCCGAACATCGCCATCGACACATTCAGCGGCTCTTCCTGAGCTGCCTACACGGCAGTGGACGTTTGGGTGACGTTGGAAGGCGTGCCGACGATTTCCTGAGCTGCCTACACGGCAGTGGACCTGCGCCTGCAGCGACGAAAGGCCCGCATCGCTTCCTGAGCTGCCTACACGGCAGTGGACGGCCAGGTCGAAGGGCTGGCCGTTGGCATCCATTCCTGAGCTGCCTACACGGCAGTGGACGAGGCCACGCAGGACGATCTGCGCGCCATCGATTCCTGAGCTGCCTACACGGCAGTGGACGGTACGTGGATCACCGCGGCGAACCTCAACCATTCCTGAGCTGCCTACACGGCAGTGGACGAATACTGCACTCCACTCACGGAGGTGCAGATTTCCTGAGCTGCCTACACGGCAGTGGACTACGCCAACAAGATTGCAAGTCCTTGACTGTAAAGGCGAATCCCAAGAACAAGCGGCCGACCCCCTTCCGGGAGGTCGGCCGCTAAGTGCTTGATTTTTCGAGCTCTTTACGTAGCCCGCGGAAAAGGGTCAAAACCAGGGCACGGTGGCTTCGGCGCTCAATCCATAGCTGCTGAAATGACCTTCCGTGGCCTCGCGCTGCAGGGGGCCGTGCCGGACAAAGAGCCGAAACGATGGCTGGCGGGTGCTGATGCTGCCGATGGTGACGAAGGGCAGCGCCAGCAGTTCCTGTGCGGAGTCCGGGATGCGCTGCGCTGCTTCGTCTGCGCTGTAGCCGTGGCGCTTCATGGCTCGACGACGCAGACGGTCGACACCGCTCTTGGCCTGCACGCGGCTCACCACCCGGTAGCTGCACCCCTCCGGTGCGGCTGCCCTCGGCTGCACGGTCAGATAGTCGTCGAAACGGCGCAACCATCCTGTCGCCTGTAACGCATCCAAAGCCGCATCGCTGCCATGCAGACGCAGCACGGCGCCCAGTGTCGGCCGGCGGTCGTCGTGCTCAGGAAAGCTCACGCCGATGTCCTGTCGGGCCGTCTGCACCAGCGCTATATGCAAGCGTCCGAACAAGGCGTTCATCAGCTGATGTCTCGCCATCTCGGAGTCGGGCCGCAGCCGCAGATCGATGTAGCTGCGCATGGCATCAGCCGGCATCGCCAAACACGCCACCACGAATGACCGTGGCCACCACGAAGTGCTGCTGCTCCACCGGGGGCACCTTGTCTTTGAGCACCCAGGCGTCCAGCAGGTTGTAGAAGTCTTGTTTGTCCTTGGGCTGGCGGTAGGCCTTGCCCTGCGTGGTGACAGAGCCGTAGGGCTCCACCGCAATCGGGCCGTTCTCGTCAGCGCCGGGGTACCAGGTGTCGATGGTGCGCAGCGCGTTGCCGATCTTCTGAGAGTGGATGGCCGCTACCTCATGACCTGCCTCGCCGACCACATACAGTGTTTTGCTCTTGGATGAACGCGCCTTGTCAAGGATCAGCTCCTGAGACGGAAACACCTCCTGCCCGGCACCTATGCGGACGAAGGCCGTCACCTGCAGCAGCACATGCCCTTCGCCGGACAAACCGGACTCCAACAGCGCTGCCAGCGGCGCCAGGTCTGCCGGCGCCACCATGTCGCGCAGTGATCGGTCCAGCGCCTGGAACGTCCACTGGGCAGCGGCCTGACCGTCGCGCAGGTGCGCAACCCGTACCTCCACCTGCTCGGCGCCGACGCGGTTGCGCCACAGGAACCGACCATTGGTCAGGTTGGCCGCATAGCGCTGCGCCAGGGCGCCCAACCCCTGCTGCTGCACGTAGCCTTGCACCGTGCTCATCAGCTTGGCGCGGTAGGCCGCGTCGTTGCAGGCCGAGGGCTGACCCACGCCCGCGAGCACGCGCAAGGTGAACTGCACCTTCAGCGTGTCGGCTTCCGCGGGCAATGCAGCCACGTCCACGGTCTGCAGGTTGGGGTTCTCGATCAAGGCGTCCAGCTTGGCCGGGTCCTGGTCCTTGGTCTTGAGGCGGTTGGAGATGGTGCCGCGCACCGACTTCTCGCGCACACGAACGGGTGCCCAAGCCGCAGGCCCATCGCGGTCGGCCCAGTTGCCGGCAAAGAACAGCGCATCGGAAGGGTCCAGCTTTCGTTCGAACGCCAGCACGGTGGCGGTTTTGAGCTTGTCGTCAGCCATGGTGATTTCCTTTCGCGGGTAGGTCAGTCGTCGTCGCCCCAGGCGTCGATCAGTTGGGTGTCGTTGGACGGCACGAAGTCGTTGCGACAGCGGTAAAGCCCGGCGTCGGGCGCATAGTCCGCATACCAGAGCAGTTGTTCCACGGCTTGCAAATGGTGCGGTGCAATCCACTGCCCGACCGAATAGACGCTCTCGGTAAATCGGAACGGTGTGGTCGCATCGCGCGCGTTGGCCACGGCGCCCGGTGCATGCAGCTCGCCCAGCGCGCCGTAGCCCACCGGGATGGGTACCACCCAGCCCAGTCCTTTCCTGTCGTGCTGCCAACTGCCAGGCGCTGACTTGTCGTCTTCTTGAGCGCTGGGGTTCCAGCGCCAGTTCATGCGCGAGAGTGACAGCCACGCGTCCAATGGGGTGCTCTCTGGCTGCGTGGTGCGCAGCTCGGTCAACCGCTTGTCCAGCAGGTCTTCTCGCAGCACCAAGGCAAACCCCGGCAGCAGGAACTGGCGCAGGCCGCGGAAGGCCTGGGCTTTGTCGTCCAGAGTGCCTGTCCAGGGCAGCACCACCGGCCGCTTGCGCCGGCCAGTGCCAGCGACTGGCAGGCAGCTGCCGCCAGCCACGCGTAAACCGCCCAGCAGCTCAGTCAGCTTCGTCAGATCAGCCTCTGCCGCGGCTGCATCAGGGGCAGACATCCAACACTCGCTGCTGACCGCCAACACCAGGCTGATCGTGAGGTGGATGCGCCCTTCCTCCACGATGGCCGCGGTGCTGCCATCTTTGTCGACAGGGTTGCGCGTGAGGTGGAAGTTCTTGACGTAGCGATCTCCGCTTACCTGCTCTTCATGGTCATGGCAAACCACGCCCACGCCCTTGATGCGCAGGTCAAGACCAGCGGCGCGAGCCTTACGTTCCAGTGCCCATGACAGGCCCATGAAGGCGGTGATCGACGGAAACCCATGCGTCAGCGGACTGGATATGGCGTTGGCGTTCTGCACACGCAGGCGAGGCAGCACGACCAGATGGTCGAAGGTGGGGCAAACGGTCATGCTGCCCCTTCGCTGACGCGCCGCTTCATGGGCATCGGCCAGGCCACGTTGACCAGTGCTTGCCTAGCCCAGTGCCGCAGCTCAGCGTCGCCCACCGCAGTGATGCCTGCTGCGCGCAGCCAGCCGTTGACCCAGTGGCCGAAACGTTCGGCCACCTGATCGGCCCAGGTGCCTGCCGCAAAGGCCGCGTTGAACGCCAGGTCGTCGGCGAGGAAGTCGTCTCGCGGCGGCAGCTCCGCACGATCTGGGTCAAGCCAGAGTTGTTCTGCCAGCGGCAGCTCGCAGTCGGTGGCGCGCGTCCAGCCTGCTTCGTGCCGCACCTGCACCGCGGCAGCGAAGACCGGCAATTGCTCACCCAGCGCAAGGCCCAGACTGTCGCGTTGCCGCCGTGTTTCCATGGTGGGGTCTGGATCGGCGCGCAACAGGTCGATGAGTTGGCGCTTCAGGGTACGCACCTCACCCAACCAGCCCAGACAGTCCATCGCAGAACCGCGGCCCCGCATGTTGAACCCTCCCAAGTCCTGCCAGAGCGGTGGCAGTGACTCCAAGAGGTAGTTGACGCCGCCACGCTCGCTATTGAGTTGCGACACGTTTTGGGGCTTCGAGCCACCAAGCTTGCGGACTGCCAGTCCCTTGTATTCGGCGTACCCGACGTCGTGGGCTTGCTTCTTCCATCGCGCTTCGCGCGCCGCTTTGGCTTCGTCACCAAAGCGCGCGTCTTGAATGCTGGTGTGCACTGCCTGCGCCAAGCTGCTGGAGAACATAGGCTGCAGCAGGTGGTAGCCGGTGTCGTCGGCGGGGTCGCCATCCACCAGCCAATACACCTGTTTGGCCAGTGCGTGCGAAGTGGGCTGCGGGTCATCTCGCAACAGACCGCAGAAGGCAGCCATCCAAGTCTGAGCGGTGGCTGCGTCGGCGTGCAGAGCGCGCTGCAGGTCGGCGTCTCCGGCCTGCATCCAGTCGAGCAGGCGGCGACCCTCGACTTCGACCTTGAGGAACTTGAAGACGTCCAGCGCGGCGGCGTTGCCGACCACGTCTTCAGCGAATGACACACCCAGAGCGTGTGAACTGACCTCAACCCTGTCCGGCAACTTGTCGGGTGGCGCATGCAAGCTGCTGCCGCGGGCGTCGGGGTGGGTGGCCTTCAACACGTGCGTCACGGCTTGGATCTGCGTCACGCGGCGGGCAGCGTCGGCCAGCCATGAGTCAGGCACGTAGCGCGATGCGGCTGGGTCGTCGTCGTCCTGCGACTTCAGTTTGGCCTCACGCCGCCCGTCGATGAACGCGACGATGGCGGCTCGGAAAGCGGCGGACCGCGGTCCGGGCTGGTCTTCTTCGGGCATGGGCACTCCCCCTTGAGCATTCGAGCTTGCTTGTCCGATCCGTCGCCGGCCGCGCTTTAGCAACGGTGCCGACACCTCAATGTAGGTAGCCAGGTGACAAGATGCAATGCCATGCTTTGCTCAGTATTCACCACGTTAAGCTTGCCGACGGCTGCGCATTGCCACTGCTGAAGAGGCAGCTCAGGAAATGCTGTGCTCGGCCTTTTGTCACTGCCGGAAAGGCAGCTTGCAGCTGGGAGACGTCAGTCGCGTCGCGCGAACCCTAGCCACGGGTGCCAGCGCCATCCCTGTGTACTTGCGGGCACCTGCGTAGTTGCCAGCCGCTCCGCACAGCGGCGCAGCGGCAGGTCGAGGTGCTCCGACTGCTCGATCAGCAGCGCCAGCAAATCGAATTCGGCCCAGGGCCCGATGCGTGGCCCCAGCTCCAGGGCGATGCGATGGCAGCGGCCGTCGTCCGCCGGGTAAAGGTTCCGCTGCGGTCCCCGGCTCCGATCAGTCTCGATGCGGTGCAGCGCCAACGCCTCGCCGTCCTCGTCGGGCAAGAACACCACGGTTTCGGTCGGCTGCGTCTGTTCGCGGAAGGGCTGCTGCTGCGGTAGTACGCCGCTCAGGTGCACCCGGGGCGCCTGCCAGCAGGCGCTGGCGTTGAACTCGTCGGCGTTGCGGGGCAGCGCCTCACTGCGCGGCTGCATCGTGCGTTGCATGCGTTCGTGCTCCAGGTCCACCAGTCGCCGGGTGGGCAGTCGCAGGGAGCGCTCTCGTGGCCTTACACGCGGCAGCGCGTTGATGACCTCGTACTCCTCGGGCAGCAGCAGGTCGTGGAGCCAGGGTGTCTCCAGGCGCAGTGCATACGGCGGCTCTGCGCTGGCCGTCTCAAAGCCCGGGCGCAAGAAGACTGGGGCCTTCTTTCCGCCGTTGGCAAAGTAGCGCAGGTTCGTGTCAAACACGCGCATGTTCGGCAGGCTGCAGGTCTTGGCGCGATGCCGCTGCACACGCCCGGCCAGTTGGATGAGCGAGCGCATGGACGAAGGCTCCACCACCGCCCAGTCGGCGTCCCAGTCGCGACCAACCTCGCACACCGGCGAAGCGAGCACTACGAACAGATGCTCGCCCTCTGCATGGCCGTCCAGCAACGCGCGCACCTCCGGTCGCCGATACACGGCTGCGGGCTCTCTGCGGTTGAAGGTGCTGTCCAGCAGGTGCTCGATGGCCGAGCGCTGTACCAACGGAAAACGGGCGTGATAGACGCACAGATGCAGGCGAACACCCTCAGGCGCACCAAGCCGGTAAAGCGCCTCGGCCACGGCGATCAAGGGGCCGATGTTGGCCATGCGCACCAGCCCGAAGCTGACGCGCTTACCCGTGAACGGATCGACCTCGGCGTGGTCGTGGTGCAGTTGCAGGCAAGCCTCGCGCACGTCTGCGGCAAAGGCTGCATGCCGTGCCGTCTCCGGTTGGTTGGGTTTCAAGCTCAGTGGCTGCAGCACCGCGCGACGCAACACGGGTGCCTTGACCAACTGCTGCGCGCGGCGCGCAACGAACTCTTGATGGGCGTTGCGCAGTGCCTTGGCATCCGCACATGCCGCCGTCTGCACACCGTATTCGTCGGTCCACAGGCAGGGCACAGCCAGCACATCTGCCCCTTGGCCACCGTGGAGGCCGCGGTTGCGTTGGTAGGCCACACGGCCACTGCGGTAGGCCATGAACATGCCTTCCACCAGCTTGGGCGGCAGCGTGGCAGACGACAGCACGACTCGTGTGCCCAGCATCCCAGCCCATTGCACCAAGCGGGTGAGGGCAGGCAGGTCGGCCAGGTCGAAATCGTCAAGTTCGTCCAGCACCAGGTCGCCACTGAGCAGGCGCAGCATCGGCGCGATCTGGCGGCCGGCACGCACGGCCTCCGTCGCGGGCGTCAGGTGATCGACCGTGCACACCAGCAGGGGCGCGACCAGGAGCTTGCGGACGTCGGGGTCGTCGAGCGCCCGCGTGAGCAACGGATGGTGGGTCGGATCCCCCTCATACAGAACATGGCTGTCTTCCTCCAGGAGCTTCTGCGCTGAGGCCGAGCCGCTGGCTTCCTTTTGCTGTTCGTAGAACTCGAAGAGGTCGCGATTGGCCGAGCCGCCCACCAGCACTGCCAGGTCGTCATCGCGCAGTTGCAGGTCATCGCGGTAGCTTCGCCCGGTCTGCAGGGTCAACGTGCGCAAGCCCAGCGCGTAGGTGGCGCGCAAGCCCTGCTGAGGGTCCGCCAGCGCGTACAGCAGGCGCGCGTTGGCGAGGGTCTTGCCGCAACCGGTGGACGCCATGTTGACGATGAAGGCGCCGCGCTCCTGCGCAGCCTGCCTCATGGCCGCAGCGGCATCTGCCGCTTTGTCTTGCCAGGCAAAGCGTGGCTGTGCGCTGCGTTTGCGCAGCCCTTTGTGCTGCGCAATGGCCGGCAGCTCGCGCACGAAGCTTGGCAATGCGTGGGCAATCAGCGAGGCTTCGTGGGCTACGCCCAACAGGTGTTCGTCCAGTGGCTGCTTGAGTCCCTTGGTGTCGGTGTTGGCGTACAGGTTGCTGCCCGCGTCGCCGGTCACTCTCAGCGGTGAGTGCCGGTCGAGCGCCGAGTAGTGGTGGTCGGCCAGCATCAGACACAGGCGAGCCAGGTGCATGACATAAGGGTCGTCGAGCCAGCCGGCCGGGTGCTGTGCGTGTAAGGCCAGCAGGCGCTTGGCGACACGGGCGGCCTGGCCGCACCACTTCGGCGCCACCACCGGCAAACGGTCCGCCGGCTGCCAGTACGCCAGCGTCTCTTCTGCGCTGGCGTTGGGTGCGAGCTCATTCCAGGCATGGCTGACGCCTGTCAACGGATCGCTGAGCCAGACCGGCTTGAACTCGGGCACGCGCCTGCCCCACCGGGGCCGAGG
>CETV01017555.1_pt1 | contig 15641 bp, 16 predicted proteins | sample 531451 | NCBI WGS metagenome assembly CETV01 (sample SAMEA2623155, study PRJEB7988) | marine metagenome | isolation source: saline water (ENVO:00002010), including | reverse complement strand
ATTAGGGTTTGCAGCAGATTTAAGAAATTATCAAATATGCTCAGATATCTTAAATTATTTTAAAATTTCCTCTGTAAATCTTTTAACTAATAATCCGAAGAAAGTTGAAGCCCTAGAAGATGCGGGGATTACTATTGCTCAACGAATCTCTTTGCATGTTGGTGCAAATGATAATAATAAAGGTTATTTAGAAACCAAACGAGATAAGCTTGGACATTTAAGCTGAATAATTTTTTATCTTTTTTAATATACCTTTTGTATCTAATTCAGCCATTTCTAGCATTTCTTCTCTGCTTGCATGGTCAATAAATTTATCAGGAATCCCACAAATTAAAACCTGAATTTGATTATCTTGAAGTTGCATCCATTCATTCACAGCTGAGCCAGCACCTCCAGATATTGAGCCATCTTCAATTGTTACAATTATTTTTTTATTTGCTGCGTATTTAGCTATCAGATCTTCATCTAGTGGCTTTACAAATCTCATATCTAATATTGTTGAATTTAATTTTTTTGCCACTTTCTCAGCTGTCACAATAAGTGCCCCAAAATTTAAAATTAAAATATTTGAAGTTCCCTCGTTAATTAATCGTCCCTTACCTAAAGGAACTTTCTTTAGCTCAGGGCTGATAGCTGTATTTCGCCCGCCCCCTCTTGGATACCTCACAGCAGCAGGTCCTTTATGATGATAAGCTGTTGTTAAAAGTTTTCTTGTTTCATCTTCATCTGCAGGTACAGCAATAACCATATTTGGAATACATCTTAAATAACTTAGATCATAATTTCCTGAATGAGTGGGTCCATCTTCTCCAACTAACCCAGCTCTATCTATGGCAAATAAAATATTAAGATTCTGGAGTGCAATATCATGTATTAGCTGGTCATAGGCTCTTTGTAAGAAAGTTGAATAAATTGCAACAACAGGTTTTTTGTTTTCACATGCCATTCCTGCTGCAAGAGTTACTGCATGCTGTTCTGCAATGGCAACATCAAAAAATCTATCAGGGAACTCTTTGCTAAATTTTACTAAGCCTGAGCCTTCTCTCATAGCAGGCGTTACAGCAAGGAGGTTTTCATCTTCTTTTGCCATGTCAACAATCCAATCTCCAAAAACATCTTGATATTTAGGTCCTTGATTTTTCTTAGGAGTTGAATCAAGGGGTTTAATTTTCCCAATTGCATGGAAGCCAATCCTATCTGCTTCTGCTTGATCAAGACCAGCCCCCTTTTTTGTGATGATATGTAGGAACTGAGGCCCTTCAAAATCTTTAAGGTTACCTATAACAGATATTAATTCACTTACATTGTGACCATCAATTGGACCTATATAATTTAACCCCAATTCTTCAAAAATACTCCCAGGAGCAACCATTGCTTTCATTTGAGTTTCAACTTTTCTAGCAATATGATGAGCTTGAGGTAAATTCTCTAAAAAACTTTTACCACTTTTTCTAATTCCTTTATATAGTTTTGAAGCCCATATTCTTGAGAAATAATTATTTAATCCTCCAACATTTTCTGAAATAGACATATCGTTATCATTTAAGATAATAAGCATATTTGGTTTAATATGACCGGTATGAGCCAAGCCCTCAAAAGCAATTCCAGCAGTCATTGCACCATCGCCAATTACAGCTACTACTTTTTTATTTGTTTCTTTATTTGCAATTGCCATTCCCAGGGCAGCACTGATAGAAGTGCTTGAATGTCCAACGCCAAATGCATCATATCGGCTTTCTGACCTGCTTGGAAAAGGGGCTAATCCATTTTTATGTCGAATACTAATTAATCTATCCTTTCTTCCTGTTAGGATCTTATGTGGATAGGCTTGATGACCAACATCCCATATAATTTTATCTTCAGGTGTATGGTAAAGATATTGCAATGCCACAGTAAGTTCTACAACCCCTAGACCCCCGCCAAGATGACCGCCGCTTTGCCCAACACAATAGAGCATGTATGCCCTTACATCATCTGCTAGAGTTTTTAATTCAATAGGAGAAAGATTTTTTATATCTTCAGGACTTTTAATCTTATTTAGAATAGGAGTTTCCGGGATAGTTGTGGGTATTTTTGAAAATATTTTCATTTTAATGAGTTCTTGCAACCATATAATTAGCCAATTCAATTAATTCTTTTGATTCTTTGCTAGAAAATTTTTTCTTTATTTCATTGATGCATGAATTAGAGATTTTTTCAGCTTGTTGAATAGACTCTTCTAACCCAAAAACGCTTACATAAGTCATTTTGGAGTTTTTTATATCTGAGTCGTTGTTTTTACCTAGCGTTTCAGAATTAGAAGATATTTCAAGAACATCATCCATAATTTGAAAAGCTAGACCTAGTTTTTCTCCTAGCTTTTGCAGTATCTTATATATATCTTTATATTCATATAAGCCCAAGTATGGCAAAGTGATTGCGGCTTGAATTAACTTGGCTGTTTTAAGTAGGTGAATTTTCTTAATGTCATGGTATTCATTTTTTTCAGCATCTAAGTCATATTGTTGTCCTAAAATCATACCTTGATGTCCACATGATGAAGTGAGCGTTTTAATGATCTCAATCTTTTGCTTATTTTTAATATCTTTAGAGGATGCTATAACTTCATATGCTAATGCTTGCAAAGCATCTCCAGCTAAAATAGAAGTTGCTTCATGAAAAGTTATATGGTTTGAAGGTTGTCCCCGTCTCATATCATCGTTATCCATGGAAGGAAGGTCATCATGAATTAATGAATAGGTATGCATGAGCTCAATGCTGGTGGCTAAATCGGTTAAAGCTGAATCATTGAGATGTTTTTTGAGATTTCCGGAAGCAAAAACTAATCCAGCTCTGATACATTTGCTATCAGCTAATGCTGAATATTTCATAGATGATGTAACTTTATCATCTTCAACAAGAAGAGAATTTATTTTATTAAATACCCTTTCTTTGCATGCAGATAAAAAGGTTGCAGACATTTTTTTACTTTTAATTTTTTAGATCTACTGATTCACCATTACCCAAAAGTTTTTTAACTTTTAATTCGGCCTCTGATAATTGTTTCTGACATTCTTTTACTAACCCAATACCTTCCTCAAAAGATTTTACGCTATCTTCCAAGCTGATATCACCATCCTCTAGTTTGAGGACAATTTTCTCTAGTTTTTTTATTGATGCTTCAAAATTAGTTGTATCTTTTTTTACCATTTCTTATTGTAACTTATCATTTTTTTATGATCACTCTACTTGTGTATTAAATAACCCAAACCTATTTTGTAAAAATGATTTAATTCTTGAGGGAAGTATAAGGGCTGCTGGGGTAAAAATTAAAGTTAGAATTGTACTAAAGCCTAAACCAAAAACAATAGAGGAGGCTAAATTTTGCCACCAACTAACTACACGACTCCCAACCATAATTTCTCTATCCAATACATCAATACTTAAACCTATTGCTAAAGGCATTAATCCAAAGATAGTTGTTGCAGTCGTAAGCAAAATAGGACGCAATCTTTGTTTACAAGTTTTAATGATGACATCTTCTCTTGTTAAATTTGGAAATTCCCCTTTTAGCCTATTGAATGTATCAATTAATACGATATTGTTATTGACCACGATCCCAGACAGAGCAACCACTGCAATGCCTGTCATGGTAATGCTAAATGGCTCACCTCTAATTAACAGACCAATTAATACACCAACTACTGACATAAAGACAGCACTTAAAACAAGCGAGGATTGATAAAAGCTATTAAATTGAGTGACTAGTAAGATTAACATTAACGCAAGGGCAGTTATGGCAGCAATAATTAAGAATTCAGTAACCTCCTCAGTTTCTTCTTGTTGGCCTCTAAATTTAGTTGTAATTCCTGTTCCAAAATCCTGCTCAGAAAGCCATTTATCCATTTCTTTTACTTTGTCGGCAACATTATACCCACCTGCTGCAGCTTTCTCTTTGTCAATTGCTACACCTATTTCATGGAAGAACTTTCCATTTCTTCTCACAACTGATTGACGATTTTCTACTGGCACTAATTTAATAAAGGTACTAATTGGAATAAGACCATTAATTGAATTGACTCTTAGATCTTCAATTCCGCTCAATGATCTAAGCTGACTACCAAATCTAGCCCTTATCTCAATTTCATCCTTTGAATCATCAGGCCTATACTCTCCCACTTTAAATCCAATAGTTAGCATTTGAACAAGCGCACCAATATCACCAATACTAACCCCAAGCTGAGCAGCTTTTTGTTTATTAACTTCAACTTTCCACTCAATTAATGGGTAGGGAAGAGTTGACCTAATATTAACCAAGCCCTCTATATCATTTAGCATATATTTTTCTATTGTTTGAGTAACTTTTGCAACTTGATCTTCATTATCGCCAAAAATACCTAGTTCTATAGGTGAAGAAAAAGAGGGTCCTCCTTCTTCTGGGGTTACTTCTACAATAATGCCAGGAATATTAGAAGTTGCTTGTTGAACCAAGCTAATGACTTCATTTCCTGTATATTTACGACGTTCTTTAAGTTTTTTACCTTCAGACCCAACTATTTCAAGAAATCCTCTAGCCATTGTGTCTCCACCAGAACCATACCATTGGTTTCCAGTAGTTAAATATAAATTTTCAATGCCTTGAATTTTAGAGATTTTAGATTCCACCTGCTCCATTATTTCTTTTTCTTCTAGTGAAGAAAAATTACCTCTAGCTCTTATTGATATATCTGCAGCAACAGGGTCTATATCTGCAAAATAAATCGATCCTTTACCAAAATTCCCATACATAGCAAATCCAAAGAACCAGAGAACCATCAACACAGCAATTATGGTTTCTCCAGGGTTATCAACAAATTTTCTTAACCATGGTCCATAAAAATTTGAGATTTTATCAAAAACAATTTCCCCAGTTTGCTCATTTTCGCCTGATACTAACGTAGATCTTCTTTGTCCAAATATTGATCCAATAACTGGCGTAATAATCATTGCGTAAACAAGCGATGCGCTAAGTACTATAAAAACAGTTATAGGTAAGTAACGCATAAATTGACCAGTAAATCCTGGCCAAAAAATTAGTGGTGTAAATGCAGCTATCGTTGTTGCTGTTGATGAGAGTATTGGATAGAACATTCTTTTTGAAGCTAGACGATAGGCTTCTAATCGATCTAACCCTTCTGAGATTTTTCTATCAGCATATTCTGTTACAACTATTGCTCCATCAATAAGCATGCCTAAGCCAAGCAAAAGCCCCATCATTACTAAGAAATTAAATTCTATTTCTGCGACCTTAAGAGTTATGAATGTTAAGAGAAAACAAAAAGGGATTGAAAGTCCTACCATCAATCCAACCCTAACCCCCATACTTGCAATCACTAGAATCATAACAAGAAAAATTGCAGTTATAATATTACCCTCTAGTTCGGAGACCATGACTTCTGCCCATACAGTTTCATCATTAGTTCTAACTATTGAAAGGTTTTCAGGCAAAGTTTTCTCAAACTCTTCTTTAACTTTCATTATTTTACTTTTAGCATTAATTGCATTTGCGCCTACTCTTAATCTTATTTCGAGCGTTACAGCATCTTCTCCATTTACCTTTGCAAATGAGGAATAATCTTTAAATGTCCTCCTTATTTCTCCTATATCATTTAAGGTTACGACTGCATCCTGTGTAACTTTTATAGGTATGTTGTAAACATCTTCTGCTGTTTCAAAAATACTCGGTACTTCAATATTAAATTTCCCAGATCCTGTATCTTGTGCTCCTCCAGGAATTATTAAATTATTATTTGAGATTGCTCTGTACAATTGACTTAGGGTAATTCCGTAAGTTTCCATCTTGGACTTATCTATAATTCCCTCAAGAACTTCTTCAGGAGCGCCCTCAAGATCGGCGGCAAGAACTTCATTAATTGCCTCAAGTCGATTTTGGAGTTCTCTTGCAATAAATACCTTTTGTCTTAAAGATGCAGATCCAACTAGGCTTAAATTCATAACTGGAAACATTGCAAAAGAATACTCTCTTATTTGAGGGTCTTCTGCTTCACGTGGTAGCTTAAACTTAACTTCCTCAACGGCTTGTTTGATATCTCTAAGTGCGGTATCTATGTCATATCCAACTTCAAATTCTGCTATGATTCTGGCATAACTTAGACGCGCAGACGATGATAATTCTTTGATACCAGGAACACTTCTTAATCTGGTCTCAAGTGGTCTAGCAATTAATCTAGATGCGTCTTCTGGAGAAGCTCCACTTAAAAAAACTGAAACACTTACAAGAGGAAGTTGAATATTAGGGTCAGATGCAACACTAATAGTAGATCTTGCATATGAGCCTGCAATTATCACCATCAAGGCTAATGCAAGGGTAGTTTTTGCTTTTGATAAAGCAAAATCCACTATTTTTGTCATAACTTAGCCAAGTTTGTAACGGCAACTTCTTGGCCATTTTCAACAAAGCCTTGACCAAGTACTATTAAATTACTTAAGTTTGGTATTCCAGTTACCCAAATTCCATCATTAGTATCTTCAATAATTTTTATAGGAAGAAATTCTACAATGTTATTATTGTTAACACTTTTTACTCCTATAGTTCCGTTATCAGATAATAAAAGAATTGAAGGTGAAATTTTGTGAGCAAGAATTTTATTTGTATAAATTTTCATTGTTCCGGTAATGCCATCCCTTATTACCCCTTTGGAGTTTTCAACTTCTGCTTCTACTCTGAAACTTCTAGTTGCAGGTGTTGCGCTTTTTGAAACAAAACTTAATTTGCTTGTAATTGTCTCACCAGTTACTAATTCAATTAAAACTTTTTGACCTTTTACAATGCTTTTAATTTCAGCTTCAGGAACTTCTGCAACAAAAGTTAAAGGATCTAACTCAATAATAACAGCACATATCTGTCCTCGATTAAGCAAATTGCCTGGCTTTACAATTTTTTCCACATAACCTCTAAAAGGCGCCTTTACTTCAGTTCTATTAAGCTCAACAACACCTAATCTACAAAGCACCTGATCTTTTTTTACCCAATCCCCTTGTGATACATTGTTTGGCATTACCTCGCCCGATGTTTTGGCCATAACATTAACTCGCTTTTCAGAAGTGGCTGATGCATTTAGTATAATTTTTGGAGCGAAAAAAGATGGAGAGCTTTCTGAGATAACAACTGATGAAAGAGTTTTTTCAATCCTTTCATTTATAATATTTTCTTTAACGAATTGACCAGAAATCATCCATCCAATGACTGGAATAAGAATGTATAAAGATATCCTTACATTTTTTGACATAATTTTTTTCTAATGTTCTAACTAAGTTAATACTCTATTTGACCAAGGAGAGTGATTATAGTTTATTCTTTTGTAAAATTCTTTTTAGATACTATAAGTTATGCTTTTTTCTTAAGTTTCTAAGTAGTTCTTTATCTAATGGTTTTACTTCTTCATTAGGTTCTTCAATAGAGATATCAAAGGACTGACCTTCATTCATTTTATTAGCAAGGCGTGCATATACTTTTGAGAATAGCTTGAAAGCGTTTGGGTTATTGGAAGAGTTGATAATATCCCATCCAACCTCTCTTGCGGCCCAATAAATAATTGGAGTAGTCCAATTATATTCTTTTCTGGGAGCAGATGATTTCTGTGCTTCAATAAATGCTTCTTGGGTAGATGGGATGTTTAAGCTACCAATTGACTCTCCACAAGCTTTAATAACTTCAGTTAATGTTGGCAAGTAGTCGTTTGTTTTAACAACAGTTTCTGTTGCTGAATAAATACAGGTTGGAGAATATCTTTTTAAGCTTTCTGCCCAAAGTCTTTTTGCTTCTTTTAATCTCTTGTCTGTGCCAAAAACTTTGTAGAATTGATAATGATAAGATAGCTCTAGTTTTAAGAAGAGATTATCAATAGCTTTGATAAAAGCTTTGCGTTCAGAGCTCGAAATCTTCTGCCCATGATTCATCTTGAGTTCTTTCATTGAATTTTTTGGAAAATTCTCCGGGTTCATTATGTCTTTTAGTTTTTTTGTCATTAATTTCTTCGTACGATCCTATAAGTTCTTTTCGTTTAACAAAATCTACAAATTTTGAATTCCAAGATTTTAAAGCTGTTCCAGCCTCCTTCCAATAGAGTATAAACTCCTTCAAATGTTTTAACGCATCATTTTTTGATACATTTGCTAATTCTAGAACATCAAATGCATCAGATGTAGGTGTCCATTCATTATTTATACAAAATGGCATGCCTTTATTGGAAGAATTTTCTTTTACCCATTCGCGCCTAATAAAATCAACAAACAGCACATTCCAATTATCACGCATTTGGTTCTTCTCCAGCCAATACATTTTAAATTCATCTATTTTGTTGTTGATAAAATTTTTATTCACTCCGCCCATATTCAATACTTCATACGCATGATCAGAAGGTATCCATGAGCTTTCAAGAATACGTTTACCAGTATTATTATTACTTGGAAGTTTTAATTTATAGATATTGGGTTTATGGTTGTTTTTTTTAGATATTGATGTCTTTGATTTAATTAATCTTAAGTCAATCAAGCGTTTAACATTATTTAAGATTTGAGCAGCGCTTAAAAAACTTAGAGTATTTTCTATATGATTAGATATTTCTTGAGTTGACAAAGATGGTGTATCTATTTTTTTTGCAGCGGCAAGTACAATAGCGCACTCAATGCCTAGTGTTTCAGCTTCTTGAATCGAAAAAGTAAAGTTTTTTTTATCCAATTAACCCCGCCTTTTTTTAACAGCCTCACTAACAACTTGAAGGCATTCTAGGGTATCTGACCAATTCATGCATGCATCGGTAATACTTTGCCCATACGTTAAATTATCTGAAATACTTTGGTTTCCCTCTACCAAATTGCTTTCCAGCATTAAACCTCTTAAAGAGCCATTCCCCTCAGAAATTTGTTCGGCTAGATTATTTATAACCTCTATTTGTTTTTTAAATTGTTTTTGACTGTTTCCATGACTAGCATCCACCATGATTGATTCATTTACACCTGCTTCAATAAGTGCTGTTAGAGTTTTCTCTATATCATTTTTTGAAAAATTTGGTTCTTTTCCACCTCTTAAGATGATATGTGAATCTGAGTTCCCTGATGTTCGAAAAACTGATACATTTCCTTCTTTAGTTGTAGAAAAAAATACATGAGAATGATTTGCTGCTTGGATGCCATCAATTGCAGGTTTTAGAGCTCCGTTTGTTCCATTCTTAATTCCTATGGGGCATGACATTCCTGATGCTAGCTCTCTATGGGTTTGGCTCTCTGCAGTTCTTGCTCCAATAGCTCCCCAAGAAATTAAATCAGCAATATACTGAGGACTAATTAAATCTAGGAACTCAGTACCACACGGTAAACCCATCTTGCTAAACTCTAACAGAAGAGATCTAGATAAACGGATACCCTTATTTATATCAAATGTTCCATTTAAATCTGGATCATTAATTAAACCTTTCCAACCAACTGTCGTACGAGGTTTTTCAAAATAAACTCTCATAACTATCAGCAAATCTTTATTCAGTAGCTCATATTGCTCTTTTAGTTTTGTTGCATACTCAATTGCAGAATCGGGATTGTGTATTGAGCAAGGTCCGCATACAACCAATAATCTATCGTCTCTACCATGTAAAATGCCACTAATTTCATTTCTGGTACCGTAAACTAAGCTAGAAATTTTTTCAGAAATAGGCATTTCTTCTAAAAGATTGATGGGAGGGATTATATCTAACCTCTCAACTATTCGGGTATTGTCAGTTTGGTAATCCATTAGCTTTAAGATGCTTATCTTAAATCAACCATGTAAAAAAAGTAGCTTTTAATTAATCAAGACAGTTTTTTTATTAGTTTAATTCATAGTCTTTAAATCAGTGTTTTTAGCTAAAAACACAAGATGTTGTATTAAAAACGACTTATAATTACACTATCTTGTATTAATTGAACTTATGAAGGCTCGATCACAACTAGATTTTCCTCTTTTAAAAGGCGAGGCTTTAACTCGATTACCTGAAGATTTATTTATTCCCCCTGAAGCATTAGAAATTTATTTAGAAGATTTTTCTGGTCCGATGGATGTGCTTCTTTATCTGATCCAGAAAAAAGATATTGATATTCTAGAATTAAATATTTCAGAGATCACTGATCAGTACATTCAATATATTGAATTGATGGATGCTTTAAAAATTGAACTTGCTGCTGATTATCTTGTAATGGCAGCAACGCTAGCGCATATTAAATCTAGAATGTTGATTCCTCAATCTGAAGAAGAAGATGAGGAGATGGATCCGCGTTCAGAATTAATGAGAAGGTTACAGGAATATCAAAGGTATAAAAGTGTTTCAGAATCTGTTTCAAATCTTCCGCGAGTGGATAGAGATTTTTTTCTTGCATCAGCATCATTGCCAAAATTTAAAGATCAACAACCTCAAGTTGAAATTAATGCTAATGATATTACTGATATTTTTTATAAAGTATTAACACGACCAAGATTTAAGGAAAATCACCAAATACATTTTGAAGAGCTTTCTACTCAAGAAAGAATTGCTTTGATTCTATCTATTTTAAAAAAAAGAAATATAGTTCAGTTTTTTCAAATTTTTAAAAAATCAGAGGGCCATCAAGGTGTAGCGGTTTCTCTTTTAGCATCATTAGATCTTGCTAAGGACGGTCATATTGAGCTCATTCAAAATAAAGATTCAAATCAACTTTATCTTAAATCTGCCAATCGAGGATTTCATTAAATGAATATTCCTGAAAATTTAATAAATATTGTTGAATCTATTCTCTTAGGGGCTGGACGTCCATTGAGAATCTCTGAGATTAAAGCCTTACTTGGATCTCAAAGTATGGATATAGATTTGCCCAATATTAAAGTTGCCCTTAATGAAATAGAGGATCGATATATCTCTAGTTCACTTGAATTAAAAGAAGTGGCATCTGGTTATCGCTTGCAAATTAGAAATGAGTATGGTGATTTTCTATATCCTCTTTGGCATGATAGCTCAAATAAGCTTTCTAAAGTTTTTATGGAAACAGTTTCAATAATTGCCTATAAGCAACCAGTGACTAGAGGAGATATTGAAGAGATTCGAGGTGTAAGTGCCAGTACCCAAATTATGAGATCTTTATTAGATAGAGATTGGATCAAAGCTGCTGGTTATAGAGATGTTCCAGGCAGACCAGTCTTATATGAGACAACTAAAACATTTCTTAATGATCTAAACTTAAAATCAATAAATGATTTACCCGCTTTGCCAGAAGCCCTATCAGTTGAAGCGACTTTAGACCAATTAGAAGTAGGTTAAGAGCATGCTGCGTCTGCAGAAATTTTTAGCCCAATCAGGGCTAGGTTCAAGAAGATACTGTGAGAAACTTATTAAAGATAGAAAAATTACCATTAATGGATCTATTGCTTTATTGGGAGCAAAAGTTTCTGAAGACGATGAAGTAAGCTACGAAGGAAAGAGGATTATTCTCAAGGTATCTGAACTCAAAGTAATTATGTTAAATAAGCCTCCAGGAGTTTTGTCTTCTAGAAAACGAGAGAAAAAGATTGAAATAGTTTTTGATTTTTTACCCAAAACTAATGATGAGCCTGAATGGATTGCTGTAGGTAGATTAGATATTAATACCTCAGGACTTATGCTGTTTACAAATGATGGAACTTTGGCTCATCAATTAACGCACCCTTCATATCAAATTGATCGTGAATATTTAGTAAGGGCAAGAGGGCATTTTGATGAACGAATTAGACAAAATATGCTGTCTGGCGTAAAAATTGAAGATCAGATTTACAAATTTTCTGACATAGTAATAGGTGAAAAGAAAAGTTCCAATCAATGGTTTACTGTTTGTATGCTAACAGGGAAAAACAGAGAAGTGAGAAAGATATTTCAATCGCAAGATTTACAAGTCAGTCGATTAAAGAGAGTGCGTATTGGACCAATTTTTTTACCGTCTACTCTTAAAGAAGGCACATACTTACATCTAACTGAATCTCAGATAGAGCAACTTAAAAAATATGGAAAGCAATGAAGCTTTTAGAAGCTTGTTAAAAATAGCAAAACAAAATAATTTTAATAAATTAGAAGATCACTTGAATAAGTCTGAGCCAATAAAAATAAGAATTTCTTCTTTGTCATTTACTTATTATTTAATTTCAGTTGTTGTAAGTCAGCAACTTTCAACCAAAGCAGCCGACATAATTTGGCAAAGAGTACATAAAGTTATTGAAGAAGATCATGAATTAGTTGATTTTAATATGCTTCTTCAAATAGCAGGCTTATCTCAGTCTAAAACAAGATATGTATTAGGTCTTTTAGAGAATAAAAAGCTATTAGAATTTGATAGGCAAGCTTTGATTGGTATGCCCAAAGAAGAATTTGAAAAACTTTTACTGTCAAATTATGGCATAGGGCCATGGTCTGTCCAGATGGCAAGAATGTTTTATTTAGGTGATTCAGACATATTCCCTATTAACGATCTTGGCATTAAACATGCTCATGACAAGTTTTTTCCTAAGCACAAGCTAGACAAATCTTTTTATGAGGTTTTTAAACCCTGGAGAACATATTTAAGTTTATTTATGTGGAATTCGCTTTCTTAGATAGATCAGAGAATTCAAAATAATTTTCATTACTTTCTATGCTTTCTTTGCTAAAAAACCATAAATAACAATTTAACAATTCAATTGTAGGTTTTACGTTATTAGGATCTTCTGCTGGATAAGCTGAAGCTCTCATATTGGTTCGAGTTGCACCGGGATCAAAATTAAAAACTTTGATTGGAGAGGTTGATTCAAGCTCATCAGCAAAAATTTCTGCCAAACCCTTGAGTCCAAATTTTGAAACAGAATAGGCCCCCCAAAAACTTTTACCTATATTTGCAACTCCTGAAGACGTAAAAATAATTCTTGGTAAGGATGAAGTAGCCAGCATTGGTAATAAAGCCTTAGTTAAAAGAAATGGTGCGGTTAGATTGGTTTGGATTACTTGGTCCCATATGGACATGTCGTAATCTCTTAAAGGGGTCATTGTTCCAAGAATTGCAGCATTATGGATTAAACCATCTATATCATTAAATTCTTGGTTAATTGCAATAAAAATTTCATGTGCTGTTATATTCTTTAATGTATTGAGATCAGTTTCTATAATTAGATGTTTTTGAAGAGAAGTTGAAGTATTTAATTGATCGTAAACACTATTTAATTTTTTTTGATTTCTACCCAGTAAAATAATATTAGCGCCAAGCTTAGAAAGTTCTATAGCTAACATTTTACCAATTCCATCTGATGATCCAGTTATAAGAATTGTTTTATTTGCTAGATCTATTTTCATAAAGAGGCAATTAGTTTAATAAGGTCTCGAGGTTGATTAGCTCCCATGATATGTCTTGCATGACTACCTTGATTTAATGAATAACCAAAATAACAAGCAAGAATTTTAGTTCCTGCATTTATTCCAGCCTTTAAATCATTTATGTGATCTCCCACATAGACACATTCAGCAGGGTGAATTCCAAGTTCTTTACATCCTTTTAAAATACCCTCTGGATCAGGCTTCATATTCGTTAAATGATCAGAACATATTAAAACTTTACAATCCTCAAAAACTATTTCCTTTTTTATAATTGATTTAGCAAACCTCAAAGGCTTATTTGTTATAATCCCATAAGGAATATTTGATAATTTTAATGATTCAAGTATGTCTGATACTCCGTCAAAAACCCCTCCATAGGCCAGCAAGTTTTTTTCATACTCATTTAATAATTCTTCTCTTAATTTTTTACAATCTTTATGGGATCTCTCAATTTGAAAACCCAAACTAATTAACTTCCAACTTCCATCAGAAACATTTGCTCGAATAATTTCTGAGTCTAATTTGGGTTTACCATATTTTTTTAATAAATTATTCAAACTTACTATAAAATCAGGCGCTGAATCTAGAAGGGTTCCATCTAGATCAAATAGGACTCCTTTAGGCATTTTTAGTTCCATGCATTATGTAATTTACCCCCAAATCATCATTTAGATTAGCGGTGTGAAAAATAGGGTTATAAGACATGCCCTTGCTTTCTACTAACTTTACCCCTGCTATGCGCATGTATTTTTCTAATTCTGAAGGCTTTATAAATTTATTCCATTCATGAGTGCCTTTAGGCAAAACATTAAAAATATATTCTGCACCTAATATAGCTGTAATAAAGGATCTAGGGTTTCTATTTAAGGTAGATAGGAATAATTGACCCTTAGGTTTTAATAGCTGTACACAAGATAAAATTAGTTTGCTAGGATCAGGAACATGCTCAACGACCTCTAAACAAGTAACAACATCAAAATACTCAATGTTATTAATGGCTAGTTCTTCAACTGTAATGTGTTGATAATTTATTTCTTTTCTTTCTTTCTTTGCATGTAATTTAGCTATCTCTATATTTGCTTCGGATACATCAATTGCAGTAACTTGCGCGCCTCTTGAATCTAGGGCTTCTGCTAAAAGGCCACCACCACAGCCCACATCTAAAGCTTTCAACCCATTTAATGGAGCTTTATTGTTAATATAATTTGCTCTTACAGGATTAATAACATGTAGAGGTTTAAAATCTCCCAATGGATCCCACCAACTCTCTGCAATAGCTGCAAATTTATTTACTTCATTTTGATCAATATTTTGTTTCATGAACTGTTTATTTTCTAAAAGTGGAAGATTACATCATTGCATGCAAGAATAGTTAATATTTTTATACCATGGAGTGTTAGTTATGTCAGATAATCCAGTTGCAATTGTTACAGGTGGTAGTCGAGGAGTTGGCGCAGCGACAGCTAAAAATCTTTCTTCTAAAGGTTGGAATGTCGTTATTACTTGCTCTTCATCTATAGAAGATGCCAATATTGTTGCTCAAGAATGCACGTCTGACTTTTCAGAAGTAATTGCAATGAAAGCAGACGTAGCAAGCAATGATGATTGCATTAATACAATTGATGCTGCGATTAAAAAATGGGGAAGAATAGATGCTTTAGTGAATAATGCTGGTACAACAAAATTTGCATGGGATCATTCTAATCTTGATTTACTGAATGCAGAAGATTTTCATAATATCTATTCTGTAAACCTTATAGGGCCTTTTCAAATGATCAAGGCTGCAAAAGAATCGTTATTAAAAAGCGATAATCCAAGTATTGTAAATATTTCTTCAATTGCAGGGGTTAAGGGTATAGGTAGTTCCATTGCTTATGCTGCCTCAAAGGGGGCTTTGAATACAATGACTGTATCTATGGCTAGGAACCTTGGTCCGATAAGAGTAAATGCAATTTGCCCTGGTTTTATAGAAGGTGAATGGTTAAAAAAGGGCATGGGTCCTGAGGTATATGAAGCCACAAAGAGCCATATAGAAAATACAGCCCCTTTAAAAAAAACTTGTACTCCTGAATCAATTTCTGAAGTGATATTTAGTCTGATTGATAATTCTAGCCTTGTTACAGGTCAGATCATTACGGTTGATGGGGGAGTTAGTTTAAATTTATAAAATTCTGAATATAAAGAAACTGACATACAATATTTTCTATGATCATATCAGCATTAAAACCTTCTGACTTAAAAGACCTTCGATCAGTTATTCATCCAGAAACAATATCAAGATTAACTGAG
>CETV01138372.1_pt1 | contig 15649 bp, 9 predicted proteins | sample 531451 | NCBI WGS metagenome assembly CETV01 (sample SAMEA2623155, study PRJEB7988) | marine metagenome | isolation source: saline water (ENVO:00002010), including | reverse complement strand
TTTAAGCATTTGAGCAAGTTTACGGGTGTAAATTAATGAAAAGGTTTCAAGATCTTTTGTTGTCAAGAGGTCTGCCCATGAATCAAATATTTGTATTGCATTAACGCCGCTAAGAACCTGTTGTTTTAGATATTGAAAGCAAGCATCAGTTAAGATATTCAAAAAATCTTTAAGCGCTTGTGGTTGTTCAGATAAAAATTGCTTAGTTTTTTTAAAGTCTTTGGAGCCACTTCCTTCTATAGAATAGGCTGCTAAAGTCCACGGACTGCCGCAAAAACCTATCAAAGGCAAATTAACAGGTAGTATCTTTTTAGTTTCTTCAACGGCTCTAAATACATAATCTAAAGTGTTTAGATCAAATGATTTTAGGTTTTCGATATTTTCAGGCTCTGAGATTGGGTTGCTAAATTTAGGACCTTCGCCTTCATAAAATACAAGACCAAGGCCAAATGCATCTGGAATGGTAAGAATGTCAGAAAAGAGAATGGATGCATCCAAATCGTAACGTTCAATTGGTTGCAGAGCTAGTCTTGCGCATATTTCAGGTTTTTTGCACATATCTAAGAAATTCTTATAATCACGTCGAATTTTTTGATATTCTGGAAGATATCTACCAGCTTGACGCATTAACCATATAGGCGGAGTGTCATGCTTTTGCAGGTTTAAGGCTTTTAAGAAATTTGAACTATTCATTTATGAGATAAATTGTATGATATTTTTTGCTGCTTCTCTTCCTTCCCAGATGGCTGTAACAACTAAATCTGAGCCTCGCATCATATCACCACCAGAAAATATTTTGGGATTTGAAGTTTGAAATTTTAGCTTTTGTTCTTTTTCAGTTTTTATTAGACCAGAGCTATTTATATGAATATTAAAATCTTTAAACCAGCTTGCAGGACTTGCTCGAAAACCAAAAGCAATAACAACCTCATCTGCAGGATAAACTTTTTCAGTATTTAGAATTGGAACCGGTATGCGTCGTCCATTTTGGTCTAGCTCACCTAATTTTGTTTGAATTGTCTTCACTCCCTCAACTCTATTTTTGCCAATAATTTCTATTGGCTGAATATTGAATTCAAATTGCACGCCTTCTTCTTTAGCATTTACAACCTCCCTTCTTGAACCTGGCATATTTTTTTCATCTCTTCTGTAAATGCAAGTGACTAATTTGGCGCCTTGCCTTATTGCAGTTCTATTGCAGTCCATGGCAGTATCACCTCCGCCTAAGACAATTACATTTTTGCCCTTTAAATTAATGTATTGTTGATTTTTTTGCTTGAATTTAAGCAGTTTATTAGTATTTCCAATGAGGTAATCAATGGCTTTATGAACTTTGGGTAGCTTCTCTCCTTTAAAACCACCCTCCAGAGATGTATATGTTCCCATACCAAGGAAGATAGCGTCATAGTTGCCATAAAGTTTTTTAAAACTTATATCCTTTCCAATTTCTTTATTTAGATGAAATTTAATTCCCATTTCTTCCAAAATTTTTCTTCTTTGTCTTACGATGCTTTTTTCTAATTTAAATTCTGGGATTCCAAAGGTTAACAAACCACCAATCTCAGGTTGCTTGTCATAAACATCGCATTTAACTCCTGCTCTCACAAGAATATCTGCACATCCAATTCCCGCAGGACCAGCCCCAACAATAGCAACCTTATTCTTCGTCCATGTTCGATTACTGAGGTCAGGTTTCCAGCCCATTTTTATTGCCTTATCAGCAATATATTTCTCTATATTACCTATGCTAACAGCTCCAAAACCATCATTTAAAGTGCAGGCTCCTTCGCATAGGCGATCCTGAGGGCAAATTCTTCCACACACTTCTGGTAATGAATTAGTTTGATGACATAAATCTGCTGCTTTTAAAATATTTCCTTCATTCACAAGCTTCAACCAGTCAGGAATGTAGTTATGGACTGGACATTTCCACTCACAATACGGATTACCGCAATCTAGACATCTGTGTGACTGATTGGATGCTTCTGATTGATTGTAATTTCCATAAATTTCAACAAAGTTAATTTTTCTTTCCTCAATATTTCTTTTACTTGGGTCGTACCTACCTACATCTAAAAATTGAAAATCATTTTTTAACGCTACATGATCTACATATTCTGATCTAGATTTAAAATTTTCATTAGTTGAGATTGTTGTAGATGGAATTGCTCTCTTGCTGAGAAGTTCTTTTTCCCATTCATATAACATGACTTTAGCCTCTTCTAGATCCTTGATAGGGGCAAACGATTTGGTTACATATTTCCTATTTAATCTAATTTTTCCATAAAAATAAGGAGATCGTGGTTGAGTAAACAGCAACAAGCCTTTTTCAATTCTATACTGCTTATTTTTTGAGCCCATTTCTTATATATAAAGGTAATTATTCTATTTGATTTGTATGACACAGTATGACACTTTTGTGTTAATATGTATAACCTCATGCTCAAAGAAAATACAAAAGAATCCCTCTATCATATGGATCAAGTTAAAGATAACTGTGGTTTTGGTCTAATGGTTAATCGTCATGGTGTCACAAGCAGAAAGGTTGTAATAGGCTCTATATCCGGATTAAACAGTATGACTCATCGAGGAGCCATAGGATCTGATGGTAAAACTGGAGATGGGTGTGGGTTGTTATTTGATCTCAATAAAAGATTCTTTAAAAAAGTAGTAAAGAGAGAAGTAAATATAGATCTTCCTGACAATTTTGGTATTGCACAGATATTTTCATCTTATCCACTCAAAAGAGACTTTGATAAGATTAGATCTATTTTACAGTCTGAGGGCTTGGTCTTTTTTTGCTCTAGGCAGGTCCCAATAGATAAGTCTATTCTTGGTGAAATTGCTTTAAATTCTTTGCCATTCATTAATCAGATTTTTATTATTTTTGCCAAGGATTTTAATAAAGAGCAATTCGAATCATCTCTTTTACAGGCTAGAAAAAAAATAGAAGAAATTTATGATAATGATGAGAAGCTATATGTTTGTAGTATGTCATGTCAGACAATTGTTTATAAAGGTTTGATGCTCCCAGATGCCATCAGTAAATTTTATATAGATCTTTCAAAGAAATCTTTTACTGCAAAAATTTGTCTATTTCATCAGCGATTTTCAACCAACACTCAACCGCGCTGGCATTTAGCTCAGCCCTTTAGATTGCTTGCTCATAATGGCGAGATTAATGCGATACGAGGTAATAGAAATTGGGTTAAAGCAAGATTATCAAAATTTTCAACCCCTTTAATTCCTAACATTACTCGTTTTAAATCTTTAGTTAATGAGACTGGATCAGATTCATCTGCTTTAGATAATATGATTGAGCTTCTTATTAAAGGGGGGATAAATTTTTTTAGATCAATAAGAATGGTTCTGCCTCCTGCTTGGCAAAATATTCATACCATGGATCCGGAAATAAGAGCTTTTCATGAATATAACTCTATGCACATGGAGGCTTGGGATGGTCCAGCGGGTATTGTTATGTCCGATGGCCAGTGGGCGATTTGTGTTCTTGATAGGAATGGTTTGAGACCAGCTAGGTATCAAGTACTCACAGATGGCATTATAACAATTGGTTCAGAGACAGGTATCTATCCAGTTGCAGATGATCAGATTCTTCAAAAAGGACGCTTGAGTCCCGGGGGTATTTTTGCAGTCAATACCGAATCTGGAGAAATCTTTGATCAAAATAGCATTGATAATGAATTAAAACAGAATAAGCCTTATAGAGATTGGTTAAAAAAATCAGCGATTTATCTTGAGTCAACCCTTGACTCTTTCGAAGGTCCAAGTATTAAGAAAATTCCTTATTCAGATTTGATAAAAGCATCTAAACTTTTTTCATTATTTGGTGAGGAAAGGGTATCCATAATAAAGCCATTGGCTATTGATGGAGTTGAGGGTACTGGATCAATGGGAGATGATATAGCTCTAGCAATGCTTAGTAAAATACCAAGATCAATTTATGATTACTTTAGACAGCAATTTGCTCAAGTAACAAACCCACCCATTGATTCTTTAAGAGAGTCTAGTGTTATGTCATTAGAGGTATGTTTTGGTCCTGAATTAAATATTTTTGAAGAAACTGAAGAGCATGCAAGAAGAATTGTAAGTACCTCACCAGTGTTGTCACATAAAAAGATTTCTTCATTATTAAAAAATTCTTATTTTAATTCAGAAACTTTTGATCTAACTTTTTCTCCTGAAAAAAACCTTAAAGATGCTTTGTTGGGTTTAACTAAAAGGGTTGTTTCATCTGTTAAAAAAGGGGTAATAATAATCCACCTTAATGAAATATTGCCAGAAGGTAATAATCTTTCAATAAATGCACTGTTAGCAGTTGGGTGTATTCATCAAAAATTAGTCAAATTAGGCTTAAGATCTGATGCTAACTTAATTATTAGCACTGCTTCTGCAAGGGATACTCATCAAATCGCGTGCTTACTTAGTTTCGGAGCAACTGCTGTATATCCTTGGTTAGCATTTCAAACTATTTTAGATCTTACTTATCGCAAAGAATTACAAGGCAGTCCGACTGCAAATTGTGCTATGTATAGAAAAGGAATAAATAAAGGACTTTTAAAAATCATTTCAAAAATTGGGATATCTACAATATCAAGTTATCGAGGTTCGCAACTCCATGAGATTGTTGGTTTAAATTCGAACATAGTTGATTTTTCTTTTACAAATACAGTTAGCAGAGTGGGCGGGAAGAATTTTCAGGACTTAGATGTTGAAATACGTTCTTTACAGAAATATGCAAATTCAAATGTTAGTGAAATTAGTCTAGGAGGATTATTAAAATTTGTTCATGGAGGTGAATATCACACTTACAATCCTAAGGTGGTTAAAAAGCTGCATGAGGCAGTAAGCTCTGGATCTGAGAAAACATATCAAGAGTACGCTGATCTTGTTAATTTACGTCCGCCGGCAATGTTAAGGGATTTAATGAAGTTAAATTATCCCCAAAAACCTAAGAAAGTTAATGTTGATTCAATAGACTCTCTTTTAAAGAGATTTGATTCTGCAGGTATGAGTTTAGGGGCTTTGTCACCAAATGCTCATGAAACATTGGCAGAGGCAATGAACAGCATGGGTTCGAGGTCGAATTCTGGAGAAGGCGGTGAAGCGAAAGAAAGACATGGAACCAGTAAAATGTCTAAGATAAAACAAGTTGCCTCTGGGCGTTTTGGAGTAACTCCGGAGTATCTGGTAAATGCTGAAGTTTTACAAATTAAGATTGCTCAGGGAGCAAAACCAGGAGAAGGGGGTCAGTTGCCTGGCGGAAAAGTTAATACATTAATAGCAAAGTTAAGGTATTCAACTCCTGGTATTACTTTAATTTCACCCCCACCTCATCATGATATATATTCCATTGAAGATTTAGCGCAATTGATTTTTGATTTAAAGCAAGTAAATCCTAAAGCATTAGTTTCGGTTAAATTAGTTTCAGAGCCTGGCGTGGGTACCATTGCTGTTGGAGTAACCAAAGCTTATGCAGATTTGATAACTATCTCTGGGCATGATGGAGGAACTGGAGCAAGCCCACTTTCATCAATTAGATATGCGGGATCACCTTGGGAGCTTGGATTGTCAGAGGCCCACCAAGCATTAAGAGCGAGCAATCTTCGACATAAAGTTAGATTGCAGGCTGATGGTGGTTTGAAAACGGGTTTAGATGTTATTAAGGCGGCTATTTTAGGGGCAGAATCTTTTGGTTTTGGAACTGGACCAATGATCGCAATGGGTTGCAAGTATCTTAGGATATGTCATCTTAATAATTGTGCTACAGGAGTTGCTACACAAAGAAAAGATATTATTGATCATCATTTTATTGGAGAAAAGGGAAGAGTAATAAATTATTTCACATTCATAGCAAAGGAAGTTCAACAGATTTTATGTGAATTAGGTGTTTCAAGTATCCAACAAATTATTGGTCAAACTCAGTATCTTAAAGATATTACTAAAATGAATGATCAAACTAAGAACATAAATCTTTCGCCCATTTTATATACTGATCAAAAATCTTTATCTCCACATTTTTGTACCATAGCTTCGAATGATCCCTGGGACAGAGCGAATTTAAATAGAAAAATATTACAAAATCTCAAATATTCAATTACTAAAAACATTAAGTCAGAGTTTTCTTATGATATTTCTAATTGTGATAGATCAGTTGGCGCTAAGGTTTCTGGCTTTATAGCTTCTTTATACGGTGAAAGAGGTGTAAGGCAAAAACAAATTTTAAATTTTAAAGGTTCTGCTGGTCAAAGTTTCGGTGCATGGAATGCAAACGGCTTGTATTTAAATTTATTCGGTGATGCGAACGATTATGTGGGTAAGGGTATGAATGGAGGCAAGATAGTAATTTCGAATTCAGCTCAGTATGCTTCTCAAGATACTCCAACAGTGCTGGCTGGAAATACTGTTTTATATGGTGCTACTGGAGGAGAGCTGTTTATAGGAGGATGTGTAGGAGAGAGGTTTGCTGTTAGAAATTCAGGCGCTTCTGCTGTGATTGAGGGAGCTGGGGACCATTGTTGTGAATATATGACTGGAGGACATGTAACTGTTCTTGGTGAAGTGGGCTCAAATTTTGGTGCTGGAATGACCGGTGGGTTTGCTTATGTTCTAGATGTAAATCGTAGATTTTTTGATAGGTGCAATAGAAGTCTTGTAAATTTAGATAGGATAGTAAGCGAAGAAATGGAATCTCATAGAAAATTCCTTAAACAAATAATTGCAAAACATATTAAAGAAACCAAGAGCGAAAGAGCAAAAATAATTCTTGAGGAGTTTGATAGATATGAGCCTTCATTTTGGCTTGTGTCACCTTCCGCTCTTAATATTCAGGATTTGCTAAAGGCAACTACAGCAAATGCTGCTTAGTTTAACCTATTGATTTTTTAAGATTGTTTGGGTCAAATTTGTTTGAAATTACAGCATTTGAAATGCCTGTTAGGAGGATCAGATTTAATTTGCCTTTTTGAATTTTTTTATCTCTAAAAATAAAAGGTTTTAGATCAGAGTATTTATAATGTTCAAGCGAAAGATCAAATTTATATGACCGTAGCAAATCTCTAATTTTATTAAACTCTGTATCGGTAATCATATTTTCTGAAAGCGAAATTTTAGATGCTGCTAGCATTCCTTTTGCGACAGCCTCACCATGTAGGATCTTTCTATATTTACCCTGAGCTTCGATTGCATGTCCTATAGTATGTCCAAAATTTAAAATTGCCCTTATTCCTTTCTCTTTTTCATCCTTAGTAACAATTGAGACCTTAGTAGAGATTGACTCATATATCATCTTTTCTATAACCCCATTATTAAGATTCATAATCTTTTGGGTATTTTGTTGAAGTAAATTAAATAACACCTTATTTTTTATTAAACCGTATTTTATTACTTCTGCTAAACCAGCCATTAATTCTCGCTTAGTTAGTGTTTTTAATGAAGTTATGTCAATAATTACGCCTTTCGGGTTATAAAAAGCTCCAACTAAATTTTTGCCTGCTGAAATATTAATTGCAGTTTTCCCGCCTACAGAAGAATCAACTTGTGCCAAAAGGGTTGTAGGGATTTGGATAAACTGTATTCCCCTCATATAAGAGCTAGCAACATAGCCGGATATGTCTCCAACCACACCTCCGCCAACAGCAATGATAGCGTCTCCTCTATCAAAATTCTTCTCAGCCAGGAAATTAATTATTTTATTGAAGTTAGAAATAGATTTAGATTTTTCTCCTTTTTCTATGGTAAAAGCCAGCACCTTGGATTTAAGTTTACAAATGGTAGCTATATTTTTGATAATACTTTTTGGTACCCCTGAGTCAGATATTAAAAGTAGCTTTTTATGATCTTTTAATAGAGGAAGTAAATTTTTTTTTGTAATAGTATTTGCACCAATAATGATTTTATATCGATCTTTTCTGGGACCCGCGTATAGCTCTTTAGCCATAATTTTTAGTTAATTTAATTATTTCGTTTGCAACCTCGGGGCCACTTTTATTTTCTGTCTCAATAATATAATCAGCAACTTTTTCATAAAAGGAAAGACGAGATTCTTGTAGTTCCGACAAAATTTTTGCAGGGTCTTGATTTTTTAATAAAGGCCTATCTTTATCTTTAGAAGTTCTTTCAATTTGCGTTTTAAGGGGCGTGTGAAGATAAAAAACCGTACCTCTTGAAGCTAGAAGCTCTCTATTTTCTTCAGTAATCACGATACCACCTCCAGTTGCAAGGACAATGGAGTTAGATGCCACCATCTCTTTTAGTACCTCAGTTTCCCTCTTTCTGAACCCTTCTTCACCCTCGATATCAAATATCCAATCAATTGAAACGCCAGTCTTTTCTTCAATCATTGCATCAGTATCATAAAAATCTAAAAATAATTCATTAGCAAGAATCTTGCCAACGGTAGTTTTTCCTGAGCCCATAGGACCTACAATAAATATATTCATATTAAGTATTTTTAGAATGCAGATTCTATCATTTATGAGGTTAAAATAATCGTAATTAAATATATTGCGATGTTTCTATATAAACTAGCAATGACATGATATCAAATGCATATTTTATAGAGAATGTTAATTAAAGTCCTAAGACCATCTCTTTTAGTTTTAATGCTTGCGACGCTTATTTCAATAATGGGTATTGTAGGCACATATTTAGTATTAAAGCCCACTCTTCCAGAAATTAATTTAGTTGATGAAGATATTCTACAAATTCCTTTAAAAGTTTTTTCTTCTGATGGAATTTTAATAGGAGAATTTGGAGATCAAAAAAGACGAACAATTGAATATGATGACATTCCATTAAATTTAAAAAATGCTTTCTTGGCTGCAGAAGATGATAAGTTCTTTGAGCACAATGGAATCAGAATATTGTCTTTTGTTAGGGCCTTTTTTCAGCTTATAGAATCTCGAGAGATTATTAGTGGTGGTGGCACGATAACAATGCAGGTTGTTCGTGGATACTTGCTTTCAAGAGAGCAAAGAATTATAAGGAAAATTAAAGAAATTTATCTCGCGTTTGAGCTTGAAAGTAATGCATCAAAAGAAGAAATTTTATCTTTATATCTAAATACTATCTTTTTGGGTAATAGGGCGTATGGAGTTGAATCAGCAGCTAACAAGTATTTTGGTAAATCTATAGATAAATTAACTTTAGCTGAATCTGCTTTGATTGCCTCTTCAGCTCAATTACCGTCAAGAATTAATCCTATAAGATCTCCAGAGAGATCGATTGTTAGAAGAAATTGGATTTTAGGAAGAATGTATAAATTGGGTTATATAGGCAAGGCTCAGTTTCTTATAGCTAGAACAGAGCCTATCAGCTTGGCTCAATCTGATTCTACGTTTCAATTAGATGCACAATATATAGCAGAAGCAGTGAGGCAATCAATGATTGCTCGATATGGATTATCAGTCTATCAGGATGGACTGTCTGTGTTTACGACAATTAATTCATCTCTTCAAAGCGCTGCTATTAAAAGTATTAGTAAAAACTTATTTGCTTATGATAAGAGGCATGGTTGGCGTGAGCCATTAAACTTCTTCGATCAATTGCCTGATAATTTTTTTTCTAGATTGAGTGCCGGTGATTTAGAGGTTTTATATCAGGAATATGGTGAGCAGGATGAGCTGGGCATGGATCAATCATTAATTTCAATTATTAGAGATATTTTTAATCAAGGAATTTTTCTTGATACTCATAATAGAGCAATCGTTATAGATATAAAGCCAGAAAGAATAATTTATTTAGACGAACAATTTAATCTTCAGACTTTACCTTGGAGCGAAGAATACAAATGGGCAAAGAGAAGAATTACCATTAATAAGTTTGGTCCAACCCCGCAGAATTTTTATGATATTTTAAGCCTTGGAGATCTTGTTTACTTATTAGGGGATAAACTTGGTTTTAAGCTAGATCAAATACCCGAGGCCGAGGCTGCTTTAATTTCAATTCATCCATCTAGCGGAGCAGTGAAAGCTTACGTAGGGGGCTTCAATTTTTCAAAAAGTAATTTTGATAGAGTAAAGCTATCTTTTCCTCAAGTAGGATCAAGTTTTAAACCATTTATTTATTCGGCGGCTTTTGCAAATGGTTATAAAGCTTCAGATAAAATTAATGATGCTCCAATAGTTTTTGAAGATAAAAATTTAGAAAGTATATGGCGACCTGAAAACTATACTGGTAAATTTTATGGACCAATCCGTTTACGAGAAGCATTGATTCAATCCGTAAATTTAGTTTCTATAAAACTGCTTCGTGAGGTAGGTATTATTAATGCTCAAGATTATTTAACTAATTTTGGTTTCACTAAAGCTAGATTATCGCCCGATCTATCTTTAGCCTTAGGCTCATCAAGCTTTTCTCCTGCAGAAATGGTAAGAGCTTACGGCATTTTAGCTAACGATGGTCAGGGACAAGATTTATATTTTATTGAAAAGATTATTGATCGAAATAGAGATATAGTTTTTCAGCATCCATTGGAAGAGACAATTAATCAAGAACTTAACAATATAGATGCATTTCCTTGGTTTGAAACGGATCTACTAGGAGACCAATCAATGCCTTTTTTGCTTTTGCCATCTTTAGAGAATGAAGATAGATCAATAGATCCTAGGATTGCATTTATTGCTAAAGATATATTAAGAGAGGCTTTACAAAGAGGAAGCAATGGTAGAAAAACAAAAATTTTAAATCGCTCTGATTTTGCCGGAAAGACTGGAACGACTAACGATTCTATTAGTACATGGTTTTCAGGTTTTCATAAAGAGTTGGCATCAACAGTTTGGATAGGGACAGATAACTTTTCTTCATTAGGTGACAATGAATATGGATCTTCAACTGCATTGCCAACATGGGTTGACTTTATGCAAGTAGCAAAAGATGGTCTAGAAATTGATGATTGGAAGGCTCCTGCCGGTGTTTCTTACGTTCGGGTTAGCCGCGATTCAGGAAAACCTATAGAAAATTTAGATGAAGATTCATATTTTGAGTTGTTTCTAGATGAATAAGATTATTTTTTAAAAATACTTTTTGAGATTAGTAACCAATAATTCTCTATATAGTTACTTGGCGTTTCTTTAAAGCCATTTCTTATAAATCTTGAAATAATACCTTCAAGAATTGAAGTTATAAAATGTGCACTGATTCCTGGGGTTAGATGAATTGAATCTTTATCAGAAGATAGGATCTGTTTCATTGCTAGTTCAAGTCTTTTATAAAATTGATTAACTGCATCTATAACATTTTTTTCATTTGGACCCAATGCCTCTCTAGATAGAATTCTGGCAAATCCTTTATTTTTTTCTAGAAATATTAAAAAAAATAAAAATATCAATTTAATTCTTTCTGGGGAGGAAACAGATGAATCTTTTTTGATTTCTCCAACTTTTTGAAAGATTGTTTGATCGCAATAATTAAATAACTCTAAAAATATTGAGCGTTTACTTGGGAAATGTCTATATAGTGCAGCTTCAGTAATGCCGCTTGTTTTGGCGAGGATGGCCGTTGTTACTTTGGTGGAATCACGTTCTTCAAGAAGTTTTGCTAACCCCTGGAGAATAATTTGTTTTCTATCTTTAGCCATATCACTAGCTTAGCTTAATCTCGATTGATTCATCAATGAGTTTTAATTGACTTAAAAATAAATTCTGAATTTCAATTAAACGTTTTTGAGATTCAGCTTCAAATCTTAGAACTAGTTTTGGGGTTGTATTCGATGCCCTCAAGAGACCCCAACCATCTTCAAAATTTACCCTTAGTCCATCAATTGTAATCTTCTCACCTTTATCAAATCTAGCAAACTTAATAAAATTATTAACTATTTTAAATTTTTTATCCTCCAGAACATCTATATTGATCTCTGGAGTTGAGAAAGAGTTTGGAAGATTTTGGTATATCTGGTCTAAGGTCTTTCTTTTTTCCATTAATATCTTAATTAGCCTAAATGCAGAATAGTGCCCGTCATCAAATCCAAACCAAATATCATTAAAAAAAATATGGCCACTCATTTCACCAGCCAAAGGAGCCCCAGTTTCTTTCAAGATGTTTTTTATATGAAAATGACCTGTTGGAGACATAACTGGGATTCCTTGATTTTCTAAAATCTTTTCTTCAAGAAATTTAGAACATTTGACATCAAATATAATTTTTTCATTAGGCCTTGACTTTAGAACATCTTCAGCAAATAACATTAATAACTGATCTGGAAATAAGATTTCCCCCTTATTAGTTATAACTCCCAATCGATCACCATCACCATCAAAAGCAATACCTAGGTCTGCTTTTGTTTCTTTCACTTTTTGTATTAGATCTTGAAGGTTCTCAATCTTGCTAGGATCAGGATGATGATTTGGAAATGATCCATCAACATCACAGAATAACTCGATTACCTCGTGGCCAAGAGATTTAAATAGTCTTGGAGCTATGATGCCAGCTGCCCCGTTTCCGCAATCTAAGACAATCTTTAATTTTTTAATTTCAGCAGGATTTTGAGATAAGACTGCATCTATATAATCCTCAACTAAATTGTTTTTTATATATTCCTGACCCCGAACCCTTGTTTCAGGGAGCCCCGATGAGATGTAACCAAGTATTTCTGTTCCTGAAACAGGCGCATCATTTATGACTATTTTTAATCCATTATAATTTTTTGGATTATGACTACCGGTTAGCATGATACCGCTTTTTGAAGCTGTTTTTTTAGCTGCAAAATATAGAAGAGGGCTAGTAACAAGACCAACATTAATAACATTAAGTCCGACTTTTTGAAGTTCATTTGAAAGAGCATTTAATAAAGTTTTTCCTGATAATCGACCGTCTCTTCCAAGACTAATTTCATCTACATCTTCTTCGTAACATTTCTTTGCAATTGCATGGGCTATTTGTTTAATAATTTTTTCATTAAGCTGGTTGGGCACTAGACCTCTTATGTCATATTCCCTAAATATAGATTTATCAATCATGATGATTTAGATTTCATTATATTAACCGATTTGTCATAATAGCCGAGACTACAAACTATAAACAACATGTTCTTAAACACTGACACAAAATATATTTGGTTAAATGGCAAATTTCAGCCCTTTAATGACACCAATATTCATCTTTTATCTCATACTTTGCATTATGGTCTTGGAGTATTTGAAGGTCTTAGGGCTTATGAGACAAATGATGGAGGAGCAATTTTTAGACTCCAGGAACATACTTCAAGATTGTTTAATGCAGCCAAAAAAATTAATTTAGATATTCCTTTATCTGCAAAAGAAGTCAATCAAATTCAGATCGATACAATGATTAAGAACAATCTTAAAGAGGGTTATATCAGACCAATTATTTTTTTAGGTAATGAATCTATGGGTTTAAGGGCTAAAGATTTAGTTTCAGTAAACGTTGCTATAGCATGTTGGGAATGGCCATCATATATGGACCCTAAAGCAAAGAAAGAAGGCATTTCTATCGTTAAGTCTCCATTCAAGCAATATGAAAATCCTTTATATTCAAATAATAAAATTATAGGCACTTATGTTAATTCCATATTGGCACTTCATGACGCTATTGATAAGGAAGCTGATGAAGCATTACTTCTCGATAAGAATGGTTTTCTTTCAGAAGGGAGCGGAGAAAATATTTTTATAGTAAAAGATTCTATTTTATATACACCTAGAACGGATTTTTGCTTAAATGGTATTACACGTCAAAGTGTTATAGAAATTGCTGGAAGAATGGATATACCCATTCAAGAAAAAGATTTAACTTATGATGATATGTTGGATGCAGATGAAGCATTCTTTTCAGGCACAGCTGTTGAAATAACACCAATTACAATTCTTGATAAAAAGCCTATTGGAAATGGTTTAAGAGGAAAAATAACAGAAAAACTCCAATTAAAATATTCTGAAATAGTATCAGGCCAAGATTCTAACTATGATCATTGGCTGACTCGACTATAAAATTAATCAAATTATTTTGAATAAATTAAAAATTGCTATATTAAGCTATCGAAGCGCCCCTTTTAGCGGTGGTCAGGGAATATTTGTTTATGAACTATCAAAATCATTGCAAGTATTAGGGCATGATGTTGATGTTGTTTCGGGTCCCCCTTACCCATCCCTTGAAGATAGTATTAACTTAGTAAAATTACCTGGCTTAGATCTTTTTAGTACTTTTGTTTTTAAAGAGAGATATAAGATATTTCTTTCAAAGAGAAATAAATCATTTAATGATTGGTATGAATTTACATCAACGTTATTTGGAGGCTTTCCTGAGATTAAGACTTTTGGAAGCAGAGCCTATGATTTATTAAAAAATAGTAATTATGATGTAATTATTGATAATCAATCTGTAAGTTATGGAATGCTTAAAATACAAGAAGAGATTCCTTTAATCGAAATTATTCATCACCCCATAACAATGGATTATAAATATGATATTCAATTTTCTAAGGGAATAATGCAGCGACTTTCAAAGTGGCGATGGTTCTCTTTCTTGAAGATGCAGAAGAGAGTAGCAAAACAGTTAAAAGTAATTTCAACTCCCTCTATGAGCTCAAAAAAAGATATTACTGAAGATTTTAAGGTTTTATCAGAAAGAATATCAGTGATTCCCAATGGAATAGATTTTAATACTTTTACCCCAATGCTAAAAATTAATAGGATCTCTAAACAATTAATTACAACTGCTAGTGCTGACGTGCCATTAAAGGGTTTAGATTTTTCTTTACAAGCAGTTGCACAGCTTAAAGATGAATATCCTGATATTAAATTAGTGGTTATTGGTAATCCAAGAACAGACGGACATACAGAAAGATTGATTCATGATCTAAAAATAGAAGGACACGTATCATTTAAAACGAACTTATCAAAGAGTGAAATTGCATATGAATATGCCCATAGCTCTATTGCAATAGTGAGCTCTCTTTATGAGGGATTCGGCTTTCCAGTAGGAGAGGCTATGGCTTGTGGAATACCCTTGATTGCAAGCAATGTTGCTTCAATTCCAGAGATTGCTAGCTCTTATGCGCAACTTATACCTTCAGAAAATTCAGATGCAATTGTCCAATCCATAAAAAATATTTTTGTAAATCCTCGTAAATATAATTTACAAGCCGAACAAGGTAGGGAGCATATAATAAGTAATTTTAATTGGGCTAAGATTTCTGAAAGATATGAAGATTTAATGTTGAAAACTATCAAAGACTTTAATGCTGACCTTTAATTTAAATAAACTCTCACTTCCAAATGAATCCAAAATACTAGATGTTGGATGTGGAGAAGGTAGGCATATATTTGGATCTTTACAAAAATTTCAAAATGTTTATTGCATTGGCCTTGATCAAGATCTGCTTTTGTTGGATGCTTGCAAGGAAGGTCTGAATTTTTTTAATGAACTAAATTCTAGGTCAACAACTTTTATGCGGGGATCTGTATACAGTCTACCATTTGAAGATAATAGTTTTGATTTAATTTTTTGCTCAGAAGTCTTAGAGCATTTAGAGGATTATCATGCAGCAATCAAAGAGATTTATAGAGTGTTGAAATCTGGTGGAAAGTTTTTATCAAGCGTCCCATCATTCTGGCCAGAGAAAATTTGTTGGACTCTTTCCAAAGATTATCAAGAGATGCCTGGTGGCCATTTAAGG
>CETV01019240.1_pt1 | contig 15694 bp, 12 predicted proteins | sample 531451 | NCBI WGS metagenome assembly CETV01 (sample SAMEA2623155, study PRJEB7988) | marine metagenome | isolation source: saline water (ENVO:00002010), including | reverse complement strand
GCGCCTTTTATATGCCTAATTACTAGTTCAACAGAATTCTTATTCATTAATTCGAAGGCGGTTAGAGGAGTAATAATTTTGGATTGAATAAATCTCATGAGCTTGATTGCAGATAAGGGGTTTTCGGTATTACAAAGTAAAGTAAATTTGTCATCGGGTTTTGGGAAGGTTTTGAGTGTTGCAGCAGTGATAATACCCAGAGTTCCCTCTGAACCTACAAACAAATCTTTTAAAGAATAACCGGTATTGTCCTTTTTTAGAGATTTGAGACCATCCAATATGGTACCATCCGACAAGACTACTTCTAATCCCAATGTTAAATCGCGCATATTGCCATAATATAATACGGCAACGCCACCAGCATTAGTTGCTATATTTCCCCCTATAGTACAACTTCCTTCAGATGCAAGAGATAAAGGAAAAAGAATATTGTATTCATCACAAATATTTTGAATAATAGAAAGAAGAACTCCAGATTCAACTGTGATTGAATTATTTAATATGTTTATTTCTCTAACATTATTTAATCTCTCCATAGACAACACAATATGATTTTCATCAAAAGATATTTGACCGCCTACTAAGCCTGTATTTCCACCTTGAGGGATGACCTTGATATTTTCTTTATGGAATAACCGCATAATTCTGGATATCTCGGAAGTAGAATTAGGTTTGATTACGGCCAAAGCTTTGCCATGATAACGTCCTCTCCACTCTGATAAATATTTATTTTTTTCAGCTTCATCTTGAAGAATATTTTTATTACCAATGATTGCTTTAATTTTTTTGATGATGTCTTTGTTCATGATATAAGTTTACCAATAGCTTTATTTTTATTAAAGAAAAACAATACAGCGACTACTTTAAAGTAATAATATAATCTCGTGCTAACACAATTCAAAAATATTATGATTTTGTCCAAGGACCTAGAAGAGGATAGTATAAACATTTCTTCTTTTTTAGGATTTAAAGAGACTTCAAATTTAAATATTCCCGAACTGGGTTTTAAAAGCAGTGTATTTCAGCTCCTAAATTCTGAAGTTCATCTATTGTCAATTATAGCAGATGCAAAAAATCTCTATGAGAACTCTTTTAACTACGAACATAAAAATGAATCTATTTTTGCAATATGTCTTGGTTCAAATGATTTTTTAAATGATTATAAAAAATTCTCTGAATTAGGTTTGAATCCTTCCAAGATCACTTATGGATTTCATGAAGATAGAGATAAAGTTAAACACGAAATAAAGTTCTTTTCTTTCCCAATAAATAAGACTTGTGATCTTAGAATCTTAATTTCTGAAGCTTCAGAAATACAGATTCGTGATTTTGGTGAAGATGTAGTAACCAAAATCAATCAAGTAGTTGTTTATGCATCCGAAATGGAAAGCCTTAAAGAATTGTTTGAAAGTAAGCTAGGCGTTAGACTGGCATTGGATAAAGAATTCGATTTTGGACAAGGAAAAATTCGCATGATGTTTTTTAGAATAGGAGACGTCACAATTGAAATTGTGGAAGACATGAAGATAAATAAAAATTCTTATTCAGGAATTGGATGGCATTGTGATTCAATAATTCTTAATCACAAAAGATTCTCCGAAAGAGGATTTAACATTTCACCAATAAGAAAAGGTCGTAAGGAAGGTACGTTAGTGTCCACAATTAAAGATGCACCCCTTTCTGTGCCTACAATTATCATTGGTCCCGACAAGGAGTAATTTTGTGAAAAAGGCTTTATTTACATTTTTTTTCTTATCTCTATTGACAAATTCTCTTTGCAAGGCTGAAGAACTAATAGATATTCGATTTGCCACGGATTGGAGGGCACAGGCCGAACAAGGAGGTTTTTACCAAGCCTTAGCCTTAGGATTATATGAAGAAAAGGGATTGCGGGTTAAGATTATTCAAGGAAATGCTGGCGTCAATATACCACGATTATTGGCTTTCGGAGAAGTAGATTTTGGTATTGGTTCTAATAGCTTTATTCCTCTGAATATGGTTGCTAATGGTTTACCGGGTAAAGCCGTTATGGCTTCATTTCAAAAAGACCCACAAATTATCATGACTCATCCTTCATCATCTGTAGAGACAATTGGGGATATGCAAAATAAACCCATCATGATTTCAGAAGCAAGTATTGGAGCTTTTTGGTTATGGTTGAAATCAAAATATTCTTTTTCTGATAATCAAATTAGGAAGAAAACTTTTAGCCTAGCACCTTTTATAACCAATAAAGAAGCCATTCAACAGGGCTATCTCACATCTGAACCTTACTTAGTCGAAAAAGAATTAGGGAAATCGCCAAAGATATTTCTTCTTGCGGATTTTGGATATCCAAGTTATGGAGCAATGATTTTAGCAAATGGAGAAATAATTAAGAAAAGACCTAATGTCGTTAAAGGCTTTGTGGAAGCAAGTATAGAAGGATGGAAAAGTTATATCTATGATAATCCCGATAAAGGAAATCAGCTTATTATGAGAGAAAATAGGGAAATGACTGAAGAAATCTTATTACAAGCAATTGAAAAAATACGTCAATACAATCTATTATCAAGTGATACTTTCAAGAGGGATGTAGGGTTAATGGAAAATAAAATCTGGAATAATTTTTTTAAAATCATGTCTGACAATGGTGTTTATGAGAAAGATCTTAATTGGGAAGATGCTTTTACTTTAGATTTTTTAAATATAGATAATAACTAATGTTAAAATTCACCAACGTTTTTAAAAATTATGATAAATCAGTTTTAGCTGACATAAACATGGAAGTTGAAGAGGGTGAGTTTATTTCTATATTAGGTCCTTCTGGCTCAGGAAAATCAACAATTTTGAGGTTAGCATCAAAATTAATTAAACCGTCCAGAGGAAAAATTAGTTATCAAAGAAATAAACCTCCATCTATCGGTTTCGTTTTCCAAGATGCCACGCTAATGCCTTGGAGGAATGTACTCGATAATATAATTCTTCCTTTAGAATTAAATGGAGTGAGAAGAAATATATCTACAAAAAAAGCAGCAGAATGGATCAAGAAAGTTGGCTTAGAGGGAAAAGAAAATTCTTTTCCTGGGGAATTATCCGGAGGACAAAAAATGCGCGTTTCATTAGCTAGATCGATGGTTACGGACTGCGATCTTTTGTTGCTTGATGAGCCATTTGCAGCTTTAGATGAAATAACAAGAAGGAAACTCGAAGAAGATTTGTTAAAAATTTGGAAGAGAGAAAAATTTACTATTTTACTTGTTACACATTCTGTAAGTGAAGCGGTTTATTTATCTGAAAGAGTAATTGTTTTATCGACGGGACCGGGAAAAATTATTTCAGATAAGAAAATTTTTAAGGAGAACTTTGACCAAGACTTCAGGAACTCACAGCAACTCTTTGATCTGAATAAGACAGTATATAATCTTTTGGCAAGAGAGGAAAATTCTTGAAGAATATCTCTAATTATTTGGCCCCAATTATTGCGTTGATAGCTCTACTAGCTATTTGGGAGATTTTTGTATATTCCTCCAATATACCTATCTACATTTTACCAGCCCCGACAGATATATTTTTATCTCTACAAAGTAACTTTAGCGATCTTTTGGGTTCTGCTTTAATAACTTTAAGAATTACTATTTACGCATTTGTAATTGCTTTTTTTGTTTCACTTTTTTTAGCTATAGTTTTCTCATTATCCAATATTCTCGAAAGTTCTCTTTATCCAATTACAGTTATTTTTCAAGTGACACCGGTAGTTGCTATTGCGCCATTGATATTAATATGGGTAGGCTTAGATAATGCGGAACTTGCAATATTAATACTTTCAGTAATAGTCGCTTTTTTTCCTATGCTTGCAAACACTAATCTAGGTTTTAAATCTGTCGATCAGAATTTGTTGGATCTATTTCTTCTAAATGGGGCTTCGAAGTGGCAAATACTCTCAAAGCTTAGAATTCCCTTTGCATTACCTTATATATTAACTGGAATGAAGACATCCATAGGTTTAGCTTTAATTGGGACGGTTGTTGCAGAGTTTGTTGCAGGAACAGGAAGTTCAAAAGGGTTAGCTTGGACAATAATTGAATCTGGAAATCGATTAGATATTTCTAAGCTTTTTGCGGGTTTAATGTTACTGATATTACTAGGAATTACATTATTTATGCTAATGACTGCTATAGAAAGAAATCTGCTAAAAAGATGGCATGAAAGCACGCAAGAAAATCGGGGTTAATTCTTATGAGAAATATTTCAAAAAAATCAAAATCGGTTAGTGAGGCGATAAACACTAGGTTAACTTGTAGAGCCTTCCTTGATAAAAAAATTGATAAAAAGATAATAGAAGAAATAATAAATATTGCTAAAAGGGCTCCATCTGGAGGAAATTTACAGCCTTGGCATATGTGGGCGGTCTCAGGCAGTCCATTAAAAAAATTCAAAAAAGATATCGCGGAAAAGATAAAAGAAAATCCTTTTGGAGAAGGTACGGAGTACAAAATTTATCCCCCAAATCTAAAAGATCCTTATGAAGCAAGAAGAAAAGAGGTGGGTAATGATATGTATGATGTCCTTAAAATTCCAAAGGAAGATAAAAAAGGACGTTTGAAACAATTTAGGAAAAATTTTGAATTTTTTGGGGCACCTGTTGCAATGTTTTTTGCTATCGATCGACAAATGCAAGAAGGGCAATGGTCCGACTTGGGAATGTTTATACAATCAATTATGCTTCTTGCAAGGGAAAGAGGTCTTCATACTGCTCCTCAAGAGGCATGGGCTTTATGGTATAAGTCCATAGGAAAATTCCTGAAAATCCCCAAGGAGCTTATGTTGTTTTGCGGAATGGGGATAGGATATGCCGATACAAGTGTTCCAATTAATAGTTTCCGCAGTAAAAGAGAAGATATTAAAAATTTTACAAATTTTATCGGCTTTAAATAATTTTATTGTTTCTGAAATTCGAAATCTCTTTCTTTGAGAATCCTAGTTCTTGTAATATTTCGTCTGTGTTTTCACCTAGTTTTGGTGGTCTCTTTTTAATACGGTTTTCGGAGTTAGATAATTTTATAGGTAAGCCCATAACTGGTGCAGATTTAGGAAGACCTGGATAATCCAATTCTTCGAAAAATTTCATTTCTTTTACATGGGGATCGTCAAGAACATCTTGTAAATTATTGACAGGGCCTGCAGGTACTTGGGCCTCTGCTAGGAGCTCTAGTGCTTGGTCTTTTGTAAAATCTTTACTCCATTTTTTAGTCCTTTCACTGAGAATTTTTGCATTTTCTCCTCTTTTATTATCAGTTGAAAACCTGCTGTCTTCCAAAAGATCTTCTGCGCCAACTAAGTTTACCCATCTTTTAAAAAGCGGATCACCTAGAACTTGAACAATAATCCAACCATCTTTCGTTTTTACAATGTCGCTAGGTCCAGCATAAGGGCTTTTATTTCCAATAGCCTTTCTATTTTTTTTAGTAATTGCTTCCTCGATTATGTGGGTATTCATAAAAGCTAGCGAAGTAGCAAATAATGCGCCTTCCACTATTTGACCTTTACCAGTTTTTTCTCTTTCTATAATGGCTGCTAAGGTTCCCATTGCTGTTAAAGAAGCCGTTCCATAATCTACATAGGGCGAATAGGCTTTTATAGGTTCTTCGGGGTAGCCCGTAAGATGAGTTGCTCCTGACATTGCTTGGCCAACACCATCAAATCCAACTCTTTCTGAATAAGGCCCTCCGTGACCAAAGGCTGACACTGTCGTTAAAATAATTCTAGGGTTATATTTTTTTACAGTTTCGTAATCTATTCCCATTTTTTTTAGGGTTTGTGGAGGCAAATTAGCAACTATGACATCAGCCGATTCGGTAAGTTTTTTAACAATTTCTTCTGCACCTTTTTTCGTTGGGTTCAATGTAATGCCTTTTTTATTCCTGTTCATTTGCATGAACATTGCACCTTCACCTCCATCACTATCAATTGGGTGTACATATCTATCCTCTGAGCCAACTAATCTTTCTATCCTTATTACCTCTGCTCCTAAGTCACCTAAAAGCGCAGCGCAATAGGGCCCAGCTATATAGCGACCAAAATCCAATACTTTAATATTTTTTAAGATATCCATTATTTATTCTTTGCGATTTAAAAATATACATTAAGAAAAATTAATAATACAGAAATGAAATAGTAAAACCAGTTAATACATAATGAAAGAATAATGAAAGAGAAGGACATTTTTGACTGCGCTTATGTTAAGCCTCCCCAAAAAAAACAAGCGCAGTCAAATTAATGAATGACACTAATAGCAGATATGAATTATTCTAATATTGGAGATAGTGATGCATATTTTGCTGATTGAAGATGATAAAGACGCCGCTGCTTATTTAATTAAAGGGCTAAAAGAAAGCGGTCATGTTACGGACCATGCTTCAGATGGAGAAGAAGGTTTGAATATGGCTTTAGACTCGAATTTCGATGTCTTGATCGTCGATAGAATGCTTCCTAAGATTGAAGGCCTTACCTTAATACAGGAGCTGAGAAAAGAGGGGAATGATACACCAATACTAATTCTTTCTGCTCTAGGTGAAGTTGATGAGAGAGTAAAAGGTTTAAAGTTTGGTGCTGATGATTATTTATCTAAACCATTTTCCTTTTCAGAATTATTAGCTCGAATTGAAGCTCTTAATAGACGCACTCAACCGGAGAGTTCATCTACCTCGCTTGAAGTTGGAGATTTAAGCATAGACTTGTTATCCAGAGAAGTTTTTCGGGAAGGACAAAAAATAGAATTACAACCCAGAGAATATCGTCTTCTGGAGTTTCTGATGAGGAGGCCTAATCAGGTGGTTACAAGAACAATGCTTTTAGAGGGAGTTTGGGAATATCACTTTGATCCACAAACAAATGTTATAGATGTTCATATTTCACGCCTTAGATCAAAGATAGACAAACCCTTTAAAGGTAAACAAATGCTACATACTGAAAGAGGAGCGGGATACGCTTTGCGATACAATGAATAACCCATTCCGGCTAACCAGCTTTAGGTTAATTTTTATTTATACAATTCTTCTTAGTCTTTCGGTGAGTCTTGTATTGTTTTATCTCTATTGGACTACAGAAAGAGATCTGCAGGTAGAATCGGATAATAAAATTATCCAAGAGGTCGAACAATTGAGGAGGGCTTATACCTCAAGATTTAGAACTAAGGACATCAGATCATTGGCAATTGCTGTTGATAGCAAATCTAAACTACCAACTGCGAACTTATATATGTTATTGGATCTAAATGAAAATTTCATTACAGGAAATTTTAATGATCCTAAAGAATTAACAAGAGTTAAAACTGACGAAGATGGATGGATAGAATTTACTTACAAGAACCTCAATGATGATAATAAAACTTTAAGCTATGCTAGGGGTAGAGAGTTTACTCTTCAAGGCGGTTATCGGCTTATAATAGGGCGTTCTATAAATAACGAGATCTATTTAAAGGAAAGGTTTTTTCTGGCTTTATATGGGTCGGTTATTCTAATTTTGTTTCTGGGAATAATTGGTGGTTATATTTTAAGTCGTAATTTCTTGAATCGGATATCAGCAATCAATAAAACCAGCGAAGAAATTATGGCTGGAGATTTAACACAAAGATTACCAACATCTTCAGGAAACGACGAGCTTGGAAAGCTTTCTTCAAACCTCAACGAGATGCTTGATAGAATAAACAAGTTAATGACAAGCATGCGCGAAGTTACTGACAACCTTGCCCACGATCTGAGGACTCCCCTAAACAAGATTCGTTCTAATCTAGAGGTTACTCTGATGTCTGATCCGGAAAAGAATCAATACAAGAAATCTATTCAAGAAGCCATAGAGGAAGCTGACAATTTAATAAAAACTTTTAATTCAATTTTATCAATTTCAAAAGTCGATTCGGGTACATCAGATTTAGAAAAAACTTCCATTGATGTAAAGGAGTTAATAGATGATTTGGTAGATTTATATGAGCCGATTACAGAAGGTAAAAATATTTTATTAAAAAAAGATGTAAAACTAGGTTTGAAGATTCTAGGTAATAAAAACCTATTATCACAAGCTTTAGCTAATCTGATAGAAAACGCTATCAATTATGGTGTTAATGAAGTGGAGTCGGTTGTTGTATTAGGGGCTAAGGCAAATTCTGACGATATTTCTATTTGGGTGAGCGATAATGGTTTGGGAATTAAGAGCTCCGATAAAGAAAAAGTTTTGGGTCGATTCACCAGATTGGATTCAAGTCGAAACACAAAAGGATCAGGATTAGGGCTGAATCTTGTAGATTCGGTGGTTAAATTCCACCGCGGTAAACTTAAATTATTGGATGCGAAGCCGAATGGTCTTTTGGTTCTTATAGATTTACCTAAGTCAAGATCCTCCTGACACATACAAACATTGTCCAGTGACCCAGCTAGATGCTTCTGAAGCCATATAAACACATGCTGCTCCAATATCATTCGGTGTTCCCCAGCGCTCAAGTGGAAGTGCAATATATTTTCTGATTTCTTCTTCTCTTTCAGGTGTGGTCATATTCATTGAATCTATAAAATTTTCCGTAGGAATTGGCCCGGGTGCAATTGCGTTGACTCGAATCTTAGGAGCAAGTTCCCTTGAAAAGGTTGCAGTTAAGCTATTTACTGCAGATTTGGATGCAGCATAAGGACCATTTTTTACATTCGGACCCATATCTTTAGAGGACCTTGAGGATATGTTTATAATAGATCCCCCTTCAGTCATGTTTTTAGCTGCAATAACGCACCCCGACCAAACGGCTGTAAGGTTTAAATTGATCTGTGCTTCAAATTGGTCTGATGAAGTCCTTGTTAAATACCTTGGTGTTCCATCCGGCAGTCCTCCAGCGTTATTTACCCAGATAGATATCTTTCCATATTTTTTTATTGCATCTTCTCCCAATGCTTCTAAAGATGAAGAGTCTGTAACGTCAGTTGGGACACTAAGTGCTTGTTTGCCAATTTTTTCTATTTCTTCTTGAACGGCCTCCAAATCCTTCTTATTTCTTGAGGCAAGAACCAAATCCGCTCCTGCTTCTGCTAAGGATATAGCTATCCCTTTGCCTATACCTTTACCTGCGCCTGTTACTACCGCTACCTGATTATCTAACTTAAATAAATCCAAAATTGACATAAAAAATTCCTTCCAATGCTATATACTTGCTAAGAGTATTGATATGGTCAACTGGATAATTATTTCATTTTTAATCGTTATTGGATTTTTTCTGATTATATTTTCATTGAGCAACAGAGAAAAGATTTTAATAGAGGATTTGCAAAACGATTCAGAATACAAATTTTTTGAATCTTTAGATGGAGCCACCTACTACACAACTTATGGTTCAGAAGAGGATTGTCCTCTCATCTTAATTCATGGTCTTTCTATACCTTCCTTTTATTATAAGGAAACTGCTGAAGCCTTAAGTTCAATTGGATTTAAAGTCTATACTTATGATCATTTTGGAAGAGGTTATTCCGACCGTTCTAAAAGTGACTACAATATGTCTTTGTATCAAAGACAATTGGAGAATTTTATCGATCACCTAGGTCTTGATAGGGTAACCCTCATGGGTGTCTCAATGGGTGGGGCAATAGCCTCTAATTATGCGTCAATAAATAAAGAGAAGATTGAAGCCTTAATCTTGAATGTTCCTTTCGTAGGCGCAGAAACGATAGGTTTAAGTGGTTTCATGCAGTTTCCTTTCGTGTGGGATTTTTACCTAAGGTTTGTAATTATTAAGAGGGCAATTACTAGGGGGGCAGAGATGCAAGATGAAGATGATGCAGGGGTGGACAATCATTTCGTTCAACAATTTAGTATTAAGGGGACAGAAAGAGCATTTAACTCTTTGCTTAAAAATTTCCTTGAGCATAATTTTTTAGGAGATTATAAAAAGTTAAGCGCACTTCAAATTCCTACGCATGTAACGTATGCAATTGACGATGAAGATGTTCCTGCTAGTTCTATTCTAGGTGCTCTAGAATTATTTCCTCAAGCCGAGAGTTTTTCATTTGAGGGTGGTCACAATATTCTTAATGAAAAGCGAGATGAAATTATTTCTTTAATCTCTGAATTTAAATCGAAAAAGATACAATGCAATTAAATTGTTTTTGCCAATCCTCGAGCCGAGAGGATTTCGACCCAATATCCATCAGGGTCTTTAATAAAAGCGAGACCTTTCATATTGCCCTCGTCGGGTTTTTTTTGAAATTCTACCCCGAGCTCTTCAAATCTTTCACAGGCCTCATAAACATCTTGGACAGTTATTCCGATATGACCAAAGCCTCTAGGATCAGAATTACCGTTATGGTGGGAAAAGTTTTCATCATTTTCTGTTCCCCAGTTATGGGTTAGTTCAAGAATAGCTTTTTGACTCAACGCGTAAGCGAAGCGCTCTTGCTTGTCTTCAGGTATGGGATCGTCTTCGGGTCGAACATAACCTAAGAAGAAAAGAGAAAAATCGTATTCAGTAAAATCCAATTTTTTTAAGAGTGTCATGCCTAAAACACGGGTATAAAAGTCCAAAGATTTTTCCGGATCTTTGATCCTCAGCATTGTTTGATTAAAAACGTAATCAAGCGTTTGCTTATCTGGATTCTGTGACATTTCTTCCATTTTCTTCTCCTAACTAAGTCTATTTCACAATAGAAAAATTATTATGGCAATAAAAAAGGGCTATATTATTACAGCCCTTTTTATTATCTATAAGATTACTTCTTACATTCTATAAACATATTGCAATGAAAGAGTTCGACCAAGCGGTGTTGTAGCGGCTTGATCCAGGCTGTTCGCTGAAGTGTTATTCACCGGTATTCTTCCAGGAATCGCCCCACCACCAAGAATATAATATTCATCAGCGATGTTACGACCAATTATGTTGAACGAGTGATGACCGCTTTCTTCATAGATACTGATTGCCGCATCATGAATCCAGTAATCACCCTGCATGAATGGGTCGAGTGAAGCACTCCAACTGTACTCACCGGTGTAACGTGCATCCGCAGACAAAGTGATACGCCAGCCAGTGGCTAGTGGTTGATCATAAGAAAAACCCACAAAGCCCGCAATATCTGCGCTTCCTACTCCGTCTTCACCTTTTAGGTTATCACCTGTTGCAGTGATGAAATCTTCAGAGTAACTGGTGTCAGTAAATGCCCATGCTGAACGTAGAATAAGTCCTTCAATATCAGTGTTCCAGAGTAAGTCAAATTCAAAACCCTGTGTTTCCAGTGCAGAAGCGTTAAATGTTTTGAACTGGATGATCGTGGAATCGAACAACTGTACTTGTAAGTCCGTATATTCATAGGAGAATGCCGTTGCGTTTAGACGCATGGCACCATCTAGGAAGTTTCCTTTCATTCCAACTTCAAATCCTTCAGCTTCTTCTGATTGGTAAATAAGAAAGTCAAATCCGGCGAAAGTAGGTGAAAGCGGGTTAAGAGCTGCAGTAGGCAACGCACTGTTATCTACACCACCTGACTTAAAACCTTCCTTGTAAGCAATAAATACACTGATTTCATCGTTAACGTAATAGTTTAGTGCAATCTCGGGTGAGAGGTTGTCATCTTCAAATTGGAGCGGACCAATTAAAGGTGGTCCACCGAAACCGAATGCCACAGCTGCAGCATGAACATATTTAATTTCTATACGTCCATCCTTTTCTTCCTCGGTGTAACGTGCTCCGATAGTAAGTTCCGTACGATCATTAATATCCCAATACAGCGCGAAGAACGCAGACATAACTTCAGTATCGAGGAAATGGTCCTTATTATAGTCATACATATTACCCGTTGTTGGGTCAGGTCCGACAAGTCCTGTAGTAAGATCAAAATCACCAAAATACGCTAGTGCTGGTCCAAAGATATTAGGCATGACAGCAAGATTGAATGCGTACTGGTAGGCATCGAACTCTTGTTCTACTTCCTGCCAGAAGACACCAACCTGAAAGTTCACGGCACTGTCATTATGGCTAGCGAGTCTAACTTCTTGGGAAACCATTTCGTAGACATTATGGTGAAGCCCGCCGAAAACGCCTGCGCCGTAACTGTAGTCATCCAGTTCCACATGATCAAGTTCCACAATGGCAGTGACAGATGTAAGGGTTAGTGTGTCATTAATGTCCCAAGTCATCGTTAAACCGGTCATATCAGTTTCTTGCTCAAGACCAGGCGCTCCATCGTCGAAGCCAAATGGCAATCCTGCTCTCAAGCCAGGCTCCAAGTTAATCTTTGAAGTGTTGCCATTAATTGTACAATCATCTGCGCCCAGACGAGTGGTAAAGGCTGTGCCACCAGAAGGTATACCAGTTGGTTGGTGTGCACCTTCAGGACAAACTTCTTCCGACCATGCACCTCCAGCACCATTGTTATTGTATTCCGAGTAGGTATGTTTCAGTTTTACTTCAAAATTGTCTGTTGGGTTCCAGACTACGGTTAGGCGTGCGTTAAGAGAATCATCCCCAAAATACGGAAGAGTTCCGTTGCCATATGGCATTGGGTCGTTTGCATATGAATAATTTTCCCACATCTCGTCGTTTTCAGTGATGCCGATAGCAAGCCTTACACCTAAATTCTCTGATACTGGTCCAGAAACCACCATTTCTGCAAAGGTGCCTTCATGTTCAGTTTCAACACCAGCACTAATTTCGAACTCAAACTCTTCTCCAGGATCGTTAGTGGTAATTGATACGACACCGGCAGTTGCAGATTTACCGAAGTAGAGTGATTGTGGTCCTTTAAGAACTTCTAATTGTCCCATATCCATGTAGGAGTTGTGGATAAATCGTCCACGATTAACAACAACACCATCAATATTGATTGCAATAGAGTGGTCGAATGCGGCTGAAATAGAGCTTGAACCAATACCTCGAAGTGCGAGGGACGAACCGTTACCTGAACCACCATGAGCGATTCTCATGTTTGGAACCATCTTGGCCGCATCAACAAGGTTTGTAATGTTGTAACGTTCAAGATCCACTTCTGTAAAGGCCGCGATTGTTACAGGAACGTCCTGAAGGGTTTCTGATTGCTGACGAGCCGTAACGATAATCTCTTCAATTCTCTGTTCATCTAAGGCAATTGCTTCATCGCCTTCATCAGCTAAAAGTGGTAAAAAAGATGCTGTCAGTATGACAGCCAAAAATCCTGTAAAAAGGTGTCTTATATAACTCATTAAATTCTCCCAAAAGTGTAAATAAATGTAATGTCTATATCTATGCGCGTTATTTGAAACTTTATTTAATAAGAAATCAACCCCTTATTAATTTATTAATATTTCTTGATTCCAGTAAAAAAAAAAAAAACCCGGAATACCCGGGTTTTTCTTATAATTTTCTATAAATTTAGAAATCGTAGCTAAATTCCATTCCTATACTTCGGGGATGGTTTACAGTTCCAACACTAAACAATGGTGCTGAAACAGGACTACCACCGAGAACGATTGGGAACTCCGATCTTGCATCGGTTAGGTTATTACCAAAAAGACTGATTCCCCAGTTATCCTGATAATACCCAATTGAAGCGCTTAGATCTTCAGCATCGCTTCCTTTAATTCGACCCGTGCTTAGGTTGAGCAAGTCAGTCTCAAAATCGGAGACTTGGGCTAATTTGGTATAAATTTCAAGCTCTCCCTTTCCAACTTGTCTGTTGTAGACAAAACCAAGACCAAGAGTCCATTCTGGAGCTTGTCGCGGTGTCAAATGGGTTGCGTCTTGAACTTGCGTTTCATGCCCTAGTTGGAGGTCCGTTTCAAATTCCTCATAAGAGGCGTCTAGATAGCCATAGTTGAGGAATAGACGCAGATCTTCAGTAGCAGCAAAAAGGATTTCAACTTCGAAGCCTTCGTAAAGAACTTCAGCAGCATTATCGAAAACTGATGCTACCGTCTTAGTGTCATCATCCAACTTCACGAAAGATTCTTGTTTGTCTTCAAATTCGTTATGGAAAGCCGCCAGATTTAAACGTAAACGGTTATCAAGATGCATACTCTTGTACCCAATCTCAATGTTATTTGCATATTCAGGGTCGTATTGGTCCCTCTCAAAGTCACGGATGTTTTGGTTTACACCAAAAAAGCCACCAGAGTGGAAACCTTCCGAGTAAGAAAAATACACCATTGAAGTATCATCGATCTGATATGAAACCCCAAGTTTTGGAGAGACTTCAGTCCATTTGTTACTTAAAGTTGCATATCCTGGGAAGTTTCTTTCCCACTGTCTTGCGTAGTTAGACAGATAGGATTGTCCGGCCACAAAGTCTTTCTCTTCCTCTGTCCAACGAGCACCAACTGTTACGGTCCACTGATCTGTTAGGTCATGCTCGTATTGCGCAAAGAAAGCGGTCGATTCTGTTTCTTGTGTTTCATAAAGGATTTGAGTGACATGCTCCCCTGGCGCTACACTTGTCAGGCCTGAATCACACGCGATCGGAGCAAATGCTCCATCAAGACCGTTCGTTCCTAAACAAGCTGCCCAAAGCGCAGGATTATAGGCTACTCCTCCAAACAATACACTCCAGAACGCTCCGCCTGTACTCCAGTCTTGGGTAAATTCACTGTTCCAAAGATATACGCCTGCGATCAATGAAGAATTTTCCCATTGTGCTTCCCAGCGAAATTCCGCACTGGTTTGTTCAAATTGGTTTTTGCGGTCGATTGTAATAAACGGTGCAGCTGAACCATCGAAGTCATAGAGACGGTATTCGTCCATATCCCGATAACCAATAACCGCGCTCACTTTATTGTTCTCGTTTACTTCATAGCTCGCATTGAGTGTAATAGCATCGATTTCGAGATGTGCGGGATGTTCGGAATCAATTTCCATGTGATCCGGAATATCCGTGCTGGTTCTACATGCGTTATGGCTAGCTCCATAAAGGGTGCAGGTCATGGATCCGAGTCTAAGGTCTTTCTCACGAGCATCTTTTGGTGCATCTGCAACTCCAGCAGCATAATTGTAATTGGTATGCATGCTATCTAGCATGCTTTGATCATCAAACTGTTCTACCGTAAGAATTGCTTCAAACTTATCGGTAGGGGTCATCAAAAATGTTGCACCATAGGCCGAGTAATCCTTATAAGGATTTTTCCTGCCGGTAGTAGTATTGGTCATGAATCCATCATACTCAATGTTTGTAGCAAAAAACTTAGCAGCAAGTTTACCCTCAATAATAGGGGTATTAACAACAAGCCTCAATTCTTCTTGACCATCTTCACCTACTGTCGCCTTTAGTCTAGCCCCTAGTTCTCCAGTTGGTCTACTGCGAATGACATTGACAACACCACCAACAGTATTTTTTCCAAACAATGTTCCTTGAGGTCCACGAAGCACCTCAACTCTCTCAATATCAAAGTTTTCAAGAATCTGACCGGCCAAGGACCCTAGATAAATTCCATCGACCATTACAGCAATAGGTGCGTCAAAAGAGTTGTCATCCGACCGTGTAGGACTGATACCACGAATATTAATATTTCCTCCACTGGATCCTCCTCTTGAACCATTTGCACCAATGAGAACGTTAGGTGCAAATCCTGTTAAGTCAGAAAGATTTCTAATTGTAGACCGAGTAAGCTCCTCGGTTATTGCTGTAAGTGCTATAGGTACGCTTTGAGCGCTTTCTTCAACCTTTTGAGCAGTCACAATAATTTCTTCAATTGAGAAACCTGTAGATGTTTCTGTTTCTGTTTC